>Ga0335075_10015858_pt1 | contig 11285 bp, 8 predicted proteins | sample Lox_Sample_24_FD_206723 | JGI IMG/M metagenome (GOLD analysis project Ga0335075, IMG submission 206723) | Soil microbial communities from Loxahatchee National Wildlife Refuge, Florida, United States - Lox_Sample_2.4 | ecosystem: Environmental > Terrestrial > Soil > Wetlands | place: USA: Florida... | reverse complement strand
CGTCGGTCGCGACGATCAACTTGCCGCATCGGCTGTGGCCGACCCCGCGCGCTTCGCAATAAGCGTACAGAAGGTGTTTGCCGGCGACACACAGCCTGGCCTTCGCCGAGCCGGGCGGGTAATAGATGCCCGCGTGGATCACTTCGCTGTTGCGGGAGCTGGTGCCGGTGCCGATCGCCTCTTCGGCCTCGAGGACCATGACCTCGCGCCCCCGCAGCGCCAGGGCGCGCGCGACCGCGAGGCCCACGACCCCGGCGCCGATGACGACACAATCGACTTTCTCGGCCATAGCCGGTTGAGGATACCCGCTTTGGCCCGGCGCTACGCCGCCAGGCGCACGTCGCGCCGCTCCGGCCCCAACAGGGCGAGCAGCACCAGCGCCACGGCCACGACTCCGCATACCAGAGTGAGAGAGAAGGCGTAGTCCGGGTGGCCGGGAGGTCCGTGCGCGGTGGCTATGACCGATTGCAACGGGGCATTGCCGGCGGCGATCAGATTCCCGAGCTGATAGACCACGCCGGGAAACGTCCCTCGCATGCCTTGCGGCGACAGCTCGTTGAGGTGCACGGGGACAACGCCCCACGCACCCTGCACCATGAACTGCATACCGAAGGCGGCAATGGCCAGCGTCACGGGCGTGGTCGAGTACGCCCAGAAGGGGAGCATCAGCAGCGAGAGCCCCGCGGCAAGCGCAATGCTGCGGCGGCGGCCCATGCGGCTCGACAGCGTGCCGAACAGCAGCCCCCCGCAGATCGCCCCGATGTTGTAGACCACGGCAATCTTCGAGATCGTCCTCGTCGCGAAGCCGCGCTGGGCGCCGAGCATCAGCGGATACAGGTCCTGGGTGCCGTGACTGAACAAATTGAAGCAGGTCATCAGCACGATCGCATACCCCGCGAGCAGCCACTGACCGCGCAAGCCCGCGAGCAGCCCGCGCCTCGCCGGCTCTGCGCGGCCGGCGGTCCAGATCTGCGACTCCGGCACCTTGGTGAAAATGAAGGCCACGAGCACCGCCGGCAGCGCACCGATCACGAACATTCCGCGCCACCCGATGCGCGCGAACAGCAGCCCGAACACGACGGCGGCGAGCAGATAGCCGCAGGGGTAGCCGGCCTGCAGCAGCCCGGAGACGACGCCCCGCGATCGGGTGGGCACGGACTCGAATGCCAGCGAGGCCCCGACGCCCCACTCTCCGCCCATGGCAACGCCATATAACGCGCGCAGGGTGATGAACATGGTCAGCGACGACGCGAACGCCGTCGCCAGCTCCATCGCGGAGTACAGCAATATGCAAGCCATCAGCGCCGGGCGGCGGCCGTAGTGGTCGGCGACGCGGCCGAAGATAAATGCGCCCACGGGCCGCAGAGCCAGCGTGGCGGTGATGCCCACCGTCACCGCGGTGACGTCCGTGTGGAAATCACTCGCCAGGCGCCTGAGCACGAAGACGACGAGGAAGAAATCGAAGGCGTCGAGCATCCAGCCGAGGAAGCTCGCCACGACGACATTGCGATGTACCGCGGTCCAAGTCTCATTCGATGTCATATCGGGCCCTTGCGGCATCAGGGCGGCCATCATAATCCGCCCGATCGGGCGGCGACGAGCGGATCGCGGTGCCGGCCAGCCGATCTGAGCGGCGATCGGCGCCACGACATCCATCATGCTGTTGGATAGATCATGGCCGTCGCGCCGGGTACCGCGAGACCTCGCGCAAAGCGCTTCGCACCCCGATCTGAGACGCTGGCGGGCTCAGGACCAGTATGTCCATGGCACATGTGAGACCCCGCGAGCCTCGAGCTCAACCCCGTCGTGCGCCCAGGCCAGGATCCCGGACCGGGCCTCGAGCTTCTTCATCGCGACGGTGAGCGCCCGCTCATCGTACGCAGCCTGCGAACGCGGGCTCACGGAGACCTTGATGGGGATGTCGTCCCAGATGAAGTCCACCGGGCTGCCGCGCGCGCTCTTATAAAAGACCGGTCGCACGCGCCTGCCGGCGTATTCCGCGGCTGCCCTGATCTCCTTTAGCAGGAATATGCGCCCGAGGCTCAGGCTTCGTCCTTCGCCCAGCGTCCCGTCCATGAGATGACTGGCAATTCCGGTGTCGGTAGGCAGCCAGATCTCCTGCGCCACACTGGCATCGTGGGGCAGCAGCTTCTGCAGCAGAAAGATGTCCTCGAACGCCTGTAGATATCGCCGCAGGATACGCGAGCTCTGTTTGAAGTGCTTGAGGGTGGGCGCTTCTCCGTCGGCGAGGACACGCGCCATCTGCCGAAGGATGGACCATCCGGTATCGGGATCGTATCGGCCACCGAACGCCCGTGCGGCATCCCGTTCCACCGTCGTCTCGAGCCAGCCGGTGAAGAATAGCTTGCGCTCTTCCGTTCCCCGGGTGAAAAGCGGCGTCGGCAGGCCACCGCATGCCAGTTGCTCGAGGGCACGTGCCTGCTGAAAGCGAGGCTGCTCCCGGTGAAGCGGCGTGGCGCGGTCCGCGGAGAATTCGGTCTGATGCGCCTCAGCGAGCGTGAGGGGGTAGAGATAGTGCAGTCCGATACGGCCCGTGAGCGACTCGCGGATGCCGAGCCTGGCGGAGAATTGCGAGGATCCGGTGAGGAAGTACTTTCCCGGCGCGCGCCGCCGGTCGACGGCCAATTTGATCGCATCGAAAAGCGCAGGCACCTTTTGCGCCTCGTCGATCGCCAGCGGAGTGGGCAGTTTCGCGAGGAAGTTTTTGGCAGAGATTCGTGCGTCCTCCACCGCATCCTGGTCATCCAGGGTCACGTGATTGGGGACTTCAAGCAGGCTCGAGAGCAGAGTCGACTTGCCGGATTGCCGGAGACCGAGCAGGCCGACCACGGGCCAAAAGCGCGCGCTCTTCTCGAGCTGCCCGATGATATGCCGGTTTCGGAGATGAGCCACGCAAAGTACCGTATATAAATGACCAATACCTGTCAAATATATGCGTCAGTTTTATTTGACGGCGCTTCGAGTAACCTGAGCCGCCGGCTCCGGCAGCGGCTCGATGCGGCCCAGCAGGAAGACGAAGGCGGCGACGCCTGCCAGCAGCACGAGGCCGGCGACGAGGAACGCGCCTACGAAGGAGTGCGTCCTGTCGACCACGAAGCCGGTGACGATCGGCGCCACGACACCCATCATGTTGTTGGATAGATTCATGATGCCGCCGACGGCGCCGACTCCGCCCTTGGGCGCGGTCAACGACGGCAGGGACCACGCGACCGCCGCCGCGGCCGACAGGCCGGCCAGCGCGATCGAGATCCACACCAACGCGACGCCCGGACGGACCGTGGCTGTCGCGCCGAGCACGGCGAGACCCGTACACATGCCGGACACCAGCACCGCCTTGCGGACGCGGGTCTCGTCGCGGCCTCGGGCGATCAGGAAATCGATCAGCCAGCCGCCCACCATCAGGTCGGCGACCGAGCCGCAGGCCCATGGAATCGCCGCGAACCCGGCGGACGTGAGGATGTCGCGGTGCATGGTGTGCACGAGATAGTCGGGGAGCCAGGTCAGGAAAAGGTTGAAGCTGTAACCGTAGGCCCCGAAGCCGATCACGATTCCCCAGACTTTGCGCGTGCCCAGCAGGTAGGCGAGCATGCCTGCCGCGCCTTGCGACGGCTGCCCTTCCGGCTCCGCGCCGCCGGCGGCAAGGTATTCGCGCTCACCGGGTGTCAGCCTGGGATGTCGGCTGGGATCGCGATACATCCAACAGAAGACCAGGAAGTAGACGAAGCTCAGGGCCGCCACGACGACGAAACCCCAACGCCAGCCCAGGCGCACCACCGCCAGCGCGACCAGCGGTACGCCGATGACGTTGGAGAACTTTGCGCCAACATCGAAGAGCGACGTCGCCATCGCCCGCTCGTTGCGCGGGAACCAGTAGCCGGTGGCCTTGGAGCTGCCGGGGAAGCTCGGCGCCTCGGCGATGCCGAGCAGCAGCCGTGCGGCAAAAATGCCGGCGAAACCGCCCGCGCAGGCCGTGAGCACCTGCGCGGCGCCCCAGAGGAAGGCGCTCCAACGGCCGACACGGGTCACGCCCAGGCGATCGAGGACCACACCGATGGGGATCTGCAGCAGCGCGTAGCTCCAGAAGAAGGCGCTGAAGAGCACCCCCAGGTCGGAGGCCGTCAGATGAAACGAGCGCTCGAGCTGCGGGCCGGCCACCGAGAGGCTGATGCGGTCGAAGTAATTGATGAGGACGCCGGCCGCGAGCAGGCCGCCGATCCGCCAGCGAAGCCGCGGAACCTGACGGGCGCGCCCGGGAGCGGCAGTCAAGGCGCGCGACGCCGGATGAGAAAAGCAGGCATCCGTGGAATCACGGAGCGTCAGGCGCGGCCACGGCGCCAGTGGCGGCGGCGGCCGCAGCCGCTGTGGCGGCGAGCGCCGCCGTCCTGGCCGCCGACTCGGGGTCCAGACGCAACCCGAAAGTCGAGACCAGCGCATCCGCGAGCTGGGGCTCGCTGAGAACGCGCCGCTCCACGCTGCCGCCGCAGTGGCGGACCGTCAAGCGGTTGTTGAGCAGACTCGTGCGCTTTGCCGGCGTCGTCACGGCGACGCGCAGCTCCTGACGGAATCCGGATTCCGGATGAGTCGAGGTATACCAGTTCGCGGCGACGTAGTCGCTATCCAACGCCGGCTCCGGTGACAGCAGATAAAGAGGATGCCAGCCGTCGGGGAGTTGCGCCTCGAGCAGCGTCCACGCGCCTTTGGGCGTCAGCCGGAACGACTCGTGCCGTGTTGGTTGTACCGCCCCGGCGGGGTCGAAGCGCAGCGGTGCGCCCGCGATACAACTCCCGAAACCCACATCCGCCAGCCAGCGCTCTGCGCCCAGGGTGACACGGACGGCCATGTGGGTCAGCGGCAGCGGCGGCGCCTCCTGCGGACGCATCCAGAACACACGGGCGATGAGCCCCTCCACCGCGAAACCCAACGCGCCGAGCACGTGCTTGAAGAGCCCGTTCTGCTCGAAGCAATAGCCGCCGCGGCCGCCGTCGATGAGCTTTGCCTGGATGGCGCCCAGGCTGAGATCGACCGGCCGCTGCAGGAAGACGTCGACGGCCTCGAAAGGAATGGCCGCCGGGTGCAGCTCCGCCAGGGTGCGCAGCGTATCGAGGTCCGCCCGCGGAGTGCCGCGGTAGCCGATCCGGGCGAGATAGCGGTCGAGATTGATTGCGTCCTTGCCGGAGGGGGCTCCCGCTGATTCCGGCATGGCGGTGTTGGACCATCTGCGGCGAAGTGATCGAGTCTAGCGGCTGGGACCCGTGACCGTAAAGGACCCGGATGCTATGGTGATTCCCCTCGGCCCGCCCCGATCAACTGGAGTGCATATGGCGCGACGACACCTGCTGCCCCTGTTTGCGACGGCTGTTGTGTTCGGGCTCCTGCCGATCGCATCTGCACGGGGTGCATCCGGATCAGCGCCCGCCCGTTATCACCTCACTCACAGCGTCCGGCTCGGCGCGCCCGACCGCTGGGACTACGTTCTTTATGATGGTCCCTCGCACCGCGTATATGTGGCACACGGCGATCGCGTGACGGTCGTTGACGGCGGGAGCGGCACGATCATCGGACAGGTCACCGGCATGCCGGGAGGCACTCACGGCATCGCCATCTCCCATGCCGCGGGGCTGGGCTACACCGATGACGGCCGCGCGGGCCAGGCCGTGGCGTTCAGCCTGAAGACCCTGAAAGTCGTCAAGCGGCTCGCGGCGGCCGAGGATGCCGACGCCGTCACCATCGATCCCACGAGCGGACATGTCTTCGTGGTCGATGGCGATCCGGGCCTGCTCACGGTGATCGATCCGGCGAGCGATCGGGTGGTCGCGACGGTGCACGTGGGCAGCAAGCTGGAATTCCCGGTTGCCGGCCACAACGGCAAGGTGTACGTGAACGGTGTCGAGAAGAGGGAGATCTACCGCATCGACACCGCGACCAATCAGGTCGATGCCACCTGGCCCATCCCGCAGTGCGAGGCGCCGCACGGCCTGGCCATCGACACCTCGACCCACCGGCTCTTCTCGAGTTGTGAGAACGGGCGCCTGATGGTCGTCAACGCCGACAGCGGCGCGACGGTCGCGGCGTTGCCGATTGGTCGGGGCACCGACGCCGCGGCATTCGACCCGACGCGCAAGCTGGTCTTCAGCTCCAACGGCATGGACGGAACGGTATCGGTCATCCGCGAGGTCGACGCCAACACCTTCGTGCCGGCCGGCACCGTCAGGACCGTCCTGTCTGCCCGCACCATGAGCGTGGATCCGGTCAGCGGACGGCTCTTCCTGGCAGGCGCCACGACCAGCGCCAAGGCCATGGCCGCATACCGGGCGGCGCGCGAGGCAGGAAAGCACGGCCCTTCGCCATTCGTGCCGGGCTCGCTCAAGCTTCTCTTTTTCGATCCGGGAAGATAGTCGAGGAACCGCCGCGGGGAACGGGGCGTTTGGCTGACATCGTAGCCAGCCGGGGAGGGCGCGCGTGAATGCCAGCATCATTCTGAAGGTCGACGGCGAGCGGCGCTCGCTGTCAGTCGACACGCGCACCACTCTGCTCGATGCGCTGCGCGAGCACTTGGGCGTTACCTCGGCCAAGAAGGGTTGCGACCATGGCCAGTGCGGGGCCTGCACCGTTCTGCTCGACGGCAGACGAGTGACGACGTGCCTGTCGCTGGCGGTCGCATACGACGGGGCGACCATCACGACGGCGCAGGGCCTTGCCAAGGGCGGCAGGCTGCACGCGGTCCAGCAGGCCTTTCTCCACCAGGACGCACTGCAGTGCGGCTATTGCACGCCGGGACAGGTCTGCTCCGCCGTGGGCATGCTCGAGGAAGCCAAAGCAGGCCATCCGAGCTTCGTCACCGCGGGCCTCACGGCGCCGGATGAGCTGAGCGACGAGGAAATCCGCGAGCGCATGAGCGGCAACCTGTGCCGCTGCGGCGCTTACGTGAACATCGTTGCCGCGATCCGTGAGGTCATCGGCAAGAGAACGGGGCCATGACTCCGTTCGCCTACGAGCGCGCTTCCGACGCCAGCGCCGCGGTGGCGCGCGTAGCCGCGCAGCCTGGCGCGGCCTTTCTCGGCGGCGGGACGAATCTCGTCGACCACATGAGGCTCGGGGTGGCGCACCCGCAGCTGCTGGTGGACGTGACACGCCTGCCGCTCTCGCGGATCGAGCCGCTGCCGGACGGAAGGGTTCGGGTCGGGGCCGCGGTACGCAACAGTGACTTCGCCGCGGACAGGGTGGTGCGCGAGCGCTACCCGGTCCTGTCGCAGGCTCTGCTGGCCGGCGCTTCCGGGCAGTTGCGCAACCTGGCGACCACCGCCGGTAACCTGCTGCAGCGTACGCGCTGCGCCTACTTCCAGGACGTGACCACACCGTGCAACAAGCGCACTCCGGGCAGCGGCTGCTCCGCAATCCAGGGACACAATCGCGATCATGCGATTCTCGGTGCTTCGGAGCACTGCGTGGCCGTGCATCCGTCGGACATGGCGGTTGCGCTGGCGGCGCTCGACGCCACAGTGGTCGTGCTCGGCCAACAGGGTGAGCGGTCGATTCCGATCGCTGACTTCCATCGGCTGCCCGGAGACACGCCGGAGCACGATACGGTGTTGGAGCATGGCGAGCTCGTCGTCGCCGTCGAGCTACCCGCCTTGCCTGTTGCCGCGCACTCCGCCTACTACAAGGTTAGAGACCGCGCGTCTTACGCCTTCGCGCTGGTGTCCGTCGCGGCGGTATTGGACGTAGTCGACGGGCGCGTCAGCGACGTGCGCATTGCATTCGGCGGCATCGCGCATAAGCCCTGGCGGGCTCTGCGCGCGGAGGCAACTCTTCGGGGCGCGGCGGCGACCGAGCAAAGTTTCGACCGTGCCGCCGACGCAGAGCTCAACGAGGCCAGGCCACTGCAGCACAACGCGTTCAAAATCCCCTTGGCGCGCAACACTCTACGCATGGTGTTGCGCCACCTGACAGCAGGAGCGCGACGATGAGCAGACCCGCCAAAGCGAACTCGATCGGCGATGCGCGCCACGACGGTCTCGGCTCCGGAACGGGGCCCACCGACATGGTCGAGACCCACGCCATTGGAACTTCGCTGGAGCGGGCGGACGGCAGGCTCAAAGTCATGGGAACGGCGCCCTACGCCTTCGAGCAGCGGGTCGAGCGCCCCGTCTATCTGCATCCCGTGCAGTCGGCGATCGCGCGTGGACGGGTGCGTACGATCGATACGGCCGCCGCGGAGCGGGTCGAGGGGGTCATCGCGGTGATCACCCACCAGACGGCAGCGAAGCTGGCCTCCCGCGACAACCCGGAGCTCTGGGTGCTGCAGTCCGACGAGATCCATTTTCGGGGGCAGTTCATCGCCGCGGTCGTCGCGGAGAGCCTGGAGGCGGCGCGGCAGGCCGCGGATCTCGTTCGCGTGGAGTACGACGAGCCGGGGCACGACGTGCGCTTCCATGCCGGGCGTGACGATCTCTACGCGCCGAAAGTCGTCAACCCGAGCTATCCGACCGACACGGACGAGGGCGACGCCGCGGCGGCATTCAACACCGCGCAGGTGAGGGTGGATGCGACCTACTCGACGCCCATGGAGTACAACCAGCCGATGGAGCCGCACTCGACGGTCGCGCTCTGGGATGAGAAGAAGCTGACTCTGTACGATTCGACGCAGAGCGCCCACTCGGTCCGCGCCGCGATGGCCAGGACGCTGGGTCTGCGCCCCGACCAGGTGCGGGTCGTCTCGCCGTATGTCGGCGGCGGCTTCGGCTCGAAGGGCGAGCCGCATGCTCACAACACACTGGCCGCCCTGGCCGCGCTGCGGGTGCCGGGACGCGCGGTGAAGCTGGCGCTGACGCGACAGCAGATGTTCACCCTTGCCGGGCATCGAACGCCGACGATCCAACGCTTCAGGTTGGGCGCCGGACAGGACGGGCGCCTGACGGCGATCATTCATGAAGTGATCGAGCACACCTCCCGCTTCAAGGAGTTCGCCGAGCAGACCGCGGTACCGACACGCATCATGTACGCGGCCCCGAACCGGCGCACGCGCCACCGCCTCGCCGCCCTGGATGTGCCGAAGCCTTCGTGGATGCGGGCTCCAGGGGAGACGCCGGGCATGTTCGCCGGCGAGGTCGCGATGGACGAGCTGGCGGTCGCCTGCGGGCTCGACCCGATCGAGCTGCGCGCGCGCAACGAGCCGGAGCGCGACCCGGAATCCGGCAAACCCTGGGGCAGCCGCCATCTGGTCGATTGCCTGCGGGAGGGCGCGCGCCGTTTTGGCTGGGGCGCACGGGATCCGAGGCCGCGGCAGCGGGCCGGAGCGGGTTGGCTCTTCGGCACCGGTGTCGCGAGCGCGACGTATCCGCGATACGTCCTTCTCGGCTCGCGAGCCACCATTCGGCTGGGCGAGGACGGACGCTACACCGTGGGCATCGGCGCCGCCGACCTCGGCACGGGGACCTGGACCAGCCTGGCGCAAATAGCCGCCGACGCCCTGGAGTGTCCGGTCGCCGCCGTCAGGCTGCAGATCGGCGATACCGATCAGCCGAACGCGACGGTGGCTGGCGGCTCGTCCGGAATTTCCTCATGGGGGTGGGCCATCGTGGCCGCCGCCAGGGAGCTGCGGCGTCTGCACGGGAAGCGGCCGTCACCCGGCGCCGAGGCTTCCGCGGAGACTCCAAAGCCTCCCACCGACGAGACCTTCGCACAGCACTCCTTCGGCGCTCAGTTCGCCGAGGTGCGGGTCAACGCGGAGACCGGCGAGGTCAGGGTGGCACGGATGCTCGGCGTCTTCTCCGCCGGGCGCATCATCAACCCGCGCCTCGCCCGGTCGCAGTTCATCGGCGGCATGACCATGGGACTGTCCATGGCGCTGCACGAGGAGGGCGTGATGGACGAGCGCCTCGGGCAGGTGATCAACCACGACTTTGCCGCGTATCACATCGCCACTTGTGCCGATGCGGTCAACCTCGACGCCGTCTGGCTGCAGGAGATCGACGACCGCTCCACGCCGATGGGCTCCCGCGGCATTGGAGAGATCGGCATCGTCGGCGCCGCGGCGGCAATCGCGAACGCCGTGTATCACGCGACCGGCAAGCGCGTGCGCGACCTGCCGATCACGCCGGACAAACTGCTGACCTGATCGACCTGCAGAGCCGAGAGCGGCCGAGCGGCCGGCGGGGGCTGCTTCCGTCACAGGAAGCGATTTCGACGCCAGCCTCTGCCGTGAGCGCGGCCTCGGTCGCTCGCGTATGATCGGGCGGGGGTGCCTCGCATGAACAGACGCTCTTTTTTGAGCACGGCCGCCGCCACCGCGGCAGGCGTCGTAACGGCCACTTCTGCGCTCGCGCGATCGCAATCCGATCCGCCGGGAAGCACGCCGCCCCCTCGGGATTGGAGCGACCCGGCGTCGGTTACGTATCCGGATCCGGCGATCGAGGTGTTCGACCCGCGTTTCAGGAAGTACGTCGTGGGCACGACGGAAATCCGCCGGCTGTGGACCGGTGCGGACTGGACCGAAGGGCCCGTCTACTTCGGCGACATGCACAGTGTGATCTTCAGTGACGTGCCGAATGATCGCCTGATGCGCTACGACGAGCTGAGCGGACAGACGACCGTGTTCCGCTGTCCGTCGAACGACGCCAACGGCAACACACGTGACCGGCAGGGCAGGCTGGTGACCTGCGAGCAGCGCACGCGCCGCGTGACCCGCACCGAATACGACGGCAGCGTCACGGTGCTCGCGGACCGATACCAGGGCAAGAGGCTGAACTCGCCGAACGGCGTCGTCGTGAAATCCGACGGCACGGTCTGGTTCACCGATCCGACCTACGGCATCCAGGGGGATCACGAAGGCTCACGCGCCAAAGCCGAGCTGCCGGGCAGCGTCTATCGCTTCGACCCCCGAAGCGGCACGCTGACGGCGGTGGCCAAAGACTACAAGCAGCCCAATGCCATCTGCTTCTCGCCCGACGAGAAGAAGCTCTATGTTTCCGAGACGGCGGGGCCGCCGTCGTACGTCTGCGTGTATGACGTACACGATGACGGAAGACTCGGCGAGGGGCACGTGCTCCATGATCTCGCGGATATGCATGGCGGCATCGCCGACGACATCCGCGTCGATGAGGACGGCAACCTGTGGTGTGCCGGCGGCTGGTCGCCCGACAGGAACTTCAACGGCGTCAGCGTATTCGCGCCCGATGGCACGCCGATCGGCCGGATCGTTCTTCCGGAAGTGGCCGCCAATCTCTGTTTCGGCGGCTATCAGCACAGCCGCAGCCGGCTGTACA
>Ga0335075_10015857_pt1 | contig 11285 bp, 12 predicted proteins | sample Lox_Sample_24_FD_206723 | JGI IMG/M metagenome (GOLD analysis project Ga0335075, IMG submission 206723) | Soil microbial communities from Loxahatchee National Wildlife Refuge, Florida, United States - Lox_Sample_2.4 | ecosystem: Environmental > Terrestrial > Soil > Wetlands | place: USA... | reverse complement strand
TCGTCTTCGAAGCAGAGCCAGGCGCCCAGGTCCGCCGCCGTCCTTTTATGACCGGCCAGGTCTCCTCCCGCCACCTGGCAACCTTCTCCTCATCCCGCTCCGCCGCCCGCCGCGCCGGGACCTGCACCGACCAGCCGATCCGGTGCAGCAGCACGTCCATCCCGGCCAGCGTGTACTCCACCCCGAACCGCTGCCAGACCTGCTCGGCGACCCGGGCCAGGGTCCAGCACTGATCCGCATACCCGGCCGCCGCCGGGCCCTCCTCCAGCACCGCCTCCAGCTCAGCGACCTGAGCCGCAGACAGCTTGCACTGCGCGCCGCCCGCCCCCCTGGACGCCAGCGCCTCCCGGCCGCCCGCGGCCAGCGCCCGCCGCCACCGGTTCGCGCTCATCCGCGACACCCGGAACCGCTTCGCGATCTCCCGGTCGCTGGCCCCAGCCTCGATCATCTCCGCGGCAGCCAGCCGCACCCGCTCCCGGCGGGCCCGCTCCGCCGCGTCCAGGCCGCCGCCATCGGGATACCTCATCCCTCCGGCATAGCTCACCCGGCGACGGATGACCAGACCTCATAACCCCCGCTATTAAAAATCGTTAGGCGCGACTTTTTGGACGATGTGGTGGACCGTGGCCAGCGCCTGGAGGCCTTGCTTCACGTCGTCGCTGGTGCGTCAGGGCTGTGCCATACCCACGAATTGACGAACGTCAGGGCGTCCGGCGAGCTGGACGGGATCGTGGTGGCGTACCGGCCGTTGTTCAGGTACGCGGTGGCGCCGACGATCCCGGCCCGCATCGGGATGACGAACGCGACGAGCCGCTGCCCGTAGCGGGTGACGGGATTCAGCTTGAGCTGCTGTCCGTCCCGCAGCCTGACCACCACAGACGTGACGTCGGCGTCGACCCAGCCGAGCGCATACCGCACCTGCAGTTGCGGACTTTCAAGCGCCGAGTCATAGAACCACGCGGGGTGGGTGGGTCCCCAGTGGGCTGGCGGGAACGCCCCGCACGTCCCCGGCACGAAGTCACCCAACGCTGCGTAAATGCACATCGAGCCTGGCTGGTGGCCTAGCTGCGTGCTGGGTCTGATGAAGATCTGCCACGACGCGTTCTCGACCTTCCCCGAGGCGACCGGGCCAGGCCCCGGGCCGAGAAGTGTCCCGGCGTCCAAGACAGCGGGCCACACCAGCGAGCGGGCATCACCCGCCAGCACGACGGCGGCGGCAGCGACAGCCCCTGCGACCGCAGCAATCAGTCGGCCGCCACCCGGGCGCTGTGCCCGCTGGAAGAAACGCATTACCCTACGCCTCCAGCGTGAATGATCGCACAGCGGAGCAAATAGGCGCCAGTGCCGAGTCCGTCACGGGCGACAGCGCCGCGGCTATGCGGGGAGCAGCTTCCAGTGCCCCTCGGAGACGACCTCGACGATGCCGTCGGTCACCTTGATGGCCGTCTGGTCGTCGATGGCATACGCCGGACCGGCGATCTCGGCAGCCCATCGCTCCGCCTCGGCCAGAGTGTTCCCCGGCATGAGCTCGTGATCCAGGTGCGGGAAGATCGAGAAGTCGACGACTCCGAGGGTGCTGTCACTTCCGCTGGGCGGCGTCCAGGTGACGAAGTAGTCACCGATCCGGGGGGTCATCACCATGCTCCCGGCGCTCACCCCCACCCAGACGGTGTCCTGCAGCGACGGCAGGAGGTCCGCCAGTCCGGACTGCCGGATCCAATGGCACAGGTATGTCGCATCGCCGCCGTCCACTAGCAGGACGTCAGCCTCCCGGACCCAGCGGACCCAGCGCTCATCGCCGATGCTTGGCAGCGCGGTGAGCTCGAGGACGCCTATCGACTTCCAGCCCAGGTCGCACATGGGTGCCGACTGACCGGCGATGAAGCGCCAGACCGAGGCCGGGGTGCACATGGAGTGGCCGTACTCCGCCGTGGGGATGCAGAGGGCACTGGAGTCGGCGATCGGCTTGCCCAGTAGGCCGACCAGCGCATTGCGGATGCTCGTGTTCGTGATGCCTCCGGACGTGAGAAGAAGCTTCACGCTTGCCTCCTGTGCGCAGCGGTCACGACTCTCTCTTCGAGAGCCGGGATATCAGGTGCATAGAAGACAGACTGGACACCATAGCCAAACTCATCGCCATTGCTGGCACATCGCCGGAAGGGTCGGTATGACTGCCAGTCGCAGCTGATCCTGCCAACGCCCATCCTTGCTACCCTGCCGATCATGGCCGAGGCTGATCCTTGACGACGACCGGGTGGTGGGATTCCTCATGGGCGCGTTCGACCCAGAGAACGAGATTGCTGCCTTCCGAGCTGGCATCTGGCGGCTGAACATCGCTGCTGGCGAGCAAGGCAGAGGCTACGGCAGGTTCGCGGTCGAGGCGGTCGCTGAGGAAGCGCGGCGGCGCGGCCAGTCACGCATCACTGTGCTCTGGATCCGTGGTGATGGCGGTCCCGAAGGCTTTTACCTGGGCCTGGGCTTCACTCCCACCGGCGAGGAAATCGGCGGGGAGGTCGTCGGCGAGCTGACCTTGTCAGCAAAGGCGGCCTGACAGCTATACCTGACTGTCTGAGTCGCGTTGACGCACGGCGGCCAGTTCAGAGAGCAACTCCCTCATGACATCCACGAGGGCCAGCGTTGCGTGTACCTGCGCCTGGGCGACTTCCTGGTCAGTTGCGTCACGCACGTGACCGCCGGGAAGGCGGGGTCCTTTTGGTTTTCGCCCGACCAAGTACTTGGCTTTCGCGTAGTGCGATTCGTTGTCACTGGCCACGACAGCGTCCTCCCCGAGCATTCAGGATTGTGGCTAACCTGTCTCCGTCACCCTAGGCGCCAGGGCAGGTGCCTGCTGCTTACGGTTGTCAGTTATCGCATACCAGGCATACCAGAGGCGCTCAGCGTAAGCCGGATCGCGCTGGCACGCCTCAGCAGGCGCGCGGAGCTTCTTCAGGCGCTCCGTCAGTTCCGCGGCACAGCGCTCAGCCACACCTCGCGCCCGCTCAAATTCCGCCAGCCGCCCAGAGCGAGTGCGTCGCTGTTCGGTGGGCGCGTAGAACCACTGAATTCCCATACCCGCTCTTCCGTTATGGTCGGAATCGGAGTCAAGCACGCTCGCTAGCTCCTTGTGGACCGTGCCCTGCCAGGCCCTTATCTCCTCGATTCGTTCATTTCCGCACAGGATGCAAAGACCGTTCGGGGGCTGCCACTTGACCGAATATGAGCGATGCGCCGATCCATAAGCGAGCTCAATTTCGGTGAATTGCGGGCGCCCTTTGCCGTCTCTTGGGTTCTGTACGTGGATAGTCATAACTTCCAGGCCTCCATCAGACCACAATGTGCGGACGTTGGGTGTCAAGCAGCTTTCGCAGAACGCGCTGCCGCAGCAACTGCAGGCCTGTTTCGGCTTGTTTGAGCAGGTGGGGGTCTCGCATATGGCACCGGTCGCGATCCGCTCCGCAAGTTCAGGGACGGCACGGCCAATGCACGGCCAGCATGCATGGCCAAGCCGTACGCGTTTTTCAGAGAGGACTGTCAGTACCTTGTCAAGCGACAGCCAGGGACCGAACCTATCGTCTGGTTTGTATGAGTACCGGACAACGTGGCGCCCGGATACGCTAAGCACCTTGTAGGCTTCTGGGTAATCAGACCTATCGCCGTACTTGCGAGCGTTTCCCGTGTAGCCGAAACCCTGGACCGGCACATAGACGGCTGAAGTTTGGATCGTGACCGGGATCGCACTGATTATCCCCCGAACACGGCTCCGGTCGTAGTCCTCGCGCCATGCGATGACATCGCACTCAAAACACATTCCTGTCTTGCAGAGCTGGCATTGGAACTCAATTGGATTCCCGCAAGAGCAGAACGCGGGCGCGTTGTCGACACTGATACGAGTCGGGTCGACATGCTTGAACACAGTTTCGCAGTGGTTGCAGAAGTAGGTACTCGGCTTTACTTCCTGCACGTCGCTGGAGCCGCATGTGGTGCAGGCGATGGCTTCAAAAGGCATATCAATCTCCGGTATCACCCCTCATAGACCGACGTCAAGGCCGAGACCCGTGACCGTGCTAGCCGTACGCCGGTTTCGGGTGGACACACGGTAGCTCTCCTCCTCGTGCGCAGGGAGCATCGAGATAGATGACCGGAACGGCCGGCATCACTCCCAAAAAGGAGAGATCACAATGTTCGCAGCAACGTCATGGGGTTACCGTCACCCCTATCTCGTCGCGGGTATCCGCATCGCCGCCGGCGTCTGGAACCTGGTTCTCGGCAGCATCCTGCTCGCTCATGGCTACCGGTGGGGAGCGGCGTTCTTCGCTATAGCGGCGCTGATCTTCCTGGCCGCCTACATCCTAGGCCGGGGGAAGTTCACCCGCCCGGCGTAGCGGTCAGCAGAGTCAGAAGAGATCGCCGCCGGTCAGGACATACAAGAAGGGCACGAACGGGATCAGCCCGAAGATGGCCCACGCTAGCTTGCCGACGGTGGACAGGTCGGTTCGCGACACCAGGTTGATCCACATGAGCACGACCGCCACCGGGTGGAGAATACAGAGCAGCAGTTCCACCAGCTTCTTCATGGCACCTCCAAGGCCTGCTTGCCGGAAATCCCCTGCCCGGGCAAGCAGGCAGCAAACACTGGCCGGGACTGAGCAGGAACGAAGAAGCGTTCGCTGGGGCGCCGTCGGCATACTGGCTGACGAGACGAAATCGACAGCTCCGGGGGCAATCGGGCTGTCGATGCGACCCACGACTTCAGGAGTGACCATGACCGGATCTGCCACCGAGGGAATCAAGACCGTCCTGCACCCCGTGTCCGACCTGGCGAAGGCCAAGCCCGTGTACGCCGCACTGCTCGGCGTGGAGCCCTCCGCCGACTCGGCCTACTATGTAGGCTTCGACGCCGCGGGCCAGCACATCGGGCTGGTGCCGGGCGGCGGACCGCAGGGCATGGCGTCGCCAGTGGCCTACTGGCACGTGCCGGACATCGAGGCGAAGCTGGCCGAGGTGACCGCCGCGGGCGCCACCGTGAAGGACCCCGTGCGCGACGTCGGTAACGGCCGCCTGGTGGCCTCCGTTACCGACCCCGACGGCAACGTCCTCGGGCTGCTGCAGGACCCCGCTTAGCCCGCGCGCGACGGCCGCAGCCCGCAGCTGACGGCGCAAGCATTAAGCAGATAGAGACAGGGTGAGCATGGCCACGAAGCCGGCGACGCGGTCGCCTGGAGCGCACGCCGCCGACAGCCACGATCTGATCCGCGTGCATGGCGCCCGCGAGAACAATCTCAAGGACGTCAGCATCGAGATCCCGAAGCGCCGGCTGACGGTGTTCACGGGCGTCTCCGGCTCGGGCAAGAGCTCACTGGTGTTCAGCACGATCGCCGCGGAGTCGCAGCGGCTGATCAACGAGACCTACAGCGCATTCGTGCAAGGCTTCATGCCGACGCTGTCGCGGCCCGACGTCGACGTGCTCGAGGGGCTGACGACCGCGATCATCGTCGACCAGCAGCGGATGGGTGCCGACCCGCGATCTACGGTCGGCACCGCCACCGACGCGAACGCGATGCTGCGCATCCTGTTCAGCAGGCTCGGGCAGCCGCACATCGGCTCGCCCAAGGCGTTCTCCTTTAACATCCCCTCGATCAGCGGAGCGGGCGCGGTCACCCTGGAGCGCCAGGGGAAGACCGTTAAGGAGCGGCGCAGCTTCAGCATCACCGGCGGGATGTGCCCGCGGTGCGAGGGCCGGGGCAACGTTTCCGACATCGACCTCACCCAGCTATTCGACGCGTCCAAGTCTCTCAAGGAAGGCGCGATCACCGCGCCCGGCTATACCGGGGGCGGCTGGAACACCCGCCTCTACATCGAGTCGGGCTTCTTCGCCCCGGACAAGCCGGTCCGCGACTTCACCAAGCGGGAGCTGCACGACTTTCTGTACCACGAGCCGGTCCGGATGAAGATCGCGGGCATCAACATGACGTACGAGGGCCTCGTGCCCCGGATCCAGAAATCGATGCTGTCGAAGGACCCCGACGCGATGCAGCCGCACATCCGGGCGTTCGTGGAGCGGGCGGTGACGTTCAGCGCCTGTCCCGAGTGCGGCGGCACCCGGCTGGCGGAGCCCGCCAGGTCGTCGAAGATCAACGGCATCAACATCGCCGGCGCGTGCGCGATGGAAATCCGCGACCTGGCCGACTGGGTCGGCGCCCTCGACGAGCCGTCGGTGACGCCCCTGCTCGCGTCGCTCAAGCACACCCTCGACTCATTCACGGAAATCGGGCTGGGCTACCTTTCGCTCGACCGGTCGGCGGGCACGCTGTCCGGCGGCGAGGCGCAGCGCGTCAAGATGATCCGCCAGCTCGGCTCCTCGCTCACCGATGTCACCTACGTCTTCGACGAGCCGACGATCGGGCTGCATCCCCACGACATCCAGCGGATGAACGACCTATTGCTTCGCCTGCGGGACAAAGGCAACACGGTGCTGGTCGTGGAGCACAAGCCGGAGACGATCGAAATCGCCGACCACGTCGTCGACCTCGGCCCCGGCGCCGGAACGGCGGGCGGCAGCGTCTGCTTCGAGGGCACCATCGAGGGGCTGCGGTCCAGCGGCACGATCACCGGCCGCCACTTCGACGACCGGGCCACCCTCAAGGAGAAGGTGCGGATGCCGTCCGGGGCGCTGAAAGTCCGCCGCGCCAGCACCCACAACCTGCGCGACGTCGACGTCGACATCCCGCTCGGCGCGCTTGTCGTTGTCACCGGCGTCGCGGGCTCCGGCAAGAGCTCGCTGATCCACGGCTCGGTGTCCGGGCGGGACGGGGTGGTGTCGGTCGACCAGACCCCCATCCGCGGCTCGCGGCGGAGCAACCCGGCGACGTACACCGGACTACTCGACCCGGTCCGCAACGCGTTCGCGAAGGCCAACGGCGTGAAGCCGGCGCTGTTCAGCGCCAACTCCGAGGGCGCCTGCCCTAACTGCAACGGGGTCGGCGTCATCTACACCGACCTGGCGATGATGGCGAGCGTCGCCACCACCTGCGAGGAGTGCGAGGGCAAGCGGTTCCAGGCATCGGTGCTCGAGTACCGCCTGGGCGGCCGCGACATCAGCGAGGTGCTCGCGATGCCGGTGGCCGAGGCCCAGGAGTTCTTCTCTGCCGGGGAGGCGAAGAACCCGGCGGCGCACGCCATTCTCGCCCGCCTCGCCGACGTCGGGCTCGGCTACCTCAGCCTCGGCCAGCCGCTTACCACCCTGTCCGGTGGCGAGCAGCAGCGGCTCAAGCTGGCCACCCGGATGGCGGAGAAGGGCGGCGTCTACGTCCTCGACGAGCCGACCGCGGGCCTGCACCTCGCCGACGTCGAGCAATTGCTCGGCCTGCTCGACCGGCTCGTGGACTCCGGCAAGTCGGTCATCGTCATCGAGCACCACCAGGCGGTGATGGCGCACGCCGACTGGATTATCGACCTTGGCCCCGGTGCTGGCCACGACGGCGGCCGGATCGTGTTCGAGGGCACGCCCGCCGACCTCGTCGCCACCCGCCCCACACTCACCGGCGAGCACCTGGCCGCTTACGTCGGCACCTGACCAGGCAGCCGTCGCCCGCCGGCGCTTTCAACGACGCCGCGACGCCTCGGAGTGTCTCCGGCATAGACAGCTATACATCATCTATCGTGGAGAGTGTCATGACATGTTCGATGCCGTGACGAGCTAGCTATGCACGCATTTCCTTCAAGGGCGCTGTAAGGGGCAAATCCACCGCTACGACTGGACCGCTGGAACGTGGTCGGCAGGACGATGAGCGTCCACGGGAGGGTGTGAGCTGAAGTGGACTTTCTCAAGACGCTTTTCAGCGTAAAGGGCTTGCTGATTGCGCTGTACGTCCTGATCGGTGTCTTTGTCAATACAGCGGCTCCTCACCTGCCGACGACCCCGAGCAGCGTCTCATCGCTCCACAGCTGGGCTCAGTGGATCATCTCTGTTCTCTTCTGGCCCTTGAGTTTGTGGACGCCCACCTTCACGCTGGGCAAGTGGTTGCCCTGATCCTGGGCGCGGATCGATAGTGGGCGGAAGCACCCCGCCGCGCCACACTGGTCTGGTGGACTTCACGCGCGCTAGTCAGCCAACCGCGGCACAGGTCTGGGCGGACCTGGACGAGCCCTGGCGGGAGGCGTTCCGGCAGGGATGGGAGGCGCTGCGGACGGGGAGCATCCCCGTCGGCGCCGTCGCCTCCACCCAAGACGGAACGATCGTCCACGCTGCCCGCAACCGCGTGCACGAGAAGGACGGCCCGGCCGGCGAGATCTTCGGTTCGGCGCTCGCCCACGCGGAGATGAACGTGCTGGCGCGGCTGCCGTTCCGCAGCCAGCGGAACCTGGTCCTCACGACTACCCTCCAGCCGTGCCTGCAATGCACGGCCGCTATCCGGCTCGGGCCGATCGCCACGGTCCGGTTCGCCGGAGCGGACCGCTACTGGAACGGCTGCCATGACTTCACCGGGCTGTCGCCGCGCGAGGCGCGGCGCGTGCAGGCGGTCAGAGAAGGACCCCGCCGCGACGAGCTCGGCGTCTTCGGTGCCCTGATGTCGAGGATGGGCGGCCTGTGGCCCCGCTACGAGGAAGCGCTGCGCGAGCTAGGCGAAGGACCCAGCGTCGATCTCGCCCGCCGCCTAGCGGCAGACGGCGAGCTGGAGCGTCTTACCGCGATGGAGGTCAACGAGGTACTCGCGTACCTCTGGCCCCGGCTCACCGAATTGAATTCAGCTAGCTAGTCACTCGACTCCCACATGCGGGGCACCCGGGCGAGCGGCTCGCCTGGGCGAGCCAGCGCCGGATAGGACGGCACGACCGCCGACGGCCACCGCTCGAGCAGGACCGCACGCAACGACGCAGCGAGCGACCGCAGCCGCGGCAGCTCGTCGACCCGTTCCGCCGCGTCGGTGAAGCTGCCCAGCCAGGTCAGCAGCCGTGGCCTGATAGTCGTCGTGCCCCAGTCCCTGTCCTTCTCCAGCGCCCGGCCGATGCCCGCGCCGCGGGCCACGACCCAGCCGGCCAGCGCAGCGGCCAGCGCCACGTCCCAGGAAGCATCGAGCTCAACACCCGCGCGGCTCATCTGGTCGCGGTAGGCCTGCAGCGCCGGGCCGGCCGCCGGGGCGGGCAGCGAGCCGAAGCACCAGCAGCTCGGGAACGGTGCTAGCAGATAGGAGGCGTCGAGCGCGAACGGCCCCCATCCCGCGGTCTCGAAGTCGAAGATCCGGCAGTTGCCGTCGACGATGTGCGTGTTGTCCGGGCACGGGTCGCCGTGTACGAACCCGGTGTAGCCAGAACCGTGCAGCAGCGAGGCCAGCGAGTCGATCTCACTGCCGACGCTCTCGACCGGCAGCCCCAGCCGCGCTGCCACCTCAAGCAGCGGCTCCTTGCCCTCGGCGGCGCGATCCAGCCACTCCGGCTCAGCCGGCACCGACGGCGCGCGGCGGGCCCGCACCGAGGCAAACGACGTGCCCCTGCTCATGCTCCAGGCGTGCATCGCGGCCAGCGCCCGCGCGTACGCGATCAGGTCCGACTCGGCGCGATCACGGTCCCGGGCCAGCAGCGAATGAGCGAGCGACGAGCCCGCACCCAGATCCTCCATGACCAGGAGATCCCCGGCAGCGCCGATGAGCCGCGGCGCGACGGCGGTCTCCTCCGCGTTCAGGAACTCAAGCGCGGCCAGCTCCGCCGCGAAGCCCCGCACGCGCCCGCCGAAGTTCTCCGACCCGCCCCGCTTGAGCACCACGCTGCCGTCGTTGCCCGCCAACTGCAGCCGCACGATGTGGCGCCGCCGCCAGATCGGCTCGGCGGAACGCACAGTAACCGGCCTCCCCCAGGCCGCGGCGAGCAGCGATTCAGCGGCGCTGGTTTCCGCCGCCGACAGTGCCGGAGGCTCAGCGGGAGAGTCGGTCACGCAAGGAACGCTATAACCCGTGCGCTAGTGTGTCCGGGCACATCACCGAAGCTGCACGCACCAGAAACGAGGACCACGTCGCATGGCAGAAGACGCCCGCCCGCCGTTCCGCGCCGACCATGTAGGCAGCCTGCTGCGCTCGCCGCAGGTGCTGCGCGCCCGCGAGGAGTTCGCCGCGGGCCGGCTCAGCTCCGCGGCGCTTAAGGAGCTCGAGGACGAAGCGATCCGCGAGAACATCCGGATGCAGGCGGAAGTCGGGCTGAAGTCGGCGACCGACGGCGAGCTGCGCCGCGAGTCGTGGCACATGGACTTCATCTACCAGCTCGGCGGCATCAAGAAGGTGCAGGACGACACCATCAAGGTCGCCTTCCACAACAAGGACAGGGACTACGAGTGGGCGCCGCCGTCGGCGCACGTCGTGGCGCCGGTCACCCTGCGGGAGACGATCTTCGCCGACGCCTTCACGTTCGTCCGCGACAACGTGGCGCTCGGCCAGACCGCCAAGCTCACGATCCCGTCGCCGAGCATGGTGCACTACCGCGGCGGCCGGTCCGCGATCGACGAGACCGTCTACCCCGACCTTGAGCAGTTCTGGGATGACCTGGCCGCGGCCTACGGCGAAGAAGTAGCCCGCCTCTACGGCCTCGGCTGCCGCTACCTGCAACTGGACGACACCAGCCTGGCCTACGTGAACGACCCGGCCCAGCGAGAGCACGTGAAGAGCATCGGCGGCGACCCGCTGCGCCAGCACGAGACCTACATCGTCGCGATCAACAAGGCGCTCGCCAACCGCCCGGCCGACCTGGCCGTCACCACGCACATGTGCCGCGGCAACAACCAGTCGATGTGGGCGGCGGAAGGCGGCTACGACTTCGTCGCCGACACGCTGTTCAACAAGCTCGACGTCGACGGCTTCTTCTGCGAGTGGGACGACGAGCGGTCCGGCGGCTTCGAGCCGCTGCGCTACCTCCCGAAGGGCAAGAAGGTCGTGCTCGGCGTCGTCACCAGCAAGCGCGGCGAGCTCGAGTCCAAGGACTTCGTCAAGCGCCGCATCGAGGAAGCCGCCAGGTACGCCGACATCGGCCAGCTCTGCCTGTCCGCGCAGTGCGGGTTCTCCTCCACCAAGGAAGGCAACGACCTCGCCCCGGCCCAGCAGTGGGACAAGCTCCGCCTGATCGTCGAGGTGGCCGCCGAAGTCTGGGGAGAATAAAACCATTCCTCCAGAACGGCGCCGGGCCAGCGAACCCCGCTGGCCCGGCGATGTTTCACGCGGAACGGCTACTCGCTCTCTTTCCAGGCCGAGACGTCTTCCCGGTAGGTGTACGGGTTGGTCAGCGTCTCGTGGTCGGGGATCTCG
>Ga0335075_10015856_pt1 | contig 11285 bp, 7 predicted proteins | sample Lox_Sample_24_FD_206723 | JGI IMG/M metagenome (GOLD analysis project Ga0335075, IMG submission 206723) | Soil microbial communities from Loxahatchee National Wildlife Refuge, Florida, United States - Lox_Sample_2.4 | ecosystem: Environmental > Terrestrial > Soil > Wetlands | place: USA: Florida... | reverse complement strand
CACCGCCGGTAACCGCGGCGCGAAGCGCTATCCGGATGTTGACCAAGGGCTCGCTGTAGCCCCGATGATCTTCCTCCGCGGTACCGTGCACGATGGCCACCTCGTCGTCGCCATCGATCACGCCGTCTCGGTACAGCCGGTAGATCTCGCCGAAGCCGCGCATGCCGTACTGCCACAGCTCGGCGGCGCGCAGTGCTCCCATGCTTGAACTGCCCGCGACGATGACGCCGTGCCGCAGCAGGTGAAGAATCTCCCTGTGCCGGACCGGCGCGCTCTGCAGGAACAGCCCGTCGATGATCAGCACCCGGTCGCCGGCACCCGCGCCGAGGCGGAGCAGGTCGCCGTGCCGGACCGGAGGCATGATCCGCGCGCCTGGCAGCAGTGACCCAACCTCAGCTGCCCGCAACGTCGGGCCGGCGAAGACGAAGTCAGCGGTCACGGCGCAGACCTCCCATCGGATCCATCGCGCCGAGCAGTTTGTGATCCATCAGCCGCAGTCCGGGCGCGATGACCTTCACCGCGGGGATGCCCAGATCCTCGTGTTCGAGCGAGACCGCGAACGGCTCGGCACCGGTGACCACCGTCACCAGCGAGGCGCAGTGCCTGATCACCGCCTCCAGGTCCGCTCCGCTCGGCCAGCCTGTGTCGGCGCAGAACTCGGCCAGTTCCTCTGGCTCCCGCAGGGTCGCGGTCTGCTCGTAGCTGTTCGCGCTGATGTCGTCGCGGGCGCCGGAGATGGCCGCCAGCCGGGATTGCACTGCCTCGGCCATTGAGCGGCCGAGCGCGATGGCCGGATCGGCGTGGCAGCCGAAGCCGCCGAATCGCAGCGGCACGTCTGGCGACCAGATCACCGCCGCGTAAGCCGGCAGCCCGAGCGGCCCGGTGATGTCGCAAGCCATCACCACGCAGTCCGCTGCCTGCAGTGCGTCGTAAATCTGCCTGGTCAGCGGGTTCGCGCAGCCTGCAGGGTCGACAAAGCGCCGCCGCGAAGCCGCTGACTCCATGTAACCGGTGATGCAATCCCGCTCGATCACTTCGTTCAGGCCATGCAGCACGGCCTCGGCCGCGGTGTTTCCCGTGGCCAGGCCGTTGCTAGTGGCTCGGAACAAAGCGGCCGGCCAGCCCACCGGCCCGGTCAGGTCCAGCCGGATCAGATCGAGCGGGACCAGGACCTCGCGACCGGTGAGCAGGCCGCGGCCGGTCACCCAGTCGAGCACCACGTCCTCGGTCAGCGGGGAGCGCGGGGACAGGTTCAGCGTGCGCACGTCGTAGCCGAGGTCTAGCGCGGCGGCGGGAGCACGTACCGCCACCGGCAGCCGGATGTTCTCGGCGTGCCAGGCCTCAATGCTCTCCATCGCCGCGCCGACCCGCGACTGCGCCGCCGTCGCCCCGGAGCCGATGCTGACCGCGAAGGTGAGGCTGGTCGGCCGGTAGGCCACGTGCACGGGAAGCCCTATGTCGTCCAGCCTGGTGATGTCGGCCACCCGGGTGATGCCGAACTGAGGCAGCATGGGCGCCACCCGCTCCCAGGTCTGTTCGGGCGTGGCCGCCCGGTACGTGCCGAGTCGGTAAGCGATCGCGTCCGGCATCATTGCTCCCAGGTTCGGTCGACTACGCCGCGAGAATGACCAGGCAGATGACGTTGTTGTAGTTGTCGCCCGCGCTGATCAGCTCCAGCTCGGCGTCGGAGAGCTGGCCGGCGTTGATGATCTCCTCGGCGGGCACATGCAGGACGTGCCGCCCCGGGGTCCGGGTCCAGTCCGCGACCACCGTCTCCGCGCTGAGCAGGCCATCGGGCTGTGACCGGTCAAGCTCGACGGTGGCGCCCGAGGCGACCGGCAGGCCCTTCTCGATCGCGTACGCGGTGGGGTCGCGCAGCAGCTTCGCTTCCTCGTCCTTGCTGTGCCAGACATCGCCGATCAGGCTCAGGTAAGTAGTCGTGAATTCGTGGCCGTAGGCGTTCTCGTCGCCGCTCATTCGGGTCTCCTCATGGATGGGAATGGAGTTTGGTCGGGCCCAGGCCTGACGATAGGCAGGCCTGCTCGGGGGCGACAAGAGCAGCTCAGACGATGACATCAGGAGTAGCCGCGATATCCCGAATTAGGGGTAACCGGCGTGATCGTGACATCAAAACGTGTAATGGTCGCGGCACGGACGGAATGATTCGGAGCCGAGATTACGGTGCCGCGGTTCCCGCGCCGCATACTCCCGGGTAAAGGCTTAGAGGTCAATTCGCCCGCGTGGCGTAAAGCGGAGGCCAGCGTGAACCGGGATCGACGTCAGCACGGCCGGGCTGCGGCGCTGGGGGTGGCGGCGGCGGTCGTGCTGGTCGTGACCGGAGGCTGCGGATCGGCGTCGTCGGCCGGGCACGCCGACCCCCCGGCCGTGCACTCCCAGAGGCCCGCGCTGACCGCGGCGGTGGCGGCTGGCCTGCTGGCCGCGTTCGACCGGTCCGACTCGGCCGCGTCCGCCAGCGGGAACATCGCCGTGCTAGGGGCGGATGAGGCGCCGCCGGCCCTGGACGACAGCATCGCCGCGGTGCACCGTGCCCAGGCGAGCCACTCGCCGCAGCCGACGTTCAGTCACGCGGACCCGGTGTTCGCCATCCCGGGCGGGACACCCAGTTGCTTCCTGGCGGCCGCCACCTTGCATCTTAAGGGCGACGAGATACCGGAGTACGACGTCAGCCAGTTCATCCAGGGCCCGTTGGGCGGGTGGCAGCTGAATCTGCACGTCCTCGTGCCGAGCAGCGCGGAACCCCAGCTAGCGCTGATCGGCGCCCAGCCCGCCACATCTGCCGCGGCGGCGATACCCGCCGCCCGCCGCCAGGCGCTGGTCAGCCAGGTCTTCGCGAGGACCACGGCGGTGGCGCACCCGGACTTCTCGCTGCTGGCCTCCAGCGTGGTACTGGATCAGGAGCTCGGCGCTGGCTGGACGCTCTACCTGCAGGCGTTGCGCGCCGCGCACATGACGGTGAGCCGGACGCTGACCGGCGTCCAGTGGTCGGCGTGCGCCGCGCGCGCGGGCGGCTCGGTGATCGCCTTCCTCACCATCGAGGCGGCGGACACGATCAGGCCGCTGCCGGGCGGTTCCGGCGTGGCGGAGCTGACCGCCCAGGATCCGGACATGATCGGCATCGGCCAGCGGACGACAGTCCGCGGCAGCTCGATCAGCGTGTCCCGGGTCGAGGAGTTCCTGCTCTCGGTGCCCGTCTCGGCCGACGCACCCGCGCAAATACTCGGCCTAGTCGACGCCCCCGTCTCGGTCAGCACGGTCCCGGCCGACCCCTCCTCGGCCAGCACGGTCCCGGCCGACCCCTCCTCGGCCAGCACGGTCCCGGCCGGCACCCCCTCGGCGAAGGCGACGGCGCCGTGAGCACGCGTGGCACAGCCAGGGGGCCCGTGCCACCCCGCCCCGTCGACCGCAAGGAGCTTCGTGCGCCACGAACCCTCACCCCAGGGGGTTCGTGCGCCACGAACCCCCTTCCCGCAAGGGGTGCGGGGCGCCACAACCCCGTTAACCGCGCGGCCACTGCGACCATGCGGGCAGGGAAGCAACCTGTGTGTAGCGCAGTGCCCGTGTGCCTTACGGTCCGGCCTTGGTTCTGGCTCGCATCTCGTGATGATGTCGCTCCCGCCGCAGGACGACCACGCAGGCGCTGCGCGGCAGGCGGCTCATACATGGTCAAAACGGGCGCCCGGCGGCTGATCTCGGTTATCGCGTGTACTTACACCCATGGGAGGGGGTGTAAGTACACGCGATCATCCGCTTACTGCCTTCCGGCAGCAGGAGGTGCCCCAGATCCGCCGGCGGCGGCCCATGAGCCCGGGGGCAACGCGTCCCGATCCGCCGTGACCGTCACGAAATGTGTGCCAGAGCCCCGGCCTTGGCCCCGCTCCAGCGTGGCGCTTTACCGCATCGCGGAAGACTACCCGCCGGATACGTATGCCAGATGTACACGAAGCGGTAATCCTCCACGTTGTTTCACGCCGCGCCGCCCCCGCGAGGGCGCCGTAGCGCCGACCCACCACGGCAGGATCTCGTGCCGTCATGGCGCTCCGGCCTGGAATCTGACCGACAATACCGGCGATGCGCCGTGACGATCGCTGACCTGCCGCCGACCTGTGCCCGCCCGCTCCGGCCACGACTGCGGGCGGACTACCGGCTGATCCGGCTGGAGCAAGGACTGCTCGTCCAGGGTGAAACCCGCAGCTTGCTGATCGAAGACCCGGCAACCGCGGACCTGGCCGTCGAACTCGACGGGACGCGGGAAGTCGGCGAGGTGCTGGCGCTGCTGTCCCCGCGCCATCGCCCGACGGCGGTGGCCACGGCACTGCGGCGACTACGCGACCTGGGCCTGCTCGCGCAGGGTCCCGCCGGTCCGCCGCCTGGCACGCTACCGCCCGACCCGCCGCCCGGCGCGCTGCCGCCTGGCGCCGCGGCGGCTTGGGACGCACGGATGGTCGACCCAGGTGCTGCCCAGGCGTGGCTGGACCAAGGCGAGGTGGTCCTCGTCGACGCGGGCTCGGCAGCGCTATCCGATCTGGCCAGGGCGCTGGCCGGGACCGGAATCCGCGTCCGCGTGACCAGCACCGCCGAACTAGAGCAAACCACCGCCCAGCTGGACCAAACCACAGCCCAGCTGGGCCAAACCACAGCCGAGCTGGACCAGGCTAGCGCCGGGACAGCGCCGCGAACGCCGGTCGTCGTCGTGACCGCCTCGATGACCGACCCGTCGCTGGCCATGGTGAATGAATCCTGCATGAGGGCGGGCCGGTCATGGACGCTGATCTGGCCGCACGGCCAGGTGCTGACGCTGGGTCCGCATCTGGTGCCGGGCCAGACTGGCTGCTGGGAGTGCCTGCGTCGGCGCTGGCAGGAGAACGAACAGCTCGCCGCGTTCGTGGCGGCGGCAGGGCGCTCGCCCGTTCCTGATCCGCCAGCGCTGCCGCCGTTGACCTTCGCGCTGGCCGGGCTGCTGGCCGCCGAACTGCCGGTGCTCGCGGTGCGCGGCCGGTCCGAACGGCTGACCGGACGCCTCGTGGCCGTGGACACGCGGGATCTGACGATCAGCCAGCACGAGCTGGTACGGCTGCCGCAGTGCCCGGCGTGCGGAGACCCCGGCGTGCTCCGCGACACCGGGCGCATCGTGCTGCGGCCCGGGCACAGTCAACGCGACGACCGCGCACACGAGGACCGCGCACACGAGGACCGCACACACGACGGCCGCACACACGACGGCCGCACACACGAGGACCGCGCGATAGAGCACGCCGAGGAGACTTGCCGCAAGCTGGAGCGGCACGTGAGCCGGTATCTGGGCGCGATCAGCCGACTCACGCCGATCGCGACCGGCGGTGAGCCGGTAACCTTCGGCTACCGGGCCAGGCATCCGTTCAGCCGGCCGGTCAGCGCGGCCGACCTGCGGGACCAGTTGCGCGGGCTGAGCGGCGGCAAGGGGCGGACCGAAGCGGAGGCTAAGGCCGGCGCGATGGCCGAGGCGGTGGAGCGGTACTGCGGCACCTGGCGGCCAGGCCGCCCGGTACGCCACGCGAGCTATGAGCGGCTAGACGCCGAAGCCGCCATCCGGCTGAACGACATCCTGCTGTTCTCGCCCCGGCAGTACGCCCGCAGGCAGCAGCTCAACCCCAGCCTGGCCCGGTTTCACTGGATCCCCCAGCCGCTCCCCGACGACACGGCGATCGACTGGACGCAGGGCTGGTCGCTGAGCAGGGACCGGCCGGTGGCGCTGCCCGCGGCTTACTGCTGGTACGGCCACCCCGACCTGGACCGGATCCCGTTCTGCGGTGCCGACTCCAACGGCTGCGCCGCCGGCGACACGCTCGAAGAGGCCGTCCTGCGCGGGTTCTGCGAGCTGGCCGAACGGGACGCGGTGGCGCTGTGGTGGTATCACCGGTCACTAATGCCCGGTGTCGACCTCGGCAGCTTCGGCGACGTCTGGCTGGACCAGGTCCAGGAGCTGTGCGCGACGCGGTTCGACCGCGAGATGTGGGTGCTGGACATCACCTCTGACCTGGCCGTCCCGGCATTCGCCGCGGTGTCGCGACAGACCCGGCGGCCGACCGAGGACATCGTCGTCGGCTTCGCCGCGGACCTAGACCCGGCCGCCGCCGTGCGGCGCGCGGTTAGCGAACTGTGCCAGTTCCTGCCGTCCGTGGCGGCGTTCGACGGCCGCCGTACGAGATACGGACTCACCGACCCGGCCGCCCGGCAGTGGCTGGCTACGGCGCGGGTGGCGGAGCAGCCCTGGCTCGCGCCCGCACCGGGAAGCAACGCCAAGCCGGGAAGCAACGCCAAGCCGGGAAGCAACGCCAACCACCCTGACCCGGCGCCGGTCGACGTGCGGCGCTGCCTGGACATCGCCACTGAGGCCGGACTGGAGGTGATCGTGGTGGATCAGAGCATGCCGGATATCGACCTCGCGGTAGCCAGGGTGGTCGTGCCCGGGTTGCGCCACTTCTGGCGGCGGCTCGGACCGGGCCGACTCTGGCAAGTGCCGCGCAGGCTGGGCCGGCATCCGCTGGCCGCCAGCGAAGAGTCGGTGAACCCATACAGCGTTTTTTTCTGAAGGCAGCGTTTTCTGAAGGCAGCGTTTTCTGAGGGCAGCGCTTTTCTGAGGGCGTCGAAGGGAGGGCATATGAAGGTGAGCGCCAAAACCAGCCCAAGGCCGGGCGCGAGGATGCAGCCGGGCGTTCCGGCGGTCCGTGAGCTTTACCGGTTGCGGGCGGACGCGCAGTTGTGCGGCGCGCAGGGCGGGGCCATCAAGCTGCGGCAGGCCCGGTTCGAGGCCGAGATCGCCAACCCGGGCGCGGGCACCCGGGCAATGTTGCTGAGGCTGGCCGAGCAGTGGGTAGATGACGCCGAGATCTGCCGGGTAATCGCGTCGATCGAGGGCGAGCGCGGCATCATGCCCGGTCAGTTGCTGCTGCGGCGGCTGGTCATGCGGTCATGGCTGTGGCGGCGGCTCCAGGCCGGTGACCGGCCGCTGCTCGACGTGATACCGTTCGCGCTTGGCGACGGCACGTTCCCTCGGCCTATCCGGCACGACCCGCTGGCCCTGGTCCGGTTGTCCCGCTTCGCCAGCGTATCCGCGGACGGCGCCGGTCTGCTCGCGCAGACACCATTGTCTACGGTCGCGGTCGCGTTCCCGGACAGTTCCCTGGCCGGCCTGCTAGTCCCCGCTGCCACGTCTGGCTTGACCCCAGCGGACGTAGGCGGCCTGGCTGGGCTGACTGACCGGGCCGCCGGCGCCGTGCTCGATGAGCTGCTCACCGCCAGGATCCTGGTCTCGGCGGCTGAGCATCGCGCCGAGTTCACCGAACCGCCGCAGGCGGTCTGGGCAACCGCCGAGCTGACCCTGCATCACCGGGCCAGGACCGGGCAGCACGCGCTCCCCATCGGGGGCACGCTCCGGTTCCGCGATCAGTTCCCGGCCGAGCCGCTGCAACGCGCCCAGGACCAGGTTCCTGGCGAGACCGACCGGGACGAGTTGCCGGTTCCCGACCTGGACGCGATCAGCCGGACCGAGCCATCGCTCACCGAGGTGATCGGGCGGCGGCGCAGCATAAGAGCCCACGACGCCACCCATCCGATCAACGGCGGTCAGCTCGCCGAGTTCCTGTACCGGGTGCAGCACACCTCTGGGGTGCGCCAGCTCGGCAACGGCCAGGAAGTAGGCGCCCGCCCCTACCCGGCCGGCGGCCAGCTCTGCGAGCTCGAGATCTACCCGCTGGTATCGAGGTGCGCCGGGCTGGTCCCCGGCCTGTACCACTACGACTCGATCGAGCACCGGCTGACCAGGCTGGCGCCCCTGCGCCCGGCCGGCCAGCGGATGCTGGCGCACGCCAGGGAAGCCGCGGCGATGGCCGAGCAGCCGCAGGTGCTACTCGTGATGACCGCCCGGGTGCAGCGGCTGCTGTGGAAGTACGAAGGCATGGGATACGCACTGGCGCTGAAGAACTCCGGCGTGCTTACCGGGCTGATGTACCTGGTCGCGACGGCCATGGGGCTGGCCCCGTGCGCGCTCGGGTCCGGCGACTCCGCGGCGTTCGCGCTGCTGTCCGGCCTCGACCCCCTGGTGGAGCCGAGCATCGCGGACTTCGCGCTCGGCAGCACCGCGCCGGAGATGGTGTCATGAGGTTCCGCGGCCAGGCTCTGCGCCAGCTTGAGGCACCCGAGCAACTTGACGAAGTGGTCCGGCTCGCCACGATTCCGGGCTGGCTGCTGACCGCCACACTCACCGCCATCGCTATCGGCGCCGCGCTGTGGGCGTGCTTCGCGACGGTGACGAGCACGGTCCAGGCCACCGGAGTGCTCATCCATTCCGACGGCATCTCCACGCTGGACGCCACTAGCAGCGGCCAGGTGACCAAGGTCTGGGCTAGCCCGAACGAGCAGGTGAGCGCCGGCACCCCGCTGTACACGATCACCAACAGCGGCGGCCAGCCGGTGACCGTCGGCTCACCGTGGAGCGCCTACGTCGTCAGCCTGCAGATCTCCGTGGGCCAGCTCGTCGAACCGGGCAGCACGGTCGCCGACCTCGAGCCGCTGAACCTGCCCGGCGAGACGCTGGAGGCGGTCGTGTTCGTGCCGAGCGACTTCGCCGCGGGTCTGGCGCCTGGCATGTCGGTGCAGGTGTCCAGCCCGGAGGCGCCGGTCGCCGTATTCGGCACGTTGCAGGGCACGGTGGCGTCGGTGGGCGCGTTCCCGGAGACGGTCACCTCGCTGCAGGCTTTCCTCGGCGCCGGGTACAACGTGCTGCCGCTGCTGAAGAACGGCAGCGTCGTCCGGGTGGACATACCGCTCGCCACCGAGCCCGGATCGACGGCGCTGGAATGGTCCAAGCAGGCGCCTTCGTACAGTATCGACTCGGAAAGCCCCGTGTCCGCGTCGTTCACCGTCAGCCGCCAGCACCCCGTCGACTGGCTCCTCGGCAAGGCCTGACCCGATGAGCAAAAGGCATGACCCGATGAGCACAGCACTAGACCACCGTCCGGCTACGCTGCCACCGCGGCGCAGACGGCGCACCAGGACGCTCATCCAGATGGAGGAGGTGGAGTGCGGCGCGGCCGCGCTCGGCATCGTCCTCGGCTACTACGGCCGGCACGTGCCGCTTGAGGAACTCCGCGCTGCCTGCGGGGTGAGCCGGGACGGCTCGACCGCGGCCAGCGTGCTGAAGGCGGCCCGGCGGTACGGCCTGGAAGCCAAGGGCTTCCAGCTCGACGTGACTCACCTGGGCAGTGTGCTGTTGCCGGCCATCTTGTTCTGGCGTTTCTCGCACTTCCTGGTGCTGGAGGGCTACCGCAGGAAGGTCATGCTGAACGACCCGGCAATCGGGCCACGGAAGGTGACGTGGGCCGAGTTCGACGGGAACTACACCGGGATCGTGCTCACGTTCGCGCCGGGGCCGGACTTCCGCAAGGGCGGTGCCAGGTACCGGATCCTGCCGGTGCTGGCCCGGCGGGTCGCCACGCTAGGCGCCGCGGTGCCGATGGCAATGCTGCTCGGCGTGGTCATCGCCGCGGCCAGCCTGCTGACCCCCACCCTCACCAGGGTCTTCGTGGACCAAGTGCTGCTGCTGAACCAGGCCGGCGCGCTGGCTGGCCTGGTGGCCGCGACCGCGATGGCGACCGCGGTCACGCTGGCCGCGAGCATCATGCAGCAGCGGCTGCTGATGCGGTCCGAGGCGGTGATGGCGCTGAGCGGCGCCGCCCGGGTGGTCCGGCACCTGCTGAAGCTGCCGCTGACGTTCTTCGACCAGCGGCAAGCCGCCGACCTGGCCAATAGGGTGCGCAGCAACGACGTGGTGGCCGATGTGCTGGCCCGGCGTGCCGCGGCCACGCTGGTCGACTGTTCTCTGGTGCTCGCCTACGGCGTGCTGCTGTGCCAGTACGACGTGACCCTCGGCCTGTGCGCGATGGCGTTCTCCGCGCTTAACGTCACGGTGCTGCGCATGGTCTCCGCCTCACGCAAGAACGCCGTGGTCCGGCTTCAGGTCGACCGCTCGAAACTGATGGGAATTGTCTTCAGCACGGTCGCGATGATCGAGACGATCAAGGCGGGCGGCGAGGAACAGTCCGGCTTCCAGCGGTTCGCCGGGCGCGGCGCGGCGGTCACCTCGGCTCAGCAGCGGCTCGGCATGCCCACGGCGGTGCTGTCCGCCGTGCCCCCGCTGCTTGCCGCGCTGAACGCCGCCGTGCTGCTGTGGCTGGGCAGCGGACAGGTGGTCGCGGGCACGCTGAGCATCGGGATCCTGATCGGCATCCAGGGCATGGTCACCGCGATGAACCGGCCGATCACGAACCTGACCATGCTCGGATCGCGGATCCAGGAGATGAGCGCGGACCTGAACCGGCTCAGGGACGTGGAGCGGTACCCGGTGCCGGCCACCGCCGAGCCGTCGGAAACCATCGCGCCGATGGACGGGCACCTGCGCCTTGACCGGGTGACGTTCGGCTACAACCCGCTGATCAAACCGCTGCTCAGCGACTTCAGCCTGGACCTGCCCCCGGGCAGCCGGGTGGCGCTGGCAGGCCGGTCGGGCAGCGGGAAGTCGACCATCGGCCGCCTGGTCGCCGGGCTCTATGAGCCGTGGTCGGGCTCGGTCACCCTGGACGGCAGGCAGCGCGGTGAGATCGACCGTGAGCTGTGGGCCGCCACCTTGGCCATGGTCGACCAGGACCAGGTCTTCTTCCAGGGCACGGTGCGGGACAACGTGACGCTGTGGGATCCCACCATCGCGGACGACGACCTGATCGCGGCGCTGACCGACGCGGCCATCTACGCCGAGGTCGCGCGCCGCCCTGGCGGGCTTGCCAGCCAGGTCTCCGAGGCCGGCCGCAACTTCTCCGGTGGCCAGCGGCAGCGCCTGGAAATCGCCCGCGCGCTGGTCCGCAACCCCAGCGTCCTGGTCCTCGACGAGGCCACCAGCATGATCGACGCGGAGACCGAGGAGCTCATCAACCGGAACCTGCGCCGTCGTGGCGCCACCTGCCTGATCGTCGCGCACCGCCTGTCCACGATCCGCGACTGCGACCTGATCGTCGTACTCGACCGGGGCGGCGAGGTAGAGCGCGGAACGCACGCGGAGCTGATCGCGTCCAACGGCAGCTATGCCCGGCTGGTGGCCGAGCAATGACCACCGAGCCGGGCCCGGAGCTGTTCGGACCGATCAGAGTGGACGGCAGGTTCGCCGCCTACCTTGTTCGCGGCGGCCCTGTGCAGCTGTTCGCCACCCGGCACCGGGCGGGCCAGCCAGCCCGAAG
>Ga0335075_10015855_pt1 | contig 11285 bp, 8 predicted proteins | sample Lox_Sample_24_FD_206723 | JGI IMG/M metagenome (GOLD analysis project Ga0335075, IMG submission 206723) | Soil microbial communities from Loxahatchee National Wildlife Refuge, Florida, United States - Lox_Sample_2.4 | ecosystem: Environmental > Terrestrial > Soil > Wetlands | place: USA: Florida... | reverse complement strand
AGCAGAACTACCGCTCGACGCAGACGATCCTCGACGCCGCCAACGCGGTGATCCGCAACAACCGCGGCCAGAAGCCAAAGTCGCTGTGGACCGAGCTGGGCCAGGGCGACCCGATCAAGGTGCGCGAGCTCGAGGACGAGCACGCCGAGGCGCGGTACGTGACCGGGGAGGTCCAGCGACTGCTCGACGAGGGCATCTCGCGGGCGGAGGTCGCGGTCTTCTACCGGACCAACGCCCAGTCGCGCGTGCTCCAGGACACGCTGGTGCGGGCGGACGTCCCCTACCAGGTGATCGGGGGAACGAAGTTCTACGACCGGGCCGAGATCAAGGACGCGATCGCCTACCTGGTGGCGCTGGTCAACGAGCAGGACGCCGGCGCGTTCACCCGGATCGTCAACTCGCCCAAGCGCGGGATCGGTTCGACCTCGATGTCTCGGGTGCTCTCCTACACCAACACGACCGGCACGTCGATCTGGGATGCCGCCTCTGAGGCCGAGCACGTGCCCGGTCTAGGCGCGGCGGCGATCAAGGCATTCAAACGGTTCATGGCCACCATGCACGTGTTGCGTGAACGGCTCCAGGCCAGTCCGTCGGTCGCGCAGCTGCTCAAGGAGGTTCTCCAGGAGACCGGGTATCTCGAGGCGCTCGAAGCCGAGCGAACGATCGAGGCCCAGGGCCGGATCGAGAACCTCGACGAGCTGATCAACGTCGCGGCCGAGTACGACGCGCTGACCGCGGCCGAGCCCGAGCGCGAGCCCTCGCTGCCCGACTTCCTCCAGCAGATCGCGTTGCTCTCGGACTCCGACGACCGCAGCGACGATAACGGCCTGGTGACCCTGATGACGCTGCACAACGCCAAGGGCCTCGAGTACCCGATCGTCTTCATGATCGGCCTCGAGGAGGGGGTGTTCCCACACTCGCGCGCGCTCGACGAGGGCGGCCTGGAGGAGGAGCGCCGGCTCTGCTACGTCGGGATCACACGCGCGCAGCGGGACCTGTACCTGACCTACGCTCGCACGCGCAACGTGTTCGGCGCCCGCAGCTTCGGCGCGCCCAGCCGCTTCATCTCCGAGATCCCCGCCGAACTGACCGACCGCGAGCAGCAGCAGCCCCGGGGGCTGGCGGGAATCCGCGCCCGGGCCACGTCGTGGTCCGGTGGCGGCGGTGGCGGTCAAGGTGACGGTGGGCAAGCGTGGGACCAGCCCGCAGCGCAGGCGGGCCCGGCGTTTCGCCTCGGTGAGGACGTCTCGCACCCCAAGTTCGGCGAAGGCGTGGTGACGGGACTTGAGCCGGGCGGCATCGTGGTGATTCGCTTCAGCCGTGATGGCTCGGAGCGCAAGATGGTCGCGGACCTGGCGCCGATCACGAGGCGGTAGGGTCCCGCCCCGACATGAGCGCCACGATCATCGACGGCAAGGAAGTGGCCGTCCGCGTCCGCGCTGACGTGGCGCGGGACGTCGCGTCGTTCCGCGAGCGCACCGGGCGAGCGCCCGGGCTGGCCACGATCCTGGTCGGCGACGACCCCGCCTCGGCGGTCTACGTGGCGAACAAGCGCAAGGCGTGTGCGCAAGCCGGGATCGTCGACTTCCACCAACATCTTCCGGCCGGCGCGACCCAGGACCAGGTCGCGGCGGTGATCGAGGATTGCAACGGCAACCCCGAGGTGAGCGGGATCCTGCTCCAGCTGCCCGTTCCGGAGGGGTTGAACGGCAAGGAGCTGACCGCGCTGATCGAGGCCAACAAGGACGTGGACGGCCTGACCCAGGTCAGCGCCGGCCGCCTCATGCAGGGCGCGCCCGGACTGCGGCCGTGCACTCCGCTCGGCGTGATCGAGCTGCTCGACAGCTACTCGGTGGCGCTCGAGGGGGCCGAGGCCGTGGTGGTGGGGCGCTCGGACCTGGTCGGTAAGCCGGTGGCGTTCCTGCTCCTGCACCGCAACGCCACCGTGACGATGTGCCACTCGCGCACTCGCGACCTACCCGGGGTGTGCTCGCGCGCCGACGTCTTGATCGCCGCGATCGGCCGGGCCGAGATGATCGGTCCTGACTTCGTCAAGCCGGGCGCGGCCGTGATCGACGTGGGGATCAACCGCACGGATGACGGCCTCAAGGGTGACGTGCAGTTCGCGGCCGTGGCGGAAAAAGCCGGGTTCATCACGCCGGTCCCCGGTGGCGTGGGGCCGATGACGATCGCGATGCTGATGCGCAACACGGTCACCGCGGCCCAGCTGGCCGTCGGGCTTGAGTAGCTCGCTCGGGAGCCGCTGAACGGCTGCGAGCAGGAGCAGGACCGCCGACCGCGAACCAGTAACCGTGGAGAACCAGATCCGTCGACTGCACCTCGAACGGTTGTCCCGTGAGGATTGGGTGCTCGGCACGCTCGCGGTCCTGCTGATCCTCGATCTGCTCGTGCTGCCGTGGTTCTCGTTCGGAGCGACGATCAGTATCGGATCGGGCACGCTCGCGATCGGTGGCTCGGCCACCGCGGTCGACGCGCCGGACGCGTTCCTCGGCGTCCTGGCGCTCCTCTCGTGTGCGTTCCTGGTGGCCGACCTCGGCTTCGAGCGGCTCTCGCCAGAGACCCACGTGCCGTCGATCGCCTCCGACCGTGAGACGACGCGGTACGTTCTCGCGTGCGTGGCGGCCGGGCTCATCACCCTGAAGTTCCTGTTTCACATCGGGCGCTTCGGCGAGCTTGCCCTCGGCTTCTGGCTCGCCCTCCTGCTCGTCGCCGCATTGGTGGCCACGACCAGACGGTTTCGCCAGGTTCAGCCGGCGGCGACGCCGGCCCGCGACCCGGCGCCCGAGCCCGGCTCGACCGCTTGATGGGCGTAAACCCATCGCGCCTGCGGCGGGGCGAGTTGCTCGCCGCGGCCGGCGCGGTGCTGCTGGCCGTGTTCCTGTTCGCCGGCGCCTGGTACGGACACGGCAGCCGGGCCCGGACGGGATGGCAGGCACTGACCGACCTGCGCTGGCTCGTGCTGGTCACGATCGCCTGCGCGCTCGCCCTGGCCGTCACCCAGGCCACCCGCCGCGCTCCGGCCGTACCCGCGGCGATGAGCGTGATCGTGCTCGTGCTCGGGCTGATCACCGCGCTCGCGTTGATCTACCGGGTGCTGATCGACGCGCCGGCCCACGAACAGGCCGCCGCCTACCTGGGGCTGCTCAGCGCGATCGCCGTGGCCTACGGCGGCTTCCTGTCGCTGCGCCAGGAGGGCATCGCGCGCCAAGACGCCCCCGCCGACATACCGGTGGTAAGCCCCGGAGGCGGGGAGCGATCCTAGAATGAATGGCGATGCTCGAGCATGAACAGGTTCTCCACGTGGCCCGGCTCGCTCGCCTGGACCTCGGCGAGGGGGAGGTTGAGCGCATGGCCGGGGAGCTGTCGAAGGTGCTCGACCACATCGAAAAGATCCGCGAGCTCGATCTAGAGGGCGTTCCGCCGACCTCGCATGTGATCGACGTCGTGAATGTCCTGCGCGCGGACGAGCCCACGCCCTCCTTGCCGCGCGACGTGATCTTGGCCGCGGCTCCCGAGCCGCTGCACGACGGATTCGGCGTCCCGAGTCCCGGCGCGGCGTGAGCGACCCGATCGACCTGACCGCGGCCCAGGCGGCGGAGCGGATCGGCGCGGGGGAGATCACGGCCGCCGAGCTGTTCGAGGCCTATCGGGCCCGCGCGGCCGCGGACGACCTGAACGCGTTCACGTGGGTCGCCGATGCCGCCCCCGAGAGCAACGGCCGGCCAGACACACCCTTGGCCGGGGTGCCGATCGCGGCTAAGGACCTGTTCTGCACGGAGGGCGTGCCGAGCCAGTCGGGGTCGAAGATCCTCGAGGGGTACCGCCCGCCGTACACCGCGACCGTGGTCTCCAAGCTGCACGAGGCGGGGGCGCCGCTCCTGGGCAAGACCAACCAGGACGAGTTCGCGATGGGCTCCTCGAACGAGAACTCGGGATTCGGGCCGGTACTCAACCCCTGGGACCACGGCCGGGTTCCCGGCGGTTCCTCGGGCGGGAGCGCGGCGGCGGTGGCGGCCGGGCTGGCGCCGTGGGCGATCGGCACGGACACCGGCGGGTCTATTCGCCAGCCGGCCTCGCTGTGCGGGATCGTGGGGCTGAAGCCGACCTACGGGGCGTGTTCGCGCTACGGGATGATCGCGTTTGCCTCCTCGCTTGACCAGGCGGGTCCGCTCACGCGCGACGTCACCGACGCCGCGCTGATGCTGCGCCACATGATCGGGCGCGACCATCTCGACTCGACCTCGCTCGAGTTTCCGGGCGAAATCGCGCTGCCCAGCGCCGAGGACCTGAAGGGCATCCGCCTCGGCGTGCCAGAGGATCTGACCGGCGCCGAGGGCGGGATCGAGCCCGGCGTGCGGAGCAACTTCGAGGCGACGCTTGAGCTGGCCGAGCGACTGGGCGCGTCGATCGAGCCGTGCCGGCTGCCGCACGCGCCGCACGCGCTGTCGGCCTACTACCTGATCGCGCCGGCCGAGGCGTCCGCCAACCTGGCGCGCTTTGACGGCGTCCGCTACGGGCTGCGCGTCGACGGCGACAAGGACTTGGTCACGATGTACAGCCGCACGCGCGAGGTAGGGTTCGGCCCCGAGGTCAAGCGCCGGATCATGCTCGGCACCTACGCCCTGTCGAGCGGCTACTACGACGCGTACTACGGGACCGCGCAGAAGGTGCGAACCAAGATCGCCGAGGATTTCAGGAGCGCGTTCGAGCAGTTCGACTTCATCGTCACCCCGACCAGCCCGTGCGTCGCGTTCGAGCTGGGGGCCAAGCTGTCTGACCCGCTGGCCATGTACCTCAACGACTTCCTCGCCGTCCCGATGTCGCTGGCCGGCATCCCGGCGATCTCGATCCCGTCCGGCCTGAGCGACGGACTGCCGGTCGGCTTCCAGCTGGCCGCGCCGGCGTTCAACGAGAGCCGCCTGCTCGACGCCGCATACGCCCTCGAGCGAGCGGTCGGATTCGATGGGAGTTCCGCCCGTGTCTGACTACGAGCCCGTCATCGGCCTGGAGATTCACGTCCAGTTGAGCACGCGGACGAAGATGTTCTGCGGGTGCCGGCTGTCCTTCAGCGACCCGCCGAACATCCACACGTGTCCGACCTGCCTGGGACTGCCGGGGGCGCTCCCGGTGGTCAACGAGCGGGCGATCCACTTCGGGATCATGATCGGGCTTGCGCTGGGGTGCGAGATCTCCGAGCGCTCGCTGTTCCATCGCAAGAACTACTTCTATCCCGACCTCCCCAAGGGCTACCAGATCTCCCAGTACGACGTCCCGCTGTGCCTCGGCGGCCGGCTGGGCGAAGTACGCATCCATCGCGTACACCTCGAGGAGGACGCCGCCAAGCTCAACCACCTCGGGGCGAGCGGCCGGATCCACGGCTCTGACCGAAGCTGGGTCGACTTCAACCGCGGTGGCACGCCGCTGGTGGAGATCGTGACCGAGCCGGACATCCGGTCGCCCGAGCAGGCGCGGGAGTGGCTGATCCTGCTGCGCACCACGCTCCGCCAGCTCGGGGTGTCCGACGTCGACATGTCCCAGGGATCGCTGCGCTGCGACGCCAACGTCTCGATCCGCCCGACCGGCACGACCGAGCTCGGTACCAAGACCGAGCTGAAGAACATGAACTCGTTCGCGTTCCTGGAGCGAGGTGTCCGGGCGGAGATCGAGCGTCAGCGCCGGCTGGTCGAGCACGGGGAGGCGGTCGTGCAAGAAACCTTGCACTTCGACCCGGTGAGCGGCGGCCTGACCCCGCTGCGCTCCAAGGAGGAGGCACACGACTACCGCTACTTCCCCGAGCCCGACCTGGTCCCGATCGTGGTCGGCGAGGAGATGATGAGCGCGGCCCGCGCCGACATGCCGGCTGAGCTGCCCGCAGACCGCGCGGTGCGGTTCGAGCGCGATCTCGGCCTGCACGCCGACACGGCCCGGCTGTTCGCCTTCCGTTCCGAGCTCGGCGACTACTTCGAGCGGGCCCTCGCCGCTGCGAACGGGTCCCACAAGAACGGCGGTCTGGAGCCCGCGGAGCTTTCCAACTGGATCCCGCAGCTCGTCGAGCGGATCGGCTCCGACGCCGACCCGGCGAGCAGCAACGTGACGCCCGAGAGCCTCGCGACGCTGGCCACCATGGTCAAGGCGAGGGAAGTCAGCCGCGACGCGGCGCGCGAGGTCCTGACGCTCCTGGTCAAGGAGGGTGGCGACCCGCGCGCCATCGTCGAGCGCGAGGGGCTGGGCGCGATCACGGCACAGGACAACGGCCTCGCGGAGATCGTCGATCAGGCGATCGCGTCCGACCCGGCCGCGGCCGAGCAGGTCCGCGCCGGAAACATGAAAGCGATCGGGCCGCTGGTCGGCCACGTGATGCGCGAGACCAAAGGGCGTGCCGACGGTGGCGAGATCACTCGCCTGATCCGCAAGGCCTTGGGCTTGTAGCTAGACCCGGGCCCGATCTCGAAATCTGTCAGTTGAGCCGGCGAGAAAGCCGACGCACCACGAAGCCTGCACCGAGCAGCGTTCCACCGCCGGCCACCAGCAGGACGACGTCCAGACCGGTGAACGGCAGGGTGCCTGAAGAGCCCGTGCCATTCGAGGCGTTAGCGCTACCGACAGACGAACACAGCTGCGGGCTGTACGCCTGGCAAGTCGAGCTGGCCATTGCCGCACTCGGCGCAATGAGAACAAGTACGCCGAGAACCCCTACCAGCGCTGAAATGCGTTTCATGAATCCCTTCGTTCGTCGCGGATCCCCAAGACCACGTAAATCGTACATGAAGGTGCGGACACCACGCAAGACATAATCAGCACTATCTAAAGCATCCACCGATTTCTGGCGTAAAGAGCGGCGGAACGTGGTCACGATTCCAGCTCCGCCGAGAGCTGATCGAGCGCGGCGGTCGGGGACAGGGGTCGGGCGGTCCCGATCCGGGCCAGGGCCAGACGAATGACCGGCTCCTGCTTGTTAATCGAGGCGGCCACCTCGTAGTCGTGGCGGGCGACGGACCGCTCGCCGAGCCCGGAGGCGGCCAGACCAGCCCCCAACCACGCATACCAGCCGCCGGGCTCGCGCTTGATCGACTGGTCGAAGCGCGCCTGCGCGTTCGCGTAATCACCCGTGGACAGCGCGATCGTGCCGCCGAGGCGCCCGGGATCGGAGCTGAGCGGATTGAGGTCGGCCGCGGTGCTCAGGTCGCTCAGCGCCTGCGCCGGATCGCGTGCGCGCAGGTTGCTCGCCTCGGAAACCTCGCGCACCGACAGGTACGGGAAGCCAAGCACGACGACGGCGGCGAGCACCGCGAGCCCGCCGACGGGCAGCGCGCCCCGGCGCAGTGCCCGATGGGCCCGGAGGGTCGAGCGGACGTCCTCGCCCTGTAGCGCCGGCACCTGCGGCCGGGCGAGCGCGCCGGCCATGGCGAGGAAGCCGAGCGCCGGTCCGCTCAAGGCAGGGATCTCCCAGAACCAGTCGACCGAGCCGTGGATCACCCACACGATGAGCGGCACAAGTGCTGCGGCGCCGACCCATCGGGCGAACTCCGACGTCGGGTGCCGCCGGCCGCGTAGGGCGGCCGCGATCGCCGCCACCAGGAAGGTGAAGAACAGGACGAAGCCGACCAGTCCGGTGTGAGCCAGCAGGCGAAGCTCGAGGCTGTGCGTCCAGGCGGGCTCCTCGGACGTTCGCCTGCGTGGCATGTAGTAGTCGTCGAAGTTGTCCTGCCCCAGACCGCCGATCGGGTGGGCGAGGAACGCGTCGAGCGCGACCCGCCAGAAGTCGTAGCGTCCGCTTCCGACGTCGGTGAAGTGGGAGCCGGTCGACGCTGTCTGCGTATGGCTGAAGCCGTCCCACTGGCGCACCACGAACCGCACCGGGTGGCGGTGGGTGGCCGCAGCACCTCCCACGGCCACCGCCGCGACCGTCGCTGCCACCACGACGATCCCGAGCAGCCGCCGGCGCGCCGGGTTCGGCGGCCGGGCTGGCAGCAGCGACTCGCCCCAGGCGATCAGCGTGGCCGCCACGATGGCCATCCCGCAGAGAAGCAGGGCCGAATGGCCGGCGAGCGCGGCGGCATGGTTCAGCGTCGCCTCCGACGCGCCGGCCTGGTAGACGTGCAGCAGCCGGTGGATGGGACCGACCGTCGCGGCCACCGGTATGACCGCGGCGGCGGCCACCCTGAGGCGGTCGGGAACGAGCACGATGACGACGAGCGCGACCAGCGGGAGCGTGAATAGCCAACCCCGGCTCTGCACGATCACCGACAGCTGGAGGCCGGCGCACGCCAGGCCGATCAGAACGCCGCGTAGCAGTCCAGGGAGCTCCCGCCGCGAGGCGAGGACGATCGCGGTGAGCGCCTCGATCGTGAACAGCGCGGCGGTCGAGTTGAAGTAGCCCGTGGGCGCGGCGAGCCGCCCGCCGATTACGAGGCTGGCGACATTGTCCGCCGAGGCGAGGCGCACAAGGAGCACGAGCGCGATCACCCCGACTCCGATCACGAAGGTGAGGAGCGCGATCAGCGCGCTCCGGGCCGTCCAGGGCAGCATGAGCATGTTGGCGAACACGAGCAGGTACAGCAGCGCGCGGTTCGACCCCTCTAGCGCGTCGCCCGGCGACTGCGCCCAGCTGATCGAGAGATATGACCACGCGACGTACAGCGCAAACGCGAGCAGCGCCACCTGCCCAGACCGGGAGATCCGTACCGAACGCACCCCGCGGCCGACCGTGATCGCGGTCAGCAGCCCGAGCATGACCAGCGCGCCCCAGTACCACGTGTCGGCGTCGTAACCGCCATCGTGAACCGCCCAAACGAGGAGCAAGGCCACGACGATCAGCCCGGGCACCAGCGATGTGTAATCGCTCAGGTAACCCGAGACGATGCGGGGGAGTGGAGCCGCGACTTCCTCGGTTGCCTGGCTGGCCGGCATCGGGGCCGGTCAGTCAGTGCGAGCCGCGTCGCCCGCCACGATCCTCGCGACGTGATCGGCGACCAGCTCGGCGTCCTGCTCGGAGTAGGTGGACGACAGGGGCAGCAACAGATGGCGGTTCGCCAGCTCCTCGGTACGAGGCCTGGGGGGATGGTCGCGGTAGTCGCTCAGAGACGTGAGGGCCGGATAGCGGGTGGTTTGGATCCCGCGCGCACCAAGCTCATCGGCCAGCCGGTCGCGCGCGTCCCAGCTGTCGAGCAAGATCGCGAAGCCGAAGTGCGAGCTTCGCTCGACGTCCTCGTCGCTCCACGGGATCGTCACGCCGGCAACGTCTCCGAGCAACTCGCGGTAGCGCCGAACCAGCCGGCGCCGGCGCTCGACGTCTGCGTCGAGGCGGCGCATGCGACTCAGACCGAGGGCGGCCCGCGGCTCGTCGAGCCGGAAGTTGAAGCCAACGTCGACGACGTCGTAGCTCTCCGCGTGGCCACGGTGACGATCCCATGTGACGGTGGTCATGGCGTGAGAACGCAGCGAGCGCGCCTTGGCCGCGAGCACGTCATCGGAGGTGAGGATCATGCCGCCCTCGCCGACCGCGAGCTGTTTCTTGGAAAAGAACGAGAAGCACGCGGCCGCGCCGATCGTGCCGGTCACGCGACCGTCGCTCGCGAGCGCCGTGATGCTCTGGGCGCAGTCTTCGATGAGGATCAAGCCATGCTCCTTACACAGCGACTCCAGCGCAGCCGCATCGCAGGCATACCCGAGCCAGTGCGTGGCGAGGATGGCCCGGGTCCGAGGGCCGATTTGCCTTGCGGCGTCGTCTGGATCCATGTTGAGGTCCGCGGGTCCGATCGATTCGATCAGGACCGGCCGGGCCCCGCAGTAGCGCACCGCGGCCGGCGCGGCAACGAACGTCATCGCGGGCACGAGGACCTCGTTCCCGGGCTCGAGGCCGCAAGCCAGCAGCGCGAGGTGCAGGGCCGCGGTACCCGACGACACGGCGACCGCGTGGCGGACGCCGAACCGCTCAGCAAAGGTCTGCTCGAACTCGTGGGTGCGCGGCCCCATCGTCAACCAGCCGCCTTCGAGCACGGAAAGGAACGCGGCGATGTCATCCTCGCTCAGCTGCAGATCCGTCAGCGGCAGCGTCCAGCTCATGGCTCGAGCTCCGTGGCAAGCGCCGCGACGACCCGATCCTGATCCTCGTAGCTCAGGTGGGAGAACAGCGGCAGCGTCACTTCGCTGCGGGCGGCGAGCTCCGTTTTCGGCAGGGAGAGCCCCGGGAAGCGCTCGCGATAGGCCGTGAACTCGTGCACGGCGGGATAGAACAGGCTGGTCTGGACGCGGTGGCGCTCGCGCAGCGCGATCCGTAGGGAGGACTGGCGTGAGGAGTCCTCGAGCATGACCGGCATCACGTAGCAGGAGGAGGTGGCGACGGCTTCATCGCTGAACGGCACGCTCACTCCCGGGACGTTCGCCAGCAGGCGCCGGTAGCGCCGCGTCAGCTCCCGGCGCCGGGCCACGTCCTGCTCGAGTCGTGCCAGCCGGGACAGCAGCAGCGCCGAGCGCGGCTCGTCGAGGCGGTAGTTGAAGCCGAGCGCGGGCACGTCGTAGTCCTCAGCGGCTCCGCGATGCCGATCCCAGCTCCCCCGAGTCATCGCATGGCTTCGGCGGGCGCGGGCGAGCGCGGCCACGTCGGGATCGTCGGTGGCCAGCAGACCGCCCTCGCCGGCGGCCAGGACCTTGTTCGAGAAGAAGCTGAACGCGCCAGCCAATCCGAAAGTCCCCAGGCTCTTGCCGCCGAGCGTGGCCAGTGGCGAGTGGGCGGCGTCCTCGATCAGCGCGATCCCACGGGCGGCGCACAGCTCAGCCAGCGCGTCCACCCTCGCCGCATAGCCGCCGAAGTGCATGGCGCAGACGGCCTTGGTGTTGGGCGTGATCAGCTGCTCGACATGGGCTACGCCGATCAGCGGCTGATCCAGCCCCGCGATGTCGGCGAACACCGGCGTCCCGCCGGCGTAGAGCACCGCCGCGGCGGTCGCCGCCATCGTGTAGGAAGGGACGATCACCTCATCTCCCGGCCCGACCCCGGCCGCGAGATAGGCCAGATGTAGTGCCGCCGTGCAGCTCGAGACCGCCACCGCATAGCGCGCGCCGATCATGCGGGCGAACTCCTCCTCGAACTCGAGCGTGCGCGGCCCCATGGTCAGCCAGCCCGAGCGAAGCGTATGCGCGACCGACTCCAGGTCTTCAGGCGTGACCTGGAGGTCGAAGACCGGGATCAGCCGCTCATGGCGTGTTTCGGTAGCGCCCATCGAACGGATCTGCAAATCGTTTCTGCTCCAGTGCGCCCAGCA
>Ga0335075_10015854_pt1 | contig 11285 bp, 10 predicted proteins | sample Lox_Sample_24_FD_206723 | JGI IMG/M metagenome (GOLD analysis project Ga0335075, IMG submission 206723) | Soil microbial communities from Loxahatchee National Wildlife Refuge, Florida, United States - Lox_Sample_2.4 | ecosystem: Environmental > Terrestrial > Soil > Wetlands | place: USA... | reverse complement strand
GACTTCGCGGATCGGAAGAAGGGCCCAGATGCCCCAACGTAAATCAGCACACCGCGAGGCCCACTAATCTTCGACGGCGGCTGCTCGCCAAAAGTTTCCTCGATGAGAGAACAGCTTTCCATGCGCCTCGCGCCGGCTGGCCGGCCAGAATCGCGTTTCCTCTTGACTCAGCGGACGCGCGTAGGCCAGAATTGGAGCCGCTCAAGCTCTTCGTCGCGTCGGGTAATTCGCATGACGGGCACCCTGCTCAACCTCCTCCTTCTGCTTCTCGTGATCTTGGGGTCGGTTCTGTGTGTGTTCGGGCCGGTGACTGTTCTCGGCGTGATGTTCTGGAAGTGGCACAAAGAGCTCGCTGCGAGCGTTCGTCTGCGCCAGGCGAGGAGCACGCAGGTCCGTTGAAATGTTAGTGCGTGTGGGGCGATCCCCCTCGGGGACGGGTCGCGTATCAAGGCAGTTGCATCGAATGTGAGAACCCCTGCCTCTCGCTGATGCTCGCCTGACATCTCACAAAGCCTGAAATTACCGATCGAGAAATTGCATTCTGGGGAATGCATGCTGGAAGACCATTTCCATAGCCGCGTATCGCGTTTTCCCGTCGCGGGCGCCTGTGTTTGTCTAAGGTATTGCGTTGCAAGGGAAAATGCGATTCGTCACTGGCACGGCAATTGCACGGTCATCTCATCCGAGCCGAATTTGACGCAACTGAAGAACCCGGAGCGATGAAGAAGCTCGAAGCGATTGTCGAATGGATGTTCCTAAGGGGTAGTCCTCTTAGCAGCAACCTGCGAATTGCCCTGCTGGTTGCGTGCGTTCCGGTACTGCTGGCCCTACCATTTATTGGACGAGATACGGAACATCATCGTGTCAGCCAGTGGGCGAACGTGTCCTCCCGCCCGCTTGAGGTGCGCGAGAACCTCTTGCCGGGCCAATCCGGCTCGGATTTGCCTGGCCGGCCCCTTTTTCCCTACTCGGTGATCCCCGGCGGCGCTTACAGCGCGCAAGAGCTTCGGAACGCGATCGAGCGCGACCCTGTTGTGGCCCATCATTACGCCGATTTCGATCTCGCCAAGGCGCGCGTCATTCGCCTCGACCAGGATCGCATGGAGTACGTCTCCTACCGCCTCGGCGACCGCGTCTTCTGGACGAACCGGGAGCTCCGGATCCCCAAGGGCGAGGCGTTGATTACGGATGGGACCCACTTGGCTCGGACGCGCTGCGGTAACCGTCTCTCGGATCACGCGGCCCAGCCGACCTCGGCCGCCCAGCCTTCTGCCGCCGCCCTGCAGTCTCCGGCCCTCGCCCCGGTGCCGGCTGCGGCGTCGCCTGAGCTTTTCGCCAGTAACTATCTGCCAATCGAAACTCCCCAAGGTGGCTCGCCGTTGATCCCAGGCGGCCCCACCGGCAGCGTCATACCCCCGATCTACTTCCCCATCGTTGGCGGTGGCGGCGGATCAACGCCCGGATCGCCCGTAGGTCCTCCGGGTGGAGGCGGTCCCCCAGGTGGTGGTCCCCCGGGTGGCGGACCTCCAGGCGGTGGACCTCCGGGTGGCGGGCCTCCCGTCAACACCCCGGAGCCAAGCTCGCTCCTTCTTCTGGCGGCTGGCATAGGATCGCTCTGGGCTTTCGCGCGTCGAAAGCGCCAAGCCTGAACCTGACGCCGGCAGTCCGGACGATGGCCCCAGCGCACAAAACCAAATTCAAGTAGCGGGGGTTGGCAGCCGATAAGTCTATATGATGTCTGCCCCGACGCGGACCGGTCCGCCCATACAGACGGCAACCCCCAGACCTACCTTGGTGTCCGCTGCGGCGCGGCGTCGAAGCGGGCGCATATCCAAAGAGATCCCCATCGTTCTCTCGGGAAGCGACACCGGCGGCAGGCAGTTTTCCGAAACGACTAAGACGCTGGTGCTGAGCCGTCACGGAGCGAGCGTCCTTTCGCGTTACAAACTGATTCCCGAGCAGGAGATTTTCCTCCTCGCCGCGGGCACCAAGCGAGAAGTCGAGGTGCGGATCTGCGGCCAGATCGGCGAGGGCGAGGACGGGTACATCTACGGCGTGGCGTTTGTCGATTCAACCCTGAATTTCTGGGAGATCGAGTTTCCTCCTGTGGAAGAGCTGGAACGAGACTTGAGCCGCGTAACGCTGGAATGCACGGGTTGCCGGCAACGCGCCGTCGTCGAGTTTGACGCGACGGAGATGGATGTCTACCTCGTGAATGAAAGCGCGCTGCGCTACTGCAGGCGCTGCCTGAATTCGACCGCGTGGAAGATTACGACGGAACCGCCTGCACCCGAGACCCCGGTTGGGCCAAAGCATGAGCCTGCGGCGCCAGTGCAGAAGGAAACGCAACCGGAGACGCAGCCCGCGCCAGAACCTTCGGTCGTGCCTCCGCCAAACCGGCGCAAGGAACGCCGCACCAAGGTGAAATTCAGCGCGTGCATCCGCTGTTCTGGCGCAGTCGATGAAATCGTGGCGTGCGAAGACGTGTCGCGCGGAGGATTTTCCTTTCGCAGCAGCAGGGAGTATACGAAAGAGACGCCGATCGAAGTTGCCATGCCGTACACGCCGGGGCAGGTGCCCATTTTCGTTCCCGCGAAGATCGCCAACGCGCGGAGCCTGCAAGAAGGAAAAGTCCACCGGTACGGCGCCGCGTACATTCGGTCGCCCAGGAACGCGACGACCGGATAGGCGAGCGCTACGTGGATTCCGGCTGTCAAAATGGTCCGAGGCTAGCTGCCGGCCGACGCCTCCCCGGCGGGCCAAGGCTACTTCTGCGAGATGTACTTCTGCGTTGAGGAAATTCCTTCTTGCGCGGCTTCGAGGTTGCGGATGGTCGGCGCGAGGTTGTGTTTGTCGAAGCAGTGCGCGATGGCTTTCCCGATTTGATCGAAGCGCTCCGTGGCGAGAGCGATTACGCTGGGGCCTGCGCCGCTGAGCGCGACGCCGAGCAATCCCGGCATGCGCGGCAACGCGAGCACCTCGGCGAGGCCGGGAATCAGCGCCTGGCGCGCCTGTTGATGCAGGCGGTCCTGCATGGCGTCCCACAGCAGGTCGTAGCGGCGTTCCTCGAGCGCGGCCACGAAGAGCGCGGACCTCTGCAAGTTGTACACGGCGTCCGATCGAGGCACGCTTGCCGGCAGAACCGCGCGGGATTTTTTCGTCTCCAGCATCAGATTCGGCGTCACCACGATCAGCCGGATCACCTTCGGCCAGCGCTTGCGAATCGCGACCACGCTGCCGTCGCTGCGCGTGAACGTCACCACCAATCCGCCGAGCAGCGCGGCAGCGACGTTGTCGGGATGGCCCTCCATTTCCGTGGCGTAGCGCAGCGCGGCATCTTTGTTGATCGGCCGTCCGGCGACCGCGAATCCCAACGCGATCCCGGCGACGGCCGCGGCAGCGCTGCTGCCCAATCCGCCCGCCACGGGAATCTGGTTCTGCACGGCGATGCGCACGCGCGGCAGTTGAAAACCTTCGCGCTCGGCGGTGAGCCGCATCGCGCGGAAAATCAAATTCTGCTCGGGATCTTTCGGAAGCTGCGATGTGCCGCGCACGCCGCTGCTGCGCGCGATCGTCCGCGAGCTGGAACCGGAGAGCAGAGAGGCGCGCACGTTCAGGTAAACCTCGACCGCAAGGCCCAGACAGTCAAAGCCCGCGCCGAGATTGGCCGCGGAAGCTGGGACGCGAACTTCGAAGGAACTTTTGCGCGCTGGACTCATGGTCTGCGTAGCGCCGGCGTCTCGCCGGCTCTTTTCCTGCCTGTCAACCCGGGAGAACACGCCGGCCGGAGGCCAGCGCTACACGAACAGGATCTCTACTGGCGCTGTTTGAGGCTTGCGAGAATAGCAGATTTTGTGGCTGCTACGCGCTCGGGTGCGTTCTCGAATGCGCCGTGAATCGGTTTCGGCGCAGCGCCCGATTCGACGACGAGCGTCCCGCGATGGTAGTTGCTCATGTAATCTGGGTCTTTCAGCGCGTGGCCGGTCAGCACCGCGACCACGTCTTCGCCGGGCTGTATGTGGCCCGCGGCTGCCAACTTCTTGATGCCGGCAACCGTGGTCGCCGAAGCGGGCTCGCAGCCGATGCTGTCGCGGCCAATCATCGCTTTCGCGTCGGCGATTTCCTGCTCGCTCACCGCGATCACCTGCCCGTGCGATCGCACCACCGCGCGCAGCGCTTTCTTCCACGAGACGGGCGCGCCGATCTTGATGGCGGTCGCGAGCGTCTTCGGATTTTCGACGACGGCCAGTTTTTCCGGCAACTCCTCGTCGCCTGCCAGTTGTGCCGGCGTCAGGCTCGCGAAAAGCCGTGCGACGGGCGCCGCGCCTTCCGCCTGGATCACGCTCAGCTTCGGCAGCCGCCGAATCAGTCCCATCTCGAGGAGTTCCTGAAAGCCTTTGCCGAGCGCAGTGCTGTTGCCCATGTTGCCGCCGGGCACCACGACGTGGTCCGGCGCCTGCCACGCGCACTGCTCCATCAGCTCGAACGCGACTGTCTTTTGTCCCTCGATGCGAAACGGATTGATCGAGTTCGCGACGTAGATCGCGGGATCGTCGCCCAGCTCCTGAATCAGGCGCATGCAATCATCGAAGTTGCCGTCGATCTCGAGGACGAGCGCGCCGTAGTCGAGGCTCTGCGCGAGTTTCGCCGCCGACACTTGTCCGCGCGGCAGCAGGATCGCGGCTTTCAATTCCGCGCGCGCCGCGTAGGCGGCGAGGCTGGCCGCCGTGTTGCCGGTGCTCGCGCAAACCGCCGTGCGCGCGCCCGAAATCACCGCCTGCGTGATCGCCGCGGCCATCCCCGTATCTTTGAACGAGCCGGTCGGATTGTAGCCCTGGTGTTTCAGCCGCAAATTCGCGAGCCCGCAATATTTCGCCGAGCGCGGCGCGTGAAAGAGCGGCGTGTTGCCTTCGAAGAGCGTGACGAATGGCGCGTCGTCTTCAAACGGCAACATGTCGAGAAAGCGCCAGACGCCGCTCGAATCGCGCGGCAGCTTCGGATCCGCTTTCGCCGCCGCCCAGCGCGCGCGCAACGCCGCGGGATCGCTCGGCCGGACGAGATGGCAATCGATCTCGAGCGTTTCGCCGCACTTCGCGCAAACGTAGATTCGCTCGCCGAGGCCGTAGCGCGCGCCGCAAGCTGCGTTGACGCACTTCTGCGCGGCCTTTTCGGTCTTCTTCTCGACCGCGTTGGCGACCTTGCCCGTCATTTCAGGAAACCGTTACTTTAGATTCAGCCGGAACACGCGCGCCCAATTCAAACTCGCGATGAACAGCGAGCAGCGCCGTCTTCATGTCGGTATCCGACACGACGAACGAAATGTTCGTCTCCGAAGATCCTTGCGCGATCACCATGATGTTCACGTTCTCGTGGCCCACCGAGCTGAAGGTGCGCGCGGCGACGCCCGGCGTGCCGCGCATGTTTTCGCCGACCACGGCCACGATGGCGATGTTCGAAACGTGCGTGATGTGCTCCACTTTTTCGTGCGCCACGTCTTGCGCGAACTCCTTGCGTAGCGATTCGACGATCGCTTTGGCCTCGGAAGCGGCCACGATGAAGCAGATGTCGTTTTGCGAAGACGATTGCGAAATCAAAAGCACGTTGGCGTGCAGCTCCGCCGTCGTCGAAAACGTGCGGCCGACCACATCCGGCACACCGACGATTCCCGGTCCGCCCACGGTGATGAGCGCGACATCTCGAATCGCGGTGAGCGCTTTCACACCGCCGCCATTGCTGCGGCCCCTCGGGGTGATCTTGGTTCCCGTGCGCTCCGGCGCGAAGCTGTTGCGGATCCACACCGGAATGCCCGCTTGTTCCACGGCGCGCAGCGTTTTCGGATGCAGCACTTTCGCGCCGAAATAGGCGAGCTCGGTCGCTTCGCGGTAGGAAATTTCCGGAATCGTGCGCGCTTCGGACACGAGCCGCGGGTCGGCCGTGAGCACGCCGTCGACGTCGGTCCAGATAATGATTTCGTCGGCGTCGAGCGCCGCGCCCAGGATCGTCGCGGAGTAATCGGAGCCGCCGCGGCCGAGCGTGGTGAGCACGCCGTCCGTGGTCGAGCCGATGAAGCCAGTCGCCACCGGAATCACGCCGCGATCGAGCAGCGGGCGCAGCCGCGTTTCGGAAAGGTAGCGTGTGCGATCCATGATCGGATCGGCGCCGCCGTGGTATGCGTCGGTAACGATGAGCTCGGTAGCTTCCACCGATTCGCTCAGCACGCCGAGCTCGACCAGCGCTGCCGCCACCATCGGCGCGGACAGGCGCTCGCCGAGACTCGACAGCGAGTCGAGCGTGCGCGGCGTCAGTTCGCGGAGCAGCGACGTCCCTTTGCAGAGCTGGTCGCCTTCGCCGAATACTTTGTCGAGATGCGCCGTCAGCCGTTTCCGTTTTTCGGAGTCGCGGATCAACGTGGAGATTGCGGTTTCGTGCTGCTTGCGCAGCGCGTCGAAGATTGCGGCGAGTTGGTCGAAGTCGTTTGCCTCGGCGCGCTTGGCGGCTTCGATCAGTTTGTTCGTGACTCCGCCCATCGCCGAAACCACGACCACGATCGGCCCTTCGCGCGACGCTTCCTTCACGATCTGCGCGACCCGCCCCATACACGCGGCATCGCCCACAGACGTGCCGCCGAACTTCATCACTCGCAATGGCTTTTTCATATTTAGAAGGATCCGGCGCGAAACAATTTGAAATGCCTGGAGCTTGTGGCGACCTGGCGTTCAGGATGGCCGCGCCTTAAAAAACTATACACTATCGACGTGAATTTGCGATGACTGCGGAAATGGCGTGTCCTGCGCCGGTAAAGGCCGTTAAAAGCTCCTAAAGTGGCAATTTTGGACGGAAATTGACGCCTTGAAATTCGTTTAGTCATTTGGAATCAACCATTTAAGGATTTGGAGGCGTGTTTTGCGTTTTTCTGAATTCCGGTGATTTCGGAGGCGAGACGGCCGGTATAAATTGCCATGCCGACCGCGGCATTCATGCCGATTTTTTCGAGCGCGCTGACCTCACGCATGCTGCGAATCCCACCAGCTGCGGTGATCGGAAACTTGGTCGCGCCGCGCAGCCGACGGAAACCGGCGATGTCCGTCCCCTTCATTGTACCTTCATTGTCGACAAAGGTAGAGAAGAATTCGGAGCAGTAGGGTTCAAGCTGGGGGATCACGTCGGCGGGGCGAAGCTTAAGACGTTCTTTCCAGCCACGAACTACGATGTAGCCGCCCTCGGTGTCGAGCGCGATGATGATGCGCTTGCGTCCTACGCGCGCGGCGAGCTCCTTGAGGAATTTCCGCGCTACGCGCCCATTTTCGAAAGTGGCGCTGCCGATGATGACTTTTTCCGCGCCCCAGGAAAGGATTCTCTCGGCGCGTGCGGGGGTGCGGATGCCACCGCCGACGCGGACCTTTAATTTTGCGGCGCGGCATAGACGCTTGATCCAGCGCGCGTTGGAGCCTTTGCGCATGGCCGCGTCGAGGTCGATCACGTGGAGGATCGGGTAGCTGCGGAATTTTTCGAGCAAGCCGAGGATGTCGTCGACGGCGAGGGCGCGCTTGCGGCCGCGGACGAGTTGCACGGCTTTGCCATCTTGCAGGTCGATGCAGGGGATGATCATGGTCGTTGTTGAGTGCGCGATCCTTTTGACGGTGCGCCCAGCACATACTGCGAGAAAACCGAGTGTCGCACCTACGGCGCTCTCGATTCTGCCTAATTTTTCCCAGGCCTTCCGGCCTGGGCTAAATTGTGCCGCGCGTCCCGCGCTTGCGTTACTCGGCTTTGGAACGTCGACGCCCGTGGCAGTTTTGCTGGCCTGAAGGTCCGCTCCCTAACGTTGGCGCGCTGGACACTAAGTGACGTGCCAGATCCCGAACCCGAGGGCCCGGGGCTGAAGCCCCCTAGACAGCCGGGCTTTTCGCGGGCCTGAAGGCCCACGCTTCCACCTGCTCCGATCACGGCTCGCGCTTCGCGCGTCGCGGCAATTCATCCGAGCGGGCGGATTTGAAGCCCACCCCCAACCGCCCCTGGCGACAGACAGGAGCACGCTAGCGATTCAGGCGGATGGGGACGCCTCGCTCGGTCAGGAATGTTTTCAGCGCGGCGATCGAATGGGTTTCCGTGTGGAAGATCGAGGCCGCTAGAGCGGCGTCGGCGCGGCCTTCCACGAAGACGGCTCGGAAATCTTCGAAGGTGCTGGCGCCGCCGGATGCGATGACGGGAACCGGGACCGTGGCCGCGATCTTGGCGGTGAGCTCGCAATCGAATCCGCTGCACGTGCCGTCGCGGTCGATCGATGTGAGCAGGATTTCGCCCGCGCCGCGCGAGACTGCTTCGGCGGCCCATTCGGCGGCGTCGCGTCCCGTGGGGGTGCGGCCACCGCGCGTGTACGCCTCCCAGGAATTGCCTTTGCGCTTCACGTCGAGCGACAAAACAACGGCCTGCGCGCCGAATTGCTGCGAGAGTTCCGAGATCAGCTCGGGGCGCTCGACCGCGGCCGTGTTGACCGTCACTTTATCCGCGCCCGCCAGCAGCACCTTGCGTCCCTCTTCCATGCGTCGGATGCCGCCGCCGGCCGTGAGCGGGATATTCAACTGCTCGGCTACGCGGCAGATGGTGTCGAGAAACGTGGCGCGGCCTTCGAAGGAGGCGCTGATATCGAGGACCACCAGCTCGTCGGCGCCCTCACGATTGTAGCGAGCGGCGAGATTGGCCGGGTCGCCCATATCGCGCAGGCCCTCGAACTCGATGCCTTTGACGACGCGGCCGCCGTCGACATCGAGGCAGGGAATGATTCTTCGCGCGAGCGTCATTGCACCGACTCCACAAAATTCTTCAACACCTGCGCGCCTGTTTCGCCGGATTTTTCCGGGTGGAATTGCACGGCGCGGAGATTTTTCTGCTCGATCACGGCTGCGAACGACACTCCGTGGTCGCATGCGGCGACCGTGGGCGCGGCCGAAGCGGGCGCGGCGTAGGAGTGGGCGAAGTAAAAGTATGCATCCGACGGGATTCCACGCAGCAGCGCGCTTTCCTGGACGCGGCGGACCTGATTCCAGCCGATATGCGGCGACTTCACATTTGTTGGGAGCGCGCGGACTTCGTCGGGGAAAAATCCGAGGCCGGTCTCGCCCGGAGCTTCTTCGCTCGATGCGAACATCGCTTGCAGGCCGAGGCAGATGCCGAGAATTGGCACGCCGGAATCATATGCGGCGCGCAGCGATTCGGTTAGGTTGCGCTGGCGCAGGCCTTCGACGAATGCGCCGAAGTGGCCGACGCCGGGGAGCACGATCACCTTTGCCGCAGCAACCTGCTGCGGCTCAGTCGCGCGTTCGGTGTCGGCGCCGAGCTTGCGCAGCGCGCGTTCGACCGAGGGAAGATTGCCGGCGCCGTAGTCGATGATTGAGATCTTCATTGTTGCGTCCTTTCTATGTGGCCACGGTGCCCCGCTCTTCCACCGGCAGACCGTGGCGCGTTTTGTGCGTCTGTCCGCGGCGAAGAGAGATTCTTCGCGCGCAGACCGCGCTCAGAATGACGACCCGCGCGGCACCATCTCCTTCACGTCGAGACCGCGTCGCGGCTGTGCCTTTCGGGCGATGCCAGGCTAAAAGGACCCGGCGCTACGTTTAAACCTTGACCGCCCTTCGGAGCGACGCCCGCGAATGGGCAACGCAGGTTCGAATCCAAAAGCGGCCGCCTAAAACCGGGGCGGTGCTTCGCTACGGCACTCTCTTCCTTCGTCCGCGAGGAGAAAGCCTCGCTTCCAACTACACCGCGAGGCGAGCCTCGCGGGGAAGGCGGCGGGAGCGAGCTCCCGCACTCCGCTACAGCAGGCCCTTGGTCGATGGCAGCACGCGACGCAGCTGGCGGTCGCGGGTTACCGCGAAGCGCAGGGCCTTGGCGAACGCCTTGAAAATCGATTCGACCTGATGGTGCGACGAGCGGCCGTACATCAATTTGAGATGCACGTTGGCCGCAGCGGCTTGCGCGAATGCGCGGAAGAAATCTTCCATCAGCTCGGTCTGAAAATCGCCAACGCGCGCGGCGGAAATTTTGCAGCTGCAGACGCAATAGGCGCGGCCGGAAAAATCGAGCGAGGCCGCGGCGAGGCAGTCGTCCATCGGCATGAGGAAATATCCGGCGCGGAGGATGCCGCGCTTGGAGCCGAGCGCCTGCTTCACCGCTTCGCCGAGCGCGATGCCGACGTCTTCGACGGTATGGTGCTGGTCGACATCGAGATCGCCGCGCGCGGTGAGGTCGAGATCGAGCGCGCCGTGGCGGGCGATCTGTTCGAGCATGTGATCGAAGAAACGGATGCCCGTGGAGATGTGGGATTTTCCGTGGCCGTCGAGATTGAGGCGGACGGCGATGTCGGTTTCTTTTGTGGTGCGGCGGAGATTGGATTTTCTCATAGCGTTTCTCGTTTGCTCACGGTCGCCGGTGCGCAACGAAGAGAGATTCTTCGCGCACAACCCGCGCTCAGAATGACGTTAGCGGGACTGTCGCCGGCAATTGGTGCAACGCTGTCCTTCCTTCGTCAGGTGCGCTCCCCGCCTCTCGCTCAGGCGGAGGGCGTGTTGCGCCTGTGCTTCTCGGGCGATGCCGGGCTAGAAGGACCCGGCGCTACGTTTAAACCTAAGGCGCCCACCTAAAGGCATGGCGGCCGCTACAAAACCTCCGTTCCGTTTACGCGCCGCCAGTTAGCAACGGCTTCAGTTCGCTGAGCAGGCGGCGCATTTGCGCTGGGGCGCCCAGCGTGATGCGGACGTAGCCTTGGCCGTTGAAGTCGCTCGAGCGATCGCGGACTAGCGTGCCCTGGCGATCGAGGGCGGCTACGATCTTTTTTGCGCTTTCGCCGAAATATGCGAGGAGGAAATTCCCGGCGCTTGGGAAATGGCGAATGCCGAGGCGCGCGAGGCCGCGCTCGAGCAATTTCTTTCCGGCGCGAACGTCGCGCACCGTCTTTGCGATGAAGGCGCGATCCTGCATCGCCGCTTCGGCCGCTGCGAGCGCCGCCACATTTACCGGATAAGGCGATTGGGCTTTCCTCATGCTGGCGGCTAGCTCGGCGTGAACGAAAATGCAGCCGAGACGCAGGCCCGCGAGGCCGGCCGTCTTCGAGAATGTGCGCGTGACGATCAGATTCTTGTAACGGCGAATCCATGGAATTACCGTGACGCCGGAAAATTCGAAATAGGCTTCGTCGATGACGACCATCGTATTTTTAGCGGCGGCGAGGATGCGGCGGAGCTCGCTCTGCGAGAGGAGATTGCCGGTCGGACTATTCGGATTTGGCA
>Ga0335075_10015853_pt1 | contig 11285 bp, 10 predicted proteins | sample Lox_Sample_24_FD_206723 | JGI IMG/M metagenome (GOLD analysis project Ga0335075, IMG submission 206723) | Soil microbial communities from Loxahatchee National Wildlife Refuge, Florida, United States - Lox_Sample_2.4 | ecosystem: Environmental > Terrestrial > Soil > Wetlands | place: USA... | reverse complement strand
CTCACCTCCTCGAGGAGGGCCAGGGCGGCGGCGCGTTCCCGGACGGACAGGAGGGCCATCTTGGCGCCTTCGCCGGCCACGTTGCCCGCGGCGACGACACGGAGGGCGGGCACGGCGGGGACGAGGCCGATGCGGATCGCGGACTTCGACGACAGGTAGGAGCCGAACGACCCCGCCAGCAGCACCTGCTTGACGTCCTCTTCGGCGAGGCCGGCCTCGTCCAGCAGGATGCGCCAGCCGGTGGCGATCGCGGCCTTCGCGAACTGGAGCTCGCGGACGTCGCGCTGGGACAGGTAGATGTCGCCGTGCAGCGTGAAGACGCGTTCCGCGCCGACGGTCGTGAGGCGGCTGGCGAGGCGCGGCGCGATCCGCCTGGCGTCCTCGTCGGGGACCAGCCGGCCGGAGCCGTCGAGCAGGCCGGCCTGCACGAGGGCGGTCACGGCGTCGACCAGGCCGGAGCCGCACAGGCCGCGCGGCTCGGCGTCGCCGATCACCGTGAGGTCCAGGTCCCCGTCCGGGGTGATCGTCACCGCCTCGATCGCGCCGTCGGCGGCGCGCATCCCGCAGCGGATCGCGGCGCCCTCGAACGCGGGCCCGGCGGGGGCGGCGGTCGCCAGCAGCCAGTCCCGGCCGCCGAGCACGATCTCGCAGTTCGTGCCGATGTCGATGAACAGCCGGATCCGCTGGTCGCGGTCCATCCCGCTGGCCAGCAGCCCGGCGGTGATGTCGCCGCCGACGTACGCGCCGAACGCGGGGAACACCACGGCGCGCGCCCCGGGATGCGCGGGAACGCCGAGGTCCGCCGCCATGACCTCCGGCAGAAGCCGTGCGGCCATGATGAACGGGGCGACGCCGAGCGGTTCGGGGTCGAGGCCGAGGACCAGGTGGACCATGGTGGCGTTGCCGGCGAGGGCCACCTCGTAGACCTCGTCCGGCCGGACCTCGCCTTCGTCACACACGGCGGCCGCGAGCTCGGCGAGTGTCTGCTGGGCCAGCCCCTTGAGCTTGTCGCGGGCGGCTGGGTCCAGCATCGTCGCGCTGATCCGGGTGATCACGTCGGCGCCGAACGGCTGCTGCTTGTTGAGCTCCGCCCGGACGGCCACCGGGGTGCCCGTGGTCAGGTCGAGCAGGGTAGCCACCACCGTGGTGGTGCCCAGGTCGAAGGCGAGGCCGAAGCTGCGCTGGGTCGTGTCGCCGGGCTCGACGGCGATGAGCTTGTCGTCGGCGACGACCGCGGTCACCTTGAAGTCCGCCTGCCGCAGCGTCGGGCCGAGGGTCGCCAGGACGCGCAGGTCGGCTACGGGCTCCAGGTCGGTTAGCTCGGCGAGCACCCGTTCTAGGTCGGTGACCTGGTCGGACAGGCTCGGCTCGGCGAGCTCCAGGTAGCGCTTGTGGATGGCCGGGCGCAGGATGACCTGGCGGCCGACGCCGACCAGCGCCGCCTTCGGCCGGGTGGTCAGCGGCGGCACCTCGACGTCGGCGTCGCCGGTGGCCGGCGTCCGGCACGCGAGCCGCCAGCCGTCCTTGATCTCCTGCGCCGTGTAGGCCCGCAGGTCGAGGCTGGTCGGGGCAGGCGCGTCAGCCCGGAACCGGATGCGGCACTTCTTGCAGGTGCCGTGCCCGCCGCAGGTCGAGTCGATCGCGATGCCGTTCCAGCTCGCCGCGTCGAACAGGGTGACCCCGCGCGGCACCCGCACCGGCTGGCCGTTGAAGCGGAGGTCGACCCGCTGCGTCATGGCTGGTCGGTCCTGGCTTTGGCGGCGGCCTGTTCCGCGCGGTACGCCGCGATCCAGGCCGCTCCCCAGTCGTCGCGGCCGAGCAGCAGGTCCGCCGCCCGAGCGGCGCGGACCACCTGCGGCGTCCGGGCGTCCATGATCGCGCTGGTGAGCCCGTTCGCGGCGGCGAGCGGCAGGAACGCCGCGGTGATCGCGTCCCGGTGCGGCATGCCGAAGCTGAGGTTGGACGCGCCGAGCGTGGTGTTCACGCCGAACTCCTGCCTGAGCAGGGCGAGGGTTTCCAGGGTCCGCCCGGTGTGCCCGGTGTCGGCGCCGGCCGGCATCGCGAGCGGGTCGATGACGATGTCCTCCAGCGGGATCTTGTACTGGTCCGTCGCCACGGCGACGAGCTTCCTGGCCAGCTCCAGCCGGCGCTCGGGTTCGTCGGGGATCTGCTCCTCGTCGTTCGGCAGCCCGATGACGGCGGCGCCGTGCTCCTTGACGAGCGGCAGGATCGTGTGCAGCCGTTCGTCTTCGGCGGTCACCGAGTTGACCAGCGCCTTGCCCTGGTACGTGCGGAGGCCGGCCTCCAGGACCTCGGGGATCGAGGAGTCGATGACCAACGGCAGGTCGGTCAGCTGCTGGATGAGCGTGATCGCCTTGACCATGAGGCCGGCCTCGTCGGCCAGCGGGGCGCCCATGTTCACGTCGAGCAGCATCGCGCCGCCGCTCACCTGCTGCTCGACGTCGATGACGATCCTGGACAGGTCGCCGTCGCGCAGCTGCTGCTGGAACAGCGAGCGGCCGGTCGGGTTGATCCGCTCGCCGATGATCGCGAACGGCTGGTCAGGGCCGATCGTGACGGTCCTCGTCGGGCTCGACAGCGTGGTGTGCATCGACGTGGCCCGGTGGCTAAGCGTTCGCGAGCGCGCGGCGGCGCGCGAGCAGTTCCTTCGCCTTGACCACCGCGGCGGAGGCGTCCGCGGCGTAGCCGTCGGCGCCGACCACGTCGGCGTACTCCTGGGTGACCGGCGCGCCGCCGACCATCACGATGACCTCGTTTCTCAGGCCGGCTTTCTGGAGCGCGTTGATGTTGGCCTTGAACATCGGCATCGTGGTGGTCAGGAAGGCGGAAAAGCCGACGATGTCGGGCTTGTGGGTCTGGATCGCCTCGACGAACTTCTCCGGTGCGACCTGCACGCCGAGGTCGATGACCTGGAACCCGGCGCCCTCGAACATGATGTTCACGAGGTTCTTGCCGATGTCGTGCACGTCGCCCTTGACGGTGCCCATCACGACCGTGCCGATCGCCGCCGCGCCGGTCTCGGCGAGCAACGGGCGCAGGATCTCCAGCGCCCCGGCCATCGCCTTGCCCGCGATCAGCATCTCGGGGACGAAGAAGTCGCCGCGTTCGAACCGGGCGCCGACCTCCTCGAGCGCCGGGATCAGCGCCTCGTACAGCAGCGTCTCCGGGCCGAGGCTCTGCTCAAGGCCCAGCCGCGTCAGGTCGAGCACGGCCGGGCCGTTGCCGGTCAGGGTCTTGTCGTACAGGTCGCTGAGCAGCTCGTCGTTCGTCATGCTGTCGCCCTCGCCAGTTTCCTGCTTCGCGGCCGGTGGCCGAGCGCGGACGACAGGCCGACGGCCTCGTCCACGCAGCGGCGCGCGGCGTTCGTCAAGGCTTCCCTGGTCATCCGCGACGTCGGAGCGGAGACCGACAGCGCGGCCACGACCGCGCCGTCCCACCGGAAGACCGGGGCGGCGAGCGCGATGAGGCCTGGCTCGAGCTCCTCGTCGGTCACCGCGTAACCGCGGGCGCGGACGGCCGCGAGCTCGGCGCGGAGCGCCGGCTCGGTGGTGATCGTCCGCTCGGTGCACCGCGGCAGCTCTCCCTTCGGGAGCTGCGCGGCGCCGTAGGCGAGCAGCACCTTACCGAGCGCGGAGGCGTGCAGCGGCACCGCCAGGCCGACCCAGTTGGTCCCGCCGATCAGGTACGTGCAGTCCACCTGCGCGATCTGCTCGACGCTGTGCCCGCTCGCCACTCCCAGGTTGATGGTCTCGCCGGTGGCCTTGCCAAGCCGGTCGAGGAACGGCTGGGCGACGGCGACCAGGCTGGTGTCGGCGCCGCCGCGCCAGGCGAAGCTGACGAACATCTCCCCGGGCAGGAACCTGCCGTGGTCATCGCGGCGGACCAGGTGGTTGCGTTCAAGCGCGAGCAGCAGCCGCGAGGTCGTCGACTTGGCCAGCCCGGTGACGGTGGTCAGCTCGGTGAACGTGATCGGGTCGCTCGCGTGCACGACCTCGGACAGCAGTCTGGCCGCCCGGTCGACGGCCTGGGTGCCGTTCGGATTGCTCATGGTTTCCGCCGTCTCCGCCCCGTACGCCACCCCCGCGCGCGGCCGGTTTTGCTATTCCACTTTATGGGACCAAGTTCTACGATATGGACGTGTTTGTCAATACGATGCCGCGGTACGAAATCCTGTCCCCGGACGCGATAGGCGTGCTCGAGCGCGGCTGGAAGCGAATCGTCTCGGAAATCGGCGTGCAATTCGGAAAGCCGGAGGCGGTCGCGCTGTTCGCCAAGGCCGGGCAGCGGACCGACGGCGACGTCGTCTACCTCGACCCGGATTTCGTGCTCGAGCAGGTCGCCAAGGCGCCGCGCGAGTTCGATATCCAGGCCCGCAACCCCGCCAACTCGGTGCACATCGGCGGCGACCACATGGTGTTCAGCGCGGTATACGGGTCGCCGTTCATCCGCGAAGGCGACGTGCGGCGCGACGCCACGCTCGACGATTTCCACAACCTGTGCAAACTCTCGCAGGCCTTTCCGCAGCTGGACTCCGCCGGCGGCGTGATCTGCGAGCCGAACGACGCGCCACTCGACTCACGGCACCTGGACATGATCTACGCGCTGGGCACGCTGACCGACAAGATCTACATGGGCAACGTGGTGTCGGGCGGGAACGCCGCGGACACGATCGCGATGACCTCGATCCTGTTCGGCGGCGGCGCCGGCGCGGACGCGGGCCGCGCGGCCATCGAACGGACGCCGGCGGTGGTATCGCTGATCAACTGCAACTCGCCGCTGCGCTGGGACGACCGGATGCTCGACGCGCAGTTCGAGTACTGCGCCGCGAACCAGCCCGTGGTGCTCACCCCGTTCCTGCTGATGGGCGCGATGTCACCGGTGACGATCCCGGCCGCGCTCACGCAGCAGCTCGCCGAGGCGCTCGCCGGCATCGCGCTCGCGCAGCTGATCAGGCCAGGCTGCCCGGTGATCTTCGGGTCGTTCCTGTCGAACATCGACATGCAGTCGGGGTCGCCGTCGTTCGGCACCCCGGAGTCGGCGGTCGGGCTGCTGTGCACCGGCCAGCTCGCGCGGCACTACGGGCTGCCGTTCCGCACGGGCGGCGGGCTGAACTCCTCGCAGACCGCCGACGCGCAGGCCGCCTACGAGTCGCTGATGACCCTGCTGCCGACCTTCCTGGCCGGCACTAACTTCGTCATGCACGCGGCCGGCTGGCTGGAAGGCGGCCTGGTCAGCTGCTACGAGAAGTTCATCATCGACATCGAGCTGCTGCGCGAGCTGCGCGTGGAGTTCACGCCTCTGGAGATCACCGAAGAGTCCCTGGCGTTCGGTGCGCACGAGGAGGTGGGGCACGGCGGGCACTTCCTCGGCGCGGCGCACACCATGGAGCGGTTCAGGACCTGCTTCTACCGGCCGCTGCTGTCGTCGACGGCGAACTTCGAACGCTGGCTGCGCCAAGGCGGCAAGGACACCACCGCCCGCGCGGGCGATATCTGGCGCTCGACGCTGGACGCCTACGAGCCGCCGCCGCTTGACGACGCCATCCGGGCCGAGCTCAGCGAGTACGTGACGCGCCGCCGCCGGGAGCTCGGCGACTGACACGTATTTGTGCTCCGACCACAAACACCGCTGAAACCTTATTTTTACGCCTTAATGCGTCCTCAGCCTGGCATGTATCGTGTGCGATATGAGCAAGTCGGAAAGTACCGGCCTGGAGTTCATCCTGACGCTGTCCTGTCCGGACAAGCCAGGGATCGTGTACGCGGTCTCCAGTTTCCTGGTGCAGCACTCGGCGAACATCATCACCAGCCAGCAGTACGGTGAGCCGGACGGCGGGCTTTTCTTCATGCGGGTGAACTTCTCGGTGCCACCGCCAGGACGCGGCGTGCGCGAGCTCGAGCGCGACTTCTCGTGGGTCGCCGAGGCGTTCCAGATGTCGTGGCGGCTGCACGTCTCGACCGAGCGGATCCGGACCCTGCTGATGGTCTCCCAGCTCGGGCACTGCCTCAACGACCTGCTCTTCCGCTGGCGGTCCGGGTCGCTGCCCATCGACATCACCGGCGTCGTCTCCAACCACGAGACGTACCGCGACCTCACCGAGTCCTACAAGCTGCCGTACCACTACATCCCGGTGACGCCGGAGACCAAGCCGGCCGCCGAGGCCACGCTGCTTTCGCTCATCGACGAGACGAAGACCGAGCTTGTCGTGCTCGCCCGGTACATGCAGATCCTCTCCACCGAGGTCTGCAAGCGGGTCGAAGGCCGGATGATCAACATCCACCATTCATTCCTGCCGAGCTTCAAGGGCGCCAAGCCGTACCACCAGGCGTACGCCAAGGGCGTGAAGCTGGTCGGCGCGACCGCGCACTACGTCACGCCGGACCTGGACGAGGGGCCGATCATCGAGCAGGGCCTGATCCGCGTCGACCACTCGTACACGCCGGAGCGGCTCGTCGAAGCCGGCCGCGACGTCGAGGCCCAGGTGCTCGCCCGCGCGGTCACCTGGCACGCCGAGCACCGGGTACTGCTGAACGGCAACCGCACGGTGGTTTTGCCCTAGCGTTAGTGCCGGCTGGTCCCGATCCGGGGCTACAGTCAGTCCGTGACTGATCCCGTGGTCGCGCTGCGCGGGTTGCGCATGGAGTACGGCAGCGTCGTCGTGCTCGACGGCATCGACCTCACCGTCGCCGCCGCCGAGATCGTCGCGGTGACCGGTGTCAACGGCGCGGGGAAGTCGACGCTGCTGTCCTGCCTGGCGGGGCTGCGCCGCCCGGCGGCCGGGACGGTTTCCGTGCTCGGCGGGCCGCCCCGCGACACCGCGGGATTCTGGCGGGACGTCGCGCTCGTCGCCGACCAGCCGACCTGGTATCCGGGCCTGACCGTGCGGGAACTGCTCGACCTCGTCCGGATGACCCACGAGCCGGTCCGCGGCTGGTGCCTGCCGGCCGACCGGCTCATCGAGGTCTTCGGGCTGGCCGAGCGCGCCGACGCCAGCCCGCTCAGCCTGTCGTCCGGCCAGCGGCAGCGGCTGTCCCTAGCGGCGGCGCTCGCCCGGCCAAGCAGGCTGCTGCTGCTCGACGAGCCGGAGCAGAGCCTGGACGAGGGGTTCAGGCGGGAGCTGGCGGCACTGCTCCGGGAGGAATACGCGGGCAGCGGCGGGACGGTCATCATGGCCACTCACGACCACGACTTCGCCGGGGCGGCCGGCGCCCGTGAGGTCCGGCTCGCCGACGGCGGGATCGTCGCCGAAGGCAGCATGACCGGGCAGAACCCATGACCGCCCAGCCGGCCGCCATCGCGGGCGGCGACGGCACCGGGGTCAGCGTCGCGGCGATCCGGGCCTTCATCGGCAAGCGCCGCCGCCGAAGCTGGCTGGACTGGTATGCCGCCGGGTTCGCCGCGGTCATCGCCGCGCTCTACCTGGCTGACCTGCTCTCGAGCCCGCTCAGCCGGCTCAGTGCGGCGGGCCACACCCCGACCCAGGAAGCCGCCACCCAGGCGGTGGCGGGCAGCGGGCTCGTGATCGCGGCCGCGGCGGGGCTGCTGCTGCTCGCGCTGGCGCTTGGGCCGCTCGCGCTGTCCCCGGCCGACGCGTCGTGGCTGCTGCTGTCGCCGCTCGACCGGCGCGCCGTCCTCCGGCGGGCGGCGCTGACTGCCGCCGTGCTCGCCGCGGCGGCCGGCGCGCTGCTCGGCGTGCTCGGCCTGACAATGGCCGGACCGTACCTGGCGCCGAGGTCAGCCTCGCTGTCCTCGTCCTGGCTCGCGCTCGCGGCGGTCGCCGGCGCCGGGTTGTTCCTGGCGGCCGTGGCCGCGGAGGCACTCGCCCAGCCCACGGAACACCGCCGCCGCCTCGCACGGGGCTGTGCCGCGGGCGTGGCGGTCGTCGCCCTGGCCGGGGCGGTGCTCGGCGAGCGATCGACGGCTGTGTCGCACGCGATCACCGCCGGGTTCGCGGGCCTGTCCACGTCCGCGTTCACCACCGCCGCCGTGGTCGCGCTCGTCCTGGCGGCCGTCGCCGCGATCCTGACCTGGCGGCTGCTTGCGCGGTTCCCCGCCGCGGTCCTGCGCACGGACTCGGCGCGGGCCGGACGCGCCCTCACCGCGGCCGCGTTCCTCAACGTGCCGCTGCTCGCCTGGATCGCTGAGGACGACCACTGGCGCGGCCGTCTGCTCTCGTCACGGCACTGGCCGAAGCTCCCGACGGCCATGGTCCTGGCCTGGGCCGACTGGCGCAGGCTCGGCCGCCGGCCGGCGACCCTCGCGGTGCTCGCGGTGAGCACGGTGGCGCCCGCACTCCTCGGGGCGGCCACGACCGGTCGCGCCCGCGGCTTCATCATCGCCGCCGCGCTGCTCGCCGGGGCCCTGGCCGCGGGCACGCAGGGCACCACCGCGACCAAGCGCGACCTCAACGACCCGGGGCTGCACCGCATGTTCGGCGTGGACACCGGGACCGCGCTCACCGCTCGCGCCGTGCTGCCGGCGCTGCTGGCGACGGCCTGGCTGACCGTAGCGCTCATCGTGCTGGCCGCGCTCGGCGTGCTCCCTGGCTGGCGGTGGCCGCTGCTCGGGCTCGCCGCCGGCCCGGCCCTGGCGGCGGTCGCGCTGCGGATGGCCCGCACCGCGCCCATCAACCCGGCCGAGCCTGGGATCGACACCCCGCTGGGCACCTACTACCCCTGGATGATCACCCGGATCATCAGCATCGTGTTCGGTCTCATCGCTATTTACCCCGCGCTGCGCGCGGTGCACGCCGGTCACGTCCACGGCGCTACCTTCATCGCCCAGATCGTCTTCTCCGCCGTCGTGCTCGGCGGCTACCTGATGGTCGCGGGCCGCCAGCAGGTCTAGACGGTGAGCGCCGATTCCCGCTGACTCGCGGAGGTCAGGCCGGAGAGCGGTAATGGCCGGTTACCACCTGGGCGGCGATCTCCCGCAGTTTGACATTGGCGTTCTGTGACCGGCGGGATAGCTCCGCGAACGCCTGTTCGGGGGTCATCCCGGTCCTGGCGATGATGACGCCGATGGCCTGATCGATCACCGCCCGGGAGTCCATCGCCTGGCCCATCTGCCCGGCCAGGTCCCGCGCCCGGGCATACAGCCGGGCGTTGGTGATCGCCGCGCACGCCGCGGTGATGTACAGGCGCAGCAAGGCCACGTCGAAGTCCGCGAATCCGTGCGGCTGTTCGCTGTAAAGGTTGAGGGACCCGACGAAGTCATCGTTGATGATCAGCGGGCACGACAGATAGCTGTTGATCCCGGCGGCACGGGCGCTGCGTGCGAATGCGGGCCACCGCTGCTCGGCTTCGGCTATCCCGGTTCGCACAGCCTCGCTCGTGCGGGCAGCTTCCAGACACGGCCCATCCCCGGCAGCGTACTGGTCCTGGTCGATGTTCCACACCCGCCTGTCGCTGGCCGCCACCGTCTCGCCCGCGTCCCCGCGCAACACACTCACGCTGACCATGTCCGCGCCAGGAACCCCGCTGGCGACCTGGTCAACGCTGCGCTGCAGGACCGGGTCCAGATCTTCCTCGCCCGCGAGTATGTCAGCCAGTTCGGCGAGGTTGCCGGCGACCTCGTCCAGCCGCTTTACCTCATAGGACCCAGGATCGTCGTCAGGCATTACACCCGCCTCCTTCGCCTTCCCCCGGACAGGCCCGTCAGGCTGGAGGTCTTCTTACCACGAACTGGAGACATCACACGTGTGGAGCTAAGGGGACTCGAACCCCTGACCTATTGGTTGCAAACCAATTGCTCTTCCAGCTGAGCTATAGCCCCGCAGCGTCAAGGGTACTGCACGAGGCACACCGGGACACCGGGCCTTCTTAGCGGCACAGCCGCCGGGTAACGTGCCGTCCCATGGCGTATGAGCACGAAGCGCGGGTGATTCTGCGCTCGCCCTCGAGTGACGACGAAGGCGAGTTCCTCGACCTGGTGCGCGCCAGCGCCAGCTTGCACCATCCGTGGATGTCACTGCCAGCTACTTCGGGGGAGTTCCAGGCCTACCTCCGGCGATACCAGGAGCCAGGCCAGGAGTCGCTGCTGATATGCCTGCGCGCTACCGACGCTATCGTCGGCATGGTCAACATCAACAGCATCATCCGCGGGCGCTTCCAAAGCGCCTCGGTCAGCTATGCCGCTTTCGCGCCCGCCGCAGGCCAGGGCTACATGACCGAGGGCCTAAGCCTGGTCGTGCAGTACGCCTTTGAGGAGTTGCGACTGCACCGGCTCGAAGCCAACATCCAGCCAGGCAATCATCGCTCACTGGCGCTGGTCCGGCGCCTTGGCTTCCGCCGTGAGGGCTTCTCACCAGAACTGCTGTTCATCGACGGCGCCTGGCGAGACCACGAGCGGTGGGCCATCACCACCACCATGACCAGTGTCGCGGCAGGGCCCGATCCCAGCCTGCCCGCCCACTGAGAGCTTCCTCGTCATCCGGCCGTCTGGCCGGCCAGCCGCAGGAGGGGAATAATCCCGTCATGTGCGACCCAAATGGGGGAAGCTGGGGCAGCGGCCAGTAGCGCCGCGCTCCCGCGCGGGAAAGCTTGCCCTGTTCGCTCTCTCCCTAGCGGCGATGGGCTACGTATGCGCCAGGCTCATCATGCTGCTGGCAGACGTCAGGCCGTACATCGGCTGGTACTTGCCGCTGGCGGTGGCCGGCGGGATCGTGGTCGCGGTCGCTCTTCCGTGGGCTGTCGTTCGCGGGTTCCGTAACTCGGCCCGCTGGCCAGGGTGGCTGCTGGCGGCTTACATCGGGGCGCTGGTCGCCGGCATGAAGTACTACCTGTCGCTTCGTTTTACCCCGCCAGGCAATGTCCCCGCGCGGCTGTCGCCTCCTCCGCTGTGGTTCTTGCTGGAGGTCGCCGGGCTGTCAGCGGTGGCATTCATGGTTGCGGCTATCACGCTGTTGATACTGGTGGTCACGGTCGAGGTCATAGCCCCCGGGCCAACCGGGCGCTGGCTTCGGCGCCGGCCGTCTCAGTGACTGTCCGCAGTAGCGGTTTACGTAGTGAGACGGCTACAGTGAGTGATGGACGGGACAATCGATCGCGCACGGGGCAGTGTCGGTATCCGCGATACGCGCGGTGGGGGCGAGGCATGACGAGAACGACACAGCTGGCGGCATCGAACACTGGCTACCTCCTTGCCGCGGCGCTGGCGGGGCAGCGGTACGAGGATGCGTCCACCATGTGGAAAGAGCTCGACTACATCGCGCAGGTGGAGGTGATCACCGCGCTTGGCGTGCAGGCCCGGGTCGCCGTCCGGGA
>Ga0335075_10015851_pt1 | contig 11285 bp, 9 predicted proteins | sample Lox_Sample_24_FD_206723 | JGI IMG/M metagenome (GOLD analysis project Ga0335075, IMG submission 206723) | Soil microbial communities from Loxahatchee National Wildlife Refuge, Florida, United States - Lox_Sample_2.4 | ecosystem: Environmental > Terrestrial > Soil > Wetlands | place: USA: Florida... | reverse complement strand
TCATCCTCAACATGCACCTCAAGCCATCCGGGAAGCCCGAGACCATCGCCGCCCAAATCGGCCTCTATTTCACCGCCACGCCGCCATCGGATCATCCCATGCTGCTCCAGCTTGAGCACGACACCGTGCTCGACATCCCGCCCGGAAAATCCGACTTCCTCGTCGAAGACGAGCTGAAGCTGCCGGTCGACGTCGACGTTCTCGGCGTCTACCCGCACGCCCACTACCTCGGCAGAGACCTTCAGGGTTACGCCATCCTGCCCGACGGCGAAAAAAAATGGCTCATCTGGATCCGTAACTGGGACATCGACCGCCAGTCCGTCTACCGCTACCGCCATCCCGTTTTCCTGCCCAAAGGCACGACCATCCACATGCGCTACACCTACGACAACTCCGCGGGTAACGTGCACAACCCCAACGACCCGCCCATCCGTGTCCGCGCCGGCAATCGCTCCGTCGATGAGATGGGACATCTCTGGCTTCAGGTCCTCCCCGTCAACACGCCGCCCAACTCGCCCGATCCGCGCCTTCTGCTTGAGGCCGCGTGGATGCAGGACCGATTGCGGAAAGTGCCCGATGACACGCTCGCTCTCTACAATCTCGCCGCAGTAGACATCGCCGAAGGCAAGTACCCTGACGCGACCCGCATCTACCAGAAGGTTGTTTCCCTCAATCCAAAAGACGCGCGCGCGTGGAATGGCCTCGGTGTCGCCCTGGAAAACTCGGGCGACTGGCACAGCGCGCTCGAGGCTTTCAAGAAAGCCTCCGACGCCGACCCATCGCTCACCGATGCCATCTACAACCGCGGCAAAATCGAACTGGACCACGGCACGCCTTCTGATGCTGAGCAGTCGTTTCGAGCTGTTCTGCAGCAATCTCCCAATGACGCCAGCGCGCACAGCGGTCTCGCCCAGGCGCTCGTTGGGGAAGGGAATCAGGCCGCTGCGCAGTCTGAATTCGAAACCGCGCTCCGCATCGATCCGCTGAATCTCGATGCCCTCGAAGGACTTGGCCAACTCGCTCTCAGTCAGGGCCAGCCCGCGCAAGCCGTCGGCCTGCTCGAAAAAGCTGTGCAACGCAGCCCCGGCGACTCCGTGACCCGCCAGCAGCTGGCACTGGCCTACGCGCAGTCCGGCCGCTACGCCGACGCCGGGCAGCAGCTCAAAGAGGCCCTGCGTCTCACGCCGGGCGACCCGCAGGTTCACGCCATGCTCTCGCAGGTGGTGGAAGCCACAGGTGATCTGCGCCAGGCCATCGCCGAACAACAAAAGGCGCTGCTTCTCAACTCCTCCGACGCCGACGGATGGAACAACCTCGGAGTCCTCGAAGCCCGTTCCGGTAACGCCGCCGCAGCCCGCGAAGACTTTGCGCACGCCCTACGCATCGCTCCCGATCATGCCGCCGCTAAGGCCAACCTGGCGCGCCTGAATACCGGCGCAAAGGCGCAGTAAAGATCATTAGGCGGTTCATCTTCGAGTTCTTCCAGTTCAGTCACACTTCATGCGCGATCGCGCTTGCGTTCCTGGCACCCTTACTGTGAAATGGTGATCCGCGTCAGATGAAGATCGCCGTCGTCACCATCGCCTACAGTTCGACCGCATGCCCCACCAGCGTGCTTGAGACCAGCCGTTCCGCCGATCGTCACACCGTCGAGTGTCATCTCTTCCTGCATTCCCGCTATCCGCAGATCGCCCAGGCCTGCACCCGCATCGCGCAGAGTCCGCTGGTCGTCTACCATCCCCACGGCGTAAATCGTGGCGTATCCAAAAGCTGGAACGAAGGAATGCTCGTCGCCTACCATGCCCACGCCGACGTTGTCATCATCGCCAACGACGACATCGCCTTCACCCCCGGGGATCTCGGTAAACTCGCCGAAAAAGCGGCGGCATTCCGCGATCGATACATCATCAGTTGTGCCGGCTTTCACCAGCGCCTGAATCGGCGTCAACCCAGTGTCGGTTATTCCTGCTTCGCCATCAATCCCATCGCCATCGAGAAGCTGGGATGTTTCGACGAAAATATCTTTCCCGCCTACTGCGAGGACCAGGACTACGCGCGCCGCGCAAGACTCTCAGGACTCCACGAGGAGAATTGCCCCGACACGAATCTCACCCACGCCGGCAGCAACAGCGTCCTGTTCGATAACGTGCTCGGCCGCCAGAACGCGCTCACTCACAGGCTCAATCGCGAATACTATCGCCGCAAATGGGGTGGAGACGGCGATCACGAAACCTACAGCTTTCCATTCAATGACCCGCGACTCAACTTCTACATTGCTCCGCGCAGCCGCCAGAACCCGTACGGACCCGCTTACGATCGCCGCGATCACAACATCGTAAAAATGTAACTGTGTCAGAACGGTTTCAATCTTTGCCGCACAGGCAGCGTTGCAGCGCGGCTCGCGATCAGTCCCCAGGCCGTTGAAGTAAAATTCTGGTTCAACGCATCGGTGACCAATCGCGGATCAGCATTCCAGTTCGCCGCCGCAAACCCGATGTTATGCCGCGCGAAGAAATCGCCCACATAAGGAGACACCCGGCTCGGATTCATCGCATCGTCCGACCACGTCGACGCAAACACCGGGTACAAATCCGCAAAACTCGCCAGCGGACCATCGTCGGGCCCCGGCGAATTCTGCGGCGAAACATTTACCGTATAGACCAGATTGAAAATCGGATCGCCGTTCGGAAGCAGTAACGGAAGACTCGTGAAATCTCCGCTGTTTCCCGCATTCACAAAAATCATCGCCGCAGTATTCTGCGAGCGGATTGTTCCGATCAGGCTCAATGCAGTCTGTAACCACCCCGTCGCGAGAGGCTCGGTCGACGCGAAAATCTCATACATAACTCCCGGCTCGTCCTTGTATCGCTTTGCCAGCGCCTGCCATGCCTGCTGAGTCGTGACGTCAGGCAAAGAAGCGCCTGGCAACCCCTCCAGCGCCAACAACACATAAGCCCCGGCCTTGGAAATCAGCGTCATCGCCAGATCCAGCCCCCCGAGAATCTCTCCTGCCGGAACCGCACCGTTGCCCGTCAGCACGGTTTGCGCCTCAAAAGAAAGGCGCACCAGGTTCAGTCCCCATATCCCAGTCATCAGTGCAAGATTGTTCGCGTCAATCGAGAGCGCATCCGCCAGCGTCTGCCCCGATGCGGGCGCCGCCGTGTCCAGCCCAACGATGGTGACACCCCGCAATCCAATCGCCTCGCCAGACTCGTCGAAAACGAAATTTCCCGAGGTCGAAATCCGCGACAGCTTCGGACTCTCCGCTCGCACCGTCGCCAGCGAAGCGGGCGCATCCGCAGGTTGGAAAAGCGGCGGTGTGATGAGCTTCATAGCACGCAACACGACATTGCCCCATAACGTCGGAGTGAAGTCGCCACCTGCTGCATTCATGACCAGCCGCGGATCGCCGTTCCAGTTTGCTGCCGCCCATCCAATCCCGCAACGCTCGAACAAGTCAGCGATCCGCGAAGCCTGCCTTCCCAGATCAGATCCATCATCCGTCCACGCGGAAGCAAACAGCGGATAAACCGCCGATACCGCGCTGAGCACATCCGGATTCGGCACGCTCTCCACCGAAACGGCAATCGTGTAGACCACATTCGGTACAGGATCTCCACTTACATCGCGCAGCGGCACGCTGGTCACATCCATCCCGCTCGCGCTTCCCGGCACAAAAATCAGCGATGCCGGATCAAGCTGTCGAATTGTCGCAATCGCAGTTGCAAATGCCGCCGTAAAATCTCCTCCGATAGCACTCGATGGAGCGAATACCTCATAGAACACCCGCGGTTCGCCCTGATATCTCGCCGCCAGTGCCTGCCATACCTCAAGCGTAGTCGCGTCCGCCGGCTCCGCACCGGCTGCGGCCTCGAGCGCAAGCAGTACGTATGCCCCCGCATCCGTAATCGCAGCCACCGTCAGATCCAGCCCCGCCAGCAGATCGCCGGCCGCAAGAGTTCCATTGCCGTTCAGAATCGTGCCCGCCGCAAACGGCAGCCGAACCAGGTTCGCGCCCCATAGATCGGTAATCGTCGCCAGATTGCCTGCATCGAGTGAAAGAGCGCCGGGAACCGTTTGCCCTGCCTGCGGAGCCACCGTGTCCAATCCGCGCACATTTACCCCACGCAGAAGAACTGCATCGCCATTTTCATCGATGATGAAATTACCGCTTGTCTGCAGCAGCGGCATTGTGTCCGCAGAGGCCTGCGGCGAAACAGCTGCACTTGACGCCGGTGCCGCCGAGATGGCTCTGGCCGTACTCCCGCTACTGATCGCTCTCGGCGTAAGCGATATGCCCGCCAGAGCCTTCCGCCGCGGCTCTTTTCGCAGGTCTGGCTCGGACTCGGCCAGCCTCGGTTCTCTTCTCTCTACCGGGGCCGCACGCTCAACCGGCGATTGACTCTCCGACTGACCCTGCATTGCAGTCTGGCGCTTCAGTTCTCGATGCTCCTCCTTACGCATCGCCGCCGCAGCCTCTGCTCTGCCTCGCTCTGCCACCCGCTGCTGCTCTCTTTCAATCCGCTGTCGTTTCGGGGCCGCGGCACGCAATTCCTCTTGTTCGCGTTGCCGGCTCACTTCTATCTCGGCGGAGCGCTTCTTTCCGGAAACCGGCGCTTCCGGCTTAACTCGCGCCGGCTGTGTCTTTACCGGCTCGGGAAGCACCGGTTCCACCTCCGTCGTCCCCTTCTCGCTCAGCTTACCCTTGCGTTCCAGGATCGGCGCCTCTTCCTCAATCTTGGCCGCCGCCGCCCGTTGTTTCTTGTGCAGGACAGCCGCCGGCAATTCCTCCTCACGCTGACGGCGCCCTTCTGTCTCGCGCTGCTGCAGAGCCGCTTCATGGATCCGCTGCTCCTCCGAGATTCGCTCCGCGGCCTTCGCCTGCTGCGCCGCGCGCGCCTTCATCCTCAGTTGTGCCGCGCGCACCTCCGCCTCCTGAGACAACTTCGCCTGAGCAGCTTGATTCGCTGACCGCGCCTCTTCACGAAGCAACACCGAGCGCGCAGGCCTTGTCTGCGCCTCGCGAGGTTCCTCTGCGCGCTCTTCGATTTTGGTTCTGGTCCGCGTCGCCGAAACAGGTTCAGCTCGTTCCGCTCGCAGCCTTTCCTGCAATTGCTGCCGTCGCAGAGTAGTAACCGAGGGTCTGGGATCTTCCGAAGTCTGCCCCCGCCTGTTCACGGAATCAATGCCATAGCGAGACTAGTCGTAGCATCCAGCGCTGCCGTGAGCGCAAACAGATCGCCCGCCACATACACCGATCTGCCGCCGAGCGCCTGTATGAGCGAAGTCAACGCCTGCACTGACGTTGTATAAGCCATAACCGCATCCGCGGGCGTGACTGCCGCCAACAGACCGGCCAGCGTCGTCTCCAGCCCCGCGATCGTCGACGCCTCCTGCAGTAGATACGGGAACGACCAGCTGCCGATCATCGAGAAAACCTTGCCAACCTCAGCCACGACCGGGACCGAAGGCTGTGTCGGCGGATTACCCGATGAGAACCTCGCCCAGAACGAATCGGCAAAGGTAGTCTGCTTTGCCTGTAGCACCGTGTACAGGCTTCGCGGCGCTGGAGTGCCCGCCGAAACTGTCTTCGCCAACTCGAACGACGTCGTCGCCAGCGCCGTCGGCGCTCCCAGTTCAGGCTGATACAGCCGCAGCCCCGGAACCATCGCACCATTAGGTCCAGGTGCAAACGTCAGATAGCTTTGCACCGAGGCCTGCACTCCACTGATCGCGCGATCCGGCATCGTGGCCTCCGCCAGCGCAATGGAAAGACCGAGCGCAGCAATGAAGTTATCGAGCGTCACATCAGGCAGGACAGTCGTAACCTGCTGGGTCGTCAGCTGAGCGTTGGTAGAAATTTGCGCAGCCGTAAAGTCGCTCTGCACCCGTGCAGTGTCAAGGATGGTCGACTGCAATGAGGAAAGACTCTCGACCGTCGCCCGCAGCGTCACGACATTCTGCTGTGCGGCATCCGCCAACAGTTCCAGGCCCGCATAAGCCGAGCGCGCCTCGTTGATGTTGTCTGTGATTAGCGGCATGACGCTCTCCCGATATCTCTCCTCACCATCCGCGTTATTAGCCGGCAATCGTCAGCCGGCATTATGAACCCTCGCCCGATGGCGCAGCTTTCGCTCCACGTTTGGCTTGTGACCCTGCTCCGGAACTCTGAACTGCTGGCGGAGGAGCCGACGCAGGTGTTGGTGTCGCTGTAACCGCCGGTGCCGGCGCCGGTGTGGGTGTAGGTGTTGGTGCGGGCGTAGGAGTCGGAGTAGGCGGAGGCGTTGGTGTTGGCGTTGGCGTAGGTGTTGGAGTAGGAGTGGGACTGACCGGCGCTGCGGCCTTCAGGCTGGGAATCGCGCTGAAGGAGAGCGACAGCGTCGAGAGGTGTTGCGGATCGGGCAACGCCGTTGGAGACGGAAAAATGAGACTTGCCATTGGCGCGCCGCCGGCAGCAGGCGTTTGTACGCTGACCAGGGACTTCAACTGCACGTTCATATTCGTCACTGTGGTCTGTAATCCGCCTGCACTCTGCGCGCTCTGCTGAATTTGGTCCACTACGCCTTTGAACGAATTCGCCACGTCATATGGCGACGCCGTCTGGTACGTAGCCGCCGCAACCTGCGCCTCGAGACTCGTAATCTGGGCGGCCTGCTGGGCGATGGTAGTGTTGGCATTGTTCAGTTGCGTCTGCAAATTGGCTTGAGTCGTCTGGTCTGTTTGCACCTGCGTGTTGAGCGCGTTGATCTGCGAAGTCTGTAGCGTTACGAATGTATTGATTTGCGTCAGCAGATCAGGTGGAAAATTGGTAATCGCGCTTAGTTGGTTTTGAATTGCGGGCCAGCTTGGAATGATGTTGAAGGTGACTGCCGTCGATGTCACCGGTGCCGCGCCGGCCGCTCCCGGGTTTTGCACTGTCACGTTTACCGTTGCTACCGCCGCCAGGTCTGCCGCCCCAATTGCCGCGGTAAGTTGAGTTGAGCTCACAGCCGTGGTCGTCCGGGCGGAGCCGTTCCACAAAACCGTTGAGCTGCTCCCGAAATTACTTCCGAGCACCGTCAGCGTAAAGTCGCCGCCGCCCACCACCGCGCCCGAAGGCGACAGGGAACTGATCGCCGGATTCGTATTGAAGAAAATAGGAAGCCTTATCGGATCGATGATCCCGATAGGGTTCCCAATCGTAACGGCTGCCGGTTCTTCGCCCGTGGAGCCCGCGTGCGTGGCCTGCTGCGCCATGCTCGGCGCAGTCTGCTCCTTGGCCGCGGCCTTTTTCTCCTTGTGCAAATTCTTCTTTTTGGGCACGTGGGTCCTCACTGCTTAGGTGCTCAAGATGGGTTAAGTGCTCAGGATGCGCGCCGTCTGCGTCGCATCATCTACTGCCACAACCACCGTAGGAATCGCCGCGTTCGAAGGCGCGTACTGGATCACGTACCACACGCGCGCCGTGGCGTTGAAATTCGTGATGATCACATAAACGTTGCCCTGCGCATCCACCGTCGCCCCTTGCGCATTCTTCGTCGTCACGAAGGGTGCGCCGCTGGCCAGAGCCGCCGCCTGCGCTGCCGCTGCCGTCATCTGCGGCGGAGTCGTCACCTGGTCGCCGCTCTTCGGCGGAGGAACCGGCACCAGCGTCAGATTGATCTGCGTCGCTGCACTTGCGTCGTAGTTGAATTGATTCTGAAACGACGCGCTCAACGGCTGCGCGATAATCCGAAATCTGGACGGGCTCAGCAGCAATGACGAGCCCGCGACACTCGGCGAACTCTGGCTCTGGTTGTCCTGCGTGATGCTCATCGACATCTTGATCTGCATGTTGACAGTAGGAAACTGGTACCAGGTCGCCTGCAGTCCATACTGCGAAAGCACCGGATCAGTATCGATCGATTGCTGCACGGCAATCGAGTTGTTATCCAACGCCTTCTGCGCATCGGCGATACCCTGACCCAAAGCGATAATCACACTCTCGATTGGTGCCGAGAAGGTTTCGACTGCATTTGCCAGCGGATCTGTCGTCATCGGAAACGCCCCAGGAAAATTGATTAGCCCTGCGCAAAACCTTGCTTGTGCCACGCACCTCTACGAAGTCACGTTCACAATCGGGGTCTTTCCCAGGGCATTTACAGTAATCGTCTGCGGAGTCAACCGCACATTTGCTGGAACCGGCTTCAGCGTCGCCGTCACACTCGAAGACGCATCGACTGAATAAGAGTAAGTATTCTGCGTCCGGAAATTCACATGCGATCCGAACGCGAAGATCCCTGTCGTCTGCGTGCCATCCGTTTCCGTCTGCGTCACCTGCCGCAGCGCGATCGAAACCTTCAGCGCAATATCGACTTCTGTGAATTGGTAAAACGTCGGCAACAGCCCCGCTTGAAGAGCAGTAATCTGAACCGGGTCGGAAGCCACAGCAGTGACGCGCGCTCCCGTCACCTCAATCGAAGGCTGACCTGAAATAGGCACGGTCACAGGCTGCGGAGTAATTACCTCCGACACTTCCGGGATGATATCCACGTAGGTGTTCGACAAAGCAATCAGCGTTTGCACCGCCGCCATGTCGAGTGCATGCTGGCCGTCGGCGATGCCCTGCGCGATACTCCGAATCATCTCCCCGAATTGCACTTCCTGCAATTCGTTTCCAACGTCTGTGATTGTGGGTCCGGTTGCCATTGCTCCTCCGTGCGGAACTCGTATCGATGCAGCCACCGTCCTAAAGGAAGAAGACAGCGATCTTCAGCGCGGAACGATAACCGCGATTCGCTTCTGCGACGCTCGCTGTTCGGCGAATGACAGCTAGCTCTGGTTCACCTGAACATTCGCGGGATTCATGGCGTTCACCAGAATGAATCTCGGCATGATCGCTTTTGGCGGCGGCACGCACGCGAGCGTTGTCTGCAGCGAGCTCGAGCCTTCCACCGAATATGAATACTTGCTCGCAAACGACGCATTGACGTGCGAAGTCACGCTGCCCGAACTGAAGAAAAAACTCCTGTTATTGCTCTGTGAATCGGTTGTCACCGAAAGGCTGTCGTCGATTTCTGTCGTACTCGTCACCGACATCTTGATCAGGATCGTCGAATTCGTGAACTGGTAAAACGTTGGATTTACGCCCGCCTGCAGCAGCGTCATCGGAAAGCTGGGTGCAACATCAGAGTCGACATGAACCCCGGTCACGATTACAGGATTGTTGTTCGCATCTGTAAGCCCCACTTCCACGCCGGACGACAACACCTGCACTTGGCGAGGTTGGGGTGTCAGTGTCTCCACCACATCCGGCACGTAGTCGAAATACGTGTTTGCCAGCACCTTCACCAGTTGGATCGATGACATGTCCAGCGCTGCCTGGCTCCGCGCAATCGCCGAAGCCATGTCGTAGATCATCTTTCCAAATGGAACGCTCGCCAGTTCTGCTCCGACGTTGGTTGCCACGGGAACCCCCAATTCACGGCTGTTCAGCTTCGCATCATCATCGGTCGCCTGCGTTAGCTAGGTGTACAGCCAACCCGCCGAGCCGGCTGGATCCCAGCGAATCCAGCCGGCTTCAGGTCGCTCCGCTACATGCTAACTCTGGCTGATCGTAACCTTGGTTGGATCGATAGCATTCACCAGGAAAAATCTCGGCATCATGTTCTTCGGCGGCGGGACTGGATTTAGCACCGTCGACATCGAACTCGATCCAGTCACCGAGTACGAATACTTGTTCGCGCTCGTGAAATTCACGTGGCTGGAAACCGACCCCGAGGCGAACAGGAAATCAGCCGATGCAGTCACCGACACGCCAACACTGAAAGTATTCGATGACTCCTGCGTGCTCGTGATCGACATCTTCACTTCAATCTGCGAGTTTGTGAACGCATAGAACGTCGGGTTCACGCCGGCCTGCAAGAGTGTCAGCGGGAAAGAGTCTCCGACGTCTGTTTGTACCAGCACACCCGTTATCATCACCGGATCGCCATTTGAGTCCACCAGCGGAGCGCCGTTCGCGCCCTTGACCTGCCGCGGATTCGGAAGGAGAGTTTCCACCACGTCGGGAACATAGTCGAACGTCGTGCCGGCAAGAACCTTGACCAGTTCGATCGAAGCCTTATCGAGGGCAATCTGGCTTCTCGCAATGGCCGAGGCCATGTCGTAGATCATTTTGCCGAAGGGTACACTTGCTAGTTCTGCTCCAACATTTGGCACCAGACACCTCCTTGGGTTTACTAATGGCCTATTGAGGCTTAACTTGAATCTGTTTCGCCAGGTTCTCCGCAAAAATTCTCTGCAGCCGGTCCGCGGCGTATCCGTTCGGGCTCAGGGTCACGCCTCCTACCAGCTTCACACTCGGATGTGCCTGCACAAACGGCACCATGCTGTCATCAAAGGCCCCGATAATTCCTGTCTTCATTACCATCAACGTCACGCCATTATGCTTACGAATGTGGTGCTGCACATCGCGCGAAACGGTCTGCGAAAAATCTCCGTTGAAGGCAACCATGTACATCTGGAAAGCCATGGCGGATCACCTCGCGCCGGTCATTGCATACGGCGATTTCGCTGAGTGTAGCCGTCGCAGCCATAAGGCAGCGTCTTCTTCACTCGGCGCGTAGTGCAGTTGGCAGTTCGCGCGCCCACGGGCAGCCAGCTTGCGCAGCGCTGCAGAATTAGTCAAGAGAATTCGCGCTAACCGCACCGCGTCAGCGTCATCCTCTGCAATCAGATCCGGCCAAAGTTTTTGCTGTGCTTCTGATCTCTGCCAGCCGATGCAAGGCACGCCATAGAGAGCGGAGTCCAGCAACGTCGCATCGGGAAGCCCGCCGTGAACATTGAACAGTAAAACGGACTGCGCAAGATCATATCTCGCTTCTTCCCAACTGTCCAAGAAAACGTGACTAAGCCCTTCGGGTGTCTCAGCCTTCCCGCTGCCTTGCACTGGAACCCATCCTCCAAGGATGGGGAAGAGCCTCTTCAATTCGTTAAAGATGGCCTCGTCTCCCCGCCCGACACCGATGTATGCAGGCGACCGCACCACGCGAACGCCGCCCACCTCGCATGCCTTCTGAATCGCCGGAATCCGGACATCGGAAAGATGTCCCTTTGTATCTGCAATGATTCCCGCTTCCAGCCGGCCGAACTTGTGCTCCACCACATTCACCTTGACGGACCCCGCGGGCACACCCGGAAGGTACTTGCTCACCAGGCCGTCCGGAAGCGTTTGCGTCGCCACCACTCGCGACATTCGCCTGCTGTTATTTGCCACAGATCGAAGCAGCTCGTCCCACTGATCGAGAACCTTGTTCCAGTCATAC
>Ga0335075_10015850_pt1 | contig 11286 bp, 8 predicted proteins | sample Lox_Sample_24_FD_206723 | JGI IMG/M metagenome (GOLD analysis project Ga0335075, IMG submission 206723) | Soil microbial communities from Loxahatchee National Wildlife Refuge, Florida, United States - Lox_Sample_2.4 | ecosystem: Environmental > Terrestrial > Soil > Wetlands | place: USA: Florida... | reverse complement strand
GATGAAGACGAGGTTGCAATAGCCATCGCCGGCGGCGCCCAGATCGCCCACGCGCCGCGCCTGCAGCCAGCGGGCGATACGTCCGCTCCAGGCGGCGCAGTCCGGACCGTACTCGACGCCCGGCCGCAGCACCACGGTCTGCGGGAACGCCCGCAGCAGCGCTTCGGCGGCGGCATGTGCAGCGGCATACGCGCCCAGGGGACCGCGCGGCGGGGCAGTCACGTCGCACAGCCCCGTCGCATCCCCGTAAACGGTCATCGAACTCACCTGCACCAGGCGCTTGGCGACCGGTGCGCCCCGCAGCGCCTCCGTGAGCCGCTCGGCCGCCCGCACGATATCCGCCGGCGTCCCCATGGCGGCATTGATCACGGCGTCGGCGGTGTGTGCCGCCGCCCGCAGGGCACCGGCCGCCAGGGGATCGGCCGCCATGACGCGGACCTCCGAGGACCTCGGGCTCAGTGCCTGCGTCAACCGCCGTCCCAGAGGCGAGTTCGCGCCGTACAACAGAAGGGTCGGGATGCTCATGATCGTGACTCGATGCGGCGCAGGTGCGCGGCCAGCCGCAATGCCAGCGCCACCACGGTCAAGGTCGGGTTCGCCTGGCTCGAGGTCGTGAACACGGCCGAACCCGAGACGAAGAGGTTCTCAAGGCCATGCACGCGGCAGTCGGCATCGACCACGCTCGAGCGCGGGTCGCTGCCCATGCGTGCAGTACCGATGTGGTGCCCGCCATAGGCACCGAAGCGGGTCATTTCAGCCTCGACCTCGGCGGGGTCGTATTGCAGCTGGCCGACGCCACTGGCGGCGAAATCCTCGGCCAGCAACTGCAGGGCCCGACTCACCGTGTGCACGTCCTGCGGCAGATAGCGCCAGTCGATCCTGATGCGCGGCATTCCGAGCGCATCCGGGACGGCATCCAGCATCACCCGGCTCGACGCATTCGGGAACTGCTCGGCGTGGAAGTCCACGCTGTAGAGATTGGCCTTCGAATTGATGATGATCGAGGGAAATTTGCGCTCCGCGAGCTTGCGATCGCGCAGCATGTGCCAGGCGAAGCCCACCGCATCGAAAGGATCGGTGACGACATTGGCGAGGTGCCGCAGCCAGTTCCTGGCGGTACCGGCATCCGGCCCGTGCAGCCGCATCGCGTACTCGTACGGGATGAAGGGCTTGGCGAGGTACAGCAGCGACAGGACCGCGTTGCGGTGGGCCGGATCGGTGATGTGCGGATGATGCAGCCGTGCGATGAAGTTGCCGATCCGCTCCCGCCGCTGGGCGGCTTCCTGCAGCGCGAAGCGCTGGCGGCAGTACACGCCCTCCGGCGATATCTGGTAGCCCCGGAACACGGCATCGGACGCGCAGGAGAAACGGATGTTGCCGATGACGCCCGCCAGGTGGCACATGTAGTAGCGGCCCACCACATCGTGATCGTTGCCGATGCCCTGTGGATGCCGGTCCCGGTTTGCGAGCAGCAGGCGGGCCGTCTCCAGTCCCCCGGTAGCCAGCACGTAGTGCCTTGCGCGCGCCGTGATCCGTTTGCCGTCGAGGGAGCGCAGGTCGAGATGCGTGACCCGGCGGCCACCCTCGTCCAGGGCAATGTTCGTCAGATTGGCATGAATGACCACCCGGACGTTCGCGCTCGCGCCGAGCTTGTGCGCATAGCGCGCGCCGAAGTTCGTCGGACAGCTGAAGCGCTCGAGGCGGTTCATCGAATAGTCGCTGCTGACGAAGCCCCGAACGATGGGCCGGGCCGCGGTGCCGAACGTCTCCTCGGCGGTGTAGGCGAATTCGCCGGCCTCGCACAGCGCGTTGGCGCGCGGGTAGAACGGATCCAGGGCGGCGCGCGTGATCGGCCACTCGCCGCCCGGGACATAGTCGCGGCTGGACAGATCGATCGGGTCCAGCGGCATGCACCGTCCGCCCCAGATGCTGCTGGTGCCACCGAAGCGACGCTGGCGATATCGGTCCGGCGGACTGTGCAGCCTCGGGTCAACCACCGTACCGGCGTACAGATCCTGGGTCGCCGGCTCCTCCTTTGCGCCGCCGGACTCCAGGAGCAGCACCGACAGGCCCGAGTCGATCAGATCCAGGGCAAGGGTGATCCCCGCGGCACCACCGCCGACGATGACGATGTCTGCTGACAGGTCCTGGCCTTCAGGGAGGGCTGTGATGTCGAGCAACATTCTGGTCAGAAGAGGCGGCGCGCCCGCGATTGGCTAATGAAACTCCCAGCATGGGGATTGCGGGATTATCCCAGTCTTCTTGCCGGTGGGGATGTGACTCACTTCTCGCGCTCGGTGCGGACCCATTCGCTGCTTTTTCGGACCAGCAGCAGCTTGACGCGCCAGAACAGGAACCCCGGGACATGGGCGAGGGCGAGCAGGCCCCGCGGGCCGATGCGGCTCAGCTGCCAGCCGCGCAGCACGTACACGGCCAGAATTGCGGCACAACCCACTGCCCAGAAAAACCAGAATTTCGCGGCGGCGGGTGACCAGAGCGTCAGAACCGCGGCCGCCACCGCGAGTAGCACGACATTCAGCATCAGATACGACAGCGGTGCCACGATAAGGTCGATCGCGAGGTCCAGGCAGACCAGGCTGGGCTTTCGCAGTGCCGCCCGCAGCAGCGGCAGCGTGCGCCAGCGGACCATGTCCATGCGTCCCTTACCCCAGCGCTGGCGCTGCGAGCGAGCGGCCTTTTCGGTCACCGCCATGTCGGCATTCGAGAACGCCTCGCCCGCGTATTCCACGCGATGTCCGGCCATCCCGAGTGCGATGCCGAACTCGAGATCCTCCGCAAGTGAGAAGAACTGATAAGGAATCTCCCGCAGCAGACTGTGTGTCACGCACCAGCCATTGCCGCGTACGCCGCACGAGAGTCCAAGGCGCTCGCGGGCCCGCGAGCGCACGATGTGGAAGGCGCCCTTCGCGATGGTGATCAGCTGGGTGCGCCAGGAGGACCAGGGATTGAGTATTCCGTAGTGCGCCTGAATCGCCTTGCCACCGCGTTCTATGCGGGCGGCAAAGGATTCCAGCAGATTCGGCGACACCAGCGCATCCGCGTCGACCACGACCACGGCCTCCGCGAAGCCGTCCTTGGCGCTGAAGTCGAATGCATAGGCGAGGGCATAGCCCTTGCCCCGCAGTGTCGGGTCATGACGCTCGAGTACCTGGGCACCCGCGGTGCGCGCCACCGCCGCGGTATTGTCGGTGCAGTTGTCCGCGATCACGATCACCCGGAAGCACGAGCGCGGCCAGTCGATGGCCAGCAGGCTCAGCGCGGTGCGGGTGATCCCCGCTTCCTCATTGTGAGCGGGAACGAAGACATCGAAACGCAGGCGCCGTGAGGACGGGCGGGGAATCGGCAAGGCGCCGGACAGCAGGGTGAGCAGCGCGAGGTAGACGCACGAAAAAGTGGCTGGGATCGCCAGGATCAGCAGCAGGAGATTGATCAGTTTTGGCACTCTTCACCGCGGTCGCGGGAGCGTAGCACAAATCGTGCCCGCAGGATTTGGGCGAAAAAGCGCGGACCACGGATCAGATAGCGGCGGGCCAGCCGTCGCGGGTTCTGCAGCAGCCGATACAGCCATTCGATGCCCATCTGCTGCATCCAGCGCGGCGCGCGGCGTTCGCTGCCGGTGATGAAGTTGAGGGAAGCGCCGACGCACAGCGCCAGCCCCCGGGCGCGTCCCCGCTGCCGCAGTGCCAGCGCCAGTCGTTCCTGCTGCGGGGAGCCCACGGCGAGGAAACAGAACCGGAACGGACTCAGGTTTTCTATAAAGTCAAGACAGCGCTCAGTGGCCGCGGCATCGTGAATGAAGCCCATCGGCGGGTTGTGATGGTGCAGGTCGGTCAGGCCGAACCGATGCGTGATGGCCTGCGACTGTTCCGTGCTGCCCCCGATCAGCAGCACGCGGTCGGAATGGCCGATGACGCGTTCGAAAAGCGCGGCGGTCAGGTCAGAGCCGGTGCAGATGCGCAGCCGCAGGCCCTTGGTCAGCCGGACTAGGCGGCTGGCGAAGCGGCTGTCCATGAGGATGTAGCTGGCGGCCCGGTAGCACTCCCGGAATCCCGCGTCATCGTGGTAGCGGATCAGATGATCGACGTTCGGCGTGACGACGAAGCCGAAGCGCCGGAGGCCGAAGCCGGCTGCAACCGTGGTGAATCCGGGTAGATCGAAGTCATCGATTTCGTGGACTAACGGGCCCAATGCAGTTCGGTCTAGTAGTGGTCTAGCTAGTAGACGTTCTTGCTGTCGCTGACCACCAGCAGGAGTGTCTTGAAGACGATCTTCACATCCAGCCAGGGGGACCAGTTGCGCAGGTACTCCAGATCGTAGCGGACACGCTCGGCCATCTTTTCCAGCGTCTCCGTCTCCCCGCGCATGCCATTGACCTGCGCGAGACCGGTGATGCCCGGACGCACCTTGTGGCGGATCATGTAGCCGCTGATCAGTTTGCGGTACATCTCGTTGTGCGCGATGGCATGCGGGCGCGGTCCGACGAGACTCATCTTCCCCTGCAGAACGTTGAACAGCTGCGGCAGCTCGTCGAGGGATGTCTTGCGGATGAATCGTCCCACGCGCGTCACGCGCGGGTCACCTCGGGTGGCCTGAGTCACGACCGGCCCGTCTTCGGCCACCCGCATGGAGCGGAACTTGTAGACGAGGATTTCCTCGCCGTTCAGGCCGTAGCGCCGCTGCCGGAAGAGAATCGGACCCTTGGAGGTCGTCTTCACGGCCACGGCGACCGCCAGCATGACCGGACTGATCAGCAGAACACCGATGCTGGCCGCCACCAGGTCCGTCGCACGCTTGAGCACGGCGTCCATGCCATGAAACGGTGTGTCGCACACCGACAGCGCCGGCATGCCGTTGATCTCGACCAGGCGCCCCTGGATCAGGTCGAACGCGAAGGCGTCCGGCACGAAGTAGACGGAGGCCGTGGTATCCCGCAGCGCCATCATGAGCTCGCTCATGCGTGGCACGTTGCTCAGGGGCAGCGCAATGTAGACGACGTTGACCCCCTGGGCGCGTACATAGTCGGCGACATCCTTGCAATGGCCGGTCAGTCTCGAGGGCTCCAGGACGTGGGCCAGCCGATCGACGCTCCTGAAATCGAAATAGCCCAGGAACCCGGTCGGCGGCAGCCGGCGGGCGAGTTCAAAGCCTACCTCGTTGACTCCGATGATGATGTGGCGTGGCGCATTGGCGCCATTGACTGCGAACCAGCGCACTCGGACCCGCAGGGCATGAGCTGCCGACAGCGCCAGCGGTGTGATGCCGAACCACGTGAGCACGACCTTGCGGGACAGATCGGAACTGACCTTGAACGCGAACGCCGCGAACAGCAGGAGGGCGATCACGGTGCCCCATTGCAGCAGCACGCGCGTGTAGGTCCTCGAGAAATCCGAAAAGGAGTGACCGACTTCGCGGAAATCCAGACGCTCGAACAGCTGCCCGGTGATGATGTAGGCGAGGGTGGCGTAGGCACCCAGTGCCGGCGTGAAGCGGTCGCGATATGCGAGCTCACAGACGAACAGGGTGAGGAGCACGATCAGCGGATCAAGCTGCTTCAGCAGCGCGACAACGGCGGGTTCGACGCTGCCAATCCTTACCCGTCTCTGGTCAATAGATTCCGCAGCACTCGCCATCCGCAACCTCAAGCTCCACGCACTGGACCGAATCGTGCAGCCGGCGTCGGCTATCCCCAAGTTCGCTGGACGAATCAGATCTTGCAGTGTGGACACACCGCACCATGCACACAAGGGGCTGCGCAAAATTCCTGAGCAAAGTGAGGTGTGGTGCACATTCTGGATTTTTTGCACCGGCGGGACGCAGGTCAGGACTTATGCTGAGTGGAGTCCTGGTCTGACACCGGATGCGGGCCGTTCTGCCATTATAAGTACAATTACAATATGTTATATGCAAGTCTTGACCTAGTCTGTAAGGGAGAGGCGTGGACCCGCCCGATTATGTGAAGCAGAGCAGGAGTAAATTGGTGCAGGAAACGCAGCGACAAGATTCGCAGGTTGACGTTTCGGTCATCGTTCCAACCTTTCGTCGCGCCCGACAGGTGGTGGAGACGGTGAGAAGTGCACTTGCCCAAGGCGGACCTTCCCTCGAAGTGCTCGTCATCGATGATGATCCCGCAGGGTCGGCAAGGGAGGCGGTGGAGTCAATTAGAGATTTTCGGCTCCGGTACTCCGCGCGCCGGGAAAATTCGGGGCGCAGACCAGCGGTAGTGCGTAACGAGGGGGCGCGTGACGCTCGGGGCCGCTACCTGCATTTTCTCGACGATGACGACTTGCTGAAACCCGGGGCGCTGAGCGCACTCACCAGGCATCTGGATGCTGCTCCCCAAGTAGGCATGGCCTTCGGCCAGATCATTCCCTTCGGCGACGGGCCGGACCTGGAGTCCAACCGACGGCACTACCGCGAGGCCGCGCGCATCGCCCGCGAAGCCCGCTCGGGACGCGAGCTGGCTGCGCACCTCATGTTCCATCCCGCCTTGCTCATCACTTCGGCGTGCATGGCCCGCCGCGACAGCTTTGAGGCGGTCGGCGGATTCGACACTACGATGCCCGTGTGCGAGGACACTGACCTGTGGGCGCGGATTGCACGACAGCAGGGGTATGTCTTCGTAGATCAACCGATCTGCGACTATCACTGCGGAGCGACCTCCCTCATGCATTCGCTGGTCGAGGGCGACGGCAAGATGCGGTCCTCCTACCAGCGGATGTTCGCCAAGTACCGTGCGCAGCACGGAACGCTGGAATTCTATGCACTGAAGGTATGGGCCCGTACCGCGCTTCGCGCGAACTGGAACTCAGGTGAAAAATATATTACGGGCGATGAAGCGCGCGCAGGCAACTGACGCGCGGACCCCATCCGTCTGCGACGTCCCGACGGAGCCCTCAGAAATGGTTGATGACAGCCCCGAGGATCTGAGACCGGGTCAGAGCGAGTCGCCGCAGCATCTCCTTCATATCATTAAAGGACGTCGCTACCGAGCGGCTGACGAGCAGAACCCGGCCGGCCAGAGTCGCGACCGTCAGCCCGTCGGAGTACTGGCTGACGGGAGGGGTGTCGATGATCACGAACTCGAATTGCCTGCGCCAGGTGTCGGTCAGTCGGTCGAATTGGCGATCCGACAACAATTCCAGCGGATTCGAAGGCGCGTTCCCCGAAGTTAGCAGTGACATTGCCGGAACGTTCTCAACCGGATGCAGGATCGCCGTTTGTCTGCCTTCGATGCTTTCGGCAAGACCGAAATCATTGGTGGTCTGAAACAGCACATGCTGCGAAGGCTTGCGCATGTCTGCATCAACCAGCAGCGTGCGTCGTCCCAATTGTCCGAAGGCAATGGCCAACTCCGCCGCCAGGGCCGAGCGCCCTTCGGAAGGCCCGGAACTCACGATTGCCAGGAACATAGTCGCGCTGTCGCTTAGTAGCAGCAGTTCGGTCCGCAGCGACCGGATCTTCTCGCAGTGCGGGTTGTAAGGATCGTGAGCCAGAAGCAACTGAGGTCCCGGCTTGACTTCATTGCCGCCCGTTCTCGCGACCAACTGGCCTTTCGGCCGGCGTAACGCGCGCTCGAAAATGCTGTCGCTCGAAGATTCGGCGCGACGCTGTTCCGACCACTTCACCGCCTGTTCGATTTGCTCCTGCGACAACAGCCCGCTCATCGCGGCTGCCACGCTCCACTGAACACCCTCGGTTTCCATGATGCGTCGAATGGTGGCCGCTGTCTCGGCGGAAATCGCATGACGCTCGACCAACAAGTCCACAATGGACTCGTCAACGTCGGGGGCCTCGTCGGAAAACGCGCTGGCGTTCATTTAGATCCCACTAGGGTTGGTATGGACTTGATGCCGAACTCAGCCAGGACAGGTACGCCGAAATAGCGCTCCACGTCGTCCCGGCAATACAGCCGGCGGTCTGCAAAAAGTTCATAAATGATGGGTGCACCGAAACCAATCAGCAAAGACGCCAGCGCGGCAATGATCATCAGTTTGTTCTTGTTTGAATTTGCCGGCTCTACCGGGGTGGTGGCTCGACTAACAAATCCAACATTTGTCGTATTCCCCAGTGAAGCGAATACTATCTGGTCGTAGCCATCGAGGGCCCGCTTATAGACCGATTGCGCCGATTCCAGTTCCAGTTCCAACTTCGAGGCTTGGTCCTGGACCTTTCGTACCGAAAGCATCTTTTGTCGCTGAGCATCAACGGCATGCTGAAGTTGATCCTCCGCCTTACGCGACTGTTCTAGGAATCTTGCAGCCTCTCGCCGAAGACTGTCTCGCGCCTGATTCAGTTCGGTTTGTAGCGCGATTACCTTCGGATGGCGCGGACCGTATGTGGTACTAAGCTCTGATAGCTGCAGGGTCTTTGCATTGATATCGGCAGTTAAGTCATGAATCTGAGGTGGCACTACAGCGCCTTCGCCTGCACCGTCCATGACAGGTGCCAAGCTGGCCACGGACTCGGCCATTCGTCTGGTGTTCTGTGCGGCGAGGAGCTGCTGCTCCAAACTGATGAGAGTTTGGTTATCGGGGTCGTTCGCTCCCGGAGCCCCGTCGTTTGCCAAAGTGAGGACACCAGTCTGTTGGCGCAGTTCCGTGACCTTCTGCTGAGCCGCCATAACCTTCGCTTTGAGCTCTGCCAACTGCTGCGAATAGTTCTGTACTCGATCATCCGCTGGATCCTTCAGTCGTTGGCGCTCCTCTGCTGAATATACATCCGCTATCGCATTGGCGATTTTCGCGGCCTTCACTGGGTCCTTGGAGGTTGCAGTTACGTAAAGCAGCTGACTCCCCTGACCTTGTGTTATGGCGACCTTCTTGGCGAGAAGTGTCATTGAGTAGTGCCGAACTGCCGCGCTGTCTCCGCCCTTGTACCCGCCGGAGAATTCGGGATCATGTGTCAGGTTGAGCTTGTCTACCACCGGCAGTAGGACCTCGGGGCTCTGCATCAGATCGATCTGCGTGGCCATGTATGTGCCAAGCATATCCATGGGCATATCTGCTTCCCCCTGTCCCTGCTTGAGCTGAAAGCTCACGATCATCGTGGCAGTTGCCTCATAGGACTGGGGCAACAACTTGATGATGATTGCTGAAAGGACGGCTAGAGAAACGACCAGCAGTAGCACCATTCTTCGGCGTGCCCGAAGAATGGACCATAGCTGAGCCAGCGACAGCAGCGGCGCTTCCTCCGAGGAAGGTGCAGCGAAACTTGTCTCCGGACCGGTGAGGAGGGCGGGCGCGGCCCCATGATGTCTTATAGCGCGCATTAAAAAATGCTCTCCTTTACACGAATAACGTCGTCCGGTTGCACCGGAGTGTCCTGTTTGGCTCCGAAAGTAGTCTGCTTGCCATTGGGCCCTTTCCTTTTGATCTCGACGCGCCGGTCACTTCCCCGGACGGTGAGGCCGCCAGCGCGCGCGATCGCCTCCACCACCGTCATGCCAGGCTCGAGCTTGTAGGAATTCGGCATCATCACTTCGCCGTAGATGTAGAACTTGTCGGCGCGCGGAACGAAGATGGAGTCTCCACCCTTGAACTTCGTGGTAGGGAGTTGGCTGCTGTTGCTGGAAAAGCCCTTTAAATCGATCGGAGTCCTCTGTTGCTTGCCGCTGCTGTCCGTATGAATCAGGAAGATGGTGTCGGCCCCATCCGCGGTAACGCCTCCAGCCAAGGCCAGGATTTGGAAAATCGTCGAGTTAGCGTTAACTTGATAGCGTCCGGGAGTGCGCACTTCTCCCAGGATTGACACCAATTGGCTCACGGGCGTCGTCAGCGTCACGCTCACGTGCGGCTTTACGAGAAACCCACCATCGACGAGCGCCTTTTCGATCTTCTGCCCGGCCTGAGCGGTGGACAGACCGGCAACGGCTACGGAACCAACCAGGGGCAGACGAATCGTGCCGTCGTCGGCGATCGAAACCAAGCCGTTCATGTCGGGTTGACCAAACACGTCAATGGTGATTGCGTCCCCCGCACCCAGCGCGAGACTTGGAACCGAAACCTCGCTCGAAGACACGCTACCGGTTTGCGGTGCGGGAGGACCTGCTGCTGGAACGGAGCGACCAACAAGGCAGCAGATGGTCACGAGCACCACGTGCAGCCAAAAGTTGTTGCGAACTTGAAAGCGTGAATATCGGGTCATTGAGCGGGAGCCCTTTACCAGCAAAGAAACCTATCGCAGGAGCGCGCACCGAGGGATCAGGTTGTCTCATGCTCTGGCGGGACCACCGATTCAGCATTGGAGCACTAACCTGCGCCAATAGTTCTGGCCGCGGTGGGGGCGGCCACCACCCCTCATAACCTTAACAGTAAAACTTCCCGTTTGGCTTCAAAGGGTTACGACGCCAACGCGCCCTTGTCCAGTGCGCCGACATTATATATTAACCCACGGGTCGGACTGTGTTTTAAGTCTCGTTGTGATTTGGGATTTACGAGACATGAGGGCACGCGGGGCAATTTCCCCCGCGTGGTGCAGGCAATAGGTCCTGACCGGAGCGCGAATCTAGGGACAGTCGGATGCACCGGTCGCGCGACACAGATAGTGCGCCTTGACATAGGTGCCGTATCCCGCCGTCGGCGTTCCCGAGGCATCCGAGATCAAAACGAACTGGTTGACGCCCGGCCACACGTCCCACGTCCAGCCCATGTAGCTGACGCCGTTGGTATCTGCCCAGGGCAACAGCATCTGCGACAGCGGTGCCGTGGTCCCGCCGATGGCGTCGCCGAACTCGGTGATGACTACAGGATAGCCGGCCGAAAGGATTCCTTGTACGGCAGCCATGGTAGCCGGTGAGCATGTGGATGCCGTGCCGATGCAGTCCACCATCGACGCGGCGGCACCATTGGGGTATGCGTGCCAGACCGCACCGACCTGACTCGGGTTGAGTGTGTCGGTAGGGTGATTCTGCAGCCATCCACCCATCGAGGAGGAATAGGCGAGCGTAGAGGTGAGGATCACATTGGTGGCACCTGCCGCCCGAACGGCATTGAGCATCTGCTGCATGCCGGCGTTGTTCCATGAGTAACTGATGACGCTGGGATTGCCCTGGGTGATGTATGAACTGAGTGTGCCTTGACCGTTGATCAGATCGGCCCACGGCGTTTTGTCCTCCAGCGGGGCCTGATCCAGGAATGGTTCATTGAACAGTTCGAAGATTACGTTTGGATAGCTCTTGTACGTTGCCGCCACGGAACTCCAGAAGGTGACCGAGTGATCCGCATCCGCCATGGCATTCTGGGTTTCCGGACAGCCGCTTCCGGGCGC
>Ga0335075_10015849_pt1 | contig 11286 bp, 9 predicted proteins | sample Lox_Sample_24_FD_206723 | JGI IMG/M metagenome (GOLD analysis project Ga0335075, IMG submission 206723) | Soil microbial communities from Loxahatchee National Wildlife Refuge, Florida, United States - Lox_Sample_2.4 | ecosystem: Environmental > Terrestrial > Soil > Wetlands | place: USA: Florida... | reverse complement strand
CGTCGCGGGCGTGGCGGTGACGATCAAGGTCGGCACGGCGGGGATCGCCTTCGCGCTCGCGGGCGTGTTCGCGTTCTCCTACATGGCGCACCTGCTGGGTCAGTCGCGCGGCCGCGCCCAGCAGTACGTCTCGCTCTCCTGGGGCGTGCTGGCGGGCCTCATGCGCTCGCTCGACATCCGCGACCAGCGCGCCGCGCGCCACTCGGCGGCCGTGGCCCGCTTCGCGCGCGACATCGCCCAGGCGGTCGGAATGAGCGAGGCCGAGCAAGAACTGGCGCACACGGCCGGCCTCCTGCACGACATCGGGCGCTTTGCCCTGTCCGATCGTGTCGCCGAACGGGGGCGCACGCTGACCGACGAGGATTGGATCGCCATCCAGCGCCACCCCGAGCTGGGCGCCGACATGCTGCGCGACCTCGGGATGTACGGCCCGGTGGCCGAGATCGTGCTCTGCCATCACGAGCGCATCGACGGCCGCGGCTACCCCAGCGGACTGGGGGAGGAGGAGATCCCCGAGATCGCCAAGATCATCTCGGTGGCCGAGATCTACGACACGCTGACCGCGTCAGACACCTACCGGACGCAGATGAGCTCGTTCGAGGCGCTCACGGAGCTGCGCCGGGTCGCGGGCACCCAGGTGGACTCCCGCTACGTGGAGGTTCTGGCGGGGCTGCTCAGCGGCGAGGGCGTGGAGTACCGCCACGCGGACATGGCCGACTTCGACGCGGAGCTCGACATGGAGCGCCGCATCAACCAGGCCGGCGCCGGCGGCTGAGCCGGCGCCTGCCCCACCGCCGACAGCAGGCCGGGGGTAGGGCAGGCACCGGCTCAGCCGGTGACGCGCCTCACCTTTGTGACACGGCTCGCCGGCAAGCGGGCCGCGTCACAGCAGCGGGATGGGGGATGGAGGGCGGCTCCGCCAGGGCCGGTCGGTCCGCCCGTACTTGTTTGGGGGGTTGGGGGAGCTGGGGGCCTCAGCCGACCTGACGGTCAAGCAGGGGATCTGAGCTCTGCTGCTCCAGCGAGCCGACGAACTTGTCGATCTGCTCCTGACTGAAGCGCCGCTGTCCTCCCGGAGTGCGGTAGGACTGCAGATAGCCCATGTCCGACCAACGTCGGATCGTTCCCAGCGAGACGCCAAGCGCCTGAGCTGCCTGTGATGTGGACAGGCCCAGCGGGCTTCCGTGGATTTGCCTCATGGCTCCATTTCAGCGCTCTTTGCGCAGCGATAATCAGACAAGCACAGCAATTGCACAACCTTTTAACGGCAAATCATGTCCTTGTCGCCTCGATGATCCAAAACCCGGTCATAAGGCAGTGAGGACATGTCGAAAAGGTACCCACCAATCCTTATTGCGGATCATCGGGTGGACATCTGGTTGATGCCTGTCCTGGCAGGATCTTCCTAGATCAATTGTGCGTCTTCGTCTCTATCACCACCAGGACGGAGCCCGGGTCGCCTACCGCGAGACCGGGGCGGGGCCGGCGCTGGTGCTCCTGCACTCCCTGGGCCTCTCGCACCGCGAGTTTGAGCCGATCGTGGCGCCGCTGGCCACCCGGTTCCGGCTGCTGCTGCCCGACCTCCCGTTGCATGGCGACTCCGAAGACCGCCCCCGCCACCCGTACTCCCCCGACTGGCTGGCTGATGTCATCGCCGGCTTCTGCCGCGAGGCGGGAGGCCCGCGCTGCATCGTCGCCGGCCACGACCTCGGCGCCGAGCTGCTCCTGCTGGCGGTGAGCACCGGGCGCCTCGAGCCCAGCCGCATCGTGCTGATGCCCAACCGCCTGCACCGACGCGACGAGTTCGGGGCCACCCGGGCCGCGTGGCGGATGTCGTGCCGCGTGGCCGCTCTCCCCGGTTTGGACCGGGTGATGGCCCATGGCGCAAAGCTCGTCTTCCGCCCCGCGCTCGGCGAGCGGATGTCGGTGCAGAGCAACGCGGCGGCGCGCGATCTCATCCGCCACGCCTTCGCCGACGTCGGCGGCAACGGCAATCGCGCGCGCTCATTTGCCAAGTTCGCCCGCCGCTGGCCGGTCGAGGCGCAGACCCAGCTGCTCGACGCCTACCCCGAGATGCACATGCCGGTGCTCCTGCTGTGGGCCGAGGATGACCTCGCCCATCCCATCGAGGCGGCCGCCGAGGCGCTGGACCTCCTGCCCGAGGCGCAGCTCCGCACCGTCCCCCACACCGGGTTTCTCATCGCCTACGACGATCCCGTGGCAGTGGGCCGCGAGCTCCTCTCCTTCTGCGGCTGACGCCCGCCCGCTCCTCTCCGTCCGCGGCTGATGCCCGCTAGCGTTCATCGCATCGCGCGCGAACGACAGTGTGAAAGGACGTCATGAGCCTGCAGGAGAAAGAACAGCTGTGGGGCGGGGAGACGACCAAGGCGGTCGCCAACTTCCCGGTCTCCGGCGAAACGGTCCCTGTTCCGGTCATCCATTGGCTGGCCCAGATCAAGGCCGCGGCCGCCCGGGTCAACGCGGAGCTCGAGCTGCTGGACCCCGAGCTCGCGGAGCGGATCGCCTCCTCGGCGGATCGCGTGGCCGCCGGCGAGTTCGACGATCAGTTCCCCATCGACGTCTTCCAGACCGGATCGGGAACCTCCACCAACATGAACGCCAACGAGGTCATCGCCACGCTGGCCAATCAGAACGATCAGGCCACCGCCGCGCATCCCAACGACCACGTCAACATGGGCCAGTCGTCCAACGACGTGTTCCCGTCCGCGGTGCATCTGGCCGCGCTCGATCAGGCCGAGCACGCGTTGCTGCCGGCGCTCGAGCAGCTCGAGGCCGCCTTCCAGGCCAAGGCCGAAGCCTTCCACGACATCGTCAAGGCGGGGCGGACACACCTGATGGACGCGGTCCCGGTGACCCTCGGCCAGGAGTTCGCCGGCTACGCCGCCCAGATGCGCCTCGCCGCCCGGCGGGTGCGCAACGCGCTGCCCCAGGTGGCCCAGATCCCGCTGGGCGGGACCGCCACCGGCACCGGGCTCAACACCCACCAGGAGTTCGCCACGCGCGTGCGTGCGCGCCTCACCGACAAGACCGGCCTGGAGATCCGGGGGCCGGAGGATCCCTTTGAGGCCCAGGGCAACCGCGATGCGCTGGTGGAGCTCTCGGGCGCGCTCAAGGTGGTCGCCGTCTCGCTGACCAAGATCGCCAACGACCTCGCCCTGATGGGCTCGGGGCCGCGCGCCGGCCTCGGCGAGCTGCTGCTGCCCGAGCTGCAGAAGGGCTCGTCGATCATGCCCGGCAAGGTCAACCCGGTGATCCCGGAGGTCGTGCTCCAGGTCTCCGCGCAGGTGATCGGCAACGACACCGCCATCACCATCGGCGGCCTCGAGGGCAACTTCGAGCTCAACGTGCGCGTCCCCCTCATCGCTCGCAATCTGCTGCAGTCGATCGGGCTGCTGGCCGCGACGGCGAAGATCTTCGCCGAGAAGTGCGTCGACGGCATCCAGGCCAACGAGGACGGCGCGCATCGCTCCGCCGAGTCCACGCTCGCCGCCGCCACCGCGCTGAACCCCTACATCGGCTATGACAAGGCGGCCGAGATCGTCAAGGAGGCGGCCACCTCGGGGCGGATGCTGCGCGAGGTCGCCTACGAGAAGGGCGTCGACGAGGAGACCTACAACAAGGCGATGGATCTCCGCGAGATGGCTCGCGGCAACACATAAACGTCATCAGACGTTGACAAACCGCCACGGATCGTCCCATCGCGGCGATCCGTTGCAACCGTTGGCAATGCGGCGTCCGTGGGTGCGTGGGCGTGATTCAATCGCGCGGCTACTCAAGCTTGGCCGGGACGGGTTCACGTGCTACTTGAGCGCCTGAGGTACGTCGCAAACCCCTCAGGGCGGCTCGCTCGGCTCAACGGCCGGGCGAGCCGTTGCCGCTAACGGCCCGCGCCGGCGTCAGGTGGCGACCGTCTCGGCGCCGAGCTCGCGCGAGATGGCGACGTCGACCGAGTAGTCGATCGGTACCACGATCACCGACGGCATGTCCAGGGTCAGCGCGTGGGCCAGCCGCTGGGAGAACTCCTCGGCGCTGGTGCAGCGCCACGCGGGCGCGCCAAAGGCCTCGGCGAGCTTGACGAAGTCCGGGTTGCCGAAGTCCACCCCGAAGTGGCGGCCGAACTTGTTGTCCTGCTTCCACACGATCGAGCCGAACTGGCCGTTCTCCCAGATCACGTTGACCACCGGGGTCTTCAGCCGCACCGCGGTCTCGAGCTCCTGGCAGTTCATGAGAAAGCCCCCGTCGCCCGAGACGGTGACGACGTGGCGATGGGGATCCACCAGCTTGGCCGCGATGCCCGTGGGCAGGGCGAAGCCCATGCCGGCCAGGCCGTTGGCGATCAGCACCGTGCCCGGCTCGTGGGCGGGGAACATGCGCCCGATCCACAGCTTGTGCAGGCCGACGTCGGAGACCAGCACGTCTGAGCGCCGCAGCGCGGCGCGGATGTCGGAGAGCACGCGGGGCGGCCGCATGGGGAAGTGGTTGTCCTCGCGGGCGTCCTGCAGCGCCCCGAACACGAGGTGGCGCAACCGGTCGAAGTCGCCCATGTCGGTGGCCGCGTTCTTGCGGCTGCAGCCCGCGGCCAGGCGCGCCAGCACGTGGGCGATATCGCCGATCAGCTCGACCTCGGGGATGAAGAACTCGTCGATCTCGGCGGCCACGGTGTCGATGACGACGATCGTCTTGTCGCCACGGGGGTTCCAGTGCTCGGGCTTGTGCTCGACGAGGTCATAGCCGACGGTGATGACCACGTCGGCGTCCTCGAAGCCGGCCAGCTCGTAGTCGCGAGCCTGGAGCCCGACGGTGCCGAGGGCGTGCACGTCCTCGTAGTCCAGCAGGCCCTTGGCCATGAAGGTCTCGGCCACCGGGATCCCGGTGGTGTGCACGAACGCTCGCAGCGCACGGCTGGCGTGGGTGCGGATGGCGCCGTTGCCGGCGAGGATCACCGGGCGCTCGGCGGCCATGATGATCTCGGTGGCGCGCTGGAGCTCGCGCATCCCCGGCTCGGGCTGCACGGGCGTGTGGCGGGGCAGCGGCGACGCGTCGAGCGGCCGCGCCATCACGTCCTCGGGCAGCTCCAGGTGGGTGGAGCCGGGCTTCTCTGACTCGGCCACCTTGAACGCCTTGCGCACGACTTCGGGGACGATCTCGGGGCTGGAAACCCGTGCATTCCACTTCACGACGGGGCGCATGATCCCGAGCAGGTCGATGTACTGGTGTGATTCCTTGTGCATCCGCTCCAGATCTGACTGGCCGGTCAGAGCCACCAGTGGTGCGCGATCGAGGAAGGCGTCGGCCACCGCGGTCACGAGGTTGGTGGCGCCTGGGCCCAGCGTGCCCAGGCACACCCCTGCGCGTCCGGTCAGCCGGCCGTAGGCGTCCGCCATGTAGGCGCCGCCCTGCTCATGTCGGACGGGGACGAAGTCGATAGAGGAATCAGCGAGGGATTCGTTGAGGTCCAGCGTCTCCTCGCCCGGGATCCCGAACACGTACTTGACGCCCTCTGACTCCAGGCACTCGACAAAGACATCTGACGCCTTGCGCTCGCTCATCTCGCCACCCTATCTAACCGCTCTCGCCCGCCTGCTAACCCCAATCTCTCCCGCCCGGCTCACCCGGCGGGGGCTGCGGGCACTGCTCACCGCCGCCGTGGTGCTGGCCGGATTCACCGCCGCGGCCCAGGCCGACAGCACCTTTTACATCCGTGGCGGCGGCGACGGCCACGGCATCGGCATGAGCCAGTACGGGGCCTACGGCTATGCCCTGCACGGCGCCTCCTACACGGCGATCCTGGCCCACTACTACCAGGGCACGGCGCTGGGCGCCACCAACCCGCGCCAGACCGTGCGCGTCCTGCTCGCCACCGGCCAGGCGTCGTTCACCGGGGCCACGGGCATCACCGGATCGCGCACCCGCCTGACCGCAGCCACCACCTATACGGTCAAGCCGGCCGGCGCGAAGCTGACGATCGCGACGGCGGCGGGCAAGACCGTGGGCACCTTCAGCGCTCCGCTCACCGTCACCGCCCCCAGCACGGCGCCGTTGAGCGTGCCCGGCATGGGCGCCTATCGCGGCGCGCTGCAGTTCTCGCCGGTGGGCGGCGGCGTGCAGACCGTCGACACCGTCGGCCTCGACGACTACGTCCGCGGCGTGGTGGCCGGCGAGATGCCCTCGAGCTGGGCCCCCGCCGCGCTCGAGGCCCAGGCCGTCGCCGCGCGCACCTACGCGATCACCACCACCGTCGGCGGCAACGGCTACGACCTCTACGACGACACCCGCTCGCAGATGTACGGCGGCGTGAAGTCCGAGACCGCCGCCACCGACGCCGCGGTCGCCGCCACCAGCGGCCAGATCGTCACCTACGAGGGCAAGCCCGCGGTCACCTACTTCTTCGCCTCCTCGGGCGGCTACACCGAGAGCATCCAGAACGTGTGGGCGGGCGCCACGCCCGAGCCGTGGCTGCGCGGCGTCCCCGACCCCTACGACAACGCCGGCTCGGACCCGTACCACAGCTGGGGCTCGCAGATGAGCCTCGCGGCGGCGGCGCGCCGGCTGGGCCGTCTGGTCAAGGGCAGCCTGATCGGCATCGCGGTCACCCGCCACGGCGTGTCGCCGCGGATCGTGCAGGCGCAGGTCGTCGGCACCCACGGCACCAGCACCGTCACCGGCGGCCAGCTGCAGGGCATCTTCGGCCTCGACGGCACGTGGGCGAGCTTCACCACCATCACCACCACCGACCCGATGGGCAAGCTGAGCGGCACCGTCTTCCCGGCCCCCGCCGGGCACGCGGTGACGGTCCAGGTGCAGAACGGGCGGGTCTGGCACACCGCCGCTCAGGCCGGGGTATCGGCCAGCGGGGCGTACAGCGCGACGGTCGCGGCGGGCCGCTATCGCATCGTCGACGGGGCGATCGACGGGCCGGTCGTCACCGTCCCCTGAACGTTTCGCGGCGGCGCCGGATAGCCTCCCGGGCGTGCCCGGGCCCCTGCTGACCATCGACGGCCCCTTCGTGCTGTACCGGTCCTTCTTCGCGCTGCCGGACTCGATCACCGACGGCGACGGCCACCCGGTCAACGCGCTGCTCGGCGCGGTCAACCTCATCCTGCGCATCGCCGCCGACTGCGGCCCGCGGGTGATCGTGGTGTGCTTCGGAGCCGAGGCCGCCGCCTACCGCACCGAGCTGTACCCCGCGTACCACGCCGACCGCCCACCGGTGCCCGATGCGCTGGACTGGCAGTTCGCTCGCGCTCCGGAGCTGTTCGCCGCCTTCGGCTGGCTGACGGCGACCACCGACGATCTCGAGGCTGATGACCTGCTCGGCGCCTTCGCCGAGGCCGAGGTCGACGCCGGCGGCCGGGCCCTGATCATGACCGGCGATCGCGACATGTACCAGTGCGCCGGAGAACGCGTCAGCGTCGTCTTTCTCAAGCAGCGCTCGGCGGGCTTTGACGAGGTGGACCCTGCCGAGGTCAAGGCGCGCTACGGCGTCGTCCCCAGCCTCGTCCCGGACTTCATCGCCCTGCGCGGCGACCCCTCCGACGGGCTGCCCGGCGCCCCCGGCATCGGCCCCAAGACCGCGGCCGAGCTGCTGGATCGCTACGGCTCCCTGGAGGCGGTCATCGCCGCCGCCGACGACCAGCGCCCGCGGATCGCGGCCTCGCTGCGCGACAACGCCGACGAGCTGCTGGCCTTCCGCGACATCGCGACACTGCGTCCGGCCGACGTGGCGCTCCCCGAAGACGCGGAGACCAACCTGGCCGGCGGGGCGCAGGCCGCACGTGGCTTCGGGATGAACCGGCTGGCCGAACGGCTGGAGAACGCCGACTCGCTGGCCGACCCCTAGGGCGTGAACTTCACGGTGATCACGTCGCCGTCGGCCACCACGTAGTCGCGGCCCTCCAGTCGCAGGGTGCCCCGGTCCCGGGCTCCGGAGTACCCCCCGGCGTCGCGCAGGGCGTCCCAGGAGACGACCTCGGCGCGCACGAAGCCCTTCTGGATGTCGGAGTGGATCAGCCCGGCGGCGTGCCACACCGACAGCCCGCGGCGCAGGTGCCATGACTGGGCCGGCTTGTCCTCGCCGGCGGTGAAGAAGGCGACCAGGTGCAGCAGCGCGAAGGCGCCGCGCACAACCCTCTGCAGCCCTGACTCGGCTAGGCCGAGGTCCTCGCGCATGGCGGCGGCATCCTCCTCGGACAGCTCGCCCAGCTCCGCCTCCAGGCGCGCCGAGACGGCCACCACCTCGGCCCCCTGGGCGGCGGCGTGGGCGGCGATGGCCGGCGGGACCTCATCGGTGCCCTCCTCGACGTTGGCCACGAACAGGACCGGTTTGGCGGTGAGCGGGGAGAGGAGCGCCATCGCGTCCGCCGCGTCGGGCGGGGGCGGGACGGTCCGCGCCGGCTGGCCGGCCTGCAGCGCCTCGATCACCCTCTGCAGCCATTCCGCCTCGGCGATGGCGTGGCGGTCGCCGCCGCGCGCGGAGCGGACCACGCGGTCGCGGCGGCGCTCGGCCTGCTCGAGGTCGGCGTAGATGAGCTCGGTCTCGATGGTCTCGATGTCGGCCAGGGGGTCGACCCGGCCCTCGGGGTGCACCACGCTGTCGTCGGTATGGGCGCGGACGACGTGCACCAGCGCGTCGGTCTCGCGGATGTTGGCCAGAAACTGGTTGCCCAGCCCCTCGCCGCGGTGTGCGCCCGCCACCAGGCCGGCGATATCGTGGAAGGCGATGGTGTCGGGGACGATCTTGGAGGCGCGCACGACATCGGCCACGGTGCTCAGCCGCTCGTCGGAGACGGGGACGATGGCCACGTTGGGCTCGATCGTGGTGAAGGGGTAGTTGGCGGCCTCGGCGGCCACCCCGGTCAGCGCGGTGAACAGAGAGGACTTGCCGGCGTTGGGCATGCCGACGATCCCGACCTTCATCGGCATGATGCTGAGCCTCCCGTGGCGACGACGCCGAGGATCGTGCCCAGCAGTGCGCCGGCGACGACGTCTGAGGGGTAGTGGACGCCCAGGTAGGGCCGGCTGATGCCGAAGGTGACGGCGGCGCCGTAGAGCACGCCCGGCGCGACCAGGCCCTGGTAGACCTGGGCGGCGGCAAACGACGTGGTGGCGTGGGCACTGGGGAAGGAGAGCGCCGAGACCACCGGGGACAGCGCCGGGAGCCCCTCCAGCTGAGGCCGCGGACGGCGCACTGCGAGCTTGACGGCGTAGTTGAGCCCGTAGGCCGCGGCCACCGCTCCCGCACCGCGCAGCCACCGCGTCCGCCGCGCCCGGTCCAATGCCGCCCCGGCGGCTCCCAGGGCCAGCCAGCACGCCGCGTGCTCGCCCAGGCGCGAATAGACCAGCGCGGCCCGCTCGCGGCGCGGGCCGTGACCACGCGTGCGCGCGATCATCAGCAGGCGGCGATCGAGGTCATTAAGCATCGGCATGCGCCCTGACTCTACGAAGCAGAGGGTCCGTGCTGGCGGTCGACCTCAACAGTCCGTAAATTCGCGTCATGCAGAGAATCCGCGGGCTCTCGGCCAGGATCGCGCTCGCGGTGGGAGCCGGGGCCGTGTTGGTGGGGCTCGGGGTCTCTCTGCTCCTGATCAACACCGTCAAGCTGCATCACTCCGCGAGTGCCACGACGCGGTCAGATGCCTATCTGGTCGCGGTGATCAGCCTTGAGCGCTATGTGGTGGATGCCGAGACCGGGCTGCGAGGGTACGTCATCACCGGTCGCCCCGTGTTCCTCCAGCCCACCCGCGCCGCGCAGAAGGGCTACGCGGGGGCCAGGGCGGCGCTGGCGCGGGCCGTGGTCGCAGACGGCGGGTTTGCCGCCGCGGCGAGTCGCCTGGAGAGAGCGGCAGACGCCTACATGCACGGGTACCTGCCGCGGACGCTCAACCTCGTCGCCAGCGACCGGTCCGCGTCTCGCACGCTTCAGACCACCATCGACGGCAAGCGGATGGTCGACGCGGTTCGCGCCACCACGGCCACGCTCGAGTCACTGGTGAGTGCCCGAGAGCGCGCGCGACAGCACGCGGCCGGGACCGAGGCCAGTCATTCGACGGTGGAGGCGATCGTCGTGCTGGTGCTCCTGACGCTGGCCACCGCCCTGCTCGGCGTGTTCCTGGGCCACCTGGTGATCTCGCGCGAGCGAGCCCGGCGTCGCAGTGAGCGCACGGTCGAGGTGCTGCGCCAGAGCCTTCTGCCCACGGCGCTGCCCACGATCCCGGGCTGCGAGATGGCCGTTCGCTTCCTGCCGGCCCAGGCGGGCGAGCTCGTCGGCGGCGATTTCTACGACGCCTTCGCGGTCTCCGACGGACGCTGGGCGATCATCGTCGGCGACGTGTGCGGTAAGGGCGCGGAGGCCGCCGCGGTGACCGCCATGGCGCGCTGGACGCTGCGCAGCCTCGCCTCATGGTCGGTGAGGCCCGACGAGGCACTGCGGTTCCTGAACCGGGCGATGCTCGGCGAGGATCTTGACGGGCGCTTCATCACGGTGGCCTACATGCTGCTCACCGTCGAGGACGGGGTGGCGCGCGTCTCCCTGGCCTGCGGCGGCCACCCACCCCCGATCCTGGTGCCCGCGTCCGGGGAGCCGCGCGCCGTGCCGGCCCGGGGCGCGGTGCTGGGGATCTGGCCCGACATCCGCCTGCAGACCACCGAGGTGGCCCTCGCCCACGGCGACGCGATCGTGCTCTACACCGACGGCGTCTCGGACCCGGGCCCCGGGCCTGAGCGCGAGCCTGCCGAGGCGCTCCGCGACCACCCCGGCGGCGCTGACGCCGAGCAGCTGGCCGACGCGCTGGAGCGCTACGCCGGCCAGCCGGCGCAGGCGCAGCGCGACGACATCGCCATCGTCGCGGTGCAGTTCACCGGCAGCGGCCCCCAGCCACAGACCGAGCGCGCGTCGGTCAGCCACGCCGAGGGATTGCCGTCGGGCTCGGCGTAGGACCCTCGCGTCGTACACACGAGGTGCGTCAACGATTTGAGGTTTGTGTCACCATCACAAGCCCAGTACGTTGTCTCACCGCACGTCTCTGACCCGCCATGGACGCCACGGATCGAAGAATCGTTGCGCTACTTCGCGAGAACGCCCGCCGGTCGTTCTCCGACATCGGCAAGCACGTCCATCTGTCGGCCCCGGCGGTCAAGCGCCGGCTGGATCGGCTGGAGCGTGACGGCGTCGTCCTGGGCTACACCGCGGTGGTGGACTCCGAGGCGTTTGGCTGGCACGCCGAGGCCTTCGTGGACCTCTACTGCGAGGGCGGCATGCCCGGCTCG
>Ga0335075_10015848_pt1 | contig 11286 bp, 9 predicted proteins | sample Lox_Sample_24_FD_206723 | JGI IMG/M metagenome (GOLD analysis project Ga0335075, IMG submission 206723) | Soil microbial communities from Loxahatchee National Wildlife Refuge, Florida, United States - Lox_Sample_2.4 | ecosystem: Environmental > Terrestrial > Soil > Wetlands | place: USA: Florida... | reverse complement strand
GACAGCCTGGCGATCTGGTCCTACCCGACGGCGGACTCCAACATCACGTTCGCCAACAACACCATCGTCGCGCCGACCCTGGCCAACGGCATCGCCGACTACGGCGGCGACAACAACACCATCTCCAACAACGTCGTCGCCGACGACAACGCCCTCGGCAGCGGTATCGACATCTCCAACGAGGAGTTCCTCAGCCCGTTCACCCCGCTGACGGGCACGATCAACGTCACCGGCAACTACCTGATCCGGGCGGGCGCGTACAACCCGAACTGGGACCACCCGATGGGCGCGGTTCAGTTCGACTCGTACGACTCCGCGTTCAGCGGCGTGACCGTGAACTACAGCGGCGGCGCGATCCTGGACAGCCCCTACGAAGCATTCGAGTTCGTGAGCGGCAGCGGCAACGGCTACTCGGCCTCCGGCATCAACATCAGCAACGTCAACGTGCAGAACGTCGGCACCGTCGTCATGCAGGCGGAGACCACCGGCTCGGCCAGCGTCAGCGGCGTGACCGCCAGCGGCGTCGGCGTGGCAGGCGCCTACAACTACGCCTATCCGTCTAACACGGCCGGGGCCTACACCTTCAACCTGGGCAGTGGCAACTCCGGCTGGAGCACCACCCCGGTGCTCACCGCCTATCCCGAGCCGGTCCAGGCGGGCACGCTGACCTCCTCGGCGTCGAGCCTCTCGTTCGGCGACGTCAACTCGGGGTCGACCAGCGCGGCGCAGACGGTGACGGTGACCAACCCGGGCACCAGCGCCGTCTCGGTCTCCTCGGTCGGTGTCACCGGCAACTTCACCCAGACCAACACCTGCGGCACCTCCATCGCCGCGGGCGGCTCCTGCACGGTCAGCGTCAAGTTCGCCCCCACCAGCGGCGGCCCCCTCACCGGGACCCTGTCGGTGGCGACGAGCGCGCCGGGCAGCCCGCTGACCGTGGCGCTGTCGGGCACGGGCGTCACCGCGACCACCAACCTGGCCCTCGGGCAGCCCGCCACGGCCAGCAGCGACTACGAGACCTACGTGCCGGCCAATGTCACCGACGGCAACACCAGCACCTACTGGGAGAGCACCGACGGCGCGGGGTACCCGCAGACCCTCACCGTCCAGCTGCCCTCGGACGAGTCGATCGGCTCGCTCCAGCTCTATCTGCCGCCGTCAAGCGCCTGGAGCACCAGGACCGAGACGCTGTCGGTGCTCGGCAGCGCCAACGGAACGTCGTTCAGCCAGATCGTCGGTTCCGCTGGATACACCTTCAACCCCGCGACCGGCAACGAGGTGACCATCAGCCTGCCGTCCGGCACGACCGCCGAGTACGTGCAGCTCAGCTTCACCGGCAACACCGGTTGGAGCGCGGCCCAGCTGTCCGAGCTCGAGGTCTTCTCCGGCGGCGGCGGTACCGGGCCGACCGGCACCGCCCTGACCGCATCGCCGTCGAGCTTGTCGTTCGGCAACGAGCCGACCGGGTCGACGAGCGCATCGCAGTCGGTGACGGTCACGAACCCGGGCAGCAGCGCGGTGTCGATGTCCTCGATCGGCGTGACCGGGCCGTTCAGCGAGTCGAACAACTGCGGCACGTCGCTCGCGGCGGGCGCCTCCTGCACGGTCGGCGTGGAGTTCGCGCCGACCGCGACCGGGGCGGCGACCGGGACGCTGTCGGTCAACAGCAGCGCGCCGAGCAGCCCGCTAACCGTGGCGCTGTCGGGCACCGGCACCAGCTCGAACACCGACCTGGCGCTGAACATGCCGGTCACCGCGTCCAGCTACACCCAGGTGTACGTCCCCGCCAACGCTGTTGACGGGAACACCAGCACCTACTGGGAAGCCGACGACGGCGTCTGGCCGAGCACCATCACCGTGAACCTGCAGTCGGTTCAGACTCTCGGCTCCATCACGATCGACCTGCCGCCATCGAGCGCATGGAACACCCGGACCCAGACCCTGTCGGTCCTCGGCTCGACCAACGGCACGTCCTTCTCCACCATCGTCGCCTCCGCTACCTACACCTGGAACCCGTCCACCGGCAACACGGTCACCATCCAGCTCCCTGCGGGCACCAGTGACCAGTACGTGGAACTCAGCTACACCGCCAACAGCGTGCAGAACGGCGCCCAGGCCTCGGAGATCCTGATCTACTCGTAACCCCGCAAGACGGCGGCGGGGAGGGGATGCACATCCCTCCCCGCCCGCCGTGGGCCAAATTGCGATCGAATTCTCCCGACTTCCGCGTCGGACCGGTCACGTCGAAAACCGCGCCAGGGACTGCTACCAGACGGCAACCGGTCGGCAAACCGCACGGCTACTTTCGCTCGGCACACTGACGCTATGAAGCAGCTGAAGCAGAAAGCCCGCGCAACAGGCGCCAGGACCGTAACCGCGATCACGGTCGGCGCGGGCGTCGCGCTCACTGCTCTCCTGCTCCCCGCGCTCGGCGCCAGCGCCGCCAGTATTAAGCAGCCTGTGCACGAGCCAATCCCCGCCAGCGCCCCCAGCTTTTCCGCTACCCAGAATGCGCCCGCCCACCAGTACTCTTGGGCCACCGGCTTCGATACTGGCTCTACCGGGCCGAGCTGGATTACGGAAAACTTCGCTATCAAGAGCCAGAGCTTGAAGGACCGCACCGGCTCTATCGAGGATAACCACTCCATAACGGAGACCTTCGTGCGGGACGCGGCCGGTAACGCCTTCGAATTCGGTGTCAGCTCGGACGAGGGAAACGCGACGACGCGGCCCACGCTCTTCACGACTGCCTGGACGGCCGGGCACTTCGACGGCTACGAAGCCGGCTTCGTGTCAACAACCTCGGTTAAGCCCGGCTCGTTCAAGCCGCTGACAGGCCAGAGCCCCGAGTTCGGCTACTCGATCACCGGCGGCAATGTCTGGTTTACGTACGGCGGAAAGCGTTTCGGCTACGTCCCCGAGTCATACTGGCGGGGCGGCTTTCGCGCCGTTACCGAGACGCAGACCTACGGCGAGGTCTACGACAACACGCCGGGCGGATCCAGTATCCCGACGATGAATGGCAGCGTCAGCAACTACCGGACGAGCACCGGCAGCCACCTTACCAAGTACGGTGTCAGCTCCCCGTACCGGATCACACACCCTACAGGAACCGGCTTCACGTTCAGCGGCTGACGCCGTCAGGCGACGGGACACCCAGGACCGCGACAGAGCCGTTGTATTGGCCCTTTCCATGGATTTCCTGACTAACGTCCGGATTGCGTAATGGATGACGATCCCTGAGAATTTACATCTCGGCGATGGCGAGTTCGCGCGGATCAACCGTGAATTCGTGTAGCGTGCGTAGTCTAGAAGTCCCGAATTGGATGAGCGTCAGCATGCCAGCGAAACACGTGCAATTGGCCTTTCGGCCATGCTTGCGGGTGTGTCCGGGGCATCAGCGCCCTTATGGTTCCTGATTTCCTGAGATTAGCCGTTAGAGAAAGGCACCGCATATGACGGATATCGGCAGCCGTGCCCCGCGCAGACGGCCAGGCTACGCCTGGCTGGCCGTGGTTCCCGCGGCCGCGGCGGGCGCCATCGCCCTGGTCATCGCGTCTCAGCCCGCTCTCGCCCAGACAGTCCCGGTAGGCCTTGGGACGGCGGCCAGCTTCGCGGTCCTGGCCGGGACCACGGTCACCAACACGGGCCCGAGCACCGTCAGCGGAGACCTCGGCGTGAGCCCGGGCACCGCGGTGACCGGGTTCCCGCCCGGCACCGTGTCCGACGGCACGATACACAGCGCCGATGGCGTCGCCGGGGACGCCCAGTCCGACCTGACCACCGCGTACAACGATGCCGCCGGGCGCAGCCCGACGGCTAGCGTCCCCGGCTTCATCGGCGCCGGCCAGACACTCGCGCCTGGCGTGTACAAGGCATCTTCCTCGCTGGACGTCGGCGGGTCGCTGACGCTTGACGGCGGCGGCGACCCGAACGCGGTCTTCATCTTCCAGGCCCCCTCGACGCTCATCACCGACTCGGCCAGCAGCGTCATCCTCACCAACGGGGCCCAGGCCTGCAACGTGTTCTGGCAAGTGGGCAGCTCCGCCACTCTCGGCACGAATTCCGCCTTCACTGGCAGCATCCTCGCCCTGACGTCGATCTCGGTGGACACCGGCGACACCATCGCCGGACGCGCACTGGCCCGCAACGGGGCCGTGACCCTCGACGACGACACCATCACCTCGCCTACCTGCGCGACCCCACCGCCGACGCCGACGCCGACCTCAACGACCTCCGTGACACCCACGTCGACGCCGACCTCTACGCTCTCTGCGACACCCACGCCGACCAGGCCCGCGCCGACGCCGACCTCTACTACGCCCGCTGCGACACCCACGCCCACGCCGACCGCCACCACGAGCCCCCGCCCGGCGCCTACTCCTACACCCGTCCACACCACCTTCCCGGTGACCGGCTGAGGATCGCGCCCAGGGGAGGTCCGCAGCTTGACTGGGCGGACCTCCCCGCGGGAGCCGGGGCCGGAATCGTCTCCCATTCCATCGCCACGGGCATCCCCGATGGGACCCGCCATGCACGACACCTCCAACGGCGACCAGACGCCGTTGTCGCCGGCGTCCTGTGCGCTGCGCTGCTGTTCGGCCTGATCGGGCTGGCCGCCCACTTCCTGTGGATCGTCGCCATCATCATCATGGCGCTTGGGCTCCGCTGCACCGTGGCCAACAGCCGCCGGGACCGCGTCGACGTGATCAACCAGCAAGCCGAGGGAAATCCCGTCCCGGCCCCGGACTCCGCTGACCGGGACAGGGAGTTATTACCCGTACGGACCAGCCGCCCTGTTATAGGCAATAGATCGCGAATTGACGCTCGCGCGCTTTGAATAGCTTGCCTGTCGGCGCGATCCTCCCGCCAGACGATTACGGAAAGTGTATGCTCATGCGCTGTTCGTAGTTATCCGTGGAAGGGCAGCAGTTCTGGTGGCGAGGATCCTGGTGGTGGATGATGAGCCGGCCCAGCGGTTCGCGCTTCGGAGGATCTTCGAGCGGGCCGGGCATGAGGTAGTCGACGCCGGGGACGGTGCGTCGGCGCTGCGGGCTGTGCGCGAGTCGCCGCCCGATCTGGTCGTGACCGACATGATGATGCCGGTGATGGGCGGCGGTAAATTCATCCGGCGGCTGCGCTCCGAGCCCGCCACGGCCGGCATCCCGATCCTGGCGGCGAGCGGCGACCTGCATCTCGCCGTCGGCGCAGACGCGGTCATAGCCAAGCCGTACAAGTATGAGCAACTCACCGAAGTAGCTGATGGCCTGCTAAGAGAGGGACGTGGTACGCAGTGATGCGGATGGTTACCGGAGTTCGCGGTCTTGACCTGATCCTCGGCCGCGGCCTGGAGCCGGGTGCGGTCGTGGTGGTGGCGGGCGCGCCGGGGACCGGTAAGACGATCCTCGCGCAGCAGATCTGCTTCGCGGTCGGGACCACCGACCATAAGGGCGTCTACTACTCGACCGTCTCCGAGCCCGATACCAAGCTCGTCAGGCATCTGGAGCAGTTTTCCTTCTTCGATAAGGGCTCGCTCGGCTCACGGGTCGAGCACATCCACCTAGGTGACTTTCTGCGGCCCGCGCGACCAGAGGGGCTAGGGCTGCTGGTCTCGGAGATTGTCAGGAAGACGCTGGACGAGGAGCCCGCAATCGTGGTGGTCGACAGCGCCAAGATGCTGCGCGATTTCGCCGCCGAACGCGAGCTGCGGGGCGCGCTGTACGACCTGACCGGCCGTTTCGCCGAGACCCGCACGGTGCTGCTGCTTGTGGGCGAGTACACCGCCGAGGAGCTGGGCGGCGGTATCGAGTTCTCCCTGGCCGACGGCATCATCCAGCTAGAGTACGAGGCCAGGGAGCCGGTCGACCGGCGGACGCTGCGCGTCGTCAAGATGCGCGGCGGAAGTAGCGTGCCAGGCAGGCACACCTTCCAGATCGACTCGGACGGCATCCGGGTCTTCCCCCGGATAGAAACACTCGTCCCGGCCGGCCTGGCACCCGTCGCCGGCCGGATCAGCAGCGGTGTCCCAGGCCTGGAACGGCTGATGCCCGGCGGGATGAGACAGGGTGATGCCAGCCTTGTCATGGGGCCGTCGGGCGTCGGGAAGACGACCCTCGCGCTGCGCTGGATCACGCAGGGACTTGAAGACGGCGAAACCTGCCTCTTCGTCACCTTTCAGGACACCGCCGATCATCTCACCGAGATGGGCGGGGCCTTCGGCTGGGACCTCAGCGCGGCCGAGGCCGAGGAGCGTCTGGTCATCTCCTACGTCGCCATGGACGACCTGGATCTGGACGTCCTGGCCAACTCCGTACGGATGAACCTCGACGAGCGCCCGATCCGTCGAATCGCCATCGACAGCCTGGCCGAACTGGTCCTGGCCGACCGTGAATGGGACCGCTTTCCCGCCTACATGCGCAGCCTGGTGGGACTCGTCCGCGCGGCCGGGGTCTCGTTCCTGGCCACCAGCGAGACGGTCGGCGCCACGATCACCTCCCAGTCACTCGAAGGGCTGATGTTCCTGTTCGACAACGTCATCGACCTGCGGTACATCGAGCAGGGATCCGGGCTCGGCCGCGCGCTCAACATCGTCAAGATGCGGAACCGCCCGCACGCGATGACCCTGAACCAGGTCACCATCACCGACGCTGGGCTTGTCGTCGGCGCCCCGCTCGAAGGAGTCACCGGACGACTCGGGTGGAGCGCCCTGCGAACCCAGGATCCGCACTATGGGACCTAGTCCGCCGCGCAGCCACCGAAGTGGCCGTTGAGGACCTGGGCGGCCGTGCCCATCGGGGTCGAGCATGTCCTGAGACGTGAGGACGCGCAGGGCGTAGCCGGACATGAACAGCACTTTGATGTCAGGCTTGATCGCCCGTATCTGCTCTGACACTTCCTTACCGAGCATTTGCGGCATCACGACGTCAGTGACGAGAAGATGGATATCCCCGTGATGGGCGCGGACGATCTCGATAGCTTCCTGGCCGCCCGCCGCGGTGATCACGCGATAGTCGTGGCGGGCGAAGATCCGCCTGGCCACCTCGCGCAGTGCCTCCTCATCCTCCACGACCAAGACGGTTTCTCCCTTGAACGACCGCTGGTGAGGCACGTGCTCTGGGACGGCCATGGCTGCCTCCGCGGTGACCGGCAGAAGTCGGCGTCCACCGTGACGTTGCTGGTCTCTATGATGAGAACACCGCCGCCGGGGATAGCGTCGCGGGCGTTGACGGCGAGGTTCATCAGCACCTGCTCCATCTGGCCGGGATCGGCCAGAACCGGCCAGAGGCCGCCAGCGGACGAGGTAGTGACGTCGATATGCGCGCCGAGGGTCCGGCGCAGCATCTCCGTCATCCCGGAGATGACCTGGTCGAGGTCGAGTACCTGCGGCCGCACCACCTCCCAGCGTCCTCGCCAGTCCGACTCGGTCGCGGCGTCCATTTCCTCGGAGACGAACGTCGCATAGTTGAGGATCTGATCACGGAGAGCAGGTCGTTGAAGTCGTGCGCGATCCCGCCAGCCAACTGGCCGAGATTTTCCAGGCGCTGAGCCTGCTGCAGAGCCTCCCGGCGCTCCCCATCCCGCCGCATGTCGAACCGGTCCTGGGTCTTCCATGTGTCGTGGCGAACGCGCTTGATCTCCGCCTCGACCTGGTCCTGGGCGTCGCGGGAATCGCGGCGCTGCGCGTCGACCTTGATGTCGTACCGCTCCTGGGCCTCTCGATCATCACGGCGTTGGGCTTCGACTGATTCTCGAGCCGCTCCTGAGCCTCACGGGCGTCACGGCGTTCGGCGCCGACCTTGACATCGAACCGTCCCTGGGCCTCCCGCGAGTCGCGGCGCTCGCTCTCAACCCTGCCCTCGGCGTGGTCGCGGGCACCCTGGCGCTCGCCTACCTTCCACGACACCGTGGTGACACCCGTGACAACGCCGGTCTCATCAACAATCGGTGTCACGGTCGGTGAAAGACCCACGACTGTCCCGTGCTTGCAAACCCGGTCCGCGTCGAACCGCTCCGCAAGGCCGCCCGCCAGGACCCGCTGCAGGATCTCCGCTTCCTGAATCCGCTTCTCCGCCGGCCACAGTACATCCGCAGCGCGGCCGACGATGTCCTGCGCCAGGTAGCCGTAGAGGAGGACCGCGGGCGGGTTCCAACCGCTCACAATGCCGGCCCGGCGCGTTCCGAAAGGTGCCGCCGATCACGCTGAGCGGCTGACTAACTAGAATACCGTAGGTAAACAATTGCATACGCAAGGTAACAGAATGTGTCGGAGGCGACCGAGGGTGAGGGTCGCTGAGCCAGTTGTCGAGGTGACGGTCACGGTCACGCCGGGGAGAGGTCGCCGGTCCAGGTCAGGTCTCGGGCGGCGAACGAGACCGTGCCACCGCGAGTGGCAGTGGCGTCGTTATCGTAGGTGGCTGTCAGGCCGGGGTGCGCTCCCGAGTTTGGCCCTGGCGGCTCACCCGCTGACGGGCAAACGGGCTGGTCAAACGCACTTTCCCTCATCCGTGTGCCCGCGGCACAGCGCTTGACACCAGACTCGCGGACGTTCCGAGAATGACGAGCGTAGTAACTGAGAGTCGTGATATAAACGCTTGCTGCAATCAGTACTGGAGCAGTGCGGCTTTACAGAGGGACAAAATGGTTAAAACAGCATTCTCTATCCCGGCCGGGCCGGCCGTGCTCGCGTACTCATCCAGTCCGAGTGCGAGCGACCCGAATACGATGGTGACCTTCGCGGTGACCGTCGGAGCCCTGTCGCTAACCGCGCCTACACGGTCGACCTGGGCTCTGGTGCGCCAGGCACCACCATCTCCGGTCCCTGGGAGGGGACGTCCCGGGACCCTCCGTCGGCGTGACCGACGACCGGGCCCTGCTCGCCGGGGCCCGGACTGCGACCGCCTCCGGGCGTCCCTGGACCACGGGCGGCGGCCCGCACCATTAACCAGGGGGAGAACGTGCGCCGCTCGATCAGCTTCATAACGTTCGCGCCGGCCGGGGCCGCCTCCGTGTCCTCGAGCGACTTAACCACCGGGGCCGGCAGCGCGGCCGAGACCATCCCCGTCGGCGACCCCGTCATCGGCGTCGCGGTCCCGGGCGGCGCCATCGGCGGAACCTACTCCGGCACCATCGTCCACTCCGTGTCCTGAGCGGGACCCGGGGCCACTCGGGCAGCGATCCCGGCCCGTCACCCGCCGGCCGGGGCAAGACCCCCCGACGAAGGAGCAGCAATGCGCACGCCCTCCCGCCGGCGCCGGCCGGCCTCGGCCCGGTCATCCGGACCACGCCGACCCCGCATCGCGCTCGGCATCCTGACCGCCGCCGCCGCGTCCGCCGCCGCACTCGCAACAGGATGCAGCCACGACGTGCCCGCGCGGCCGACCGTCGCCCGCCAGGTGCAGGCCGGCGCGGCGCCAGAAACCGTGGCAGCCCCGGCCGGGTGGAGCCTGATCGCCACCACCAAGGGCACTATCCCGCGCTACGCCACCCCGGGAGGCCGCAAGGACGGCATCGTGCCGGGCCGGTGGTACGGCGGCCTGTCATCCCTGCCGGTGATCGGCCAGCGGGCGGGATGGTTCAGGGTCCGGCTCGTCACCCGCCCCAACGGGTCGACCGCCTGGGTCCGCGCCGCCGACGTGACCATCACCGACACGCCGTACCGGATCGTCGTCAACCTGGCAGCCGAGCAGCTGCGGCTCTATCGGCTCGGCAAGCAGATCATGAACGCCCCGGCCGGGATCGGGACCAAGCAGGACCCGACGCCAACGGGCCAGTATTTCGTCGCCATGCTCGAGGAGTCCCCCAGCGCCGGCTACGGTCCGTTCATCCTGGTCACCTCGGCCCATTCCGAGGCGATCGGCGACTGGGAAGGATCCGGCGACGCGGTGATAGGCATCCACGGCCCACTCGGCGAGGGCGGCCTGATCGGAACCGGCGGTGCCGCGCTGTCACACGGCTGCATCCGGCTCCAACTCCCCGAGCTGGCCCGCTTGCGGCCCGTACCCGTCGGCACTCCCATTACCATCACCGCGTAATCGCCAGCGAAAGATCATCTATTCAAAATCCAGCGTTAATTCCGTAACGCGCAAACCACTCTTACAGTGCGTTCGCTAAGCGGCGACCAGCCGCCACGACACCCCACTCCACACCCCGCCAAGCGGGCCGATCGACGGGCCCGACGATAGAGTTTCGCCAATGGCCACGCACTGGTTGGCCCGCAGGCAGTTCACGCCGAAGAAGTCGGACGACGTGCCCGTGCCGGGACCCGGTACGGTCTGCGCCGTCCACGTCTTCCCGTTGTAGGACAGCGCCGTCGCCTTCGTCGCCGCCGACGAGCCCGCGCTGCCCACCGCCTCGCAGGTCGCGTCAGCCCGGCAGGAGACGCCGTACAGGAACGATTCGGTCGTCCCCTTCGGTGGCGCCACCTTGTCGGCCGTCCAGGACGTGCCGTTCCATGTCTCCGCGAACCCGAAAGCTCGTGCCCGAGCTGTTCGCGCTGAAGCCGGCCGCGGCGCACATCATCGCCGAGGGGCACGAGATGTCGTTGAGCGTGATGGTGGCGGCGCCGGCGGGCACCGCCGCCTTCATCGCGGTGAAGACCTTGCCGTTCCACCCCGCCAGGAGCATCGCCGGCGCGCCCCCGATCGAGGAATAGGACTCACCGACGACGCAGAACGTGAGGAAGTGGCAGGAGACGGCGCCGGGGTACGTGGACCGAGCGCCGCCTGGGATCGTCCCCGTCTGCAGCGTCCACTTCGTGCCGTTCCAGGTCTCCATCAGCGGCGGGCCGGCGCCGCCCGCTTCCCGTTCCAGGCCAAGGCGTAAGGCCGCTCGGCGCCGGCCCCGGCCAGCGTCACGTACGTTCCGACCACCACGCAAGCGGTGGCCGACGTGCAGGAAACGGCGGCGAGGTTGATGCGCGCGACCGTCGGTGATGATGAATGCGGTACCGGTGGTCCCTTGATCCGGCGGCGCCAAGGGCGCGGCTGACGCGGCCGCCGCCGGCAGAAGAGCATTAGCGCCGGCGACAGCAAGCGCGACAAGCGCCAACAACACGGATATGACTATTTTGCGCACTGAACGCCTTTCGCTAAGACCCCTTACGGCAGTACACCACAATGCCACTAGTACCCAGGTCACGGCGTTCAATGACGGATAAACGCGTGGCCCGGCGAGTCGGTTATTAAATACCGGCGACTTCGGCGGGCCTGAATGCGATCACTCCGGTTCATTCCATATGATTGACTTTGAATTTGGGTTTTTGCCGCGCGTCGGCCAGGGCGGCCGTCC
>Ga0335075_10015847_pt1 | contig 11286 bp, 5 predicted proteins | sample Lox_Sample_24_FD_206723 | JGI IMG/M metagenome (GOLD analysis project Ga0335075, IMG submission 206723) | Soil microbial communities from Loxahatchee National Wildlife Refuge, Florida, United States - Lox_Sample_2.4 | ecosystem: Environmental > Terrestrial > Soil > Wetlands | place: USA: Florida... | reverse complement strand
GAGCCGCTGTCGCCGGCCGCAGCCGTCACGCTGATTCCCTGGGCAGCCGCCTGCTGTTCCACCTCGAACAGCGCGGCGTTCCCCCCTTCACCGAGCGCCGCTTCACACGCGCCGAAGCTGATGTTGAGAATGCTGACGGTGTTGTCGTCAACGGCTCGGAAGATCGCGTTGAACAAGCCGGACTGGAGGTCGCTGTCCGCCGAAATGTACAAATAAACCTTCGCCCCTGGCGCGATGCCGCCGGAGACCTCCGTGTCGAGCAACGCTTCGCCTTCGTCGCCATTGATCAGCGGATCGGCCCCATCCACAACGACCGTTGGTACGTTCGCCGTAGCCGCGGTTTCATTCAGGAAGCCGACGCGGTAGTTGGTCACGTCCTGCATCACGATGTTCGAATCGCCCGCGATTCCGATGTTCACGCCGGTGCCGTTGTACGACGTTCCCTTGTAGGCGCTGTTCAGGGTCGCGTTCGGAGTGTCATAGATAGTCGCGGCATCGGCGGGATCGACGAATAGGTACGGCGTTGAACCGGAAAAGAGGGTGAAATCCGGCTGAATCCGCCGAGTGGACGGATTGAAATGGCCCGTCGCCCCCAGTTCCGCCTGCGATTCTGGATGGAAGTCATTGAGCGAGGCGACGCCCGCGATTACCGGGGCCAGGGCGGCCGGAATCTGCGGATCGGAGATGTTCGCGTAATGGCGCTCGCCATTCACGATAAAGATATGCATGCCGGTATGGAAGGCACTCTCCACCTGGCCGAAGTTGCCCGAAAACTCGATGACGTTCCGGGCCGCAGATACCTTCCGGATCGAAAAGCCGTGGCTGGTTAGCCAGGTCTCCACCGACTGCAAGTCGGAATCCGTCAGCCCAAAGGCGGAGCCGTACTGCGCGGGAGTGAGCCACTGGTGATAGCTGGTGGAGTGAGGATTCTGAACGTCGGAAAGGTATTGATTGAGGGCGCGCTGCTGGACGGCGCTGCGCTGGAGGATCAGGCGGATGCTGCCCGTAAGCGTCGAGGCCGGAGCCGCGCCCTGGTCAAACTCCCGACGAGCGAGGGGATGGATGTTCCCGCCGAGAACGACCCTTTGGCTCTCGTCCATCGGCTGCGTCACGCGGTTCACCGCCAGGGAAGGCGGCGACTGCGACAGGACGGTGAGGGGGAGGGAGGCAGCAACGACGATCCCGGCTACGGTCAGCAACCGGGGAACTGATGAACACATCCTGGGGAATACGCCGAATACCATTTGCCATCCTGCTAGGTAAGTCCGGAAGGGAGCCCGTACCGGCCGGACGCCTGGGCGGGCCTGGAAAAATCAACGCACCGATTTCGCTCAGTTGTCCGGAGGTGGATCAGCGTAAGGCGGCTTGACTGGTGAAACAATGTATTGGGGGTTTTCATTTTCTAAACATTTCCTAACGAGATAAACCATGCATTTTCTTATATCTGATGGAATTGAGATCCTGGGACTGGGAAGCGGAGATCCTTTCGGACCGTGGTAGACTGCGCGCAGAGGTGTTGCGCGGCCGGCCATTGGGCCCTCCATCGGGCGCGAGAACAGGAGCGATGGGCAGTCGGAAATTCGCGTTCGGCGAATTTATATTTGAGGCTGAAACGGGAACCCTCACCCGCAGGAATCGTGGCTGGCACCTGCCCGAGCAATCGGCACGCCTCCTGGAGATCCTGCTGGTGCGAGCGAACACGCTCGTAAGCCGGGAGGAACTGCGACGCGTTCTGTGGCCGAATGAGGAATTCCTCGACTACGACCAGGGCATCAACGTTGCTGTCAACCGGTTGCGCAACGCTCTGCGCGACGATCCCCGGAATCCGCAGTTTCTCCAGACCATTCCCAAGCGGGGATACAGCTTTCGCGGAGAAGTTACGGAAATTTCCCTTTCCCCGGCGACTGCCCCACCGGCTGCGGAGCCTGCGGCTCCCCCGGAACCCGCGAACTTCCCCCAGAGCGATTCGCCGTCGGCTCCAGTGGCCGATCCAATTGCTGAGCGTCAGGAGATCGAGCCTGACCATCAGAGCCGATCCGGGAATGCCTCGGATCATCCCTGGCTGCGCTGGGTGGGGATTTGTGGAGCCTTCGTCATTCTCGCCGGAGGCGCCGCGTGGCTGGCTGGCTCCCATCGTGCCCTGCCGGTGCTGCACGCCACCCGCCTGGGGATTGCGCCGCTCCAGGTCAACGGCGATGCCCTGGCGCGAGATCTCGGCGAAAGCTTTCGTCTCTCGTTAAGCGACGCCATGTCGCGCCTGCCCCGCGTGCAGGTCTGCGCAGCCGGGGCTCTCGATGCCTCGCGCACCAGCATGCTCGATATTCCTCGCCTCTCCCAGGAATTGAAACTTGACGACCTTCTCCTGGGCTCCATGGCCCGCCAGGGCGACGGATACGACCTCAAGTTCGAACTGGTGCGGGCCTCCGACGCGATTCACCTGGCCTCGTTCGAATACAGCGGCACAGCCCAGGATTTCCCATCGATCCGCGAACGCCTGCAGCGCGACGTTTTCTACTACCTGCAATCGGGCGCACCCTCGGTGCAGGCGATTAAGGGCAGCACCAACGATTCCAGGGCGTACGAATTCTATTTGCAGGGAACGTATTTGATGTTCCCGCGCGATCCGAACTCCCTGCATGAGGCGATTACGGCCTTTCAGCAGGCGATCGCGCGTGACCCAAACTTCGCCGCTGCCTACTCGGCGATGGCTGCTGCTTATCTGAAACTGAGCCCCTACAATACTGCTCCCGGCGATCGGCCGCTTCTCGAAGCGGAAAAGTTTGCGCGGAAGGCGATCCAGCTCGATCCGGTCATCGCCCAGGCTCACGCCGTGCTCGGTTTCGCCTACTATGCGCAGGACTGGAACTTCGCTCAGGGAGAATCAGAGATGCGCTATGCCATTCAGCTCGATTCGACCCAGGCCGATTACCACGACTGGCTTGCGGTGCTCCTGGTCGAGCGCGGCCGATTTGACGAGGGCATGCAGCAAATCGCGCTGGCGCACGCGGAGAACCCGCACTGGCCGGCGGTGTACGCGATGGAAGGTCTGGTTGGGGGATTCGCTCGCCGCAATCAGCAGGCGCTGGCCGCGTCGAAAACGTATCTCGCCCTCCTGCCGAACCTCCCTCTCGCGCACAACACGATGGCGTGGACCTACTTCCAGGCAGGCCGCTATCGCGACGCGATCGAAGAGTGGCGGCAAATGGCGATTTTGCAGAACGACGATGAACGTGTGCGCCTCGAAGACAAGGGCCTCGAGGTTCTGCGCACCCGGGGAATCCGCGCCTATGCGCTGCTCCGTCTCAATGCCATCAGGACGAAGCGCGGCACGGCGCAGTGGAACGACTTCATTCCCGCGGAGTGGTATGCCTGCGCCGGCGACCGCGACCAGGCGCTGGCACAGCTCGAGCAACTCGTCGCATCGCATGACCGCTACGTTTTGCAGATCGCGGTAAACCCTCTCTACGACTCCTTCCATCAGGACCCGCGGTTCCTCGCCCTTCTCGCAAAAGCTGGACTCACCGTACCGGAGTCCTTGCGTGGTGTTGATTCCCATCTCTGCGAGGTTGAATCCGACACCGCCGGGAAGCCGAAAGAAGTGTCGCCCTAGATGTGCTCAGCCTCGGTTTATCTCCTCGGAACTCTGACCAGTGGCTGACTTCCTGCCGCCGTCGGACCAGGTCGATCAGTTCCCTTCGACAACAGAGATGTCGCTGCAGATCCCCCCTTTTGAAGTCCCAGCCTGAATCCAACCTGCTGAGCGTTCTCGGAATCTTGACCGTTGGCGCAGAGCGATCCTCCGCCTCTCTCTGATGCCGATGCTCAGGATCTGTTTGCTGCGAAGGCAAGCCGCGAGATCGGGAACGCTCCGGGGTTTCTTGCCGGGAATCAGGCGCTCTCGACCGGAAGAGAAATGAAGAAGGTAGTGCCCCGGCCGACTTCGCTCTCGAACGTGAGAGTGCCTTTGTGGCGCTCCACGACAGAGCGGGCGATAGCCAGGCCCTGGCCGGTTCCACGACCCACTTCCTTGGTGGTAAAGAATGGATCGAAGATGCGCTCGCGTATGTTCTCGGGAATGCCGCTGCCGGTATCGGAGATCGCAACCAGCACCCTGGCGCCCTGCTTTTCCGTGTGTATCCGGATTTTGCCTTTCTGCTCGGTGCCGCGGACGACGTCGCCGATGGCGTGGGCGGCGTTGACCAGCAGGTTGAGAAAGACCTGATTCATATCGCCCAGGCTGCAGAGTACGGGGGGCAAATCGCCAAAATCGGTTTCGACGTCGGCCACATATTTCAGCTCGTTGCGCGCGACGGTGAGAGTGTTGAGCAGGGCCTTATTCATGTCGGCGCGCGCTACGCCCTTGCTGTCTGGATGCGCGAATTCCTTCAGGGCACGGACAATGGTCACCACGCGCTCGACGCCATCCTGGGTTTGCTCCAGGGCCTCAGGAATCTCGCGTAACAGGTAATCCATATCGATCTGCTGCGCGAGGCGGCGGAATTCAGTGAACGGACCGGCATCGTCCGCGTCGGAGGCCGGAATGGAACCTTGAATGGCGGCGAAGCAACTGCGCAGATCGCCGAAGGCGTCGTGCAGGAAGCGAACGTTGTCGCCGACGAACTGCATGGGGGTATTGATTTCGTGGGCGATGCCGGAGGCAAGGCGCCCAACCGACTCCAGCTTTTGCGCCTGGCGGAGTTCCATCTCCGCCACATCCCGTCCGGTGATATCGCGGGCGATGCACTGAATCTCCGTGGCTTCGTCATCGCGGCGAATGAGGCGGGGATTGATTTCGAGCCTGACACGCCGGCGCTCCCGGTTGCGGATATCGAGTTCAAATTTCTCCGGACGCTCGCCGTTGGCAAGGCGAGTAAAGGCCGAAACGATGCGCTGCCACTGATCCGGTTCGACGAGTTCGCTCAGACCGAGTCCTCTGGCCTCTTCGCGGGAATAGCCAAGGGTGCACTCGGCAAGGCGGTTGAGCGACGTGATACGGAGCTCCAGGTCGAGCGTGCAGACCGGATCGCTCGCGTTCTCAAACAGGTCGCGATAGCGCTCTTCTGACGCCCGAAGGCCGGCTTCGGCCCGCTGGCGCTCGATGAACTGCGTGAGGCTGTGCATCGTCGACTCGAGAGCCTGCAGAGAAGCCTCCGTAAGCGGATGGCGCGCGAATACCGCGCCCACGCCAAGAGTTTGGTTGCCATTACGCAGCGGCAGCGCGGCGAACCCCTCAAGGCCCGCGCCCGCGCCCACGCCCGGACCGGAGCCGGGTCCCTCGCTCACGGGAGCGCAGAATTGCGGCTCGCCGCAGGCAGCCAGGCGGTCGATCCCGAAAGCCTCGCGCACTTCGCGATCGTCCGGAGAGAAATCGCCTGCAGACCCCCGCAGTTCAAGCGTGCCCGAATCGGGATTCAGAATCCAGATACGGGCGAACGCAAGTTCTATGTTCCGCACGAGAGCGGTTGCGCAGACTTCGATACCCTGCGATAGATTCACAGCGCCGGCCAGCGCAATGCCGACTTCCGCGCCCAGCGTCGCCAGACGGTGGCGCTCGGCCATCTCCTCTTCGGTTCGGGCCCGCACGGTGACGTCGTGGTACAGGGCCAGCACGCCCGGAGGCTTGCCAGGCACCTCAAGGGGAACCGCATTGATCTCCACATCGAGCAGTGTTTGGTCGCGCCGCATTCGCCGCGTGATGAAGTGGACGCTGCTTCCGCTTAGACAGGTCTCAATAAGGCTTCGCGATTCGGCGGCAAGTTCTTCGGGAGCGAGCAACTCCGACACACACGCGCCCTGCAACTGGTCGCGAGAATGCTCGAACAGCTGCTCGAATGCGCTGTTCGCCATCTGAATCCGCCCATCCCTGTCGAGCACGATGATGCCCAGCGGGCTGATCTCGAACAGCGTGTTCAGATAGGCGGACTTCTCGGCCAGCTTTTCCTCGGCCTTTTTGCGATCGGAGATGTCGAGGAAGCTCTCAAGCAGGTGCGGGCGCCCGTCGATGTCGACGGGGCGCACCGTTTTGATGATGTCGCGCCGTTCGCCGGAGCTGGTGAGCAGGACGCGTTCAGAGTTGTCGACGGTTTGACCAAGATCGGTGACCGGGCAACGGCCCGTATCCGCCGGACAGACGAATTTGTGGCAGACCGCGCCGCGCACTTTTTCGATGGAGGCGCCGACCAGCGACAGCGCCACGGGGTTCGCGTCCACAATGCGGTGCGACTCCGGGTCGATCAGGAAAATGCCCGTCTCGACTCCCTTGAAGATGACGTCGAGACGCTCCCGCAACTGGCGCAGGGCATCCTCGGCACTGTCGCACCAGAGGATATCGCGGCCAGCCTGAGGCGATGGAGCCGCGACTCCCGCTTTCGTTTCGGGGATGGTCGTGGCCGAACTCCGATCGCCGGGCTCCGCGGGGGCGGAAAGAGAGACATCGGCGCGGTGCGGCGGCAGGCCGCCGAAGGTCTGTCGCGCGGTCATGGTCAGGACACTCCTGCGGGCTCGGGCACGCGGCCGGTGATGTGGGTTTCACACGCAACCGCCAGTTCGCCGAGGCCGGCGAACTTGATGACCGGCAGAAGGTGAAACGTGATGAGGCAGGCGAACATGGCCGGGCCGCCACGGACCTCGATGACATAGCCCCGGGCATCGGCGAGCAGGCGCTCCATTTCCATGCGAACGGCGGCGGGAGCGATTTGCCGGTGCAGGACGGCCATCAGCACGTCGCGCCGCCAGTGGAAGAGCCGGTCACCGGCCTGCAGCGTCTGCTGCAGAAATCCGATAATGGCACGCAGGTATTCGCCCGCCGCGCTTTCTCCGTAGTGGCTCTCGATTCTGGCCAGGGCTCGCAATCCGAACAGCACGACATAACACTGAGCATCGGAGCCGACCAGAGGTTCCAGATATTTTCTTGCGTCGGCCGCTCCCGGGAGCCCGGCAGGGCTCACAAAGCTGTCCCCCTCGCCGGAATCGTCGCCCTCAAGGCGGTCTCGCGAACCCTCCAGCAGCTGTCCTTTGCGAACAAGGGCCTTCTCCGCCATCACGGCGTGGTACTGATCGAGGCCGCTGTTGATCGCGGCAATGAGAACGTCACGCTCACACGGCTTGGTAAGGAAGTGGAGGATGTTGCCGCGATTCACGGCGTCGATGGCGGAATGAAGATCGGCGTGCCCGGTCAGCAGCATGCGCGCCGTTTCCGGAGCGCGCTTGCGCACTTCGGCGAGAAAATCGGCGCCGTTCATCCCCGGCATGCGCATATCGGAAACGACCACCGCGAAGGGGCCGTCGCGCTCGATGGTCACCAGCCCTTCCCCGCCGCTGATGGCCGTGCGGATATCGAAACGGCGGTGGAGAATCCTCTGCAGGCCCTCCAGCACCGGCGCTTCATCATCAACAAACAGGATCTTGTCGCTCACAGACGGTCCTCCCCCGGCCAGACATGCGCCGCAGCTCGCGGATCTGACCTCAGTCGCTGCTTTCAGGCTGGTGTTGCGCCCGCAAGGATGGTGTCCGTCCCGCAGAAGTCAGCCTTCTGCCTGCATCGGCAGATTCCGCAAATTCAACAGAGAAGATCCGCCGCATGATCCCTGCAGCCTTCGTGCCGATAAGAAACGGGGAATGCCATCTCACAACGCAGCGCCGGTAAAACGATCGGTGAGCGCGGCCATCCTCCGCTATCTGCAGGCGCCGGCGCTGGTGATGGCCGCCCTGGCGCTGTCGGAATTGGCGCATCCCCATATCGCCCAGGCGGAGACCTACCTCTTCCTGGCAGCAGTGGTGGCCAGCGCGTGGCGGGGAGGACGCGGGCCGGGACTGCTGGCGGCGGTCCTGGCTCCCTTCGCGCTCGATTACTTCTTCTATCCGCCTCTGTATACCTGGGGCATCAGCGCGCAGGCGCGCCCGTTTGTCGCGCCATTTTTGCTGGCGGCCATGGCGGCTGCGTGGATGAGCGCACAGCGCACGACGGCGCGGACTGCGAGCGAAATGCTCGAGCGAAGCGAAGAAAAGTACCGGCGCATCCTCAGCAACATGCCTGACGTTGCCTGGACGGGCGACGAGAGCGGCAAGGTGTTGTATATCAGTCCCAAAATCGAGGACATCCTGGGTTACAGGTCCGAGGAGATACGTCGCCGCGGGCTGCCGTTTCTGCTCTCGCGTGTGGATCCCGCCGACGTACCCGCGATCATGGAGGGGAAAGACCAGCTCTTCAGCGGCAGGAGTCCTCTCGATGTGGAGTTTCGCTGTCAGCACGCCGGTGGAGAGTGGCGCTGGCTGCACTGCCGGGCCACGAGTGTCTCGCGGGGGAACGGAGTGATCGTGGCGGACGGCGTGATGACTGATATTACCGGCCGCAAGAGCGCGGAGGTGGAGCTGCGCGCGAAGACGGCCTTTCTCGAGGCGCAGTCGAACTCCACGATCGACGGCATTCTGGTTGTGGATGAGACAGGACGCCGCATTCTCGAAAACGCACAGTTCGCGCGGATGTTCGGCATCCCGCCCGAATTGCTTGCCCAGGCCGATGACGCCCCCGTGCTGCGCCACGTTGTGCAGATGACGCGGAACCCTGAGACGTTTCTCGCCCGTGTACGTCAGCTCTACGCGCATCCCGAGGAGACCAGCAGGGATGAGATCGAACTGAAAAGCGGAACCATCCTCGACCGGTATTCTTCCCCTGTTCAAGGCGGCGACGGGAGGTTCTACGGGCGAATCTGGACGTTTCGCGACATCACGGAGCGGCGGCAACGGGAGGACCGGATGCGCGTGCTACTGGCCGCGGTCGAACAGAGTTCGTTGTCCGTCGTGATCACGGATGTGGAGGGGAACATCACCTATACCAACCGGAAGTTCACCCAGCTGACAGGGTATTCGGCAGAAGAGGCGCTGGGAAAAAATCCGAGGATCCTGAATTCAGGATATTCGTCGCCGGAGATGTATCGCGAACTGTGGAAGACGATTCGCGACGGGCGTGAGTGGAGCGGCGAGTTCCGCAACAGGAAGAAGAACGGTGAGGTGTACTGGGAAGCCGCGTCGATCTCACCGGTTCTGGACAGGCGCGGAAACATCTTCCGATTTCTCGCGCTCAAGGAAGACATTACCGAGAAACGCGCGCTCGAGACCGAGCTTCGCCAGGCGCAAAAGCTGGAAGGAATCGGTCAGCTGGCGGCTGGAATCGCCCACGAGATCAATACGCCCACGCAATTCATCACCGACAACCTCACGTTTCTGGAAGATGCCTGGACGAGCACGCTTGAAATGCTGGAGAGCTGCCGGGAGGCAGCGCGGGAGTTTGCGCCGGCGTGTGCGGCGGCGCGGCTGGATGAGGTGGAGAAGCGATGCGATTTCGCTTTCCTTCGGGAAGAGGTGCCGCGCGCCATCGAGCAGGGCCTTGAGGGTGCCGGGAGAGTGGCGTCGATTGTGCGCGCGATGAAGGAATTCTCGCATCCGGACCGGGCGGAGATGACCGACGTGGACCTGAATCGCGGCATCGCTTCGACCATCACAATCGCCCGCAATGAGTGGAAGTACGTCGCCGAAGTGGAGACGGATTTCGATTCCGATCTGCCCCCGGTGACCTGCTATCCGGGCGATATCAACCTTGTGGTGCTGAACCTGCTGGTCAACGCCGCGCGCGCGCTGCAGGAAAAGCTCAGAGGCTCAGACAAGGGAAGGATCACGGTGAGTACGCGGCGCCACGGCGATTTCGCGGAGATTGCGGTGAGCGATACAGGCGGGGGGATCCCCGCAGAAATTCAGGGACGCATCTTCGAACCCTTCTTCACCACGCGCGAAGTCGGATCCGGGACGGGCCAGGGTCTGGCGCTGGCACATACGGCGGTGGTCAGAAAGCACGGCGGGAAGATCTGGTTTGCAACGGAAGTGGGTCAGGGCACCACCTTTTTTGTGCAGATCCCGATCCATCCCACCCGGGAAGGAGAAGCAAATGGGCGTGAAGCGGCTGCTGTTTGTCGATGACGATCGCATGGTTCTGGCCGGATTGCGCCGCGCTCTGCACGATATGCGCGGCGAGTGGGAGATGACTTTCGCCGAAGAAGGAGAGGCCGCTCTCACCGTGATGCGGCAGCTGCCGTTCGACGCCGTGATTACCGATATGCGCATGCCCGGCATGGACGGCGCCGAGTTGCTGGAACGCGTGAAGGACGAGCACCCGGAGGTCATCCGTATCGTGCTGTCGGGTCAATCGGAGAAAGAAGCGATGCTGCGATCGATTGCGCCTGGGCATCAGTATCTGGCCAAGCCCTGCGACATTCGAGAGCTGAAACTGCGACTGCGCCAGGCGTTCGCTTCCCGCGATCTGGTGAGGAATCCGGCCATCGCGGCGGCGATTGCGCGCCTGCGCTCGATTCCAAGCTTGCCTGCCATTTACACCGAACTCACAGCGGCGCTTCGCGCTGAGACGACGTCGCTGGCGCAAATCGAGTCAATCATCGCCAAGGACGTGGGTATGGCCACCAAACTGCTTCAACTGGCGAACTCGGCATTCATCGGCGTTCACGGACGCGTTTCGAGTCTAAGCCAGGCCGTCTCGCTGATTGGCGTGGAGACGGTGCGGGTGCTGACTCTGTCGATCCACGTTTTTTCCCGGTTCGAACGGGGGGAGGCTTCGGCCGCCTGGCTCGCGGCGCTGTGGGAGCACAGCGTATGCGTCGCAACTCTCGCGCAGCGGATTGCCGCCGCGGAAACGGGCGATAAGGCGATGTCTGAGGAGTGCTTCGCCGCCGGGTTGCTGCACGATGTAGGCAAGGTCATTCTTCTGGGTGAGAGACCGAAAGAGTACCGCGAGATCCTCGCGCGCCTCGGGCAGGAGACTGCCTCCATCGAGACAGTGGAGACTGAGGTTCTGGGCTGCTCGCATGCCCAGCTCGGGGCTTACCTGATGAGTATGTGGGGGCTGCCGACCTCGCTCGTGCACGCGGTGGCGTACCATCACTGCCCGTCAGCCGCTATCGACCTCCAGTTTTCGCCGCTCGCTGCTATTCATTGCGCAGACGCTATCGCGCATCACGTCGCCGATGGTGAGGAGAAGGCTGTTTTCGACGAGTCGTATCTGGAAAGACTTGGCCTGAGCGGCAAGGCGGCCACTTGGCGAAACCTGCTCGACGAAATCTAAAGCTCGCTCTAAGTGTCGGACCTCTCCGGCGCCTTTGCGCGCAAGCTCCAAAGGAAGTTCCGCTCAGTCAGTCACAGCAGGGATCGTATCGCGTGAAAATCTCTTGCATTCAGTGGATTCGCGCGGTCGAAGACCCTCCAGGATGGGTGCACTCGCGC
>Ga0335075_10015845_pt1 | contig 11286 bp, 10 predicted proteins | sample Lox_Sample_24_FD_206723 | JGI IMG/M metagenome (GOLD analysis project Ga0335075, IMG submission 206723) | Soil microbial communities from Loxahatchee National Wildlife Refuge, Florida, United States - Lox_Sample_2.4 | ecosystem: Environmental > Terrestrial > Soil > Wetlands | place: USA... | reverse complement strand
AACGGCCATCCTGCCCGGCACGCCGGCGATCAAGCCGCACGGCAGCAACGTCTTCATTTATGACGGGCGCGACCACTTCCATGTCCATTGCGGCGACGCCGAAGCGGCGTTCCGCCAAGCCGACTACATCCTCGAGCACACCTATCAATCCTCGCCGATAGAGCATGCGCCGGTCGAGACCACAGGCGCCATCGCCGTTCCCGAGCCGGACGGGCGCTATACCATCCATTCGAATACGCAGGCGGCGTTCTTCACCCTCGACAACGCCGGGCTGATCCTGGGGCTGCCGTTCCGCGAGCTCCGGGTCGTCGGCGGCACCGTGGGCGGGGGTTTCGGCGGCAAGGTGGACGTGATCGTCGAGCCCATCGCGGTCCTCGGCGCGATGCGCACGGGCCGGCCTGTCAAGTATGCGTTCTCGCGCGAGGAGGAGATGCAGGTCTCCTCGCCGCGCGCCGCAGAGCGCATCCGCCTCAAGGACGGGGTCGCAAAGGACGGGCGCATCATCGCCCGCGACGTCCGCATCCTGGTCGATGCCGGCGCCTATAGCCGCCACTCCCCCTATGGCACGATCAAGGCGGCCGCCCATATGCCGGGTCCCTATAGCGTGCCGAACGTCACCATCAATGCTTGGTGCGTCTACACCAACCGGACGCCCTCGAGCGCAATGCGCGGGTTCGGTGTCACGATCGGGGATTTTGCGGTGGAAGTGCAGATGGACCGCATCGCCCGTCTACTCGGGCGCGATCCGTTCGAGCTTCGGCTGCAGAACGCCTATCGCGACGGCGAGATGAAGGCGCACCACAAGAAGGTGGAGGGTGCGGCGCTCGTCGAGGTGATCCAGGCGGCCGCGGAGAGGATTGGCCATTCTCTTCAGCCCGAATACCGGGCGATGTCCTCCGGCCAGCGGGGGTAGCTCATGGCCAAGCTGCGCGGACGTGGGATCTCGGCAGTCAATTACCCAACCGGAATGAATCTCGGTGGCGACCCGTCGCAGGCGCTGATCCACGCCACGACCACCGGAAACTTCGTCGTCACGCTTTCCAGCGTCGATCTCGGCCAAGGGCTCCGCACCATCATGACCCAGATCGCCGCCGAGGTGCTCGGCGTCGCCCCCGAAACCGTGGTGATCGATACGGCCGATACCGACACCGGCCCGCATTGCATGGGCACCTTCGCGAGTCGCGCCACGCACCGCGTCGGCAATGCCATCATCATGGCGGCCACCGAGGCGCGAAAGGTGCTCCTGGATGTCGCGAGCGAGGAACTCGAGGTCGCCGCGACGGATCTCGAGACGGACGGCGCCGGGCGGATCGCGGTGAAGGGCGTCCCGGGCAAGTCCATCAGCGTTCTGGATACCGCGCTCGCCGCCCATTTCAAATACGGGCGCACGGTGTCGGGACGTGGGATCTACCTCAAGCCGCGCAGCTACCCCGATTTCGAGACGGGCGCGATGGACCCCGATTCCTGCCAGGCCCATGCCTGCACGATCGCCGAGGTGGAGGTGGACACCGAAACGGGCGAGGTGCGCGTGTTGAAGCTCACGAGCGCCTACGAGATCGGCCGTGCCCTCAATCCGATGATGGTCGAGCAACAGATCGTCGGCGGCTCCTGGATGGGGATGAGCCATGCCCTCTACGAGACCACCGAGCCCTATTACCCGGACCGCGCGCATGGGCCGGTGGACCTCGCCGGCTACCTGATGCCAGGACCCGCGGATATTCCGGAGTACGACGCGGTTGTTCTCGAGCGGCCGTCCGCGAGCGGCCCGTTCGGCGCCAAGGGGATCGGTGAAATGACAGCGAATTCACCGATCCCGGCGATCGCCAATGCGGTCTTCGATGCCTGCGGCGTGCGCATCGACGACCTGCCGATCACGCCTGAAAAAGTGCTGCGGGCTCTCGACGCGGCGACGCCCGGTTCGTTGCAGTGAACGGGCCGGGCAGTGGCCGAAGGGCGCGAGAGCGGGCGTGAGACGCAGCGCGCGATGAGGATCGAAACCGAAGGCATCATCGACGCGCACCACCATATCTGGCGCCAACAGGATCTGCCTTGGCTCGTCGGACCGATGGCGCCCCGCATCTTCGGACCGTACGAGGCGATCCGACGCGACTATCCGATGGCGGAGTTCCGGGCCGAGGCAGAGGCCGCCGGCGCCGTCGCCTCCATCTATGTGCAGACGAACTGGCGGACCGAGGAGGCCGTTCGTGAGGTGGAATGGGTGGAGAACGCGGCCGACGGCGCTTCGTGGCCTGCGGCCATCGTCGGCTTCTGCGACCTCGGCCGGCCGAGCGCGCCGCTTGTGCTCGACCAGATGCGCGCGGCTTCGCCACGCCTCAGGGGCATCCGCCAGCAGCTCCATTGGCACGAGAATCCGCAATATCGCTTCGCCCCGCGGCCGGACATGATGGCCAATCCCGAGTGGCGACGCGGGCTGGCGGCGGTTGCCGATCGCGGGCTTCTTTTCGAGCTCCAAGTCTTCATGGGCCAGGCCGAGCTCGCCGCCGCGCTGCTCCGCGCTTTTCCGTCCATGCGCTTCGTCCTGGCGCATGCAGGCATGCCGGAGGACATTTCGCCTGACGGCTTTGCCGCGTGGCGGGAGGGCCTCGCCCGGCTTGCCACCCACCCCAATCTTGCGACCAAGCTTTCCGGCCTCGGCACCTTCGTTCACCGCAACGACCCGGAGCTGATCGCCCGCATCGTGCACGCGGCGCTGTCCCTTTTTGGTCCGGAGCGGTGCCTGTTCGGCTCAAACTTTCCTGTCGAGAAGCTCTGGACGGACTATCGCAGCCTGCTTGCCGCGTATCTTGCCGCACTCGCCCATCTGCCTTCCGAGGCACGGCATGCCGTGCTCGCCGGCAACGCGAGACGCCTCTATCGATTGGCGGATTCCGGCCGTTTGTACGCGCTCTCGGCGAGCGCTCTTCCTTGACAGCGCGCTCAGCCGGCCCCTACAGTAAAGTACCGACAACCAACTAAAAAGTAGCGGAGGAAACATGTCCAAAGAAACGGATCCGGCAATGGATGCCGGCACCTCGTCTGCCGGCAGGGAGCAGAACCGGGTCGGCCGGCGGCGGCTAATTCAGGGCTCGGCCGCGCTCGGCGCAGCCGCGCTCGCCTGCCCGCGCTATGCCTTCTCGCAGACCGAGAAGACCAGTCCCCTCGCGGGCAAGTCGATCCACATGCAGATCCTCGGCATCGCCGGCTGGTTGCCGAGCAAGCTCGGCGTGGACATGTCGCCGGACTTCGCCAAGTACGTGAAGGCAAAATACGGCTACGACGTCAGCTTCTCTTTTGCAGACGCGCCCTTTGGCACGCTCTTTCAGAAGGCCGCGACATCGCTCGCCACGCGCAGCCAGGAATACAACATCATCATTAGCGACAGCCAATGGCTTGGCGCGCTCGCAACGCCGAAATGGATCGTCCAGGTCAACGACATCATCGCCAAGAATCCTGAGCTGAATATCGAGTGGTGGTCGCCTTCGATCCGCACCAGCTACCAGGTGTTCCCCGACGGCACCAACAAGCTCTGGGGCTTTCCCCAGGTCGGCGACGTCTATGGCATCTTTATCCGCAAGGATATCCTGGAGGGGCCTGGCGAGGCGGATGCGTTCAAGGCTAAGTACGGCCGCGCGCTTCCCACCACCTGGGAAGACTTCGAGGCGATGGACTACGAGGAATGGACCGACTTCATCGCCTTCTTCAACCGACCCGAGAAGGGCTATTACGGCCTCGCTGCGCAGTACTCGCGCGAATACGACGCCGCGAGCTGCCCGACCATGTCTGTGATGCGCTCGCTCGGCGGCGACGTCTGGGACCCAAAAACGGGCCAGGTGCAGGGAATCCTCGACACGCCGTCCAACGCGCACGCGATGGAACTCTACAAAGCCTGGCTGAAATATCAGCCGCCGGGCGCGACCAACTACTTCATCGCGGAGGTGATCGACGCCTTCACGCAGGGTAAGGTGTTCTCGGCTTGGCAATGGATGGCGACGGGCGCGACCATGATCCCGCCGAGCCTCAAGGACAAGGTGCTCGTCGTGCCACCGCCGTCCTTCAAGCGCGCGGACGGTACACGCGTGCGTAACTACATAATTGGCGGGCAGCCATGGGTGATCAATGCCTTCAACGATCCCGAGCATATGCAGGTCGCGATCGACTTCATGAAATGGTGGTACCTGCCAGAGACATCACACGAGTACCTGATGCGGGGCGGCATGCCGTGCGACAAGGCGACCTGCTCGCGGCCGGATTTTGACGGGATCAACCCGTGGAACCGAAGCTACAAATACATGCTGCTGCGCAGCTCCGACTTCTGGCATGACCCGAAATACTCTGAAATGCTTTCCGACCAGCAGGATGCCTTCACGGGCTACTACACCGGGCAGATCGCGGATCCGCTGCACGCGCTGCAGTGGACGGCCTGCGTACAACAAAAGATCCTCTACGACGAGGGGACGGCCATGAAGGCGCCCACGGGAGCCTGCTCCGGCATGAGGCTGTAATGGTATGGCGGGAAGCGCGGAGGCCACGGTAGCCACGTCTTCCCGCCGCGCCCTGGCGCGCGGCCCCGGCCGAGGGATTCTCACCTTCCTCGGGCGGCGCGAGGTATTGCCGACCGTCCTGATCGCGCCGGTCCTCATCTTCTTCATCATCTGGAACACCATACCGACGCTCTGGCTGCTCGGGCTCAGCTTCTACCGCTTCTCTCTGACGAGCGGCCGGCCGCCGATCTATTCCGGCTTCTACAACTACACGAGCATCCTCAACGATGCCTCGACCTGGTTCGACCTCAGCCGCACCTTCATCTTCGTCGTCCTCGCCGTTGGTATCGAAACGGTGGCGGGGTTCTTCCTCGGCCTCCTCTTCTGGGGCAGCGACCGGCTGCCGGGGCGCCGCGTGGCGCTGACCTTGCTGTTCGCGCCGATGGTGGTGACACCGGTCGCCGCGGGTACCTTTTGGCGCCTGATCTACGACCCCACCTTCGGCGTGCTAAACTGGTTCATCCGCTCGCTTGGCCTGCAGGCGATCCGCTTCCTCAGCGACGCCAACGTCGCCTTCGGCGCCGTGCTAGCCGTCGATGTCTGGATGTGGACGCCGTTCATGGTCCTGATGACGCTGGCCGCGCTCGCCTCGGTGCCGAAGGCGGAGCTGGAGGCGGCGGAGATCGACCGCCTGACATGGTTCCAACGCTTTCGCCTGGTGATCCTCTACCACGGCAAGTTCATTCTGATGCTCGGAATTCTGTTGCGGACAATCGACGCCTTCAAGACGATGGACCTGATCTTCGACATGACGTTCGGCGGCCCCGGCACGGCCACGCAGCTCATCGCCATCAGCCTGTTTCGCAGCGCCTTCGAGTCCTTCAACATGGGCAGTTCCTCCGCGCTGGCGGTGGTCCTGCTCCTGATCTCGATCGCCTTTACCGCGACATTTCTTTACGTTTTGTACCTCAGGGAACGAAGGACGTCATACGCATGAGCGAACGCGCTCGCGAAGGGCTTTACCATGCCCTGCTGTGGCTGGTGTCCCTCGTCTTTTTTGCCCCCGTCTTCTGGATCGCCCTCTCCTCGTTCAAGACCGCGCCCCAGATCCTGGCGGTACCGCCGATCGTCTTCTTCCGCCCGACCTTCGCCAACTACGCCAGGCTCTTTGCCGAACCCGCCTTCCAGCACCATTTCTTCGACAGCGTCGCCCTCTCCGTTTTGGCCGTTCTGATCGCCGTCGCGGTCTCCTTCCTCGCCGCCTTCGCGTTCTCCCGCTTTCGGCCCGGCGCGACCAACTTCCTGATGTTCCTGCTCCTCTCGATCCGGATGCTGCCCGGCTCGGCCGCCATTCTGCCGGTTTATCTGATGTACGTGGCTTTTGGCTGGAAGGACAGCTTCGTCGCTATGACGCTCTTCTATGCGATGTTTTCCATTCCCTTCTCGGTCTGGATCCTCAAGGGCTTCATTGACGGGGTCTCGCCGCGCTTCGACGAGACGGGCATCGTCAACGGTGCCTCCTGGTTCAGCATCATTACGCGGCTCACGCTGCCCCAGGTGTTTCCCGGCGTGGTGGCAGCGCTCATCTTCAATTTCATCTTTGTTTGGAACGAGTTCCTGTTCAATTACATCATCGGCGGGATCAACACCTCGAACATCCCCGTGATGCTCGCGACCGGCCTTTCCAATGGTGGTGGCATTGATTGGACGTTCCTCTCCTCGCTCACCACGGTTTATATCTTGCCGCCGATCCTGATGGTCTATTTCTTCCAGCGCTATCTTCTGGTCGGCATGACCTTCGGTACCGTGCGCGGAGAGGTCTGAGCCTGTGGAAGGCCGCATTCTTCCGCGCGTCGAGCTCGCGCTGATCATCCTGATGATGGTTGGCTTTCTGCTGATCACGCAGCAATGGAGCTTTCTTCTTTACCAACTTGGCCTTCTCACCGTCATCGGCGCTACCATCCTCAACATCGCGGTCGGCAATGTCCCGCGCGCCGCGCGCGGCTGGCGGGCACTCCGCGCCGTCGTTATTATCCTTGCCGTGACGGCTTCCGTGTTCGTGATTGGCATCCTGCTCGTGCCCACTCTCGCCCAACTCGGGCAGTAGGATCATGAGCCAGATTCGCTTTGAGGGCCTGAGCAAGTCCTACCGCGGCGCATTTGCGCTGAATGGGATTGACCTCGATGTCGAACCTGCGAGCCTTACGGTGTTTTCTGGCCCGCCGGGATCTGGAAAGTCTGTGCTTATGCGCATCCTGATCGGGCTCGAAGCGCCTTCGGCCGGACGGATCCTTTTCGACGGGCAGGACATCACGCTACTGGCGGCGGCCGAACGCTCGATCGGCTACGTGCCGCAATCTTTCGCGCTTTTTCCGCACATGAGCGTGTTCGACAACATCGCCTATCCCATGGCGCTGCAGGGTGTCCCACGACCCGAGATTGCCGCCCGCGTCGATCAGGCGGCCGGGATGCTGCGGATCCGTCCGCTCCTTTCAAAGCGGCCGAGCCAGCTTTCCGGCGGCGAGAAGCAGCGCGCGGCCATCGCCCGCGGGATCCTTAAGAATGCCGACATCTTCATCCTCGATGATCCGCTGGTCGGTCTTGATTTCAAGCTGCGTGAAAGCCTGATGGAGGATCTCAAGGACATGCGTGCGGAAATCGGCGCCACCTTTCTTTACGTCACGGCCGATCCCCTCGAGGCGTTGACGATGGCCGAGCACCTCGTGGTCATGGACCGGGGCCGCGTCGTCGAGGCCGGACCGGTGGACGCTGTGTACTACGATCCAACCCGCCTGCGCACCGCCGAACTCGTCGGATTTCCCCGCTGCAACATCCTTCCCGGGCACTTGGACCCGACGAGCGTAGTCTGCATAACGGCCGTCGGGGCGCTCCGGGTCGCGCTCGAGGACGGCGCGGTGCCCTCCGAGGCAGTGGTGGCGATCCGGCCCGAGGACATCGCTCCGGCCGCGTCCGGAACCGCTCCGCTCGGTGTCGGCGAGGTGACGCTCGTGGAGAATCTTGGCTCCGAATCCGTGGTCTATGTCCGGTTCGGGGAGACGACGCTGGTCACCACGATCCCCGGCAGGGCGACGGTGCATATCGATCTCGGCGACCCGTTTCCGTTCACGATCCGGCCTGGCGGTCCAATCCTGTTCGACCGAGCGAGCGGCCGGCGCATCGGGCGAACCACGGGCGTACCCGCGGAGATGCAGGATGGCTGACGTCCGTGTGGAGGGGCTGCGGCGTCAGTTCGGCTCGCTCCTCGCGGTCAAGGACATTTCCTTCGTTTTTCCGCAGGAGGCCGTGACCTGCCTACTCGGGCCGTCCGGCTGCGGCAAGACCACGCTCCTCAGGATGATCGCCGGCCTCGAACGCCCGAGCGGCGGAACGATCCGCTTCGGCGATCGTGACGTGACCGCGCTTCCCGCCCGGCGGCGCGACGTCGCGATGGTGTTCCAGTACCCGGTGATGTACCGCACGCTGAGTGTCATCGAGAACATCGATCTGCCGTTGGCGAACGACCGCACGCTCACACCGGCGGACCGGCGCCGGCGGGTGGAGGAGGTGATCGAGATCCTCGAGCTCGGCGACGCGCGCCGGCTGCACATCGACCGCCTGGATCTTGGCTCTCGTCAGAAAGTCGCCGTCGGCCGCGCCATTGCCCGCCGCGCCGCCGTTACCCTGTTCGACGAACCGACAACAAATGTCGAGGTGCACGCGAAGCTCGCGCTGATCCGTGCCTTCAAGGAACTGCGCCGGCACGTCAGGCAGACCATCGTCTATGTGACGCACGACCAGACCGAGGCGATGACGCTCGCCGACCAGATCGCGCTGATGCGTGACGGCGAGATCGCGCAATGCGCGCCGCCGCGCGAACTGTACGACGAGCCGAACAGCGAGTTCGGTGGTTGGTTCCTCGGCAATCCGGGCATGAACTTTCTGAGTTCGCGGCCCGCCCAGGGGGGTGGTTTCGTGGTGGACGGCGTGCCGTTCCCCCTGATTGTGCCGCCTGCAGGGCTTGAGGATGTTCGGTTCGGCATTCGGCCCGAATATGTCCGCATCGCCAGCGCGCCGCTGCCCGACGGCGTGTCTGCACGCGTGCTGCGCAGAGCTGTTGCGATCGGCGGGCAGCATCTGGTGACCCTCGCGGTGGGCGGAAGCCGCATCAAGGCCAAGGTCGCGCCGGCGGTGGGTCCGTCACGCGGTGCGCCCGAGATCGGCGCCGAGGTCTTCGTGGTCTGCCCGATCGAGCACGCGATGCTGTTCCATCGCGGTGAGAGGCTTGCCGACCCACCGCGTCGTCTTGCCTCGTCCCCGGGCGGTGCGGGATAGGCAATGGCGGCCGAGGGAGGACGAGGATGCCGATCTATGTCGCCGGTACCTGTGACACCAAGGGCCGCGAGCTCGCGTATGTGAAGGAGCGGGTCGTCGGGGCAGGGGTCGGGGCCGTGCTTGTCGATCTCTCCACGAGCGACGAAGCCAAGAATAGCCGCCTTGGGACGGATTTTCCCCCTGCCGCCGTCGCCGCCTTTCATCCGAGCGGCGCCGCCAACGTCTTCACGGGCGATCGGGGGAGCGCGATCGCCGGCATGGCGGACGCATTCGAGCGCTTCATCCTCAGCCGCGAGGACGTCACTGGCCTCATCGGCCTCGGCGGGTCTGGCGGCACCGCCCTGATCACCCCCGCTATGCGGGCGTTGCCGGTCGGCGTGCCGAAACTCATGGTCTCGACCGTTGCCTCCGGCAACGTGGCGCCGTACGTCGGGCCGAGCGACATTGCGATGATGCATTCGGTGACCGACATCGCCGGCCTCAACCGCATCTCGCGCATTGTGCTCTCCAATGCCGCGCACGCGATCGCTGGGATGGCCGGCGCCGCGCCGCCGCCGCCCATTCAGGAGCGGTGCACGGACAAGCCCTCGCTCGGCATCACGATGTTCGGCGTTACGACGCCTTGCGTGACGCGGCTCACGCAGATCCTTAGCGAAGACTGGGATTGCCTCGTCTTCCACGCTACGGGAACCGGTGGGCAGTCGATGGAGAAGCTCGTTGATTCTGGTCTCATTGCGGGCGTCATCGATGTCACCACCACCGAGGTGGCGGATTTTCTGATGGGCGGCGTCCTGCCTTGCCAGGAAGACCGCTTTGGCGCCGTGATGCGCAGGCAGCTGCCGTGCGTCGTCTCGTGCGGCGCGCTCGATATGGTGAATTTTGGCGCGATGGAGACGGTTCCGGAGCGCTACCGCCAGCGCCTGCTTTACCGTCACAACCCGCAGGTCACCCTGATGCGTACCACCACCGAGGAGAATGCACGCATCGGCGCCTGGATCGCCGCACGCCTCGATCGCTGCGAGGGCCCACTCCGCCTGCTGATCCCCGAGCACGGCGTCTCCGCGCTCGACGCGCCCGGTATGCCTTTCTACGATCCGGCGGCGGACGCTTCCCTGTTCTCGGCTCTTGAAGCCGGATTCCGGCCCGCGAGCAACCGCAGGCTCGTCCGGATGCCGCTCCATCTCAACGATGACGCATTCGCCGCGGCGCTTGCCGCGCATTTCACCGAGCTCGCCGGAGTCACCTGAAATGCGCGGCATGGAACGCACGGCACTTGTCTCGCATTTTCAGGATATGATCCGCCGTGGCATTCCTATTATCGGCGGAGGGGCCGGCACCGGGCTTTCCGCCAAGTGCGAGGAGAACGGCGGCATCGACCTCATCGTCATCTACAACTCGGGCCGCTATCGCATGGCCGGGCGGGGTTCCCTTGCCGGCATGCTGGCCTACGGCAATGCGAACGAGATCGTGCGCGAGATGGCCAGTGAGGTGCTCCCCGTGGTCCGGCAGACACCGGTGCTCGCCGGTGTCAACGGAACGGATCCGTTCTGCCTGTTCGGCGTGTTTCTCGACGAGCTCAAAGCTCTCGGATTTTCTGGCATCCAGAATTTTCCAACGGTCGGGCTGATCGACGGTAATTTCCGCGCGAATCTAGAGGAAACCGGCATGGGGTACGGGCTCGAGGTCGAGCTGATCCGCCTCGCGCGGCAAAGAGATCTTCTCACCACGCCCTATGTGTTCACGCCGGACGAGGCGCGCGCGATGACGGCAGCCGGAGCCGATATCCTCGTGGCCCACATGGGTTTGACCACGGGAGGCTCCGTCGGCGCCGGCACGTCCCTCTCGCTCGAGGAATGCGTCAGGCGCATCGATGCGATTGCCGCAGCCGGTCATGCGCTCCGCGAGGACGTTATCGTGCTCTGCCACGGCGGGCCGATCGCGACCGCGGCCGACGCCCGCTTCGTGCTGTCGCGCTCGCCGCGCTGCCATGGCTTCTACGGCGCAAGCTCGATGGAGCGCCTGCCCACGGAGCGGGCGATCGCCGAGCAGACGCGTGCATTCAAGGCCATCACACGATAGCGGATTCGGAGAGGGAAGAGCCATGGCGAGAGCCTACGCAAGCAGGATCATTCCAACGCCGGTCGAGGCCGTCTGGCAAATCACGCGCGACTTCAACGCCCTCCCTTTCTGGCATCCCGCGATCGAGCAGAGCGAGATCGAGGAGGGCCGTGACGCCGACGCGGTCGGCGCGATCCGCTCCTTCGTTCTGACGGACGGCTCGCACGTGCGCGAGCGCCTGCTGGAGCTAGACGATTGCCGGTACCGCTTCCGCTACAACTTTGAAAGGCCGGCCTTCCCCGTCACGAATTATACCGCGACCTTCACGCTGATCCCGGTTACTGATGGCGATGCCACCTTTGCCGAATGGCGAGCGGACTTCGACGAGCCGCCCGCCGAGAGCGGCCGCTATGTC
>Ga0335075_10015844_pt1 | contig 11287 bp, 11 predicted proteins | sample Lox_Sample_24_FD_206723 | JGI IMG/M metagenome (GOLD analysis project Ga0335075, IMG submission 206723) | Soil microbial communities from Loxahatchee National Wildlife Refuge, Florida, United States - Lox_Sample_2.4 | ecosystem: Environmental > Terrestrial > Soil > Wetlands | place: USA... | reverse complement strand
ATTTAACCCACCCTTCAGAGCGGAACATATCGGCAGCTTGTTGCGCCCCGGAAATCTCCTCGATCTCCGGGCGGGTTTCGGCCGCGGCGAGGTCAGCCAGGAGGCGTTGATCGCAGCGGAAGATCAGGCGATCAAGGAGGCTCTTGCACTTCAGGAACGCGTCGGACTGAAGGTCGCAACTGACGGAGAGTTTCGTCGCCGCTCCTACCATAGTTTCTTTTACAGTCAGCTCGGCGACATCAGCATCGATGTGACCGGCGGGACCTCGATGGCGCCAGCCTGTGCCCGCGCCGACCAGCCTGTGGCGCTGATCAACAGCCGAATAGCTTGGACTAAACCCATCAACGTCGCGGACTTCAGATTCGTCGAAGCTAACACCACGCTGGTTCCGAAGATTACGATGCCTGGTCCCTGTGCGCTACATTACCGCGGCGGCGATGCTGCGGTGTTGGCGAGCGCCTACAAGGACCTCGATGAGTTCTGGGACGATATAACCGTCGCTTTCGGCAGAGAGCTGAATGCGTTGGCAAAAGCCGGCTGCCGATATATCCAAATCGACGAAACCGCTTTCGCAAAATTTGGCGATCCGGAAGTACAGGCCGCTCTCAAGGCGCGCGGTGACGACTGGAGCGTCTTGATCGACAAATACATCACCGTGACCAATCGGATACTTTCCCATGCGCCGGCGAATTTGCGTATTGGCATGCATTTGTGTCGAGGCAATCGTGGCGGCCGGTGGCACGCCGAAGGTAGCTATGACGCCGCCGCCGACCGACTCTTTAACGCGCTCGACATCAAATTCTATTTCCTGGAATACGATTCGCCTCGCGCGGGCACGTTCAGTCCGCTCCGCTTTGTGCCACCTGCCAAAAGCGTCGTGCTCGGAATCGTTACGACAAAGACCTCGGTCGTGGAAAGCAAACTCGATCTCAAGCGCCGACTTGAAGAGGCGACACGATATCTAAGTCTTGATCAGCTCGGCATCAGCCCGCAGTGCGGCTTCGCGAGCGTTGACACTGGCAATCCGGTCTCGGTGGAAAGCCAGGAGCAGAAGCTTCGCTTGGTCGTGGAGTTCGCCCGCGAGATTTGGGGCGACAGCTAAGACCGCTATGCGTGGACCCGGCTTGAGAGCTTTGCCGGTATCCGCTGTGCCGGTTGAATGGCATCAACGTCCCGTCTTGCGCCTCGGCGGGGCCTCGTTTTGCGCCAACGCTTCCAGATGTCGGCGCGCGTCCATCGGCTTCCACCACAACTTCGCGCCAAGGTCTTCCGCGACAATGTGAGAAGCGATATAGCCTCCGCCGCCGGAAATTGACCCGCCGGGATGGGTGGGCGAGCCGGCCATGTAAAGGTTCTGGATCGGCGTGCGATATCCAAAGTGATTCCACATCGTCTGGTCACCACGGAACGAACCGACAAAAATGTCACCTCGCACCATGTTGATGATCTCCTTGGAATAGTCGTTTGCGGTGTAAACGTATCGTTTAAGGATATTGTCAGGGGTGAGGTTCGGGGCGAATTCTCGCCACTTTTCAACGATGCGATCGGCGAACTCCTCCTTGATTTTTTCGATGTTGTCGGGATTACCGCCGGGCGCATATGGCATGGCGTGCCAAGCGTAGGCAGTGTGATAGCCAGGCGGGGCCTGCGACGGATCGAAGTCCGTAAGGTGACCGCAGCCGAACGATATTCTCGACGGAATTTTGCCCTCGGCGACCTCTTCGTGCAAAGCGAATAACTGCTCGAGCGATTCGCTCCCGATGTTCACCTTCAACGTGTGATTTACGTTCGGATCAAAATCAGATCCGACGTAGTTCGGAAGCTCGCGAAGGCAAAGATAGACGCCGAATAGCGTCCAGTCGCAATGCGTGAAATTCTTGACCTTCTCGCAATAAGCAGCGGGAAGCTGCTCGAAGCCAACCATCTTCTCGAAGGTTTGCGTGGGGTCGACGGTGCTCGCAACAAACTTGTCAGCGCGGATCGTTCGGCCGTCGGATAATTCGACGCCGGTCGCTCGGTTGGCTTCCACAATAATGCGAGAGACATGCGAGCCGGACATGAACCGGCCGCCGGCCGCGATAAACTTCTCCATCAAGCCGCGCGCCAGGCTGACACTGCCGTTTTTACAAACTTGATACCCGGCAACCAAGTCGAACGCCCGTACCGCCGCGCCCATCGGGCTGCGGCTCGATACCTGATCGTAGAGCACCGTGCCGAATAACGACAATTTGAAAAGCAGGAGGTGCTTGACATGCTCGTTTTCAAACAGCTCCTTGATGAGATCGAGCGGCTGGCGGTCGATCATGGCGAGAAAGTCCCGGCCAAGCTGGCTCCGGCTGAGAAGTTCGTCCCGTTCCTTTTCCGACAACGGTTCGGAATAACGTTCGGGCCAAAAAATTTCCTCGGAAATTCGGTCGGCTTTGAGATTCCATTCTCGGTATGTTTCAGCATCCCGCTTCGAAAAACGGCCGATCGCATGTAGCGTTTCATCGATGTTCCTCGACAAAACGAGCGCTGTTCCGTCCTTGTTGGGCTGGCCGAAGTCGTAACGGGGCGTGATGTAGGGAACCGTTTCCGAGAGCTCGAGATCCTTGTACCAGGGCGCCTCGGTGATGTTGAAATGGTTTTGCGAGTGAAGCTGATGGTAAAAGCCCGGTAACGTCACCTGCTGGGTACCTAAACCTCCGCCATATTGCAGTCGCCGCTCCACCAGCAGAATTCGCAGACTGCACTTCGCCAAATATGTGCCGAGTATCAAGCCGTGCTGTCCGGACCCGATGATAATGCCGTCAAATCCTTCCACGCCCATGGGCTAGATCCTCCGCCGATTGCCGCACGATCTCGGCCGTGCCGACCGTCCAGTCATGGACCAACGCGCGACCTACTGTCAACATAACACAGGGGCAACATGTTGACTATTTGATGCAAAGGACGTAGGGTTCAATCGATATCGATCATCGACCTCGGAAGGTGGTCGACGGGAGGAGCGCAGCGCCAAGCCGGCAGCCAAATGCCGACAAGCCGGCGACAGCCTTGGGGAGTGCGGACGATGGAGCGTGGATCCGGCTTTGCTAGCGTGTTTGGTCATGGCGGATGGCTGCGCCGCGCCGGACCGGTAGCTCTTGCGTTTTACGCTCTCGCCATATGGGCTGCTGTCGGATGGACCGGCGCGCTTGCCGAAGGACCAATCAAGGTTGGCCTGTTACTGACGTACATTGGACCGACTTCGATCTTTGCCCGTTACGAAGATAAGGGCGCCCGACTTCTCATCGACGAAACAAACAAAAGCGGCGGCATTGGCGGGCGAAAAATCGAGCTCGTTAATTACGATACCGAAGGAAAGCCTGACCGGGCGGGAACGCTTTATCGTCGGCTGGCTCAGGAAGACAATGTGGCCGCGGTCATCGGACCGGACAGCATTTTCGTATTGCTTGGTATGTCCGATATCCCGTCAGAAGTGAAAGTCATTTCCGTTTCGTCGCCCGGACTCTACGAGCTGGTGGCGCCGCAGAAGCGAAGATACATCGTCAGCGCACAGGTCGCGACCACGTTCGCCGGTACACTGGTGCTTGCCTATGTGAAAGACAAGTTTCATGCGAAACGTCTCGGCATGATCACGACCTCGGACGTAATCGGGCAGACAATTGCCAGCACCGTCGGCAAGATGGCCGCTGCGTTCGGCATGGAGCTTGTGGACGTTGCTTCGCAGCCCGCGTCCGATCGGGATTTGCTGCCGTCGTTGCACAAGCTTGCGACGCTGCAGCCAAAAATCGATGCTCTGTATGTTTTCGGCAGCGGTCCTTTTGCCAATATCGCGATGAATCAATCGGAATTGGCCGGCATCGACGTTCCGATCGCTTATAATGGCGGCAACGTAATCCCTGAGCTCATCAAGGATTTATCGCCGGAAACCGCCAAGCGCACTTTCCTGGCGGTTGCGCGCAGCACGGTATGGTCTACGCTGCCGGCAGCCGACCGTCAGGATCCGACCATTGCAAATTTCCTGAAAGACTATCGCGCTAAATTCGGTGAGGAACCGACATTGCCGTCGGCCGTCGGATATGATATGGCGCTGCCGATTGTTGATGCGCTAAAGAACGTCGGCACGGATCGCGAAAAGCTGACGGAGTATATCCACGATAAGCAAAGGATCAGCGGCGCCCAGGGAATTGAGTTCAAGCGAACATGGGCCGATGGGTACGGCTCCGATCCTGCAGAACTTGCCGTTGCCTCGGTCAGCGACGGCCAGTTTGTTTTTCGCGGCTTCTTGAAAGATAGCCTGCGGAACATCGGCTTCACCAAGGAAGACATGTTGAACAAAATGCGCGAGCTCAAGCTCGTTGCGGAATAGGTTGTGCCCGAATTCACACAGGTGATCGTTGCCGGGCTTTCGCAGGGTGCAATCTACGCCTTATTGGGCCTTGGCTTCAGTATCGTCTTCTTGGCGACGCGAATTCTTAATCTGGCGCAGGGATCATTTGCCCTCTGGGGCGGCTTCGTCTTTTTGAGCATGGTGGCTGGGGCCAAGATCCCCTTGGCGATTTCCTTTGTCATCATGCTGATTCTGTCAGCCGCTCTCGGCGCGCTCACCCAGCTAATCGTAAGTTTGCGCAGCAAGCCGTGGCGTCCGATCTCGCCCGATATGGCGGTACTGTCGACGCTGGCGCTCCTCGTCTTCTTTGAGGGTGCTGCATTCATGATCTGGGGGCCCGATCCGCAACGCGGCCCCGCTCTTGAAAACGGGGTATTTCGGCTCTTTGGCGCTATCGTGCCATGGCAACTGGTTTGGATGATCGTCGGCGCCCTGATCATCGCGACCGGACTGCAGGTCTTCCTGCGTTCAACCTGGAGTGGCCGGGCGATGCGAGCCTGCGCGCAAAACCCGATGATGAGTAGCCTTCTCGGCATCAACGTGCGCCGTATCGGCGTCCTCGCCTTCGCGTTGGGCGCGATGATCGGCGCGACTGCCGGAATTTTGGTCAGTCCGATCACTTGGCTGGACTATCAATCGGGCGGAACTTTCGCCCTCAACGGTATCTTGGCCTACCTCATCGGCGGCGAAGAGGACGTTGCCGGACCCGTAGTCGGCGGATTTCTGCTCGGCATCGTGCAAAGCGCCCTCTTACTTCTGCCCGGCACGAGCGGCGGCCTACTCGAGCAAGTCGTGCCGATGCTAGCGCTGATCATCATGCTGGTCTTCCGCCCGCAAGGCCTTTTGGCCCGCCGGATTTGATGCATGACATTGTCGCAAGCAGTTGCTTATCTGGCGCGACGGAACGCCCGCTTTTTCTTCGCTCTGTTGGCGTACGCATTCGCAATCACCCCGCTTTATTTTTTGCGCGTCGTCCACAGTGATGTCATCGTCACCAGCGCCATCTTCTTTGTCGTCGTCCTGGGCCTGGACTTGCTGTACGGCTGCGCCGGAATGCTGAGTTTCGGCCACATCGGCTTTTTTGCGGTTGGAGCCTATAGCGTCGCAGTTCTGTTCACGAGATTTGCGATTTCTCCGCTGCTCGGCGCGCTGGCGGGCACGCTGATTACGATCGCTTTGAGTTACGCGCTTGGCCGGGTCTGTCTTCGGTTGGCTCCGTCGTACTTCATGCTCGGAACGCTCGCTTTCGGCATCATGACTCATTCGGCCATTACGGTTTGGTATAGCGTGACGGGCGGTGACGGCGGACTTGGCGGAATTCCGAGGCCCATCATCGGCTGCAGCCTGGACACCGATTTGACCTTCGGCGCGTTCGCCGCCGCCTGTGCGATCGTCCTGTTCTGGCTCACCTACAGCTTGTCACGGTCCCGCATCGGCCGGGCATTGCGAGCCATCCGCGGCGATGCGGTGGCTGCATCCTGCCTCGGTATTCATGTCGACCGTCTGAAAACAAATACCTTCGTGATCAGCGCTTGCTACGCATCATTCGGCGGTTCGCTTTTTGCAATGTACAACGGTGCAGTTCATCCCGACAGCTTCTCCCTGGGAACACTGCTCGATCTTCTATTAATGATGTTCTTCGGCGGCGAAGGAACGCTGTGGGGCGGGCTATTGGGCACGACCATCATAAGGCAGTTGCCCGATATCTTTGGGGGACTGCATGGCGGGCAAGTTCTTTTCGAAGGTATTTTCTTTTGCCTTGTCATATTTGTCTTGCCGCGTGGGATTGCAGGCGCGGTCGAGGATGCGGTCAAGCGCCTCGCATCGCCCCGCACGAAGGCCGGTGTGAGAGCCGCATCCAACATACCGCCGATCGCGGCGAGGTTGCAGCCGGAGCAAGCACCCCTGCTGCAGGTCGAAAACGTGGCCCGCAACTTTGGCGGCGTTCGCGCAATCGACGGCGTCTCTTTCGCGATTCACCGCGGCCAGATCAAAGGACTTATAGGCCCAAACGGCGCCGGCAAGAGCACTCTGCTGAATCTCATCAGTGGCGTACTAGCGCCCGATGACGGCTGCATTTTACTGTATGCAACCGAGCTGAGCCGGTTGCGGCCCGACCAGATAGCGAAACTCGGAATTCAAAGAACCTTTCAGCATGAGCGGCTGTTCCCTCACTTAAGCATCGAAGAAAACATCATGGTCGGAGAAGAACACGGCGCCGACGGCAGTCTCAGCGAATTGTTGGAATGTGCGCTGGGCAGCCGCCGAACGCTTACGGCCGAGAGAGCAGCGCGCGCCAAAACGCAAGCTTGGCTGTGTGATCTGCAACTTGAGGCATATGCAGGCGCCACGACGGAGAGCGTTCCACAGGGCTTGCGCAAGCTGGTCGAATTGGCGCGCGCGTGCGCGGCGCAACCTTTTCTCCTCTTGCTCGACGAAAGCGTCGCGGGCTTAAATGACGTGGAGAAGCAGGCTGTCAAGGGTTTCATCAAGAAACTGCACGCCGCCGGACTCGCCTTTCTCATCATTGAACACGACATTGATTTTGTCATGGAACTTTGTGAAGAGATTTGCGTGATAAGCTTCGGCCGCACCATCGCGGACGGCCCCCCTGCGGACATTCGCAAGAACGATGCGGTTATAGCGGCGTATTTGGGCTAATGCAGGTCTTTCTCCAAGTCGACAATTTAGAAGTTTCGTATGGAACCGGTGCGGCGGTTATCAGAAATATTTCGTTTGCCGTCGACCGGAACGAAATGCTTGCCGTCCTTGGCGCAAACGGCGCCGGCAAGTCCACTCTCTTGCGGGCGATCTCCGGAATTCTACCGCTCAAAGCCGGCCGAATTCTTTTAGATGGTGCTGATGTCTCGCGCTGGTCTCCAAACAAGCGCGTAGAACTCGGGTTGATACACGTCCCGGAAGGACGACAGATGCTAGGCGGCCTTACGGTCGCCGAGAATCTGCTGCTCGGTGCCTACACGAGACGGCGAGAGCGACGCTCAGCGCTTGAAGAAACAGCGGATGAAATCTATCAGCTATTTCCGATTCTCAAGGAGAGGCGACAGCAATTGGCAGGATCGCTTTCCGGAGGTCAACAACAGATGCTGGCATTGGGGCGTGCTTTGATGGCCAAACCTCGCGTTCTGATGTGCGATGAGCCCTCACTCGGCGTTGCGCCAAAAATCACTGATGAGATTTTTGCCGTAATTGGCGCCATGCGGGACCGCGGCATACCCGTATTGTTGGTAGAGCAAAACGCCAAGAAAGCCTTGGCGCTGGCCGATCGCGGCATAATCATCAAGCGCGGTGAAATCATCCTTGCTGGTCCTGCGTCTGAATTGCGCGTCAACCGAAATTTGTCCGCCTCATATCTGGGCGTCTGAAAAGCCGCGTTACTCATATTCGCCGCACTCACGCGCGCGCGAGGCAGGCGTCGTTTCCGGCGAGCCCCGACAGATCGACCTGGAGCGGCCGGCTGGGCGGCGCTGCGGCTGCTGGCTGACGTCGACGTTTCGTTTTAGTTGAATTGTTGTTGGCAGATTCGGGTGGACGATGGAGCTTTGGCGATCGGTGCCGGCTGCTGATGCCGGCTTCGCTTGGTCGGGGCGGCGGCGCTGGTGCCGACGCCGGTCGAGCGCTGCCAGGTATGGGGTCATCGACAACGATCGCCAATTTCCGCAGCACCGACAGTGGGCCTGAATGGCGTCGCGGCACATGCGCTCGGCCGCCTCCGAGGCGAAGAGCTTGGCCCTGGATGCTTCCTTCAAGAAGCGCTTACCCTGGTCGCGCAAGCTTGCCGCCCGCCATGCCATGAGCTCGGCCGCGTGCAGGGATGTCGCCGTGTCGGCCAGGCGGAACGCTACGGCTTGGTGCTCTATAATCGGCTTGCCGAAGCTGCGTCGCTCCTTGGCATACGCGAGTGCAACGTCGTGGGCTGATCGCCTTGTCCGCCTCGTAGAACGCACTTTCGACAACAAACCCACTTGGCACCAAACTGGAGCGGTGAAGTGTTTGTTGCATGGCGCTGATTCTCCCCCAAAGCGACCGCCACGCGAATCAAAAACTGCATCAAATTTGAGTCAGAGCCCTTTTTTGCATGCCGATTCACTGGCTATGGGCCTTACGGACTTATCGGCGGGACGGATTCCAGTGACGCGGCGAGCTTTTGCGAGCAAATCGATGAAGAGCGAGAAACCTCATAGGTCATATCAGTCCCGGGCGAAGGAAACCTTTGTCGTCTCGTTGTCCGCTCCAATCGTCCCGCCGCCAGGCGGGCGCCGCCAGAGTTCGAGGACAATCGTTGGACCAGCCTTTTTGTTGGCGAAGGCGTCGAGGATTTGTCGCACGAGACCGTTCTGGGGCCTCAGGTACTGCCCATCGACCGTTTCTACCTCCATACCGATAATATTTTTGGATCGAGCCAGTGAACAATTTGGCGTTCCATCGGTGCATCCGTCAAGCACGACAGCCTGCCCCGTCTTGGAATAATGCGGCCCGAGAACGGGCCCCATCTCGAAGGTTACGGTTTGGATGGAGAAGTCCAGACCGCCCGCGTTGCCCGAGGATGGACCACGGTCGGGCGTCGGCAACATGTCTGCGAATGCGGTCGAAGCGGCCGCCAGCACGAGACAGACCAGTCCTATCAAGTTGCGCATGATTTCCTCCTGTCGTTGACTTCAGCGGTCAATTTCATAACCGCCAAACAACTAGCGGAAAGGTGAATGTCGATGGTGGAAGCCGAAGCGCTCCTCATCTCCATGGTGATCGAAGGGCCGATCGCATTCTCAATCGTCCGTCTTACGGGATGGCCTTGCCGCGGCGCCGTGCATGCGGGATTGGCTTCGGCCGTAGCGACGGCCGTGACCCACCCGCAGCTCTGGTCCGCCGCTTTGTGGACGTATACACGCTTTCCCTTTTGGCCGGGCGTCGCCCTCTTTGAGGCGCTGGTGATTTTGGTCGAAGGCTTGTTGATCGCCTGGATGGCCGAACTGGCGTTGCCCCGCGCCATGCTGGTCTCGCTGATTGCCAACGTGGCCTCCTGCCTTGTCGGATTGCTGATCGCGGGATGAAGGCGTTCGGCGCGAGCGCCGATGACTTCGGATCGGCGCGAATCCGGGCGCGATTGAGCCGCAGATTGAAGCCGACGTGATCAATGCGCCAGAGAGGATGCTTTGGGTAAGCCCGCCGCAGCGGGAGCGGCTGCAGGAGCCGCGGCGACAGCTGCGGCCGCCTTCGGTTGCGTCGGTGTCGGCGCTGACGGATTGTCTTTCAACGTCGGTGAGAGGGTGGTCGGGTATTGCGGCGCGGCTTGCAGGCCTCCACTCAATCCGGTTTGTGTCGATACGCCGGACAGTGCGCCACCGATTTGAGCCTGCGCCAGAGCCTTACCGCCGGCGGCGAAAAGCGCCAGGGCGGCGATTGCACCCGCAAGGCCGAGGACCGATTTGCGCGCCAACGGGTCAAAGCGGTGATTCATGATTCTCTCCGATAAAGGACATTGCCTTCCGCCGGCGGCGAGGGCTTGCCGCGAGCTTGTTTCCAATGACGGGCAGGCTCAGGACTTTGCCCGGCATAAATGCAAAATTACAGCTGGCATGTGCCGCCTGCACCTAGTTTATCATAGGATGGCCCGTGAGCCGTCTTTAGTTTGCGTAGCGACCTTCGTAAAAATGCCCGAATGGCCGTTTTTCCATTCATGGGGCCATCGCAAACGGCGTACACCCCTATCACATCGACAAAATGAGGGTGCCCTGATGCGCTCGGCAATGCGTCTGATATTCGGAAGGGATGACGGCGCAACCTTCTCAAAATTCTTCGGCAAGATCGGCGACAACGCAAAGCTCATAGGAGGCGAGATTGAACGAAGAAAAATCGCCGCCCTCCGTCGTTACGGTGAGAGACCGTTGCGTGGCATTTGATGTTCGAGGAGAGCAAAATGAACAAGATCTTTGCGATTGTATTGCTCGACATATTTTTGCTTTTGACAGGCTCCGCCGCACAGGCAGGGCCCCCGTGGGGACCCCCGGGTTGGCCTAATCAACCGCTCGATCCTTGCGGGCCTCATGGCTGCCCAAGTCCGGTCCCGCCGAAATTGTGCAGGACGGTCTACGTGCACGAATGCGTCAATTACCAAGGCCGGCCACCCCATTGCACGCAATTCCAGAGCTTGCCGCACACTGTCTGCTCTTAGGGCGCAATCGCTTCCAAGTTGAAGCGATTGACGCTCTAGAATCTTTGGATTGAGCATGATTTTTTTCGGAAAACCGATTCCCGCTTTTGCGGATCTGCACTGGCCGACCAACACGAGAAGGCTTCGTCCAAACGGCTTGAACACACGTGGTGCGGGGCAAAATGCAGCGAATGGATGCAGCGGTCACTTCGGAGTCTTGTTGCCAAAACCCAAGTGGCAGTGGCCTTGAGCGATCGCTTTCGCGCCATCGGCGCGCGCAAAGCAGCCGTTGGAATAGGTCTTGGTGATTCGACCAACTTGTCCGCAGACGGGCGCATATTGCTCCGTGCACACTCTCGCATCCGCCGCCGACGCGGCAATGAGTGGGATGACGACCACACACGCCGACAAAATTGCGCGATGGAATGCAAACCTGGTCATCGTCGACGTCTCTCGTCGTATCCGGTTCAAGCCCACCTCAAGGCGCCGCCAAATCCGTGTGCCCATCAGAGAAGTCGTTCTTACAGGAGCTCCGTGCGCTTCAAGCCGGCCTGCGCATCCTTGTCGTTCGGATCGAGCTGCAATGCTGCGCGGTACTCGGCCATTCGCCTGGTTGTTCGCGTCGGACATCCATTTCCACATAGCGGTGCCAAAATTGATGGCGTGCTCCTTTCGGCAGCGGCTGCAACGGTAAGTGCTCTGGTCTTCACCCATCATGGTGTATTTTTCCACAAAGATCATCTCTT
>Ga0335075_10015843_pt1 | contig 11287 bp, 7 predicted proteins | sample Lox_Sample_24_FD_206723 | JGI IMG/M metagenome (GOLD analysis project Ga0335075, IMG submission 206723) | Soil microbial communities from Loxahatchee National Wildlife Refuge, Florida, United States - Lox_Sample_2.4 | ecosystem: Environmental > Terrestrial > Soil > Wetlands | place: USA: Florida... | reverse complement strand
CTGGATATCGGGGCCGCCCATGAGCTCGGCCAGCGAGCCAGGGGTCATCAGGCTCGCGGTGATCGGCCCGACCTGCTGGCCCTGCATGCCCGGGGCCACGATCCAACCGGGCTGAGTGTTGTGATGCGACAACGGTGTATCCGGAGACCAGATGCCTGGGACAGTGGTGTCCTTGTATCCGTTGGGCGGTCGCAGACGCGGCTCGGAATAGGCGACTTCCTTGGGCAGCGTCTCAGCGGTGTTGAACAGGTTCATGCCGAACGGCGGGAAGTTGAATTTGATCGCATCGAGGATCGGCGCGAGGTATTGCGCGCACAGTTCAGCGGACTCTTGATACCCCAGTCGGCTGCCGGCCTGAATCGAGCTGCAGATGAACTGCAAAGGGTTCGCGAAGTTCGTGACCGACGGGATAGCGACCAAGCCCCCGTGCGCCGGGTGGTAAATCTGGGCAACGTTCGCGGCAGCTGTCGGAAGCACGTGTAAGGCGGTTTCCAACCCGTTGAGCGGGTCTGGCTGCAGCAGCGTGTTCGTTACGTCGGCCAAGTTGTGAACGTCGTGCGCTAGCACCTCACGGTTCTTGGCCAGAAACGGACGCACGGTCGATATGAGGCTGTCGACCTGTCGGATAGCGTTGGACAGATCGCTGTCAGTCGAGGCGAGCCGGGTGGTGAAGTTTGCGAGGTTCTGGTTCAGCGCGACGAACTGTTGATCGTCCTGGCGCAGCGCGGTAACGAACAGCGCCAGGCTGCGGACAACCGCGAAGAAGTCGCCTCGCCCTTCGTTCAATGCGGTCAGCGCCCGCGACAGGTTGTCCAGCGTGGTGTTGATCTGCTTGCCTTTGCCCGCCAGCCCGTTGGCGAACGACTCGATGACCTCACCGAACGGGCCCTTCGGCTGCTCGGCGGTTGGACCCAGCTTGGAGACGATGTTGGTGATGCTGTTACGCAGCTGGTCCCATTCCACCGGCACCTGAGTGCGCTCGAGAGGAATTACCGCGTCATCCGCCATTACGGGGCCGCCCTTGTAGGGAGGCTCCAATTGGATGACCCGCGATGCCACCAGGGTGGGATTGAGGATCACCGCGGAGGCGTTGGCCGGGACCTTGTAGTGGTTCTCGTAATGAAAGGTCACCTTCATCTTGTCGCCGGCCGGCTCGACTTTGTCGATCGCGCCGACCGGTAAACCCATGATCTGGACCTTGTCGCCCGGGTAGAGCGCATTGGCCGCCGGGAAGTAGGCGACAACGGAGTTGGTCGTCAGCTTCTCGTAGATCTGCCAGCCGATCGAGCCGGCAGCCACGGCGATGACTACGACCACTGCTCCGATCGCGATGCTCGTCCGCGACACCTTGGGCAGCTTGAGCTTGTGGACATCGAAGATGGTGCTCAATTCTGGCTACCTCCCGCTGCGCCGCTACCTCCGGCTTCGCCGGGGTTGATGAACGGCGCTGGCAACCGCGGCCCGGGACCGGGCGGAGCAGCCAGCCCCAGCGCACCGGGCGGCGGGCCCGGTAGGAACTGCGGCGCCGGCTCGGTGCGGCCACCAGGAGGTGCGTCCGGCAGCGGCACCGGGGTACCGGGGACGTTTGGAATCGGCTGGCCCGGACGCCCGGCCGATGGAATGCCCGGTGTCGGTGGTAGACCGCTCGGGTTCGGCAGGGAGGCCTGAACGTCCGGCGGGAACGGGAAGTCGGGGCCACCGAATGGGCCCACGCCCGCAGCAGCGCAGGGCAACGGGTTCCACGGCCGCGGCAGGCCCTCGTCCCCCACGGTGACGTTGCCGCCGGGATTGGCCGGAGTGTAAGAGCATGGGGACCCGGGCGGAACCGCCGGCCCTGGATGATCCGGGGTGCCCTCTAACACCGGCGGCGCGGGCGGCGGCGCACCGTTGGGAAAGCGGGTGCCATTGGGGTCCGGGAACCGGTACGCGGGCAAACCGGCGCTGCGCCAGACGTTCTCCGGGTCCAAGCCGCGGTGCTTGAATGCGGCGTCGACGAACGGCTGCAGGATCTGGCCCGGGACAAGATTTGCCAGGATCACCTTGAAGTACGGGCCCGAAGCAACCGCCTCGTTCAGCGACGGTAAGAACTGGCCGATTTCGGTGAAAGCCTTCGCTAGGTCATTCTTGTGCTCGACCAGGATGCCGCTAACGGTGCGCAGCTGTTCCAATACATGGTTCAGGCTGGGGTTGTCGTCGATCAGCCCCTTGACCTGCGCGGAGAACGCGGCGACGCTGCTGAGCAGCGCATCAATGGCCTTCCCCCGGTCGTTGAACGCGCCCAGCAGAGTGTTGGCGCTGACAAGCAGGTGGTCGATCTGCCCGCTGCGGTCCCCCACGACGCTGGCGACCTGATTGGCCTGGGCAAGCAAGTGCTTGATCTCTTCGTCGCGCTTGCCGATCGTGTCGGAGAACCTGGCCACACCGTCGAGCGCCGCGCTCAGATGCGGGTAAGTCTGGTCGACGGTCTGCGACAGCACATGCAGCGATTGCTTGACCGCGTCGATGTCCCAGCCCTGGGCGGCCTTGGTGGCGTCGAAGAACGCATCGTAAATCTGGTAGGGGGTAGTGCTTTGACCCAGCGGGAGAGTGGACCCAGGCCGCAGCGGATGGTTGCCGCGCACCTCGATCTCAAGGACCTTCTTACCAAGCAGGGTGTCGGTGCGAATCGCCAACCGGCTCTCGGAACCGATACGGTCGGTGCCGATCGAAAACTTGATCACGACGTGATCCCCGTCGATCTTAAGGCTCTCGACCCTGCCGGCGTCGATGCCGGCGATGCGCACCTTGTCGCCCGAGCTGAGTCCGCCCGTGTCGGTGAATTGCCCGTAGTAGGCGGGCCGGGCCATCAACATCGGCACGCTGGTGAAGCTCTGGCCCACAGCGATGACGAGGACAGTCACGACGAGGCCCATCAGGCCAATGCGGAATCGATTCGGGGGTTGCAGCGTCCTCATTGCGGCGTGCACCTGCCAGTCGGCTGCGAGAAGAGCTTGACTGTACGGACCGGACCACCAGCCTGCAGGCCGTTGAACTTCAATGTGATGTCACAGGCGTAGAAGTTCACGAAGTCGCCGTAGGAGCCGACAGCTCGTCCGATGATGTTGAAAGCGGTGGGCACCTTCGCGAGGTAGTCGCTGAGCTGACTGCGCTGGTCGATCAACGGCTGTTGGATCTGATCGAGGTAATTGAACGTGTTGTGCAACAGCGCGCGGTCCTCTTGGAGCAGGTCAGCCACCGTTCCCGCGGCGTCGCTGATGTGCGCCGTGCCCGCGGCCAGCGGGTCCGCGTGGTCTTTCAAGCCACTGATGAGTACCTCGAGGTTGCCGACCGTCTGGTCGAATTGCTGGCGATGTCGCACGGTGGTGTCCAATACGATGTTCAGATTCTTGATGACCTCGCCGATCGCCTGGTCACGCTGACCGAGCTGGGTGGTCAGTTGCGCGGTTTGGTCGAGAATGTCGTTGATGGTGCCGCCCTGGCCCTGAAACACGTTGACCAAGGCCGAGGCGATCGTGTTGACCCTCTCCGGGTCGAGCGCCCCAAACAGCGGTTTGAAGCCGCCGATGAGAGCATCTAGGTCGAGTGCCGGTGACGTGCGCGATAGCGGGATGAAACCGCCCGACGGCAAGACTCGGTTGGTACCTTCGCCTTCGCCTCGTTTCAGTTCCAGGTAGCGGTTACCGATCAGGTCGAGGTAGCGGATTTGCGCGGTCGTCGACTGATACACGGGCACCGAGCGGTCCACGGTGAAGCTGACCCGCGCCCGCCTGCCGCCGTCGACCAGCTTCAGCGAGGTGACCTTGCCGATCTCGACGCCTGAAGCGCGCACGAACTGGCCCGACCGCAGCCCGCTGGCATCGCTGAACTCGGCCGAGTACTCATTGGTGCGATCAAAGCGAATCTGGCCGAACACCACGACGGTGATCACGGTGAATAGCAGCAGCACCAGCGAGAAGATGCCGAGCCTGATGAGGGTGCCGGTGATTTTCATGGGTTGATCGTGTTATCCCCAACTTGACGGCCCCAGACGTACTCGATGGCGTAGGGCGAACCGACCTCGAGGTGGTTGTAGGGTGCGATGCTGTTGCCACTGTCCATCACCAATTCCGGGGCGGGCCACAGATGCCGGGTGATTGGCTGCCAGCAACCTGGCGCGCCGCCTGGGCCACCGCGAGCGTTCACCCGCGGCAGGTTCTCCGGATAGATGTAGGGGTTAGGCGCTCCACCAATCGCCCCGGCCAGGCCGCCAACTCCTGATAGAAGCGCGGGGACCGCAGCTACCGGGTTCAACAGAAGTCCCGCTCCGGATAGCAACTGGGAATTCGCATTCAGCGCGTAGCCGTTTCCGCCACCGGTCGCTGCACCGAGCATGGGTTCGGCGTCGTGGAAGTTACGGATGGTGCAGTAGACCTCCGGGCTGTAGGTGTTCAGCAGCTGTGCCGACGGCATGAGGTCTGTGGCCCCGCGCGCGAGGTAGGGCCCGCCTTTCTCGAATATTTCGGCGCCGGTGGTGCCGAGCCCGGCGGCCGAAAGCAGCGCTTGATCCAGGTCCTTCTGCTGCTCGTTGAACGTGCGCGACGTGATAACCGCGTTGTTGAGGAAGTCCAGGAGATCCGGCGCTGCATCGGCATAGGTGTCGCCCAGCCCCGCCAATTGCTGGATATCGTGGCGAACTTGAGACATTTGCGGGTTCACATCGTCGAGAATCGCGTCGCCGTTGACGATCGACTGCCCGAACTTGTCACCCAACCCGGCCAGCGCCTGCGCGGCCGCACTCAGCGTCAGGTTCAACTTGACCGGATCGACCTTCTCAGCGATCGAGGTGATGGTTTGGAACAGGGTGTTGATCTCCGTCGTGACCGACCTGGCGTCGATCACTGCGTGCGGTGAGATCCTTTGAGGAGAAGGGCTTTTCGGCGCTGTCAGGGATACGTACTTGCCGCCGAAAACGGTGGTGGCCTTAATGTCGCCCTGCACGTTCGACGGAATCAGCTGAAGGTCGCGGGGGTACACGTCCAGGGTGAACTTGGCTGCGGGCTTGCCGTCGCGTACAACCTCGGCGATCGTGGCGACCCGGCCGATCTGAACACCGTTGAAGGTCACCTTCGCACCCGGATCCATCACCAATCCGGCTCGCGAAGCCAGCATCGTCAACGTGATCTTCGGAGTGAAATCGCCGCGGAATTGCCCGTAGATCAGCGCGGAAGCCACCGCAGCAACGACCAGTGTGGCTAGCCCTGCCGACTTGTAGCGCGGTAACCGCGAAGCGTTGATCTTTCCGGGCGCAGTCATCGCGGCTACACCGTCAGTGCAAAGTTGGGGTCAACGCCGTACAAGGCCAGCTCGGCGGCCAGAATGACAACCTGCACCGACACCAGCGAAAACCGCATCGACCTGCCGACGGCCTCACCCACCCCGACGGGACCGCCGCTGGCGTAATACCCGTAGTAACAGTGCGTGATCATTACGACCGCGGTCATGATTAGTGCCTCGACAAATGACCAGAACACGTCATTGGGCCGCAGGAACGTCCGAAAGTAATGCTCATAGGTGCCATTGGACTGTCCGTAGAGCATCGTCGTGGTGACCTGTGGCGCTATGAAGCAGGTAATGATCGCCATCGCATATAGCGGGACGATCACCACCAGGCCGGCCATGATCCGCGTGGTCGCCAGATATGAAATCGACTTGATCCCCATCACCTCGAGTGCGTCGATCTCTTCGCTCATCCGCATGGATCCCAGCTCTGCGGTCGCGCCAGCGCCGACCGTGGCGGCCAGCGCGATTCCGCTCACCACCGGAACAGCGCTGCGCACATTGAACAAGGTTGCGAAGAAGCCGGTGAAGGCGTTGACACCGATGTTTCCTAGCGACGCGAAGCCCTGGATGGCGACCAACGAGCTACCGGACAAAGTGACAAAACCAACAATGGCCACCGTGCCACCGATCACAGCCATCGCCCCGGTGCCCATGCCGATCTGGGCGATCAGCCGCAATATTTCCTTCCGGTAATTGCGGAAAGCGTGCTGGATGTCCAAGAGTGCCGTGACGGTAAACCACGACATTTGACCGATGTTCTCTAGAACCCGGGGAATGGCGCCGCCTAAGCGGCCAACCTTGGCGACCGTCCGCGGGTAGGCAGCGCTCACAACATCAACGGTGGACACGTTCAGTGCCCCGTTCCGAATCGCACACCAATGGTGGTCAACACAACGTCGACCGCGAACAGCGCCAGCACGCATAGCACTACGGTTTCGTTGACCGCGGTGCCCAATCCCTTGGATCCCCCGCGCACAGTCAGCCCCCGGTAACAGCCCACCAAGCCGGCGATCAGCCCGAAGACGGCGGCTTTGACCAGAGCAATCGCGACTTCGGGCATGCCAGTGATGGTGGTCAAGGTGGCAAGGTAGGCCCCACCGGATACGTTCTGCAGGTAGACACCGAACAGGTACCCGCCGACTAGGCCAACCACGATCACCAGGCCATTGAGCAGCAGGCCCACCAGCGTCGCGGCGATCACCCGGGGCACCACCAGCCGATGAATGGGATCGATGCCGAGCACCTCCATGGCGTCGATCTCCTCGCGGATCGTGCGCGCACCCAGATCCGCGCAGATCGCCGTCGATCCGGCGCCCGCCACCACCAATACTGTGACCAGCGGGCCCAACTGGGTCACCACTCCAATGCCCGCCCCGGCCCCGGACAGATCTGCTGCACCGAACTGGATCAACAGGATGTTGAGCGTAAAGATCAACAGAACGGTCAGCGGGATCGTCACCATAATGGTCGGCAGGAACGCCACTTTCATGATGAACAAGCACTGCAAAACGAACTCGCGCCACTGAAACGGCCTGCGGAACAACGCCTTACCTGTCAGGACGCACATCCGGAAGAACCCCCCGACTAAGGCCACCGGCGGCCGAAGTTGGTCACGCAAATAGTCGACCAGACGCGGATCGGTCGCCGTCGTCACGAGGCCTCCTTCATTGCAGAATTCGGCTTACCAATGGAGGCAAGGCTTTTCCTTCCCTCAGCAGGTTTCATCGACCTCACTTAGGGTGTCCCCGCCTCTTCGGCGGGAATGATTGACGAAGCAGGATCGTTGCGGCTTTTCGTGCAGGAGATGTCGCGCGAAGACAGACAAACGGTGACGCCGATGCGCCGGTGACGCGCGTGAAACCCGTATGCTCGCATGACATCTCCACTACAGACCTGGACAGTCCGACTTGTTAGTCGGGATGTGACCGTACGCAGATGCGTCTCGCTCCCCCTAGCGCACAACGCAACATTGCTGGGCGAATTTTTGTGCCAAATGCGCAATTGGCCTGGCGTGGTGGCGCCGTCGTCAATACCGCCGCGTCGGCGCTCAGCGTGTGCTAATCATGGCCACCCGCAAGGCGGAGGCGGTTGTCGCCGCACGTCATTGCGACCAGAGCTCCGACGTCGTGGTCGACGGGCGCGGGAGTGTCGATCCCATCCGAGTTGCCTTCTCATTGACGTAGGCGAAACGATGCGAGCGCAAGTTTCGCGGCCTATCGTGACGCGCCGGTTTGAGCCCGACGGTGCCGAGGGTCAGTCGTGAGGCAGCAGCAGGTCTTCAGCCGATGAGGTGTCAAGCGAGGGGTCTAGTGCCGACGCGCCGCGCAATGCGCCGACGATGATCTGCATCATCGCCTCCACCAGTGCGTCGACGGGATAGGCCCGATTCTGTTGCACCCACAGGGCGCTGAGCTGATCCATCCCGGCGGATATAGCGCGCAGCGTCATTCGTGGCGCCTCGGCTGTTGGGTCCAGGCCTACCACTTCGAGGGCGTGCGAGATGATTGTGATGCGGCGCGTTTCGAGCACTTCCCAGGCTTCGGGATCCGATGCGATGCCGAGTGAGCCGTTGATATAGCCAACAACTAGCCGCTCGTGTTGCGAGATACGATGAAAGTGCTCGAAGAGGATCTGCCGAATCCGGGCCCGGGGTGGGGCGCCCGGCTCGGGCAGGGGCAGCTCAAAGAGGAGCTTGGAGATCTCGTTGACGGCCTCCACGTACAGGCCGCGCTTGGAACCGAAGTGGTGGAATAGCACCCCGTGCGCAACACCCGCCATTGCCGCGATCTCTTGCACCTGGACGTCGTGGAACGGGCGCTCAGCGAACAACTCGACCGCGACTGCGAGCAGCCGACGCCGCGTCGCCTGGGCCTTTTCTTGTCGCGTGGCCGGTAGGTCTGGCGCAGAAAAGTCGTCACCGGCAGGTGCGAGCTCTGCTGAAGACACAACTCTAATTCGACCACACCTCCACGAGTTGCCCAAGTCTGACGACACCGCCCCCAAGCAGGATGTGTGGGGCGACACTGCACGGACCTGCACTTTCTGGGCACGGGCAGGCGCCGCGCCGATCAGTCAATTGCCGAGATGTTCGAATATCGAACAGCCGAACCTGCCTGGGCACACGAAAACTGGAGAACAATGGATCGGTGCTCGGCTGCTGGCCGCAACTGGGCTAGGAGCAGCTCCGCGGGCGCCGCGGCGCGGGCGCCACGCTTCTGCTATCGACAAGAATTTAGGAGTAGCGAATGCTCACTTCAGACCACGCGACTCAAAGCGATGAGCAGATTAACCTCCCTCCTGCTCCTCCCCTCCCGAGCATCGTTCAGGCGCTGGCGTTCTCCGTGTCACGCCGGCGCACCGCGGAGGTTCTGAGCCGTAGATACGGCAGCGCGTTCACGCTGAAGCTGCCGGCATTCGGCCCGACGGTGATGATTACCGACAAAGAGCTGTTCAAGGAGGTGTATAGCGCCGACCCGAATCAGCTTGGCGCACCGCATGCTGTCGTGGACCGGGTTTTCGGTCAAGGATCAGTGTTCAATCTCGACGGCGCTGAGCATCGCCAGCGCCGTCGGCTGGTGACTCCGCCGTTTCACGGTAAGAATGTCCGCAATTACGAGGCGATCGTCGAAGAAGAGACGCTGCACGAATTGGCCAAGTGGCCCGAAGGACGCGAATTCGAGACCTATGAGGCGATGCTCACCGTCACGCTGGGCACCATCCTTAGGGCGATCTTCGGCGCGAACGGTGAAGACCTAGATGCGCTGCGCCGGATACTTCCGCGGTTCGTCACGTTGGTGTCGCGGCTTGCGCTCATTCCGAGACCACCACGCAATCTGGGGCGCTTCAGCCCGTGGGGCCGATTGGCGGAACTTCGTCGACAGTACGACGAAGTCATCTACAAAATGATGGACGAGGCCGAGTCCACTGTCGACCGCGAACGGACAGACGTGTTAACGCTACTAATGCAAAGCACCGACGAAGACGGCAGCAAATTGACTCGGGCACAAATCGCCGACGAGTTGCTGACGTTCCTTTCTGCCGGACATGAGACGACTGCAGCGACGTTGAGCTGGGTGTTTGAAAGAATCCGCCGCCACCCCACGCTGCTGGATGAACTCACGGAGGAGGCCGCCTCCGACGCCGGCGAATTGCGCCAAGCGACGATATATGAAGTGCAGCGCAGCTGCACCATCGTCGACTTCGTTGCCCGTGAAGTGCACTCACCCGTTTACCGATTAGGGGATTGGACAATCCCGAACGGATACTCCATCGTCGGGAGCACTCCAATGGTGCACGCCGACACCAAGGTGTATCCCCACCCGGACCAGTTCGATCCCTACCAATTCCTTCGTATGAAGCCCTCGGAGTATTCGCCGGCGTTCATGCCGTTCGGTGGGGGCACGCGCAGGTGTGTCGGCGCGGCGTTCGCGAACATGGAGATCAACATCGTGCTGCGGACCGTGCTACGCAACTGCATCATCGTTCCCACTACCGCGCCTGGCGAAGGGCTTCATTCGCGCGGGATCACCTGGACGCCGAAACAGGGTGGCAAGGTCGCGATTCGCCACCGCACCTCGCCGCGCAGCACATATGAGATTTCTGCGGTGAACGGTTGACCCGACCGGACCAACAGACGTGTCATGCCCCGGGGATGATGCACCAGGACCGTTGAGCAATTCCAGGAGAAACGAGTGCTCGACGGCCAGCGCGGATTCGGCGTATGGCCATATCTGACCGGCGAGGGTTGTTCGCCGCCAACCGTATTCGTCGATCCCACGTTATGCGTCGCGCATCCACGGCTGCGGGTCAACCTGCACCATTACGGTCGGGCGCCTGATCACTGCGCGATGTCAGGCCCGGGTGTATAGCGCGTCATAGAAATGCTCCATTGCTGAAGTGACTGCGTTAGCACAATTGAACGTCTGGTGGTGAGTTGCGCCGGGCAGAAGCCGATAGGTCGCCTGGGGGATGTGTTCGGCCATCGCCGCCACCGCACGGGGCGAAACGACGCTGTCGTGCTCACCGGCCACTAGCAGGACGGGCTTGAGTAGCTTGCCGAGTCGAGCGCGCACATCGAAGTGCTCCCAGAGTTTCCATGCGGCCTCCCACTGCGGTTGCTGGTGCCGCCGAATGCGCTCGCGCGCATATCGAACACCCCATGAGTTGTGGGCCAAGTCGTGGGGAGTGAACCATCGAGGCAGTGTGTGAGCAATGCGTGCGTCTACGCCACCGACCGAGGCGTCGATGAGTTGACTGCCGGAGCCCTGCGATGGTCGGTCAACGCTGGCCAGCAACACCAAGGACTCACATAGGTTGGGATTATCGAGTGCTCCCTGTAGAGCGATCGCACCCCCGAAGGCATGCCCGACGAGATGCGCAGCGGGCAGTTCGAGTTCATTCAGCACGGTAATGAGATCGTCGCCTAGCTGTTGGACGCTGATGGGCGGTGCGGCCCCGGCACTGACGCCATGCCCGCGAACGTCGAACGCGAACACTCGGTGGTTTGAAGCGAGTCTGGTCATGACCGGTTCCCACATGCGCCAGTCGGTGCCGGCGGAGTAAACCAGCACGACTGCCGGGCCGCTATCTCCGGCGTGCGCAACCACCGTGTCGTGATCGCCGACCACAACGCGTTGCTGTGCCGCGGGAGGCGGCACCCCCTGCTCAGCGAACAGTTGGTTGACGATCCCGAGTGCGTTCATCGCCCTCGGGAGTCCAGCAGCTACCAGCACGTGGCGGCATAGCGCGCGCAGCTCATCGGGATGTGCGCCGTGTCTCAGCGCGGCCTCGGCGTGGTGTGTCAGGTGTTGTGCATCCTCGCCTAGCGCCGCCAGCATGGCGACCGTTACCATTTCACGTTCGGCTCGGGGAAGTTCCGGTCGAGCTACCGTCACACCGAAAATCGCCAGTAATGCGTCGTACATCTCGGGCATCGCGACTGCCAACGGGCGTAAACCGTCTGCGGCGC
>Ga0335075_10015842_pt1 | contig 11287 bp, 14 predicted proteins | sample Lox_Sample_24_FD_206723 | JGI IMG/M metagenome (GOLD analysis project Ga0335075, IMG submission 206723) | Soil microbial communities from Loxahatchee National Wildlife Refuge, Florida, United States - Lox_Sample_2.4 | ecosystem: Environmental > Terrestrial > Soil > Wetlands | place: USA... | reverse complement strand
ACGGCATCGACCCGGAGGCCGAGCCGGCCAAGGCGCAGGCCGTCGGGTCGCTGCACCAGGCCCTGCTGTCCGGTGTCCTCGTGCAATGGGTGGTTGACCCGGACCGCGCCCCGTCCGCCAGCGACCTGGCCGCCGCGCTGCGCGTGATCGCGGCGGACATGACCCCAGACGTGACACGTAACGAACCTTGACCAGGCGGCATCAGCCGACTCGATCCGCTATCGCCACCCGTCCGCGATCGCCCTTCCCGCGTGTGCCTCTCCCGCGATAACAGCAAGAAGTGGCGCGGCGTCCTCTCGGTCGACCCACGGGTTATTTGTCAGCAAGCACTTAGGGCGAGAAAGTTCCCTCGGAACTAGGGCAAATAGGACATAAAACGGGACGATCTCGCCCTAAGTGGGGAACGCTGGCCCTCGCACGCTGATAACAGCAAGAAGCATCAGCGCTGGGGGACGTCCCCGCACAATCAGCGGGCGCGGCCGGGCCAGCAGCCACGAGCCCCGCACAGCGGCCCCGGGCACAGCCAGCCCCGGAACGCCAAACCAGTCCGGGCCAGACGGGAATCACGGGCCGTTCAGAACAAACCCCGGCATCCACCACCAGCAGACGGCCAGTTCCCAGCCCCAGCGGCAACCGATCAGCCTCGCGCCGGAGCCAGTCCGACCTGGCCCGTGAGGGCGGCGTTCACGAGCGTGTCGACAGGGGGCCACGGATGATGGGGCCGGCTTGCCCGCAGGGAGACGATGCCGTGCAGGGCCACCCAGACGTTCACGGCCATCATCGAGGCGTCCTCGTCGCGCGCGCGGCCGGCGTCGACGCAGGCTTGGATCGCGGTCACCAGGCGCCCGAAGACCCGCTCACCGGGCCGGTCGGGGCTGAGCGCCAGGTTGGCGCTGAACAGGACCTGGTAGTGGCCCGGATGCTCCAGTCCGAAGCGGCAGTAGGCGGCGCAGCAGGCCCGCAGCGAATCGGCGGGGTCTGCAGCCTCAGACATCGCCCTCAGCAGAGCGACGTCAAGGCGCTGGAAACGGTCGGCGACCACCGCCTCAACCAGTTGGCCGAGGCCGGAGAAATGCCGGTACACGGAGGGCGGGGCGATCCCGGCCTCGCGGGCAACGGCCGTGAGCGTCAGGACGCGAGCGTCACCGGACGACTCCAGGAGCCGGGCGGCCGCCTCGATCAGCTCCGCCCGCAGCCGGGCGCCTTCCCCTCGGCGGTTCCTCCGCCGGAGGCGAGGCGGCGTCCCGCCTGCCGGTGTCCCGGCCATCTTCCTCCCCAAATCGTGGACTGTTAAGCTAATAGACGTTAGCTAATGGATATTAGCTTAACGTTTGCCATCCAGGCCAAGGAGGCATCCTCATGGCCGCGACCGTCACCCGAGTCGCCCACGCGTGCGCGCTGCTCGATTTCGACGGGCAAGCGGTGCTCACCGACCCCTGGTTCTCCGAGAAGCCCGGCTACTACCGGGGCGAGCCGCTCGCCTGGACTCCGGCCACCTTGCCGAGGCTGTCAGCCGTCGTCGCCAGCCACGATCACTACGACCACTACGACGTCGGCGCGTTCTCCGCCTACCCCGACAAGGCCGTGCCGTTCATCGTCAAGCGGGGCATGGCGGACAAGGCCAGGCGAGCGGGATTCACGAACGTGACCGAGGCGGAGCCCTGGGAGCAGGTCACGATCGACGGGCTGCAGGTCACGGCCGCACCCGCCCGTCACGGCGTCCCCGAGATCACCTTCGTCATCCAGGGCGCGGGCAAGACGATCTTCTTCGGCGCCGACACCCTGAAGATCCCCGGCCTTGACGAGGTGCCCCGCCGCTTCCCCGCCATCGACGCGGCGCTGCTGCCGGTCAACGGCCTGCGGATCCGCCCGGCATTCAATCGTCAGGTGGTGATGACCGCCGAGGAGGCGGGCGAGTACTGCGCCGTGCTCCGGCCCACGGTGGCCGTGCCCATCCACTACGCCTTCACTGCCGGGCGGCTGCGCGACCGGCTGTTCCTCAAGTACGACGGGACGCCCGAGCGCTTCCAGCGCGCGGTCGCCCGCCAGGCGCCTGGCACCCAGGTCCGGGTGCTGGCCCCCGGCGAACCCCTCACACTGGGCGACTGACTGCCCGCACGTCCACCGTCTCCCCGTCCCTCAGACATCGGTGCGGTACTTCGCGGTCAATGGTCTGTTTTCTGACGGATGTTGTCATCCCAGCCGCTGGCTGGCCAGGCCCGTTTTCGGCAGACTCGAATGGATGGCGGGGCCGAGCGCCCGGAGGACCTAGGGGAGAAGGATCACGATGGCCGAACCAGTGGTGCTGATCAACGCGTTCGAGGTACCGCCCGGCCAGGCGGGGGCCTTCATCGCGGCGTGGGAGAAAACGCGGGACTTCCTGCAGTCCCAGCCTGGCTACATCGAGACGGCGCTGCACCAGGCGCTGACGCCGGACGCGGACTTCCTGTTCGTCAACATCGCCCACTGGCAGACGGCCGAGGCCTTCATGGGGGCGATGGGTAGTGCCGAGTTCCGGGACCTGGCGGCCGACTTCGCCGGCTACCCGAGTCATCCCAGCCTGTACCGGGTTGTCCGGACGTGACGATGCCGCCTGTCAGCCAGCCGGCGACGGACGGAAGGTCTGCCGGTACGCCGCGGGGCTGGTGTCGAGCTCCTGCTGGAACTGCAGTCGCATGGCGGCCGGGGTGCCGAACCCGGCGCCGTCGGCGACCTGGTCGATGGGCAGGCTGGTTGTCTCCAGCAGCCGCTGGGCCAGGGCGAGCCGCTGGGTGAGCAGCCACTTGTGCGGGGTGGTGCCGGTCACCTGACGGAACTGCCTGGTGAAGTGGCGGGGACTGAGCGCGGAGTGGGCGGCCAGCGCCTTGACCGGCAGGGGCTGGTTGAGTCGCTGCATCGCCCAGTCCAGGGTCGCGGCGAGCTGGTTTCCCGTGCCGGCGCGGTTGCCGAGCGGGACCTCGACGTACTGCGCCTGACCGCCGCGCCGGTGCGGGGGCGCGATCATCTGGCGGGCGACCCGGTTGGCTATCTCCGCGCCGTGGTCGCTGCGGACGATGTGCAGCGCGAGGTCGGCGGCGGCTGAGTTACCCGCCGAGGTCAGCACGGTCCCGTCATCGATGTAAAGGACGCTGGGATTCAGCTGGACCAGCGGGAACCGGGTACGAAACCGCTCAGCGTGCGTCCACAGCGTGGTGGCGGGCCGCCCGTCCAGCAGGCCCGCCTCGGCCAGCAGGTAGGCGCCGGTGCAGAACGACACCAGCCGCGCGCCTCGCCCGCCCGCGCGGCTGAGGGCGGTCAGCAGGTCGGGAGCGGTCGGGCCGGTCCCGCGCCCGGGTATGACGATGGTGTCCGCCCGGGAGAGCGCGCTGACGCCGTCGTCGACCTCGACCCGCAGCGGCCCGATCCGGATAGGCGAGGGATCCGCGGTGCAGACCTGGTAGCGGTACCAGGGGATGCCGAGTGCCTGTTCCCACGGCGCCCCGAAGACGTCGTTCGCGATCGCCACGCCGATCGAGGACATTCCGTCGGAGAGCACGCAGGCAACGCGGTGACGCCGATGTGTCATGGCCCGATTCTGCTGCCCGCGGCCTCGCCCGGGCAACGTCTGTTTTCTTGCGGATGACGGCCTGCCAGCCACTGGCCGCGGCGGCCCGCACCGGGCACGCTCGTACTGCCAGGACCACCCAGGGGCGACCGAACGGCGGAAGGGCACACCGATGACCAGTCAGGTCACCACCGAGGGCAGGACCGGCATCTGGAACCGGGCCGCCCGCAACCCCGCGGCGGTCGCCGGCATCGGCTACAGCGTGGCCTGGATCGCCAGTCAGGCGGTCCTCCCGCCCAACCCGAGTGTGGACGCGTCCGGCAGCCAGGTCGTGGCCGCGTTCGCCGGTCATGACTGGTCAACGATGATCATGTTCGTGCTCGCCGAAGGCGTCGCCGCCGTCGCCTTGGCCGTCGTGGTGCTCCTGGCGGCCCGGGCCACCCGCGGGCAGCGGGCACGGCGGGCCGGGCTGGCCGCGGCCGGCTTCGGGCTGGCCGCGGCCGTGATGTCGTGGGCCGAGCTTGTCATGGGCACCTGGCTGGTATTCGGCCCCGTCGCCTCGGGGCGGGCCGCGACCGCCGGGGCCCTCTACCACGCGCTCAACCGCGTCGACGGCGCGAAGATGCTCGTGCTCGCGGCGATGGCCGTCGCCCTGGCGGTGGTGTCAGTGACATCGGCGGCGCTGCCCCGGTGGCTCGCACCGCTGGCGCTCCTGCTGGCTGTGACGCTCGCCGCGTCCGGCCTCGGCTGGGTGCTCCTCACCCCGGGCCTCGCCGCGGTGGTGTACGTGTCCGGCGTCCTGCTCCTGGTCGTCGTCACCGCCACGGGCGTGACACTGCGAACCCACCGCTAACGTCGGAATCTCCGTGCCGCGAAGTCACGGATAAGCGCTATCGCGACGACGCGCCCACCGCGGCGCTGACGAAATTCCGCACGGTCAGCGAAGCCATCGTCGAGAAATACGACATCGTCGTCTCGCCGGAATAGGCCTGCCCGTTCATGCTCGTCACGGATGACACCGCCGCTCCCGAAGATTAGTGACCCGGATCACGTGCGGGGTTATCGTCAGAGTGTGATCCTCGCCGTCGCGATCAGCGGTGTCCTCGTGTTCATCGCGGCTGGGCTGATCTGGACGGCCCGGCTCGTGCACGTGGGCAACCTGGACGCGCAGGCGCTCGCCGAGAAGACCGCCGTGCCGCGGCCTGTCTCCGCCCTGGACTGGCCGGAGCTTCACCTGCGCTCCGTCATCGCGCAGCCCGATGAGCCGCCGCTCGTGCTGTTGCACGTGGACTGGCCGAGGCACCCGCGGCAGGAGGCGACGCTGCTCGTGGCCCTCGACCGCGGCGATGACCGGTCCCTGTCGCTGCTGTCCCAGTGGTGCGCCGGCGCGGCGTCGCTTTCCCCGTCGCGGCGCTACGGGGAAGACGGCGGGCTGGAACTCCGGCGCCGCCAGAGCCTCGAGCGCGTGCGCGCCATCCTCATCACGGAAGACGGCCCGGGGTAATTCCGTGATTCTCACGTGTCATGACCCCGTAATGGGGGTCATGACACAGCCGCTGGCTGCTAATACGTTTACTAGCGAGAGAGGCCGAGGACGGACGTTTCCCTTACTCCATGCCCGACGGGGGGGTAGTCAGGCTACACAGAGGGAGGGGGGAGATGTCCGTCCTCGACGGCTCGATAGTACAACTCCAATTTCGTCGGTGCAGCGCGTCCGGCAAGCGCGTACTTCTGCCGCACCCGCCCCAGATATTGCTTGACGGTCTCCTCGCCGATGGCCATCTTCCTGGCCACGGATTTCATCGGCAGCCCGGTCGCGTAGAGTTCCAGCGCGCGCCTTTCCTGATGACTGAGGGCCGGCCTTTCGGGGGCGTCATCAGTGGCGAAGATGTGGGCGAGCCCGGGGGAGATCCAGTCCCGCCCCGCGGCGACTTCCCTGATCGCCGACCGTATCTGCGCTGCCCGCTCGTTCTTCAGCGTGTACCCGCGCGCCCCGGCGTGCATCGCCGCCCGGACGGCTTCCGGCCGGTCGGACGCCGAGAGGACCAGGACCGCCGGACCCGCGGCGAGGATGGCGGCCACGTTGTCCGCCACGGCAGTACCATCGCCAAGGTCAAGATCGAGCAGCACGACGTCCGCGCGGCGCCCGGGCCCGGCGAGCAGGGCGTCCACGCTCACGACGGTAGCGACGACCCGGATGTCGCCCTCGTCCGCAGTGACCCAGCCGGCGACGCTGTCGAGGACGATCGGGTGGTCATCCACGGCCGCGATGTCGATGACGCCCGTCAAGCGGCACCGCCCTTGCGCCAGCTGACCTCGAGGTAGCCGCCATCGGTCGCCGTCGCGCTCAGCGCGGTGTGCCAGCACGCCGCCGCCGGCAGGTTCCGCCCGAATCGAGTCAGGTCGGGCGTGGCCGGCAGCGGCGCGCCGAAGGTCAGGTAGATCTCGACGTCATCGCCGGAAGCGAGCACCGTGAGCGTGACCTGATCCGGCGGAAGCGCGCTGAGCACGGCATCCACCGTCGCCACGGCCGCGCGCGCGACCGGCGGCGAGGGACTTCCCGGGTCACCGATCAGCTGGACGGTCACCGGCAGCCCACGCGCGGCCGCGTCGCGCAGTGCCGGCTCGAGCGCGGCTGTCAGCTCACCGCCGCCCGGGACGCCGCTGGTGAGGGAATGCCTGAGTGCCGCCGCGTGCCGGGCGCACCTCTCCTGGACGCTGCTCGCCGCGGGATCCAGCGTCCCGTCAGCGACGCCGCGCAGCAGCGGCAGCGCCTCCTTCTCGAGCACGGCGAGCGTGCTCTGCCGCTCTTGCTGCATCGCGGCCGCCGCGGCTTGTTCGGCGGCCGACCTGCTCGCCAGCGATGCCTGGCGCGCGGCCATGCCGACGTGGACGTCCAAGGTCTTGCGCAAGGCGGCGAACGCGATCAGGACGGTCGCGATGATGTAGCCGGCCGCGGCGAGCCGGGACAGGCTCAGCGGGTTCAGCCCTCCGTCGCGGATGAGCAGGACGGCCTGCACGGCGAAAATAAGCAGCGCGACCGGAACCCACACCCGGGCCGAATGGCTCATGACGATCAAGATGAGTAGCCAGGCCGTGCCCAGGATGGCAAGGTCAATCCCGCCCGGAGCACCGTGCGTCTGGTGCACCGCCCCGGTCGCCGCCACGGCCCCGACCGCGATGAGGATGGCCGCCGCCGTTTCGCGCGCGGCCAGACCGCCCCTCCGCAGCCGTGGCACGAGCCAGGCGCCGGCACCGAGGACCGCGAGCCAGACCACGATCGCCGCGGCAGGCTGACTGTAATCACGGGAGTCGGCCAGCGTCTGGACCAGCGCGACCAACGGCAGGATCACCGCGAGGACCGTGATCAGGCGCATCAGCCCCGCCTCGGCGGTATCGCGCGCCACCCGGTGGTGGTTTCCTGGCTGGCTCACCATGACAGGCCCTCCGGAGCGAGCCCACGATCAGCCAGCGCCTCCCCGGCCGGATCCGGCCAGGCAGGCCGCTCGGACACGCCGGACTCGCCGGACGCGGGCCAGGAGAGCGACACGACGGTGCCCTGCCCCGGCCGCGACCATATCCGCGCCTGTCCGCCGCACTCGGCGGTGCGCTCCGCGATGGATCGCTGGAGACCGAGCCGGGCCCGGTCGACCCGGGCCGGGTCAAACCCGGCACCCCGGTCGCGCACAGTGACCTGCAGGCGGCAGGGGACATCGGCATCCCCGTCCGGTTCCGTCAGGCAGGCGCTGACCCATGCCTCCCCGGTCCCCGCGTGCGCTGCCACGTTGGACAGGGCCTCGCGCGCGGCGTTCGAGATCGCCATGACCACCTGTGGGGGAACAGCCTCCCCTCCGCGGCCATCGGTCTCGAGGTGGACGCGCAACCCCCGGGCACGCATGTGGTCGGCGACGGCCCGCACTTCGCTCAGCAGGTCGCCGACCGGACGCCCGCTATCCGCGGCCAGCTCATCGGGGTCGGCGAGGGCCCCGGCGATCAAGTCCACGTCTTGCCGGCACCTGCTCGCCACCCCGGCCACATCGACATGGCCCGGCCGCGTCAAGGCCGTGAGCGTGTTCAGGACCGTGTCGTGCACCAGGCGTTCGTTCTCGCGGCGTTCGATCCTCGCCTGCAGGATCGCGTACTGCGCCCTTGCGGCCTGGTCGGCACTGTCCAGTCCGGCGTCCGCCACGGCGGCGCGGCGGTAAAGGACCCGCCGGCCGTATCCGTGCACGAGCCCGACGATAAGCAGCAAGGCCGCCGCCTGTGCCAGCGTCCTGGTGTCGGTAACCGGATGCATCGCCGCGCCGGCCCAGTAGGCCAGCGGCGCAATGAGCGTCAGCACGACGGAGACGATGCCAGGCGCGTACCAGGCGGGGATGATGAGCTGGCCTGACATGGCAATGACCAGCCAGCTGAATATGTCGTCACGGACGGCGGGCGGCACGGATTGCTGCGCGCAAAGCGCCAGCGCTATGTAAACGGCGGAGTCCGCGCAGGCCAGAAAGGGAGAGGGCCGGCGTCTGCGGAGGTAGACCGTTACGAGCACCGCCCATGCCACGGCCAGGGCGGGGCCCGCCAGGCGCCATGCGACGGCCGTATAGAACGCGTGCCAGAGGATGACTTGCACGACGATGTACACGATTCCCGTGCACCGGATCATCGATGCGAGATAAGCGACCACGGAACGCAATGTCGTCATCGCGGGCCCGATCGGCACATCGCCGGAATTGCCGGCTGCCCGCCACCGGGAGACATAACCCGTCGGCCACATGAAGTCGATAATAGGCGCGGCGTGTACGCATTTGCGCGGTATCAAACCGGTGCGTTTCCTCGCCGGCTAACCCACGCTGGCCGGCCCTCAGCCCGGGAGAGCCCGATCAGCTCTCCCAGGGCCAGATCGACAGGTGGTGATCAGAAAACAAGCAGGTAGCCACGAGCGATTCTCAAGCTGACGTTCAGGTAGGAATCCGATACTGGTCGGTAATAAGCACGGGAACGCGTACCAAGGACCACATCGTGAGCGCTGTCCGCGATGTGGCGGCCGCCGCGGGGCAGCTGCCCCGCGATCGCATCAGCCGTGAGCAGTGCCGGGCGGCCCGGCGGACGACAAGGTTGAGGCATTCGGGGGATGAGTGACACGGGCAGGTACGCGCACGCGTGCCATGGCAAGACAGGAGCGGCCCGGCGGCACGTGCAGCTGACGCTGCCGGCCTCCGGCCAGCCGGTACGGCTGGCGCGGCAGGTCGCCCGCGAGGTGCTGACCGCCTGGCAGCTGGCTTACGTGGAGGAACCCGCCATCCTGCTCGTGTCCGAGCTGGTGACGAACGCGATACGGCACGCCAGGAGCACCGACACGATAACGCTGGATCTGGAAGCCGGGCGAGCCCGGCTGTGCATCGAGGTTTACCGATCCCGGCCGGGGCTGGCGGTGCCCCGCACCGCCGGTGAGTTCGACCCGTCGGATTTCGGATCCGTTCTCGTGGAGTCCCTGGCCGATCGGTGGGGAGTGCGGGAGACCATGACAGGCACCACCGCCTGGGCGGAAATCGAGGTCAAGCCTGGCCCCCACGAGCGCTGAAGGGCCATGTCAGCTCGCGCTCGCCGACGCGCTCGCCGCGGCGGCGAGCGCGTCTCCCGCGAGGTCGGCGAGCGTCACGGCCACGAGGCGCGCCTGCAGCGGCGGATGCGACCCGGGGCGCGGCGTCATCATGAACCGCCCGCGGTACTGCCCGTTGCCGAACGCGCGGACCTCGATCTCCTGGTCGGGCAGCCCGGACTCGTCGACGGGCCAGTGGCCGTAGCGGGTGAGCACCGTGCCGTCCCGTTCCAGCCGCGGCGGCTGGCCGAGCAGCATGCCGTACTCGAAACGGCACTCGCGCAGCTCGAGCAGGCCGATCAGCTCCTTCCTGACGTGCTCGACGACCGCGTCCGGGGAGGCCGCGGTCTGGCTCAGCGCCGCGCTGCCGGTGATCCGCGCCAGGTATCCCGCGTCGGCGATCGTGACCGCCTTCAGTCGCCGCCCCCAGGCGGCCAGCTGGGACACCGCGAGCCCTACCGCCAGCAGCAGCACGAACGTGGTGACGTCGGCCGAATGGCTGATCGTGAACCGCTCGTACGGCAGCGTGAAGAAGAAGTCGAACCAGACCGCGGCGCTCACCGCCGCCACGGCCCCGGCGAGCCGGCTTCCGGCGGCGGCCACCGCGACCACCGCCACCACGAGCAGCAGCGCCACGTTCGTGTTGGACCAGCTCCCGCGCCACGGCAGCAGGATCGCCGCCACCGCCAGCGGGACCACGACAGCGGCCGCGACCGCCACCCGGTCCCTCGTCAACCACAGGTCCCGCGTCATCGGCACGCACCTTCTTCCGCGCCACGTTCCCGCGCCTGCCTTCTAGCCTAGCCAGCCGGACGCCCGCCGTCGCGGAATAGAAGTCGCTTAGAGTCGCGAGGAAGACGCTTAGAGTTCGTTAGGGTCGGCGGCGACGGCTCTACTCCGGAGTAGCGTTCCAAAGCGCACAACGTTCAAGCCGGAATGGCTCTAAGGCGGCGCCAGCATGAGTGACGTAGGCTTCGTCGCCAGCCTCGTGGCGTTCTTCGTGCTCGCGATCGCCGGCGTCCGGGTGCTCAGCCGGATGATCGACCGCGACACCGACCCGGAAGGGTTCACCGACGAGCCGCCCGATACCAGCGACGCGGCCCAGGCGGCGGGTGAGCCGCGATGACCGTCTCAGCCTTGCCCCGCCGCGCCGGACGAGACCGGGCGGGCACGGCCCCCGAAGGTCCGTGTCCGCCCGGCCGCGGCCCTGCTCGAGATCGTGATCGTCGGCGGGCTCATCGACTTCCCGATGCTGATTCTCGGCCCGATCGGGGAGCGCATCGTCGGCTGACGATCGTCTCAGGGCCCGGGGCGCGGATCCACCATCAGGTGGTCGACCCCGAGCGGCGCCAGCATGTCCTTGAGCGCCTGGCTGCCGAGATAAGCCCACTGCCCCGACGGGCCCATCGTCAGCCGGAACGAGTTCTCCGAAGTGAACGCCAGGCCGACGCGCTCGCCTGACCCCAGCCGCCCCGTCCGCAGCGTCAGCGTCCCCGCTTTGCTCGCCTGCACTGGCACGAAGTACGTGTTGCCCACCGGGTTTCTCCCTTACGCCCGATCGACGCCCCCATGCCAGAAATACGACGAAAGCCAACACGGGGATTGGCCGCCAGGCCCTCACGCGGCATGGCTGCCTACGACCGCGGGCCGGGGCCGGATCCGGACCGGCGCCAGCATGTCCTTAGCGCCTGCCCGTCCAGTTCGGTCCACCGGGCCGCCGGACCCATGGTCGACAGCAGCGCGGCTTCCGAGGTGAACGCCAGCCCGACGCGCTGGCCGCAGAGCAGCCGCCCGGTGCCCAGCGCGAGCGTCCCCGCCGAGCTGAGCCGCACCGGGACGAAGAACGTGTTCCGCATTGAACGCTCCTCACAGGCCGACATCCCGCGCCAGCAGGTCGCGGGTGGTCTCGCGGCGGATCAGCACGCGCATCGCGCCGTCATGGACGGCGACGACTGGCGGCCGGCCGACCAGGTTGTAGTTGGACGCCATCGAGTGGGTGTACGCGCCGGTGCCGGGCACGGCGAGAACGTCGCCGGGCCGGACGTCGCCCGGCAGCAGCACCCGCGCCGCGAGCACGTCGCCCGCCTCGCAGTGCCGTCCCACCACGGACACCACCTCCGGCGGGGCGGCCGACGGCCGCACCAGCC
>Ga0335075_10015840_pt1 | contig 11288 bp, 21 predicted proteins | sample Lox_Sample_24_FD_206723 | JGI IMG/M metagenome (GOLD analysis project Ga0335075, IMG submission 206723) | Soil microbial communities from Loxahatchee National Wildlife Refuge, Florida, United States - Lox_Sample_2.4 | ecosystem: Environmental > Terrestrial > Soil > Wetlands | place: USA... | reverse complement strand
CTTCTTGATCAGCCCCTCATATTGATGGGCCAGCAGGTGCGAGTGGATCTGGGCGACGGTATCCATCGTCACGCTGACGACGATCAGCAGGCTGGTTCCGCCGAAATAGAACGGCACCGAATATTCCGAGATCAGGATTTCCGGCAGGATGCAGACTGCCGCCAGATAGGCTGCACCCACCACGGTCAGCCGGGTCAGCACATAATCGAGATAATCGGCCGTGTTCTTCCCCGGCCGGATCCCCGGAATGAACCCGCCATATTTGCGCAAATTGTCGGCTGTCTCGGTCGGGTTGAACACGATCGCAGTATAAAAGAACGTAAAGAAGATGATCAGGGCAACATAGAGCGCCATATAGAGTGGCCGGCCATGCGCCAGATAGGCGGTGATCTCGCCGAGCCATCCCGAAAAGGCGCTGGTGCCGTTGGCGGAGAAATTGGCCACCGTCGCCGGCAGCAACAGCAGCGACGAGGCGAAGATCGGCGGGATCACTCCCGAAGTGTTGATCTTGAGCGGCAAATGCGAGGCATCGCCGCCGAACATCCGGTTGCCGACCTGTCGCTTGGGATACTGAACCAGGATCCGCCGCTGGGCGCGTTCCATGAACACGATGAAGGTGACGACCGCGACCGACAGGATCATGAACATGATGATAAAGAAGGTCGAGATCGCACCGGTGCGGCCGAGTTCGAGGGTCGAGGCGAGCGCGTGCGGCAGGTTCGCGACGATCCCGGCCATGATGATCAGCGAGATGCCGTTGCCGATGCCACGCTCGGTGATCTGCTCACCCAGCCACATCAGAAACACGGTGCCGCCGACCAGGGTCACGACGGTCACCAGGCGAAAGAACAGCCCCGGATTGAGCACCGCCGACAGGGCGCCGGCGCGCATGCCTTCGATGCCGACTGCGATCCCGTAGGCCTGGACCAGGCCCAAGAGCACGGTACCGTAGCGGGTATACTGGTTGATCGTCTTGCGGCCGGCCTCACCCTCCTTCTTCAGGTTTTCGAGGGTTGGCGACACCGCGGTCAACAGCTGGATGATGATCGACGCCGAGATATAGGGCATGATGCCGAGCGCGAAGATCGTCATGCGCCCGAGCGCCCCGCCCGAAAACATGTCGAACATGCCGAGGATGCCGCCGGCATTGCGTGAAAAGATCTGGCTGAGGATCGACGGATCGATGCCGGGGATCGGGATGTAGGTGCCGAGCCGGTAGATCAGCAACGCTCCCAGTGTGAACCAGATCCGGCTTTTGAGCTCGGTCGCCTTGGTGAAGGCCGAGAGGTTGATGCTGGAAGCGAGTTGCTCGGCAACTGACGCCATCTGAGGTATCCCTGGACATAGCCCGGCCGGAATGCGGCACGGGCTGGTCAAGTTCCCGGCCGGGCCGCAGCTCGCGCCGCGCCCGACGCCGATCGGCCGGGGTCACGCCGGTTCGGCCGCCGTCGTCTTGGGCTTTTGCTGGCGCCCGGCGCTCATCGTGATGCTCCCCCCGGCGCGTTCGACCGCGGCGATCGCCGCCTTTGAGGCGCCGGCCACCGCGATCGTCACCGCAGCGCGCAATTCGCCCTTGGCCAGCAGCCTGACACCGTCGCCCGGCCGCCGCAGCACCCCGGCAGCGACCAGTGCGGCGGCATCGATCGTACCCTCCGATCCGAGCTTGCCGGCGTCGAGCGCCTGCTGCAACCGCCCGAGATTGACCAGCTTGAAATCCGGTCGAAACATCTTGTTGTTGAAGCCGCGTTTTGGCAGCCGGCGGTGCAGCGGGGTCTGGCCGCCCTCGAAGCCGTTCAGCGCGACACCGCTGCGTGCGGTCTGTCCCTTGCCGCCGCGCGCCGAGGTCTTGCCTTTGCCCGATCCGATCCCGCGGCCAACCCGTTTCGCGCGGTAATGAGCGCCCGGATTGTTCCTGATTTGATTGAGCTTCATCGCCTCGTCATCCTGCCTCGCGCGCCTCGCCGGTCAGCCCTGATCCTCGACGACGCGTACGAGATGCCGCACCTTGCGGATCATGCCGCGGACCGCCGGAGTGTCTTCAAGCACCCGGCGGCGATGCAACCGGTTGAGACCGAGCCCGGCCAGCGTCGCCTCCTGGTCGCGCCGGCGCCCGATCGGGCTGCCGATCTGCTCGACCGTCACCTTCCCCTTATCGGCCAGCATGTCGCCCGCCATCATGCTGGCTCCCGCGTCTCGCCATCGCGCCGGCCGAAGATTTCCGCCACCTTCTTGCCGCGCCGCGCCGCCACGACCCGCGGGCTGGTGGCCCGGCCGAGCGCCGCGAAGGTCGCCTTGATCATGTTGTGCGGATTGGCGCTGCCGGTCGATTTGGCAACGACATCATGCACTCCGAGCGCCTCGAAGATCGCCCGCATCGGCCCGCCGGCAATGATCCCGGTGCCGGCTTTGGCGGCCCGGACGATGACCTGGCCCGCGCCATAGCTGCTGGCGATGTCGTGATGCAGCGTGCGTCCTTCGCGCAACGGCACGCGGATCATGCTGCGCCGCGCCTGCTCGGTCGCCTTGCGGATCGCTTCGGGCACTTCGCGTGCCTTGCCGGCGCCATAGCCGACCCGGCCCTTGCGGTCCCCGACCACGACCAGTGCGGCAAAGCCGAACCGCCTGCCGCCTTTGACCACCTTTGCGACGCGGTTGATATTGACGAGCTTTTCGGCGAATTCGCTCTCTTCACGGTCGCGCGGCTGGCGGTCGCCGTCACCGCGTCCGCGCCGCTCGCCCTGGTTGCGGGCCATTGTTCGTGCCATGCCGATACCCCTCCCGGGCGTCCTCAAAAATCAAGCCCGCCTTCGCGGGCGGCATCGGCCAGAGCCTTGACCCGGCCGTGAAACAGATAGGCGCCGCGGTCGAACACCACCTGTTCGACGCCGGCGAGCTTTGCCCGCTCGGCAATCAACTTGCCGACGGCCCCAGCCGCGGCGATGTCGGCGCCGGTTCGCAGATCCGCTCGCAAGGCACCGTCGAGGCTCGACGCCGCCGCCAGGGTCCGGCCGGCCGCATCGTCGATGATCTGCGCATAGATATGCCGCGACGAGCGGAACACCGAGAGCCGCGGCCGATTGTTGCCGGCACGGCGCAAATTGGCCCGCACCCGCTGGCGGCGGCGCAGGAACAGGGCTTTGGCATTTTGCGGCATCGCGGCTACTTCTTCTTGCCTTCCTTGCGGCGGACGGTTTCGGTCGCGTATTTGATGCCCTTGCCCTTGTACGGCTCGGGCGGGCGATAGGCGCGGATTTCGGCGGCGATCTGGCCGACGCGCTGGCGATCGGCGCCACTCACGGTAATCACGGTCGGCCGTTCGCAAGCGATCCTGACATCGGGCGGGATCGGAAACGCGATCTCGTGCGAGTAGCCGAGCTGCAGGTTCAAGACGTCGCCCTGCACCGCGGCGCGGTAGCCGACACCGTTGATCTCGAGACCGACCGAGAAGCCCTTCGAGACGCCGGTGACCATGTTGCTGACGAGGGCCCGGGTCGTGCCCCACATGGCCCGCGCATCCTTGCTGTCATTGACGGGCGTGATCGTCACCGCGCCGTCCGCCACCGACGCGCTGACGGTGTTGCTGACGACGAGCTGCAGGGTTCCGAGCCCGCCCTTGGCGGTCAGGGTCCGGCCCGACAGCGCGACCTCGACGCCATCGGGAACCGTGACCGGATTCTTGCCAATACGCGACATGGGGCTTCCTCAAAACACCCGGCAGAGCACTTCGCCGCCGACCTTGGCGAAGCGCGCCTCATTGTCCGACAGCACGCCACGCGGCGTCGACAGGATCGCGATGCCGAGCCCATTATAGGTCCGCGGCAGGTCGGCGATGCGCGAATAGATGCGCCGGCCGGGTTTCGACACCCGCGCGATCTCGCGGATCACCGGCTCGCCATCGACATATTTGAGCTCGATCTTGAGCTCGGCCACGCCCGGCCGCAAATCCTCGCGGCTATAGCCGCGGATGTAGCCCTCGCGCTTCAATACTTCGAGCACATTGGCGCGCATCTTCGAGGCCGGGGCGGCGACCACCGCCTGGCGCGCCCGCTGCCCGTTGCGGATTCGCGTCAGCATGTCGCCCAACGGGTCGCTCATCGACATCGCCGGTCTCTCCTACCAGCTCGACTTCAACATGCCCGGGATCTGGCCGGACGAGGCGAGTTCGCGCAGCGCGATGCGCGACAGCTTGAACTTGCGGTAGAAGCCGCGCGGCCGGCCGGTCAGCGCGCAGCGGTTACGCACCCGTGTCTGCGACCCGTTGCGCGGCAGCATGGCGAGCTTGAGCTGTGCGGCAAACCGCTCCTCTGGCGGCACCGCGCGGTCGACCACGATCGCTTTGAGCCGCGCCCGGCGCGGCGCGACCTGCTTGGCGAGCTTGCTGCGCCGGGCGTTCTTTTCGACGGCACTCTTTTTTGCCATATGGCCGAACTCCTGACCCGATCAGTTCGCAAACGGCCCGATCAGCTCGCAAACGGCATGTCGAAGCCCTTGAGCAGCGCCTTCGCCTCGGCATCGGTCCGGGCCGTCGTGGTGACGACGACGTTCATCCCGCGCACCGCTTCGACGCGGTCGTAATCGACCTCGGGAAAGACGATCTGCTCCCTGAGGCCGAGCGCGAAATTGCCGCGACCATCAAAGCTGCGCCCCGAGATGCCGCGGAAATCGCGCACCCGCGGCAGCGCCACGTTGACGAGGCGGTCGAGGAATTCATACATGCGCTCGCGCCGCAATGTGACCTTGCAGCCGATCGGCATGCCCTGGCGCAGTTTGAATGTCGCGATCGACCGCTTGGCGCGGGTGATGACCGGATGCTGGCCGGTGATCGCGGTCAATTCGCCGGCCGCTGCCTCGACCTTTTTGCTGTCCTGGACCGCCTCGCCGACGCCCATATTGACGACGATCTTGTCGAGGCGCGGCACCTGCATCGGGTTCCTGTAGCCGAACTCCGCCATCAGCGCCGGCCGCAACGTCGTCTCGTAATGCTCCTGCAAACGCGTCTTGCTCATCGCATCACCTGTCGAGGACTTCGCCGGAGCGACGGGCCACACGGACCTTCTTGCCGTCGTCGAGCAGCTTGTAGCCGACCCGGGTCGGCTTGCCCGAAACAGGGTCGACATGGGCGACGTTGGAGATGTGCAATGCCAGCTCCTTTTCGAGGATCCCGCCGGGTTCGCCCATCCGCGGCTTGGTGTGGCGGCGGGCGATGTTGACCCCCTGGACGACAACCCGCCGCTCTGCCGGCAGCACCCGCAGGACCTCGCCGGTGCGGCCCTTTTCCCGGCCGCTGATCACGACGACATTGTCGCCCTTCTTGATCTTCAATTTCGGCATCCGCCCATTCCCGGCAATCGGATCACAGCACTTCGGGGGCGAGCGAGACGATCTTCATAAAGCGGCGCGCCCGCAATTCGCGGGTCACCGGACCAAAGATCCTGGTGCCGATCGGCTCGCCCGCCGGGGTGATCAGCACCGCGGCATTGCGGTCGAAGCGGATCGCACTGCCATCGACCCGGCGGATCTCCTTGGCGGTGCGCACGATGACTGCACGATGCACATCGCCCTTCTTGACCCGGCCGCGCGGGATCGCCTCCTTGACCGAGACGATGATCACATCGCCGACCGTCGCGGTCTTCCGCTTGGAGCCGCCGAGCACCTTGATGCACTGCACCCGGCGCGCCCCCGAATTGTCGGCGACGTCGAGGTTTGTCTGCATCTGGATCATGGCGCACCCGCGACAGGAGTGGCGGTTTCGCGCGCGCCGGGCTGATCGGTCGCATCGGCCCGGCCGGTGCCACCGCCGGCCCCGCCACCGCCTTCTTCGGCCGCGCCGAGCACGACCCAGTGCTTGCGCTTCGACAGCGGCCGGCTCTCCTCGATGCGCACGCCATCGCCGACATGCCAACGATTTTCCTCGTCATGCGCCGCGTATTTTTTCGAATGAGTGATGAATTTCTTGTAGACCGGATGCATCACCCGGCGCTCGACCCGGACGACCACCGTCTTGTCGCAGACATCGCTGACCACGACACCCTGTAGAATTCGTCTCGACATGGCGATCTCTTTCAGCGGGTCATGGGGTCGACGCGGCCCGGCGGCGCCGCTCGTCGAGAATTGTCTTGATGCGGGCGATGTCGCGCCGCACCTGGCGCACCCGCGCGGTGTTTTCGAGCTGCCCGTTGGCGCGCTGAAAACGCAGGTTGAACACCTCCTTGCCAAGTGTGTCGAGCTGCCCCGTCAGCTCGTCATCGGTCCTGGCCCGCACGTCGCCCGCCTTCATGGGGCCGCTTCCTCGCCGGGCCGGGTCACAAACCGGGTGCCGAGCGGCAGTTTGGCGGCGGCCAGCGCGAACGCCTCGCGCGCCGTCTGTGGCGGCACACCGTCGAGCTCGAACATGATCCGGCCCGGCTTGACCCGGCACACCCAGAATTCGGGCGAGCCCTTGCCGCTGCCCATGCGCACCTCGGCCGGCTTATGCGACACCGGGACGTCGGGAAAGATGCGGATCCACACCCGGCCGGCGCGACGGATGTGGCGGGTGATCGCCCGCCGCGCCGCCTCGATCTGGCGCGCCGTGATCCGCCCGGGATCAGCCGCCTTGAGGCCGTAGGCGCCAAAATTCAGCGTCGTCCCGCCCTTGGCGAGACCATGGACGCGGCCTTTATGGGCCTTGCGGTATTTGGTGCGTTTCGGACTGAGCACGGCGCCCTCACGCGAAGGTTTCGCGGCGGCCGCGTTCGTGGCTCGCCGGCGGACCCTGCCCCTCGGCCGCCCGCTTTTCTTGCGCCATCGGGTCGTGGGCGAGGATTTCGCCCTTGAACAGCCAGACCTTGACGCCGCACACGCCATAGGTGGTCTTGGCCGTGCCGTAGCCGAAATCGACATCGGCGCGCAACGTGTGCAGCGGCACCCGGCCTTCGCGATACCACTCCATGCGAGCGATTTCAGCACCGCCGAGCCGGCCCGAGCAGTTGATCCGGATCCCCTGCGCACCGAGCCGCATCGCCGATTGCACCGCACGCTTCATCGCCCGACGGAACGCGACGCGGCGTTCGAGTTGCTGCGCGATGCCATCGGCGACCAGTTTCGCATCGGTCTCGGGCTTGCGGATTTCGACGATGTTGAGGCTCACCTCGCTCGGCGTGACCTTGGCGATGTCGCTGCGCAATTTCTCGATATCGGCGCCCTTCTTGCCGATGATGACCCCGGGCCGGGCCGAATGCAGCGTGATCCGGCTCTTGCGCGCGGCGCGCTCGATGATGATCCGCGACACCCCGGCCTGGCTCAGCCGCCGGTTCAGAAAGCGGCGCAACCCGAGATCGTCGAGCAGCAGGTTCGAATATTCCTTGCGCGCGAACCAGCGCGAATCCCAGGTGCGGTTGATGCCGAGCCGCAGCCCGATCGGATTGACTTTCTGACCCATCAGGTCCTCTCCCTTGCGCTCGGCGCGATACTAGGTGCGCTCGGCGCGATACTAGGTGCGCTCGGCGCGATATCGGGTGCGCTTGGCGCGATACCGGGTGCGCTTGGCGCCATGTCGGGTGCGCTCGGCGCCATGTCAGGCCGTCTCCGCGGCGCGTTCGCGCACAACGACGGTCAGATGTGCGAAATGCTTCTCGACCCGCGCCGAGCGGCCGCGCCCGCGGGTGTGGAACCGCTTCAGCACAAACGCCCGGCCGACCGAGGCCTCCTTGACATAGAGCCGATCGACGTCGAGCTGGTGATTGTTCTCGGCATTGGCGATCGCTGCCTGCAGCACCTTCTTGACCTCGCCGGCGACCCCACGCCGCGAAAAGGTCAGCTCAGCGAGTGCCGCAGCCGCACTCTTGCCGCGGATCGTGCCGGCCACGAGGTTGAGCTTGCGCGCGCTCGTGCGCATACCGCGCATGCTCGCCAGCGCTTCGCTGTCGTCGAGACGGCGCGGGGCGGCTGGTTTCGACATCTCAGGCTCTCCTCGCCTTTTTGTCGCCGGCGTGGCCGTAGAAGGTGCGGGTCGGCGCGAACTCGCCGAGCTTGTGACCGATCATGTTCTCGGTCACCAGCACCGGGATGAATTTGTGCCCATTATAGACGCCGAACGTCAGCCCGACGAATTGCGGGAAGATCGTCGAGCGCCGCGACCAGGTGCGGATCACCTGGTTGCGCCCCGAGCCACGCGCCTCCTCGGCCTTTTTCAACAGATAGCCGTCGACAAACGGCCCCTTCCATACCGAGCGGGTCAAGCTCCGTCTCCGTGCTATATCGGACGCTAGCGCTGATGGCGCCGACGGACGATCAACCGGTCCGTCGCCTTGTTGTGACGCGTCTTCTTGCCCTTGGTCGGCTTGCCCCACGGGGTCACCGGGTGGCGGCCGCCCGAGCTGCGGCCTTCACCGCCGCCATGCGGATGGTCGATCGGGTTCATCGCCACCCCGCGCACCGACGGTCGGCGCCCGAGCCAGCGGTTGCGTCCGGCCTTGGCGATGACGATGTTCTGCTGGTCGGGGTTCGACACCGCGCCGATCGTCGCGCGGCATTCGGAGCGCACCAGGCGCAACTCGCCCGAGCTCAGCCGCAACAGTGCATAGCCCTGGTCGCGGCCGACCAGCTGGGCATAGGTGCCGGCCGAACGAGCGATCTGGCCGCCCTTGCCCGGCTTCATCTCGACATTATGGATGATCGTGCCGAGCGGCATGCTGCGCATCGGCATCGCATTGCCGGGCTTGACATCGACCCGCTCGCCCGAGATGACGCTGTCGCCAGCCTTGAGCCGCTGCGGCGCCAGGATATAGGCGAGCTCGCCATCCTGATAGCGCAAGAGGGCGATGAACGCGGTCCGGTTCGGATCATATTCGAGACGCTCGACGGTCGCCGGCTGGTCGGTCTTGGTCCGTTTGAAATCGACGATCCGATAGCGTCGCTTGTTGCCGCCGCCGCGCCAGCGCACCGTGATGCGGCCGGTATTATTGCGCCCGCCCTTGCCGCGCAGCCCTTCGGTCAGCGCCTTGACCGGCTTGCCCTTCCACAATTCGCCGCGATCGACGATGACCAGCTGCCGGCGCGACGGCGTGGTCGGGTTGAACGTCTTCAATGCCACTTTCCGGTCCCTCTGCGCTCAAATCCCGGTGGTCACGTCGATCCGCTGGCCTTCGCCGAGCGTGACGATCGCCTTTTTGACATCCGAGCGGCGACCGGCCCGTCCGCGAAACCGCTTGATCTTGCCGGCGACCCGGATCGTGTTGACCGCGGTGACCCGGACATTGAACAGCCCCTCGACCGCGGCCTTGACCTCGCGCTTGGTCGCGGTCAGCGGCACGCGAAAGATCACCTGGTTGTGCTCTGAGACATAGGTCGCTTTCTCGGTAATCACCGGGGTGCGGATCAGATCGTACATCTGCTGCCGCGACAGCTTCGTCTCACGCGGCGGGATCACGCGGAACCGGCTCATTTGAGCCTCGCTTGCAGCTGCTCGACCGCGGCGCGGGTCAACACCAGCGTGTCGCGACGCAGGATATCGTAGACATTCGCCCCTTGCTGCGGCAGCACATCGATCTGCGGCAGGTTGCGCGCGGCGAGTGCAAAATTGTGATCGACCGCCGGCCCATCGATGATCAGCGCCGAGCGCCAACCGAGCGCGTCGAGCCGGGCCCGCAGCGCCTTGGTCTTGGCCTCCCCGGCATGCGCCGCGTCGATGATGACGAGCTTTCCCTCGCGATGCTTTGCCGACAACGCCGTCTTGAGACCGAGCCGGCGCACCTTCTTCTGCAGGTCGAATTCGTGGCTGCGCACGACCGGCCCGAAGATGACCGCACCACCGCGAAACTGCGGCGAGCGCAGGCTGCCCTGGCGCGCGCGCCCGGTGCCTTTCTGCTTGTACGGCTTTTTGGTCGTCCCCTGGACGTCGCTGATCCCCTTCGTCTTGTGCGTGCCGGCGCGGCGTTTGGCGAGCTGCCAATTGACCACCCGCGCCAGGATGTCGCCGCGCACCGGCAGCCCGAAAACCGCGTCGTCCAACTCGATGTCGCCGACCTCTTCGTTGTCGAGATTGCGCACACTGAGCCTGCTCATGCCGGCTCTCCCGCTGGCTCGGCGGAGGGCGTCTCGCCGGCTGCCGCAGCACCGCGGACCGCGGCCGGAAACGGCAGGGTCTCGGGCGGCTTGCGCTTGGCGGCATCCTTGATCAGCACATACCCGCCCTTGCAGCCGGGCACCGCACCCTTGATCATCAGCACACCGCGCTCGGCATCGGCGGAGATCACTTCGAGGCTTTGCACGGTCACCCGCGCCGCCCCGAGATGTCCCGCCATCTTCTTGTTCTTGAAGGTCTTGCCTGGGGATTGCCGCTGCCCGGTGGAACCGTGGCTGCGATGCGACACCGAAACGCCGTGAGTGGCGCGCAACCCGCCGAAATTGTGCCGCTTCATCGCTCCGGCAAAGCCTTTGCCGAGGCTGGTGCCGACGACATCGACGCGCTGGCCGGGAACAAAATGCGCGGCAGTGAGCTCGCTGCCGACCGCGACGAGCCCGTCTTCGCTAACCCGGAACTCGGCGAGCCGCGCCTTCGGCTCGACCTCGGCCTTGGCGAAATGCCCGCGCTGCGCCTTCGATACATTCTTGACCTTGGCGGTGCCGATGCCGAGCTGCAGCGCAGTGTAGCCGTCCTTTTCGGCGCTGCGCACCGCGACCACCTGACAATTGTCGACGCCCAGCACGGTGACCGGGACGTGATTGCCATCCGCGGTGAAGACCCGCGTCATGCCGAGCTTGCGGGCGAGCAATCCGGTGCGCTTCGCCCCAGTGCGCATCGCTCCGGTGGTGCGCATCGCTGGAGCCATCACAGCTTGATCTCGACATCGACTCCGGCGGCGAGATCGAGCTTCATCAGCGCATCGACAGTCTGCGGGGTCGGATCGACGATGTCGAGCATGCGCTTATGGGTGCGGATCTCGAACTGCTCACGCGATTTCTTGTCGATGTGCGGCGAGCGCAGCACGGTGAATTTCTCGATCTTGGTCGGCAGCGGGATCGGGCCGCGGATCCGCGCACCGGTCCGCCTGGCGGTGTTGACGATCTCGCTGGTCGATTGATCGAGCACGCGATGATCGTAGGCCCGCAAGCGGATGCGGATGTTCTGATTGTCCATCTGGCGTTTACGTCCCTATCGGGTCTCGTTGGTTCGGGCAGCTATTTGATGATTTTGGCGACGACGCCGGCGCCGACGGTGCGGCCGCCCTCGCGGATCGCAAACCGCAGCCCCTCATCCATCGCGATCGGCGCGATCAGTTCGATCTCCATCGAGATGTTGTCGCCCG
>Ga0335075_10015838_pt1 | contig 11289 bp, 7 predicted proteins | sample Lox_Sample_24_FD_206723 | JGI IMG/M metagenome (GOLD analysis project Ga0335075, IMG submission 206723) | Soil microbial communities from Loxahatchee National Wildlife Refuge, Florida, United States - Lox_Sample_2.4 | ecosystem: Environmental > Terrestrial > Soil > Wetlands | place: USA: Florida... | reverse complement strand
GCTCTTGAAGGTTACGTTGCGCAGAAGGCTAGCGTGCGAAACACTAACCTACGCTGTTTGACTCACTTCGGTAGAGTTCGTCAGGAGGGGCATAGCATTTTGCTGCGTGAAGCGCTCTTTTTCGGGGGCGGGACCTTCACGGGCACGTGCCGATCGCCCCGCACGCCGCCGCGGAGCTCTCGGCGAGCTCGATCGTGAGCCCGGCCGGGACCGCGGTGCCGGCGTCCCAGTAGAACTCGAACAGCACGTCGGCCCGCGGCGGGGCCGCCCGCGTCTCCACGTAGGCGTGGAGCGTGACGGCGGCGGCGGCGGTGCCGACGGTGAACGTGAGCACGAGCTCCGTCGAGCGCGGGGCCGCCGTCGTCTCCTCCCAGACGACCTCGATCGCCGCGTGCCCCGCGGTCGCCGCCCCGAGGGTGTAGGCGCGGGTCACGAGCGGCAGGCGCGTCGGCGCCCCCACCGTGGCGGAGACCTCGGCCGGGACCGGGGTCGGGATCGTCGAGCTGCGGGTGGCCGACCAGCTCCAGTAGGCGAGCGACGTCTCGCCCTGAGCGGTGCCGGCGCCGGACTCGGTCGGGCCCGGGCCGACCTGGCCCGCGCCCACGGTGAGCCCGATCGACGACGCCAGCACGACGAGCGCCAGCACCGCCGCGAGCGCCGACGGAACCGAGCGCGCAGGACGCGCGCGCCTCATGGGCACGCTCCGATCGCGCCGCACGCCTGGGAGAGCTCGTACTGGGACGCGAAGACGACCCCGGTCGCGGCCGCCGCGTCGAAGTACAGCGTGAAGGTGATCGGCGCGCGGATCGCGGCGGCCTGCGTCTCCACGTACACCGCGACGCTGCTCGCCTCGGCGGTGCCGGCGTGCGTCCAGTGGACGGTGAACGCGAGCTCGACCTCGAGGTCGACGGGGATCCCGACCGCCTCCGTGAACGTCCAGGCGAGCGCCGTGTCCCCGGCCGTGCCGGCCGTGACGAGGTAGGCCGTGGCGGCCGCGGGCAGTCGCGTGGGGGTGCCGACCGCGACGCTGAGGCGGGCCGAGGCCGGCGTCGGGGTCGTGGAGAGCGTCGTGCCGGTCGGGGTCCAGTCGGCGAGGTACGTCGCGGGGCTCTTCGCCCCCGAGAACGATTCGGGGGAGGGGACGATCCGGAGCCCCACCGCGGCCGCGAGCGCCGTCGCCAGAAGGAGCGCGCCCAGCACCACGGCCCCGGCGGCGAGGCGGCGTCGAACCCGGGCGGACCTCACGGCGTGCTACCTCGAGCGTCGGCCCGCGCTCGGGCCGTCGCTCGTCCGCGACAGAGGTGCGAGCCTCCGGTCCTTAAGCCCTCCGCCGCGCTGCCACCGGACGAACGTCGCCTCCCGGCCCCGGCGAGCGGGGGCGGGACCGAGGCGACTAGTCCGGGGGCCGGGGGAGGGTCGCGAGCGCGACCCGGAACCCGGGGTTCCCCTGGAGCGCGATCCCCGAGGCGTTCTCGACCAGCGCCGCCTCGCCGACCTCGATCGGCTCGCCGTCGACGCGGCCCCGCCCGGAGAACGCGTAGACGAGCCCCCTCCGGTCCCGCCCGATGCGCCGGAAGGAGGTGCCCCCGGGGCCGAAGGCGACCTCCTCGGCCTCGAGGCCCGTCGCGGAGACGACACGGGCGCCCGGGCCGACCAGCCGTCGGACGACCGTGCCGTCCGCCTGCGGGCCGCTCGGCGTGGGGCGGTCGAACTGGGCACGCGTCGGCACGGAGGCTCCGGGCGGGAGGTCGGCCACCAGGGAGAACCAGCGGACCGAGGTGCCTTGCGCGGGGCGGATGGCGTGCGTGACCTCCGCGCTCGAGGCGAGCAGCTCGAGCGACCCGGGCTCCATCGACACGGGAGGGCTCGGCGGGAGCTCGTAGGCGGCGAGCCCCTCGACGACGAAGGTGAGGACCTCCGCGTTCTCGTGCACGTGGGCGGGAAAGCGTCGCCCGACGGCCACGATCGTCTCCGCGACCCGCGCGAACGGCGGCCAGACCGGCTGGCGACCCGTGGGGAGCACGACCCGCGCCGTGGCGCTGCGGGAGGTCACCACCCCCGGGACCACCCGGACCATCGGAGGACCCCGCTCGGCCGGCGGCACGTCGGGCGCACCGTGAACCGGCGGATAACCCTGAGCCCGGGGACGGAGGGCCTACGCCGGAGGGGCCGGCAGCGACTCGAGCCGTCGGATCGGTTCCTCGTCGGAGAACGCCTGGAACCGCTCGACCCGCCCGTCGCGCACCACCACCTTCCAGGCCGCCGAAACCCTCCAGCGCTGGGCCGGGGTGATCGGGCCCGCGGCGGCGGGGACGGCCCCGGTGACCACGCCCATCATCCCGACGACGGGCCCGGCCTCGAGCGCATCCTCGATGGCGATGTGGTACTCGGGGAACCGCGCGAAGACGTGGACCCAGCCGTCGCGCGCGCGGTCGGGGCCCCGGACCTCGCGACCGGAGGGCTCCACCCAGAGATGGTCCCGGGCCAGCAGGGCGACGATCGCCGGCACGTCGTGCCGGTTGATCTCGTTGACGAGCTTGAGGGCGGTACGCAGCTGCTCCGAGCCCGTCATCCCGTCCGCCCGGAGGGCCCCCGGCGCCCTCGGACGGGTAGGCGTTCCTGGGATAAGCACCTCGCGCCGACCGGGGGAAGGCGATCCCGTTCAGCCCCGGCAGGTCCCCCGGACCGAAGGGGCCCGAGGGCGCAGGAAGGGGTTGGCTCCGGCCACGGGGGCCGACCTTAGCTCGACGGCGGGGGAGGCGTTGCGGCTCCCTCGCTCCAGCTCGCGTCCGAGCCCGACGGGGGGCTCGAGGCACCGCTCGTGGGTCCCGACCACTGCTGCGGCGGCGCGTTCGAGGCCGAGGTTCCGCCCTTCCGGCGCATCAGCAGGGCGAGGACCGCCGCCACCAGCGCGATCACCGCGATCACCAGCGCGACCGTGACCCAGGCATTGAACGTGCTCTGGCTCACGAGCGCCGTGGTCGAGGTCGGGGAGAACGTCACCGAGGCGCCCGTCGCCTGGCCGTTCACGGACACCGACACGGTCGAGGCCGACACCGTGTAGCCCGACACCGCGCCGATCGAGATCGAGGTGGTCCCGTTGGCGAGGTAGAAGGTCATCGAGGTGCCGGTCGTCGACTGGGTCTGCCCGTCGGCGGTCGCGGACCACGCCTGGCCGCTCGCGAGCCCGCTCTCCGAGACCGTCACCGCGTAGGTCACGGCCGTGAAGGTCGTGGCGAGCGCGTAGGCCCCGGTCACGTAGATGGAGCCCGAGGCGGGCGACGGCGCGTACCCCGCGGTCTGCGACACGATCTGGTAGTCGTTCGTGCCGTACGGCGCCATGACGGTGAGCGTCGCGGTCGTGCCTGTGACCGCCGTGCCGCCGACGATCGCCTCCCACGTGGACCCGGCGGGGAGTCCCGACTCCGAGACGGTCACCGCGTACATCGCGGTGTACTCGAGGTCGACCTCGAAGTATCCGCCGACGGCCGTGACGACGCCCGTCGCCGGGGCGATCGCGTAGCCGGCGACCGCTCCCGCCGTGAAGTCGTAGGTGCCGGGGGTGACGTAGAAGACGAGCTCATCGTTGGTGGTCGACAGCGTCTGCGAACCGAGCGTGACCGACCAGCTCGTCCCCGAGTTGAGACCGTACGCGTAGAACCAGACCGCCACCGTGCCTTCGAGCCCGCCGAGCGGATAGTAGTCCCAGTTGTTGTCGCCGATCGGGTACGGAGCGAGCTCGCCGTATTGGTTGTACGTGTGCCAGTCGGACCAGTAGTTGCCCTCGTAGACCCCGACCGGGGCCCCATCCCAGTAGTTCTCGTACTCGTCGTAGCCGCCGGAGTACGCCTGGATGTGCGCCGCGCTGTAGCTCGAGCCCGCGCCGTTGTTCCCGATGAAGTTGTCGAAGTAGACCATGTTGTAGTAGGACTCGAAGAACGCCACGCCGTAGCTCGAGCAGTCGACAAAGCTCGAGTCGATGATCACGTTGTACGACGCACCGTCCTCGCCCACCAGCCCGATGAAGTCCCGGTAGAGGCCGAGGTTCGTGAAGGTGGAGTAGGCGGTCTCCTCCAGCACGACCCCGAGGTAGCCGCCGGTCGCGTTGACGTTGTCGACGCCCTCGTCGTACGAGTCCTCGTCGAAGTAGGCGGACGGGTAGTTCGTCGCGCTGATGTCCTGGATCGAGTCGAGGCTGTCGAGCTCCGTGACGACCGCCCCGATCCCCGGCGCGATGTATTCGCCGAAGATCTCCGTCTCCACCGCGAACGGATTGGTGACGGTGGCGTTCGTCGCCGTGACGCCGCTGATCACGAGGAGCTCCGAGTCGTCGCCCCAAACGCCGATCGAGAGGTCGCTCACCGTGACGTCCGAGACCGAGATCACATTGCTCTCGTCGGCGTAGACCCCGACCCCCTGGTCGCTCACCGTGAGGTCGCTGACGGTCGACTCGACCGAGCCGAAGAACGACACCAGGACGGTGCCGTAGTCGATCGAGGTCGCGTCCGTGACGGTCACGCCCGAGCTCTCCTCAGCGTCGACCGCCGTCGATTCGTAGCCGACGGTCGCGTCGGTGACGGTCGAGGCGGCGTCAGCGTCCCCGAGGAACGAGACCGCCGTGCTGTCGTCGTTCGCGAACGCTCCGGTCACGGAGAAGTCCGTCGAGCCGTCGACGATCAGCACGTCTTCGGAGTCCTCGTCCGCGACGACGTTCGTGAGCGTGCCGCCGGAGTCGTAGTCGAACACGAACCCGATCGTCTCGAAGTACGAGGCGAGGTTCGTCCCCGAGATCTGCTCCGTGTCGTCGAGCTCGACGGCGAGCGCGCCCCAGGCCACATCGTTCGTCAGGGTGACGCCCCAGGCCTGCTGGATCCAGAGTCCCACCGCGGAGTCCGTCACGTTCGCGTTGGCGATGGTCGTGTCCCACAGGACCGCCATCTCGACCCCGTACTCCGAGTCCGACACGTTGGTCCAGTCGAACGTGGTGGTCCAACCGAACTCCCCTTCGACCCCGACCGTGCTGTCGACGATGTTCAGCCCCACGAACGTGGTGTTGTCGACGAACTCGAGCAGGATCGGGCTCGGCTCGTCGCCGTAGGAGAAGTCGTCCTCGATCAGGGTGTTCACGAGGGTCGTGTTCGCGGTGCCCTCGAGCCCGGCCGCGACGAGCCCCTCGTTGTCGAAGCTCGAGAAGTTGGTGATGTTCGTCCAGTCGGAGCCTTCCAGGAAGAAGCCGATCGCCTGGAACTCGGCGGACAGGTCGTCGATGGTCGTGCCCAGGCTGCCGGGGCCCTCAAAGCCGTCGGTGATCCCGACCGAGTCCCCTTCCGAGTCGACGTCGGTGAAGGTCGTGTGGAGCGCGCCCGTGAGCGTGGCGCCCATGCCGTAGTACCAGTCCGAGTCGACCGAGATGTTGTCGTAGTCGAACCAGTCGAAGCTGTCACCGTAGGCCTGCAGGTTGGTGACGCTCGCCCCCACCCCGTCAAAGTCGGCGAAGCCGACGCCCGAGAAGGCGCCCGTGATGTTGGTGTAGATCCCGCCGGAGCTCGCGTAGTCCCAGACGCCGAACGACAGCTCCTCGTAGGTGCCTACGTTGTTCGTCCAGGTGACCGAGGCGATCCCGGCGACCTGGTTGACCACCGCCCCGGCCGAGTCCACGACCGACACGGCGTTCGATCCGTAGAAGCCGGCTCCGCCGTTGAAGGAGAGGCCATCGGATCCCATGTCGTAGAGCCCGTAGGAGCCGTCATAGGCCGCGAGGTTCGAGGCGACCGCGTTCGGCGTCGCCCAGAGGATCTCGGCACCGCCGGCCGGGTCCGAGTTGTAGAGCGGCGGCGAGTCGAGGAGGTTGCCGCTCAGCGATTGGCCCGCGAAGTAGCCGTAGGCGGTCTCGTTCGTGACGGTGACGGGGCCGTCCGCGTAGAACGCGATCTCGCTGCCGTAGTTGGGCAGCGACCAGGTGTTCTGCGGGTAGCTCGAACTGCCGCCTCCCCCGCACAGCAGGCAGGGGGTGGAGCCGGGGAGCGGCACGTCGGAGATGTACATGTTGAACCCGTCCGAGGAGGTGTAGGTCTGGCTCACGTTGTTCGTGCCCTGATAGATGTCGTTGACCTCGAGCGGGTCGGTGACCCCGGTCGCCTGGAAGAGATTGAAGTCGACGTAGCCCCAGTCGTTCACGTGGTCGAACAGCAGCGCGAGGTCGTCCCACTCGAGGCCCAGGAAGGCGAAGTCCAAGGTCCCGCTCGTCCAGCCCATCAGCGCGGACGCGGCGGCCTCGGCCTGGGCATTGCCGTCAATGTACAGCGGTGCGGTGAGGAACCCGTAGGCGAGGCCAAGCCCAAAGGAGAGGCCCGTCTGGGAACTGCTGTACGGCCCGTACGCGCCGGGATCGTAGCCGTCGGCTACCCCCAGGAGCGTGTAGCTGCCGGCCGGCACGTAGGTGTCGAAGTCGCCGGACTCGTCCGTCGGCAGGAACGAGGCGTTCGTGTACCAGGTCTCGTCCGTGTTCCATGCGAAGACGAACCCGTACGACGGAGAGAGCGAACCGGCGAGCTGGATCGACCCGGCCGGTACGCTGACGCGCGACTGGCTGTTCCACAGGCCGTACAGGAACGAGGGCCCGAGGTCGTCGTTGACGACGCCGCCCGCGTACCACGTCTCCGCCACGCCGATCGAGGTCTCGCCCGTGTCAGGTCCCCAGTCGTAGGCCGACGGCACGCTCTGCCAGCCGCCCGAGCTCTCGTTGGAGTACGAGAGCGACTCGGTGGCGTTGAGCTGGTTGAAGACCGCGTTGGTGCCGCCGCCGGGGCCACCGAAGATGAGCTCCGCGTCGAAGTTGAGGCCGAGCGGGGTGAGCGTGTTTCCGTTCACCTGGAAGCCGGGCTGGAACGGCGGCGCAAGGTCGCCCATCGTCGGCTCCGCCCACGGGTTGTTGAACACGACCGTGTCGTAGATGCCCTCGTAGACGCCGTGCGAATCGATCACGCGGTAGCCGAACGTCACCTGGTCGCGGTCGTTGACGATGCTGGCGTTGTTGTACAGGTCGATCGTGACGGGGAAGGAGAGCTGGATGGTCGGCCCGTAGTCGTAGTAGAACTCCGGATAGACCGGGGTCCCGCTGTACGAGTAGAGCGAACCGGGGTTGAGGAAGCCCCCCGGGGCGGAGAAGTTCCAGACGTTGTCCTCGAAGGTCAGGTAGTCCCCGTTCAGCGCGACCACGTTCTGGGTCCACCAGACGCTCGAGTTGCTGCCCGGGATGGAGATGTTGGACACGACGGTGTTGAGCTGGATGCCGAACTCGTAGGGCGTGTTGTAGTAGCCGTCGGCCTCCGGACCCATGAAGTAGTAGGCGCCCGGATACGTCGCGTTCGCCGCGTTGATCGTGATCGAGCCGAGGAAGTGGCTCGTGTTGTACGCATAGGGCGTGCCGAGGGAGCCGCCGCCGATCCCGATGTCGCTGATCCCCATCGGGGCCGGAGAAACCTGGTAGCCGGAGCCGACGTCCTGCGACGGTGAGGAGGCGCCCGTCTCGAGAAGATTGAGGTTCGGAAGGTAGGCCGTGCTCGGGGAGAACTGGCCGTCGCGCTCGGACTGCGCGAGGTCATTGATCAGCCCCGCGGCGGGAGAGTCGGTGCGGGCGAGGCTGCTGAGCGCCCCGGTATACTGAGTGAGCGAAGTCGCCGTGGCGGTCGTGGGCAGCGCGATGTTGGAGGTCGAAGAGGAAGAGTGGGGGGTGTCACCGGCTTGAAGGGAGGCGGTCGAGAACGAGCCCAGACTATCCGTCGCGGCGGTCGAGGGCGCCACCACCGCCGAGGAAACCGTCGCCGATCCCGCGCCCCGGGAGGGCGCCAGGATGGCCGTTCCCGGAAGGACCATCACCGCGCAGATGGCGAACACGATCGGCAGAACCCACCACGACTTACGCCCAGACCACGGCGACATGCGCCGGGGGACCACGATTGGTAGTATTTGGACGTTCTGGAAGCGGCCCGACGGGCCGACGGGGTCGTCCGAGGCGTCCCGTATTTCCGCGCAAGGACCGTCGGACTCGCGCCCGTCGCTGGCCCGTTCCGGGCGGACAGGCAGCCGACCCCGCCCACCGTGTCGCAACGGTCAAACGGGTGGGTCGCTCCCGAGGCCGATGGCCGTCGCGGCGCCGGAGCGATGGGACGTAGCGGTCGTCGGGGCCGGCATCGTCGGCTGCGCCATCGCCCGGGAACTCGCTCAGCCCGGTCGGAGCGTTCTCGTGCTCGAGGCCGGTCGCTCCGTGGCCGCCGATACCTCCTGCCGGGCGATGGGGCACATCGGGCTCTATGACGAGAGCGAGGCCCAGCTGGCGCTCTCGGTGCTCGCCCGCGCCACCTGGGACGAGATCGCCGCGCGGCTGCCGCCCGCCGCGGAGTACATCCGGCGGGGCTCGCTGTGGCTCGCCTCGAACGCCGACGAGTACGAGGAGTCGTCCCGCAAGTGGGATCGTCTCCGGCGGCACGGGATCGAGGCCGCCCTCGTCGACCCCGACGAGCTGTACCGCCTCGAACCGAACGTGCGGCCGGGTCTGGCCGGCGGGCTGCGCGTCCCGGGCGACGCCGTGATCGACGCGACCGGCGCGACCCAGTTCCTGGCGGACGAGGCCCGGCGGGCCGGGGCGGTCATCCGCACCGAGACGGCCGTCCGGTCGCTGGACGCCGACGGCGTCGTCCTCGCGGACGCCTCGATCGTGCGCGCGGAGCGAGTCGTCGTCGCCGCCGGCTGGCAGACCCCCCGGCTGATCCCGGAGCTGCCGATCCGACCCCGCAAGGGCCACATCGCCCGCTCCGTCCCTCGCCCGGGGTGGATCCGCCACAACCTCTCCGAGATCGGGTATATGGCGGAGACCCGACCGACCGCGGGGGACTCCATCTCGATGGTCGTCCAGCCGCGGGTCAGCGGCCAGTACCTGTTCGGCGCCACGCGCCAGTACGCCGGCCCCTCGCTCGAGGTCGACCCCCAGGTCATCGAGGCGCTGATGCGCGTGATCCGGAGCTTCGTGCCCGGCTTCGCCGACCTCGCGATCGAGACGACCTGGGCCGGGCTGCGACCGGCCGGGCCGGACTCGGTGCCGATCATCGGCGCGTGGCCGGCGTGCCCTTCCTGGATCGTCGCCGCCGGGCACGAAGGGATCGGGATCACGACCTCCCTGGCGACCGCGCGGCTCGTCCGCGAGATCCTCGACCGGGCGACGCCCTCCGTTCCCTTGGAGCCGTACTCGCCTCGTCGTCTCCGGTTGCCGGCCCCGGAGTAGGCGCCGACCACCCCTCGTTTTGTAGCGGAGTCCGTTCCCGTACCGTCATGGCTGCCGGCCGCTCCCGGACCGCCCCGGCGCCGACCGGCGCCCCCGACGGGCCCGGCGTCCCCCCAACGCGGTACCGCAGCTCCACCCTGGGGTACGCGACCGCGGCCATCGGAGGGCTCCTCGTGGTCGTCGGGTTCGCCTCGGCGATCTTCGTGGTGCCGGACGCGTTCCGGGACGCGCTCTCCGGGTACGATCCGCCGTTCGACGCGATCGCGGGCCTCATCCTCCTCGCGCTCTCGTTCCGGATCCGCGACCGGAGCCCGGTCGCCTGGATCTTCACCCTCCTCGCGCCCGGGCTCGCGGTGCCGATCGCGGTGCTGAGCCCGAACGCCTTCTCGATCGTCGGGGCGGTCGCGTCGACCGGCCTCGTCGTGATCCTCTATCCGTACCGGGCCGGCTTCTACCGCGGCTCGCCGACCGGGCCGGTGGCGACGCAGCTGCTGGTGATCGTCACCGGCCTGCTCACGCTGCTCTTCGGGATGGTCGGGGCCCGGTGGCTGGGTCGCGAGTTCGCTCCCGCGCCGGGGATCCGGGGGTGGACCGAGGCGCTGTACTTCACCGTCTCCACGATCTCGACGAACGGCTCCAACTACACGCCCGTCACGGACGACGCCCGGTGGTTCACCGTGCTGCTGATCCTGCTCGGCGTGGGAACGTTCTTATCGGCCGTGGTCGTCCTGTTCCTGCCGTTCCTCGAGCAGCGGCTCGAGCGGATCGCCCAGCGGCTCGAGCGCGCGCAGATGGAGGACCTGAGCCAGCACGTCATCGTCTGCGGCGCGTCGACCCAGGCGCGCGCGACGGTCGACTCGTTCCGGGACGCCGGCGTCTCCGCCGTGGTCCTCTCCGCCGACTCATCGTCCATCGAGCGGCTGCGCGCCGACGGATACCGGACGTACCTCGGCGAGCCGTCGTCGGACGAGGTGCTCCGCGCCGTCGGGATCGACCGGGCGAGGGCGCTCGTCGCCGCCGACGACTCCGACGCCGAGAACCTCCTCACGGTGATCACCGCCCGCGAGCTCGCGCCGAGGCTCCGCATCGTCGCGATCGCCGCCGGGCCGCACACGCTCGAGAAGCTCCTCAAGGCGGGGGCGAACGAGGCGATCAGCATGGTGAGCGTCGCGGCGCGCCTCGTCACCTCGGCGGCCCTGCAGGGGCCCGCCTCCGCGCGGCCCGCCTGAGCCCGCCGGCCTTTAGCCCGCGCGCGCGCCTCCCCCCCCGTGGGCCGGTTCCGCATCTTCTTCGTGAGCGACCTCCACGGCTCGGAGGTCTGCTTCCGGAAGTTCCTCAACGCCGTGCCCGTGCATCGGCCCGACCTGCTCGTCTACGGCGGCGACCTCATGGGGAAGCTCCTCCAGCCGGTGTTCCCGCGACCGGGCGGCGGCTACCGGTGGGTGCCGACCCCCGGCCGCCCGGTGGACGTGACCGAGGCGGAGCTGCCGCGCGTCGAGCGCGCGATCGCCGACCGGGGCGCGTACGCCCTCCGCGTCCCGGAGGCCGAGTGGGCCGAGCTCGCCCGGCGCCCCGACGTCCTCGAGGAGCGGGTCCGGGCCCTCGGGCTCGAGCGCGCCCGCGCGTGGCTCGCGCTCGCGGACCAACGGCTGGGCGCCCACGGCCCCCTCCTCGTCCTGAACGTCGGGAACGACGACACGGACGCGCTGCTCGCGCTGCTCCGGGAGTCCGCCCCGCCGTGCGTCCGCGTCCCCGAGGGAGGCTTCGTCGACGTCGGGCCGTACGAGATCTTCGGCTGCGGGTACGCGAACATGACGCCGTGGCGGTGCCCCCGGGACCTCGAGGAGCCGGAGCTCGCCGCGGTCCTCGAGCGGACCTCCGCGGCGCTCGGCAACCCCCGTCGGACCTTGCTGGACATCCACGCCCCCCCGCTCGGCACGACGATCGACCTCGCCCCGGAGGTCGATCGCGACCGCCGCCCGGTGACCGCCGCCGGCGAGGTGCTGATG
>Ga0335075_10015836_pt1 | contig 11289 bp, 6 predicted proteins | sample Lox_Sample_24_FD_206723 | JGI IMG/M metagenome (GOLD analysis project Ga0335075, IMG submission 206723) | Soil microbial communities from Loxahatchee National Wildlife Refuge, Florida, United States - Lox_Sample_2.4 | ecosystem: Environmental > Terrestrial > Soil > Wetlands | place: USA: Florida... | reverse complement strand
AACCATTGCTCTGTGAAGGCTCGATCGAAAGGGTCCGCGACCTACATGACACCAGAAAAAGCATTGGAAAATATTCAGCTCGAAATCCGCGACGGCATCGCTTTTCTCACTCTCAACCGGCCCAAGGTCTTGAACGCGCTCAACGCCGCCACACTGCGCGAACTGCAATCCGCCATCAATACCATCAAGGCCGACGACTCCATTCGCGTTGCTATCCTCACCGGTTCCGGCGAAAAAGCGTTTGCCGCCGGCGCCGACATTCAGGAGCTTACTCAGGTCAACGGTGTCGAAGGCCGCGAGCTCGCCCTACGCGGACAAGCAGTCCTGCGCGCCATTGAAACCTGCGGCAAGCCCGTCATCGCCTGCATCAATGGATTTGCGCTCGGCGGTGGCTGCGAACTCGCGCTCGCCTGCACCCTCCGCATTGCCAGCGAGCATGCCAAGATGGGGCAGCCGGAAGTCAAGCTTGGTCTCATCCCCGGCTATGGTGGAACCCAGCGGCTCGCTCGTCTCGTCGGCAAAGGCGTCGCCCTGCAGATGATTCTCACAGGAGAAGTTCTTTCCGCCGCCGACTGTCTCCGTGTCGGCCTGGTGAATGAAGTTGTCGCGCCCGATCAATTACTTCCTCGCGGAGAAGCCATTGCCCGCATCATCGCAGGCATGGCGCCGCTCGCCATTCGCTACTCGATGGAAGCCGTCGATCGCGGCTATGATCTGCCGCTGCAGGAGGCATTGTTCCTGGAGGCGTCACTCTTCGGCATCAGTTGCGCCACCGCCGACAAGGGCGAAGGCACCGCTGCCTTTCTCGCCAAGCGTGCCGCTGTTTGGCAAGGTCGCTGATGTCATCGACAAATGCCGCGCTGATATTCTGAAGACAATGCTTCGTTCAAGCTTCCGCCTCTCCGGTCTTCGATCCTTTTTGCTGCTTTCGCTCGCAATGTCTGCATCCCTCGCCATCAGCGGATGCCGAAATTCCGGCAACACCTTCGATATGTCTCGTCACGCCACGCAATGGGCGGCCGCCAAAACCTCCGCCCGTCAGGAACTCACCGAAATTCCGCCGCCGTTGAAAGACGTCTATCTCAACATCAATCAGGAACCGCAGTGGCAGAATCCCTTTCTCAGCGTGGAGCAGAACATGATTCAACTGCGCATCTATTTGCCGGATGAAAACTCCAGTCCCATCGATCGCGGCGGAATCACCCGCTTGAGCTCCGCACGCAAACAGGTGGTCAACGTGCGCCTGGCGGAGCTGCCCCGGGCTCTTTCCTCGCTCCCGAATGGCGCATGGCCGTACGGTCGCGTGGTCGCCATCGGTAGAGAGAAAGACACGCCTCAAAATCACGCCTGGTTCCCTAATCATCTCGACATTACCGTTCGCGCCCTGCAGGATATGGGCGTCGTCGTTGACGATTGGAATCATCCCGCCACGCTTCCGTAGCTCAAGCCCTGGCATCCAACCCGCTGCATCGAGTCCAACAGACAGAGGAAATGAAATGGCCGAGCCGCAATTTCCGATTCTCGTCGAACAACAACAGCCCCATCCGCACGAGCATTTCTCCGCCCATCGGGATTTAGAAGCAGCCCTGCGCAAATCCGTTCGCGGCGAGATCCGCTTCGACTCCGGCAGTCGCGCCCTCTACGCCACCGACGCCTCCAACTATCGTCAGCTTCCCATCGGCCTCGTGCTTCCGCGCGACACCGCGGATGTGGAAGCCGCCGTGGCAGCATGCCGTAAATTCAACGCGCCCATTCTTTCTCGCGGTGCCGGCACCAGCCTCGCCGGCCAATGCTGCAACGTTGCCGTCGTGCTCGATTTTTCCAAGTATGTCGATCGCATTGTCAATCTCGATGTGCAACGTTGTCAGTCGCGCGTCGAACCCGGCATCGTGCTCGACCGTGTGCGCGAGGCTGCCGAGCAACATCACCTGACCTTCGCTCCCGATCCCGCCACCCATAGCCGCTGCACTCTCGGCGGCATGATCGGCAACAACTCCTGCGGCGTGCACGCTCTCATGGGCGGCAAGACGGTCGACAATATCGATTCCATGCGCGTCCTGCTCTACGACGGCACCATTCTTGAAGTCGGCGCAACGTCCGATGTCGAATTTGAAACCATCGTTGCTGCCGGCGGTCGTCGCGCAGAAATCTACACCGCCCTGCGAAATCTTCGCGACCGCTACGCCAACCTCATTCGCGAGCGCTATCCAAAAATTCCTCGCCGTGTCTCCGGCTATAACCTCGACGATCTGCTTCCGGAAAATGGCTTTCACGTCGCCCGCGCCCTGGTCGGCAGCGAAGGCACATGCGTCACCGTGCTCGATGCAACCCTGCGCCTCATGCCCAGTCCACCCTGCCGCATTCTTGTCGGTCTCGGCTTCTCCGATGCCTACGTCGCCGCCGACTACGTGCCCTTCGTGCTGCAGCACAAGCCCATCGGTCTGGAAGGATTCGACGGCCTGCTGGTGGAATTCATGCGGCGCAAGCATCTCGTCGAAAACGATCTGCAACTTCTCCCCGACGGCAACGGCCACTTGCTGGTCGAGTTTGGGGGAGACACCCTCGAAGACGCCCAGGCTCAAGCCACGGCCATGATCGAGGCTACAAAGAAAATCTCTCCCGCTCCGCACACCCGCCAATATTCCCAGTCGGAAGCCGCGCGTGTCTGGAAGGTGCGTGAATCCGGCCTCGGCGCTACTGTCTTCGTTCCCGGCGAACCACTCGGCTGGGAGGGTTGGGAAGATTCTGCCGTTCCGCCGGGAAAAATGGGTAGCTACCTGCGCCAGTTGTTTGCCGCGGCCAAACGCTATGGCTATCGCTCGCCCATCTACGGCCATTTCGGTCATGGCTGCGTTCACATGCGCTTCAATTTCGATCTCGAAAGCGAAGCCGGTATCGCCAAATATGTGCAGTTCATCAATGAAGCCGCCGACATTGTGATTGCGCACGGCGGTTCGCTCTCCGGCGAACACGGAGATGGCCAGTCGCGCGCCGCACTGCTGCACAAAATGTTTGGCCCGGAGTTGGTGCAAGCCTTCCGCGAATTCAAAGCCATCTGGGATCCCACCAACAAGATGAACCCCGGCAAGCTTGCCGATCCCATCGCCGTGTATGGCCCGCAGGAAAATCTTCGTCTCGGCGCAGGATATGAAGTTCAATCCGTGAAAACGCATTTTCAATTTCCTGACGATGGCGGATCTTTTTCCAACGCCACCCTGCGTTGCGTCGGTGTCGGGGCCTGCCGCAAAGAGACCGCCGGCACCATGTGCCCCAGCTACATGGCGACGCGAGAAGAGCAGCATTCCACACGCGGCCGCGCCCATCTTTTGTGGGAAATGCTGCAGGGTGAACTGCGCCATCAGGGTTGGCAAAGCGAGCCCGTGAAAGACGCGCTCGAGCTATGTCTCTCCTGCAAGGCCTGCAAGCATGAGTGTCCGGTCAACGTCGACGTCGCGACCTACAAGGCGGAGTTTCTCTCGCATTATTACGAACACCATCGCCGCCCCATCCACGCCTATGCCTTCGGCATGATGGATCAATGGGCGCATCTGGCTTCCGCGATGCCTCGCATCGCCAATCTTCCAGGTCAACTCCCCGGAGTACGGGATATTTTGAAGGCCGCGATCGGCATGGCGCCGCAGCGAACCATCCCCGCGTTCGCCGCGCGAACATTTCAGAGCCGTTTCCATGCCCGCGCCAGGGCTCAAAAAGATTCGCGCCCCAATGTTCTGCTCTGGCCAGATACGTGGAACAACTATTTCTATCCGCAAGCCGCGCAGGCCGCGGCCCAGGTTTTAAGCGATGCCGGTTTTGCCGTGCAGGTGCCGCGTGGTCATCTCTGCTGCGGCCGCCCGCTCTACGATTTCGGCATGCTCGACCGCGCCAAACGATATCTGCTGCGCGTGCTCAATGCGCTCGCCCCGCAGTTGCAGTCGAACACACCCATCGTCGTCCTCGAGCCGAGTTGTGCAAGCGTCTTCCGCGAGGAATCGCTCAGTCTGCTAGCCAACGATCCGCGCTATGCCGAGCCCGCCAGAAAACTCGCCGCTCAAACGTATCTGCTCAGCGAATTTCTGGTGCATAAGGCAGACAACTACAAGCCGCCCGCCCGCCACGATCAGCGCATTTTGCTGCATGGCCATTGCCACCAGAAGCCGCGGATGACCGAAGAGGTCGAATTACTTCGCGCGTCCGGCGCTCAGGTCGAGCTGCTCGACTCCGGCTGCTGCGGCATGGCCGGCCCCTTCGGTTTTGAGAAGGGAAAATACACCATTTCCACCGCGCTCGCCAACCGCGTATTGATGCCCGCCGTCGAACGCGCTGAAAAGGAAACAGTCATTGTTACAAATGGTTTCAGCTGCCGCGAACAGATCGCGCAACTCTCCAATCGCCGCGCTGTTCATCTCTCCCAGGTCCTCGCGCGTAGCGACTAATATCCCGCCTCGTTCACCTGGTTCAACATCGGCTCGCCCGCCATGTAGCGTCGAACCTGCTCTGCGGCGAACTTATACCCACGGCTCGAAAATCCTGCCACCGAACCCGCTATGTGCGGCGTGATGAAACAATTCGGGGCGCTCCAAAGAGCATGTCCCTTCGGCAATGGCTCCGGATCCGTCACATCCAGCACCGCATGAATGCGCCTGGCTTGCAGTTGCTGTAACAATGCATTCGTATCCACGACTGGTCCTCGCGCCGCATTGATCAGCAACGCGCCCGCTTTCATCCGCGCCAGCATGTCGGCATTCATCATGCCGCGCGTGGTGTCCGTCAGCGGTACCAGCAGCACTACCACATCGGCCTCGGGCAGCAATCCTGCCAGATTGCTAAACGCTGAAACCCTCGGCTTGGCCGTTCGCGCCACCCGAATCACTTCCACATCGAACCCCTTCAACAGCCGCTCCACCTCGGAGCCGATGCCGCCATATCCGACAATCAGCACCTTCTTGCCGTGCAACTCATCCGCCAGGATGCGATAGGAATGCACGCTCGCCTTCGAATCCGACGGAGCCGCCTGCGTCCCTCCCGCACCTTTCAGCAACACCTGCCCATCCCAGTACTGCTCGCGCTGGCAATCGCGATAATGCGGAAGGCGCCACAGACTTGCCAAAATCGCCCCCACAATCCACTCTGCCACCGGAATATTGTGCAGCCCCTGCCCATCGCAAAGCAGAATTCCCTTCGGCAGCCACGGCAAAATCCAGTCCACCCCCGCCAGCAGGCACTGGATCACTTTCACCCCGCGCAGGAACGGAAACATGGGCGTGGCCAGCCATCCAAACATTGGCGGGATCCAGAAATCCACCTCCACCGGATGATCCAGATTGTCCGGCAACCGAACCAGTTCAACGTTTTCTTTCGGGAAATCAAGCAGGAAATCCTCAGAGATACTCGCGGGCAGTCCGATTTTCAACATGGCCTGATGATAATTAGCAGACTTCCATGGGGCAAACCTACACGCACTTTTTACCGTCGTGGAAATCCTCTGGCGGTACACTTGAGGCGACTTCCTGACATAGTGAAAGAATGGACGGAGCAACGCCTGTAGCTTTTTGAGCGGCCGAAGTCATACCACTCAGAAGGGAATTCCCGAATCTAAACGGAACTGAGATGAAGGTCAAATTGTCCAAAATTGCACTTGCCTTGTGCGTCGGCATTGCCTTTTCCCAATCTTTGTGGGCTCAAAGTCAGACCGTCGAAACTCCTCCCATGCTGGATCAGGGCTTCCACGAGATGTACAACCTCCACTTCCAGGAGGCGCATGTCATCTTCGCCAAGTACATGATTGAGCATCCCGAGGATCCCATGGGTCCGGTTGCCGATGCCGCCGCCTATCTTTTTTCGGAGTTCCATCGCACCGGTGTTCTGGACATGCAGTTGTTCACCAACGACACGAATTACCTGCAACACAAAACTGTCCCCGATCCGGCCATAAAGAAGGCGTTCGACGCCGCTCTCAGCAAGGCGGATGGTTTGGCCGACGCGATTCTGGCGAAGCAGCCCAACGATGCAACCGCCCTGTTCGCGAAAACTCTCGCCTTTGGCATGCGAGCCGATTATGCTTCCCTGATTGAGCGTCGTGACCTCGCCGGATTCCAATTTACCAAGCAGGGTAGCGCCTACGCCCATCGCCTGCTGGCCGTCGATCCCCACGCCTACGATGCCTATCTGGCCGTCGGCATGGAAAATTACATTCTGGGATTGAAGCCAGCGCCGGTTCGCTGGCTGCTGCAAATGGCGGGCGGAGAAACCAACAAGGTGGTTGGCGAGCAAGATCTGGAATTGACCGCTGCCCAGGGTCACTACCTGAAGCCGCTGGCTAAGCTGCTGCTTTCTGTCGCTGCGGTCCGCGATAAGGACATCGCCAAAGCCCGCGAATTGCTGGGGTCTCTCGCTCAGGAATTTCCCAACAACCCCCTCTACGCCGAGCAGTTGGCGAAGCTCAAATAACCCCGCCGCATCTCCGCCATGGGTAGACACCTGACTTCAGTCCGGGGAACCGAGCCTGAATCCACGCCGCGTCTTCAGGCGCTGAGATGTACTGCCGCCGTCCAAGCCGAAGTGACCACGTGCGCCTGCTCCTGAGTCAACCCAAAAAGAAAGGGCGTGGAATTTTCCACGCCCTCTCTTTCGATTGTGCTGCCGCGTTTACGGCAGGTAGTAACGGAACGACGTGAACACCATGTTGTCGTTGCCATGTGCTCCACCGCCGGGGTTCAAAGTGCCACCCTGGCCGGACCATAGGTCACGACGAATGTTGCTGTACTGGATTCCCTGTTTCAAACCGCCTTTGGGGCCGTTGTGAATGAAGAACCAGTATCCAACCGTGAACTCCTGCACGTCCTTGTTGTTACCCTTGCAACCGTTCGTCGAATTGCCTGGGGTAATCGGCGCAGAACTCGGGAACGAGGCGGTGGATGCGGGCTCAATCTTGCAACCCGACATGTCGGCGGTATACGCGCCATAACCGATCTGCTTGCCCCCGCTGATTGCATAGTCACGGCCAATGTAGTCGCCGCCGTAGTTGAAGTAGATATTCAGACGTTTGGTTGGGTTAGCCTCCACCGTGCTCAGCGCAGAGAAGCCGTGCAGCGGAGAGATGCTGCCGTCCGGCCGAAGCGTGACGTCGGCAATTGTGGACGAACCGTAGCGGCCCACGCCCTCGCCGTACAGACCCTTCAAGCCGATGGTCAGCTTCTTGTCGAACAGCGGACCGCGGAAGCCGCCGCCGATGCCGCCGCCAACTACTGTATCGTTATACGGCGAGCCGGTTGTCGGATAGATGCGGTCCCGGAAGAAGCGGCTGATGCCGAATAGTTCCCAGTGACCCCAGCCCGGCTCAACCGCCAGCTTGGCGATCATGTCCGGCGCAATGTTGAAGGAATAGTTGGACTCTAAATCGTACAGGCCGCCGCCCACTCCAGCCGTGCCGATCAAAATGTTGGTAGGCAGGTTCTGGCCACCCGGATTCAGCGTCTCGGCATTTTCCGCCGAAGCGCCCAGCCAGATTTTGTTGTCGATGTCCTTGCTGACGCGGAAGCTGTATTGACGAGTCCAGACAAAGCCCGCTTCGTACTGAGGATCGATGGTTGCTGGCAGAATCTCCGTTCCGCGAGTCAGGCCTTGCGTGGTTTCCGCCGCCAGCGACCATCCCTGGCCACCGGAGAAATCCCAGCCATTGGCCATTTTCGCGTCCACCCATAGTTGCCGCTGGCGAAGCACGTAGCTGTTCGACTGGTTGTTGTTGGACGTGATGCCAGTACCCAACCAATCCATTTCGTAGTAGCCGGTCATGGTGAAGTCCGCCAGCTTGCCGGTTGCCTTGATGGCGATACGCGACTGCCGACCTGTACCTTGCCACTCAGTCATCTGCGCGGCTGGCGAATACTGCAGCGGAACACCCGTAAATGGCGTGTTCAAGCCGCCGCCGGTCGCCCCGCTGCGCCACACAGTTTCAGCCGCCAGGAAGCTGCCGTGAGGAGAGATCGTGATGCCCTTGTAGTAAATCTCATCCGGATGCATCACCTTCTTCTTCAGAGCCTGTTGATCCTGCTCGGCCATGGTCGCCGTCTGCTGCGCCTGGGCGGCCTGTTGCTGGGCGTTCTGTACCGCCTCATGCAGACTGTCATAGGCCGCATTGTTTTGCTGATTGTTCTGCTGCGACTGTAGCTCGGACTGTGCCTGCTGGGCAGCCTGCTGCGCCTGTGTCGCTGTTTGCTGCGCCTGCTGCAGTTGCTGGTCGCGGCTTAGCAGCTGCTGCCTCAGCTGGTTGATCTCTTCCTGCTGCTGCTGGAATTGTTGCTGCATATCCCGCATCTGCTGTTCGATGCTGGTTGCCTTTCTGGCTCTTTTGTGACCGGTTGTGGTCGTGGCTGTACTCGATTGCGCGAATACAGTCAGACCCGCCTGCGGGGCAATCGCCATGCAGGATGCAAGAATCAGGATTTTTACCTTGTTCGGTCCGCGTTTCATTCGGCCTCTCACTCGTGTTGTTGTATTGAAGATCCAAGCTGGTGCAATCCCCGCCGTCCTAACTCTGGGAGCGCGATGACCCTCTGGGGGATGTGAGTACATGTTGCTGGCAAGGCTGTTCATTGACACCGGGAGTAGTCTTACAGCGCCCCGTGAATATCCTGAAAACAGAAGATGAATGGGAGATGAATTCCTGCGCCAGGTGTCGAATTGGCGTTTCGGTCCCGTCGGTTGCGGTTACACCCAGAAGGTTGCGTGTAGACTGCGGACGGTCGTGGCAGACCCCGACTGTTGCGGCTAGACCCGGACGTGGAAAGTCGCCCGGACTTCAGTCTGGGGAAAGAATCACCCCATACCGCGCCTTGAGGCGCTGAGGTGCAGAAGAAAACCGCGGAGATGATCGTCCCGCGGCCATGTTTCCGCCGGGCAGGGGAGTCTGCTTACGGCAGATTTCCCAGTTGATAATTCAGTGCCGCCAGCGACAATTGATACTCATAGCGAGCATTCACGTTCTCAATCGAGGCCTGCGTCTGTTCCAGCTGCGACTCGCTCAGCTCCACAATGGAGCTCAGCCCCAGCTTGTAGCGCGCCTGCGCCAGCTGCAGGCCCATGTTCGATGCCTTCAGCAGTTTCTCCGTCACCGCGATTTTCTGGTACGACGTGTTCGTCTGTAGCCACGCATCGCGAACATCCCGCACCACCCGGTCTCTCAAATCGCGCAGGTTTTGCTGCGCCGCCTGTGCCCGGTCATCTGCTTCTTTCGCCTGCGCGGTATAGCGGAATCCATTGAAGATGGGCACTTCCAGATCCACCCCAATCGCGCCGAACCAGTTGCTGATGAAATACTGGTCGACCCGGACCGGTGTGCCTCCCACGACAGCCATGGTGTCTAACGTCGGCAACAGTTGTTCCCACTGCGCGCGGGCATACTTTTTCGAGGCCTGCTGGTCATAGTCCAGCGCCATCAAGTCGGGCCTCTGCTTCAGCGCCATGTCGACCAGCTGGTCCTGGTCCGGAGGTGGTGAAGTCACCGCGCCGCCGCTGTCGACCGGTGTGTACGTCATCGGCCGGTCAAATCCCAGCACGGCTGTCAACGCGTTGATCGCGTTCTCGTATTGCGTCTGGGCGTCCAGCAGCAGCAGTTGCGCCCGCGCCAGGTTTTCGTCCGCGAAGGCAAGATCAATCGTCGAACGCAGCTTGTTATTCGTCAGTTCCGTAATCTGCTGGTCCGTTGTCTTGCGAGTAGCCACGGTCTGCTCCGCAACCTGGACCATCGCTTTCGCTTCCAGCGCGTTGTAGAACGCCTGATCGGTAATCATCACAATGTCCAGGGTGCTGGCTTGCGCCTGCGCATTTTGCGCCTTCTCGTACAGCTTGGAAGAAGCGATCAGGTTAGTTGTGTGACCAAAATCCGTCAGCAACTGGTGAAAATCCACGCCCCCGCCCGCATGCGTGAGCAATCGAGTCGAGCGCAATCCGTCGAAGGTGAATCGGCTGCCGTCATTCGCCTTGGCTGCCACCGCTGCACCATCCAATTGCGGCAAATATCCGGCGCGTGTCTGGCGGTAGACCTGGTGCTGCGCCCGCGCCAGCAATTGCGCGACACGGATCCGGGGGTTGTTGCGGATCGCAATCTGCTCGGCATCGTGCAGCGTTAACAGGGCCGGAATCGACGTGACGCGTTCCCCCGTCATCGTCTTGTCCGACCCCATATTCGGCGCCGTCTCGCTCAGCGTGTCGCCGGGCATCGCCGACGCGTGCGGAGCTACTGGCGAAGCACTCGTGTCCGCTCGTTCAATGTTTTTCGCCAACATCACAGTCGATGGCGCGTCCGCCAGCTTTTGCGCCCGCAAAGGCCATGGACAGCACACCATTGCGACCAGCGCCATTCCCGTCAGGGTAGAAAATCGTGGGTAGGTTTGCATTACGCTTGCACCTCCAGATCCTGCACATCTTCTTCAGAACCGTGTTCCGCATTACGGTGAATCAGGTAATAGACTGTCGGCACCAGAAACACCGTGACCATCCCGGAAACCGTCAGGCCGCCCAGGATCGCTCGCGCCAGCGGCGCATACTGTTCGCTGCCCGCCTCCAAACCCAGCGCCATCGGAATCAATCCCAGCGCCGTCGCCAGCGTGGTCATCATGATCGGTCGCAGACGCACCCGGCATGCTTCTCCAATCGCTAGTTTCAGCGGCTTGCCCGCGCGTCGTTGAATTCCGATGAAGTCCACAATCAAAATGCTGTCCGACACCACAATCCCAGTCATCATCAGGCAGCCCATCAGCGACATGATGTTCAGCGACGTCCCCGTGACCAGCAGGAACAACAGCACGCCTGACATCCCCGGCGGCACTGCCAGCAGAATGATGAACGGATCGGAGAAGGACGCGAACTGCGCCATCAGCACCAGGTACACCAATATCACCGACAGAACCAGTCCAACCGCGAAGCTCCGGAAAGAATCCTTCATGTCATTGATGGACCCTGAGATGTTCACCAGCGTGCCTTTCGGCGGATGGATGTTATTCACGATTTTCTGGATCTGCTTGCCCACCCGGCCCAGGTCTTCCGTCTTCGGCATGATGTACACATCGAACACGCGCCGCAACTGATAATGGTCCACCACCGTTGGCGTATTGATGTACTTAATGCTCGCCACCGCTTCCAGTGGGATTACGTTGTCATGCGGCGGAACCGTCTGCCCGGGCCGCTCCGCACCGCCCGGCGGCACGTAGGCGGTGGGACGGTCGGGACGCAGCGGAATGTCTTTGAAATCCTTCAGGCCCTGGATCTGGCTGTTGTAGTACTGCACCGTCA
>Ga0335075_10015835_pt1 | contig 11289 bp, 10 predicted proteins | sample Lox_Sample_24_FD_206723 | JGI IMG/M metagenome (GOLD analysis project Ga0335075, IMG submission 206723) | Soil microbial communities from Loxahatchee National Wildlife Refuge, Florida, United States - Lox_Sample_2.4 | ecosystem: Environmental > Terrestrial > Soil > Wetlands | place: USA... | reverse complement strand
CACCTATTCCGTCGTCGGACAGCCCTCGTCCAACTTCTTCCTGCTTCGCATTGAGAACGCCGCGCTCGATTCGACCCGGGTGTTCAACGAACTGCTGAAGCGCGGGGTCATCGTCAAGGACGGCGCAGTCTCGTTTGTCGGCCTCGGGAAGCGGCACCTGCGCATCGACGTCAGCCTGCGCAAGCAGATGGATCGCCTGATCTGGGCGCTCGGCGACATCGGTAATTCAGCCTGACCGTCGCCGCGAGGGCCGCCGTCAAGGGAGTTCGCATGGCGGGAAGGGACGCAAAGGACGCGCCGAAAGCCTCAGCCTGTGTGGACGGCGAGCGCCTTTGGGCCCGGCTGATGGAACTTGCGAGCTTCGGCGCCACCGCCGGGGGCGGCGTCAGACGGCTCGCGCTGTCGCGCGAGGAATGGGCGGCGCGCGCGAAGCTCATCGAATGGGCTCGGCCGATCGGGCTTGAGCCTTCGGTCGATCCCGCCTCGAATCTCTTTCTGCGATTGCCCGGCGCTGATCCGGGTCTCGCGCCTTTGCTGATAGGCTCCCACCTCGACAGCCAGCCGACGGGAGGCAAATTCGACGGCGCCTATGGCGTCGTCGCTGCGCTCGAGGCGCTCGAGGCGATCCGCGCCTTGGCGCTGACGCCGCGCCGCCCCATCGAGCTCGCCATCTGGATGAACGAGGAAGGGGCGCGCTTTGCGCCCGGAATGATGGGTTCGGCCGCGTTCGCGGGCCTGCGCGGGCTCGAGGAAATCAAGTCCGTCAGGGATCGAGCCGGCGTCAGCGTGGGCGAGGCGCTGGCGGCGCTCGGCGAGGCCGAGGCCGCCCTTCCGCGCCGTCCCCTCGGATTTAAGGCTGCGGGATTCGTCGAGGCCCATATCGAGCAGGGCGTCACGCTCCAGAACGAGGGTCTCGACATCGGCGTCGTCACCGGCATCCAGGGAAAGCGCACCTTTCGGGTCGAGGTGACCGGCATGGAAAGCCACGCTGGCGCTTCGTCGCGCGCGCAGCGCCGCGATGCGCTCGTGAGCGCGATTGCGATCGTACGCGCGCTGCACGCCGCCATGTGGGATGAAGAGGACCTTGTCCGCTTCACCATCGGCATGTTCACTGTGTCGCCGAATGCGCCCTCGGTTGTCCCCGGGCGCGTCATATTCTCGATCGACCTGCGCCATGACGACGCCGATACGATCCGGCGCCTCGGCGACGCGATTGCGGAGATTTGTCAGGCCGCGCGCGGCGCCTGCGACGTCACGGTGCGCGAACTCCTTTATGACGCGCCGCTCGAATTCCCCGATGCGATCAGGCGCCTGATTGGAAAGACCGCGAGCGGGCTCGGCTTGGCATGGCGCGAGATGCCGTCGCCTGCGGGCCATGACGCCCGCTATCTCCACTCTGTCTGCCCGACTGGAATGATTTTCATTCCATGCAGGGATGGGATCAGCCACAACGAGGCCGAAGAGATAAACCCCATTCATGCGACGGCTGGAGCCCGGGTGCTGGCGGACGTCGCATTCGCTCTCGCGGAGGCTAAAGCGTTTGCGGAGGTCTGACCCGATACGCGTTCGGCGCTGCTCCGACGCCGCGGCGTCGATCAAGCGCTCTCGCGCATTACAGTTCCGGTCTGCGCAGGTGCCACTCAGTCGCGCCCTGATAGGCGTGAGCGGCTCGGAAAAGCAGCGATTCGGCGAACGGTTTTCCGGCGAATTGGCAGCCGATCGGCACGCGGGCGGACGTTACCCCGCAAGGAAAGGTGATGGTCGGATAGCCGCAGACGTCGAACGGCGCGGTGAACGGTCCAATCGCGAGTATGGCGGCGGGATCTTCGCCGAGCGAGGCCATATACGCGAGGCTCGGTCCGGCGACAGGGAGGCCGGGGACAAGCAGCAGATCGATTTCCTCGAACATCAGCGCGACGTGGCCGGCGAACTCGCGTCGATCCTTGAGCGCCGCGGCGAGATCGAGGCCCGAGCAGGCGCGACCGCGATCGAGCAGCGCGGCGAGCCGCGCCCCATAGTCCGCTTTTCGGGATGGATAGGTGTCACGGTGCGCGTACGCAGCCTCGACGGCGCACTGCACCGCCCAGCCGCGCAGGATCAGGTCAATCGGAGGGAAGACGGCGTCGACGAAACGCGCGCCGAGACGGCTTGCGATCGCTTCGACCGCGTCGATCGAAGCCTGGACTTCGTCGCTCGCTCGTTCGCGCAGAAGCCGCCGGTCGACGCCGATCGTCACGCCTTCAAGCCCGCCCTCGATCTCGGCGAGATAGTCGGGAACGGGACACGGCGCGGCGGTAGGGTCGGCGGGGTCGGGTCCCGCGATCGCGCCGAGGAGCGCCGCAGCGTCGGCCGCGGTCCGCGCTATCGGACCGACGTGATCGAGAGATTCAGCCAGCGGAAAGACGCCGCGCCTGCTGACCCGGCCCCAGGTCGGCTTGACCCCCACGACGCCGCAGCACGAGGAGGGCAGCCGGATCGAGCCGCCGGTGTCGGTTGCGAGCGAGCCATAGCAAAGGCCGGCGGCGACCGCGACGCCGGAACCGCTCGAGGACGTGCCCGTCCAGTGTTGCGCATTGAAGGGATTGATCGGCGGCTCGACGGTCGGATGATGGTCGGCGTAGACGCCCTCCGTCAGCTTGAGCTTCCCGAGCAGCACGGCGCCCGCGTCGCGCAGGCGGCGGGTCGCGGTCGATTCGAAGGGTGGGCGCCAGTCGTCATAAATCGAACCGCCGAGGCCGGTCTTGATGTCCAGAGTGTAGAAGGCGTCCTTCACAGCCAGCGGCACGCCATGAAGTGGGCCGCGCCAGCGCCCGGAGCGCATATCCTCGTCGGCCTTCGCCGCGGCGCGCAGCGCCGTCTCCGGAGCGAGGGCGACGTAGCTCTTGAGGCGCGCGTCGTAGCGCTCGATCCGCTCGAGCATCGCCTCGGTCAACGCGCAGGAGGATATCTCTCCCCGCGCGATGCGCTCGCCGGCGGACACCAGACTATCGGCCCACAACTCAGGCGTGGTCATGCCGCTCTCCGGCGCCTCCGTCATCTGCACGAGGATGAGCGGAATGTGCGCTTATATCGCCAAAAAGATGCGCGAACTGCAACAATTCTCGGCTTTGATCGCGCGCTTTTTTTTGTCAGCATGCCTACGGGCGATTTGGCTGCGTGCGCGCCAACACACGGCTTGCATTTCATCAGTGGGAGCAGGACATGAGAAAACTTCTTAGGCGCGGAGCGGCCGTAGCCATAGCGCTGGCGATCACGGGTTTGACGCTCGCGTCAGCAGACGCAATGGACAAGGTTTCGATTCGATTGAAATGGGTCGCGCAGTCGCAGTTCGCAGGCATCTACGTCGCCCAGGCTAAGGGGTTCTATAAAGACGCTGGGCTCGATGTGACAATCAATCCGGGAGGCCCGAACATCAATGTCGAAACTCTGGTTGCGTCAGGCGCCGACACCTTCGGCGTCGCGAGCGGCACTGAGGGCATGCTCTACGCCCGCGAAAAAGGACTGCCTCTCGTATGCATCGGCATGTCGCAGCAGAAGACGCCTTTCGCCTTCGTGACTTTCGACAGCTCAGGCATCAAGTCGGTCAAGGACTTCAAGGGCAAGAAAGTGGCCGTATGGTTCACCGGCGTGCAATACACCCTCTACGCGGTTCTCGCGCATGAGGGCGTTCCGCGATCGGAGGTCCACATCGTCGCTCAGCCTTTCTCGATGCAACCCTTTCTCGACAAGCAGTTCGACGTCGCGACGGTCACCCTGTACAACGAGCTTCTTTCGTTGCGCGAGCAGGGCGTCAACAATATCAGGCTGTTCCAGCCCGACGACTCGGGAGTGACGACGCAGCAGGACGCGCTTGTCACCTCGGAGAAGGAGATCAAGGAGAAGCCGCAGGTCGTTCAGGGCTTCCTCGATGCGACGCTGAAGGGCTGGAAATACGCGTTTCAGCACAAGGATGAAGCCGTCGACATCGTGATGAAGGCGGGGTCCGGCCTTGAGCGCAAGCATCAGGCGGCGATGCTCGATGAGATCGAGAAACTGATGACCGCCAATCTCGGTGGAACCGAGGGGCTGGGCGCGATCGACATGAAATCGATCGAATCGGTTCAGAAGAGTCTCCTCGAATTCAAGGCGTTGAAGGCGCCTGTGGACCTGAAGGCTGCGTTCGATTCGTCGTTCCTGAACAAGGTCCCGGCCGAAGACAGGAAACTCTGAGGAAATCTGGTTGCGGCGGCCGAGCGCGCTTCGCGCGCTGGCGCGACGTAGGCCGCCGGCGCCAGGCGCCAGAGGAGCGTCATGTCTCCGCGTCCCTCAGCCGTAGGCCGCGCCATCGTTCGTTCGCCCGCGTTCGCGGTTGCGGCGCTCGCCGTGCTGTGGCTCGTGGCGCCGCCGTTTCTGCACATCGGACCGCGCTATCTGCCGCCGCTGCCGACCGTGGTGCGGGACGGCGTTTCGGTCTGGCCCGATCTGCTCGCAAGCCTTTGGCGCACGCTGATCGAAACCGTGATCGGCTTTGTGGCGGGCGCCGCATTCGGCGTAGCCGTGGGCGTGTGTTTCGCCTATCAGCGCATCGTCGAGCGGGCGTTCTTTCCGATATTCGTGGCGCTGCAGACCGTTCCCGTCATCGCCTTCGGCGCCATCGTCGTCATCTGGTTCGGCAACACGATCACCGCGAAAGTCGTCATCGCGTTCTATCTGACGTTTTTTCCGGTGGCGGTGAACACGCTGCACGGTCTCCACGCCGCGGATCCGCGCCGAATTGAACTGTTGAAGAGCTTCGGCGCCTCGAACTGGCAAATCTTCTGGAAATTCTCGCTCCCCTCCGCTCTGCCGACGATCATGACCGGCTTTAAGGTCGGCATTTCCCTGAGCCTCGCCGGCGCGATCGTGGGAGAATGGTTCGGCGACACGGTCGGCCTCGGCGTCATGTTGCTTCAGGGCCTGTATTTCGAGCAGGTTCCGCGAATCTGGATGCTCATCGTCGTGTGCGGCGCGCTTGGCGCGGCGCTCTATGGCGTTCTTGTCGCGATCGAACGGCGGTTTGTCTGGTGGAGGCCTGATTGAGCTCGATCCGCTCCGGGCTGCCGGTGGTTCTCGCCCTCGTCGCGCTGCTCGCGGCCTGGCAGTTGGGAGGCGCCTTGTTCGGCCTGCCGGTGTATGTCCTGCCGCTTCCCGTCGAGATCATCGCCCAGGGAGTCACGGACTGGTCGTCGCTGGGCGCCGCCGCCGCCACGACCTTTATCGAGACCATCGCCGGATTTCTGATCGGCTCGGCGATCGGAGCCCTCGTCGCCGTCGTCCTGGTCCTGGCGCCGCCGCTCGAAGTCAGCCTGCTGCCCTTGCTGATCGCGGTCAATTCGGTGCCGGCGGTGGCGTTCGTTCCCCTTGCGCTTATCTGGTTCGGCCTCGGCATGGCCTCGAAGGTGGCCATGGCGGCTCTAGCGGTCAGCTTCCCAGTGCTGCTCAACATGCTCGCGGGGCTGAAGCGTCCGAGCCCGGAGGCGGTCAATCTCTTGCGCAGCTTTGGGTCAAGCTGGCTCGGCGTCCTGTGGCGACTGCGAATCCCGACCGCGACGCCGTCGCTCGTCATTGGGCTCAGGGTCGGAATAGGGCGCGCGGCCATCGCCGTGATCGTCGCCGAGATGCTTGGCGCATATAACGGCATCGGTCAGACGATCTATCAGGCGACCGCGCAGGTCGATTATCTGACGGTCTGGGCGGCGGTTCTTGTCGCGTCGGCAGGCAGCCTCCTGCTTTACGGCGCTCTCGTTGCGGTGGACCGGAAACTCGTATGGTGGCGGTGACGATGGAGACGGCGGCGAAGCTTGACCGTGCGCGGCGGGAGGTCGGGGTGGACGAGAGAGCGCTGCGCATCGATCTCGCAGCCTGCTACCGGCTGGTGGCCCATTTCGGCATGGACGATCTCATATACAATCACATATCCGTGCGCCTGCCCGGACCGGAGCGCCATTTCCTGATCAATCCCTATGGACTGTTCTTCTCCGAGGTCACAGCCTCATGCTTCGTCAAGATCGATTTCGAGGGGCGAAAGGTTGACCCTTGCGACCATGAGGTGAACCAAGCGGGATTCGTAATCCATAGCGCGATCCACTCGGCGCGCGAGGATGCGCTGTGCGTTCTTCATACCCATTCCGAAGCGGCCACGGCCGTGTCGGCGCTGTCCGCGGGCCTGATGCCGATCAGCCAATTCGCCATGCGTTTCCACGGGCATATGGGCGTCCACGATTACGAAGGCGTCGCTCTCGACGAGGACGAGCGCAGCCGGCTGATCAGGGATATCGGCGCCCATAACGTCCTGGTCTTGCGCAATCATGGGGTGTTGACGGTCGGCCGATCCGTGGCGGAAGCGTTCATCCTCATGTACTATTTCGAGAAGGCGGCGCGAGTGCAGATCGCAGCCCTCAGCGCCGCTGCGGGCGGCGCGAAGCTGGTGGCGCCCGAGCCGCGGATCAGCGGCAAAGCGTCGCGTCAGTTCAACGACGGTCACGGCGACATTCGAGCCGCCGGGTCGCGCGAGTGGCCGGCCTTTTTGCGCTTGCTTGACCGCATCGATCCCAGTTACCGGGAGTGACCGAGCACCGGAAAAACTCGGCGCTCGAAGGCCCATTGGAGCCGGCGATCGCCGCTACCGCCTCCAGTCGCGGCGGGTCGATCGCTTATTCGGTTCTGGAGGGGCGAAATCCGCTTGTGCTGCTCATTCATGGCTGGTGTTGCAATCAGCGTTTCTGGCGCAACCAAATGGCGGCGCTGGGCGGTTGCGTGCGTTTGGCGACGCTCGATCTGAGCGGCCACGGTCTCTCTCGCCGCGCGCCGGATCGTGCCTGGTCAATCGAGGCGTTCGGCGCCGATGTCGTCGCCGTGGTCGACGCGCTGGCGGCGGATCAGGTTGTTCTGGTCGGCCATTCGATGGGAGGCCCGGTCGCGCTTGAGGCGAGTCTGCGACTTGGCGAGCGATGCCGGCTCGTTCTCGGCGTGGACACGTTCACCGACGCCGCCTTCTATCGCCGCCTCCCCCGCGAGGCGATCGAGGCGCGCGTGCGGACGTTCGCCGCCGACTTCGCGGGCGCAATGGCGCGCATGGTCGCCGCGATCACGGCGCCTGGCGATGAGCCAGGCCTCACCGACTGGATTGCCGCTGAAATGACGCGGTCCGATCCGCGCATAGCGCTGCCGGTCCTGGAAGGCCTTCTGGACTGGGACGTCGAACGACGCTGGCCTCTCTGCCAAGCGCCGGGTCGAGACCATCAATTCGAAGGAAGGCGCGCTTCGCAGCGCTCAGATTCCGCTCGACGGGCTTGGCGTTCACGTTCTCGAGGGCGTCGGGCATTTTCCAATGCTCGAGGCGCCCGAGGCCTTTAACGCCGCCCTGCTTGCGATCCTGCGGCGGCATGGTTTTGACGCTGATCGCGCCGCGGTTGTTGGCTGAGGCGGCTATCTTATCCAGTTCGAAGGCCTATAGGACGTCACAATGGATCTCTCTCTGACAGGAAAATCGGTGCTGATCACCGGCGCTTCGCAAGGCATCGGCGCCGGGCTTGCGAAGGCCTTCGCGGCGGAAGGATGCAAACTGCGCTTGACAGCCCGCAACGCCGAAAAGCTTGAGCGCGTGAAGGCCGAAATCGCCGACGAGTTTGACGGAGCGTCCGTCGACGTCCATCCGCTCGATCTGACGCAATCTGGAGCCGCGGAGGGCCTGGCCGCGCGCGCCGGCGACGTCGATATTCTGGTCAACAACGCGGGCGTCATACCGTCCGGAACGATGTTCGACGTCGACGAAGCCAGATGGCGGGACGGATGGGAGCTGAAGGTCTTCGGCTACATCAATTTGTGCCGGCTCTATTATCCCAGGATGAAGGCGGCGGGCGGCGGGGTCATCATCAACAATATCGGCAACGGCGGCGAGATTTCCGATCCGCGATACGTCGCCGGAGCGGTGGGCAACGCAAGCCTCATGATGTTTACACGATCGATAGGGGGGCAGAGCCTCGACGACAATATCCGCGTCGTGGGCGTCAACCCGGGGCCGGTCGACACCGACCGCATCTACAATATGCTGCGCAAGCGGGCGAAGGACCTGTTCGGCGACGAGTCGCGCTACGTCGAGCTTATGAAGCGCTATCCTTTGGGACGGCCCGCGCACGTGCGCGAGGTGACGGATTTGATCGTCTTCCTAGCGTCGGATCGCGCGAGCTATGTGTCGGGAACGATCGTTACAGTGGACGGCGGAATCGCCTCGAGACGATCGATCATTTAGGGCCTTGGCGCACGGATTGGAGAGAGCGATGGAGAGCCAGCGCCGTCCTCGCCGTCTCGGCGTTCTCATTCCTTCGTCCAACACGGTGGTCGAGCCGGAAACAGCGAAGCTCCTTCCGGAAGACGGATCAGTCGCGATGCATGTTTCACGGCTCCGGGTCGTCTCGATTGCGAGCGACGACGGATCCCTCGCTCAATTCAGCGCCGACAAGGTCGTCGCGGCCGCCGAACTCCTGGCGGACGCCGAGGTGGAGACGATCCTCTGGAATGGAACCGCGGCCAGCTGGCTCGGATTCGGATGGGACGAGGAGATCATCTCGAAGATCGAGGCGAAGACGGGCATTCGTGCGACGACGTCCATCCTTGCGATCAATCGGGAGCTCGAGCGGCTCTCGGCCCGCCGGGTCGGCCTCGTGACCCCGTACGTTGAGTCCGTGGAACAGCGCATCATCGCCAACTATCGCGCCATCGGCATCGAGGTCGCACGGTCGGTTCGGCGGGACCTCACATCGAATACCGCGTTTGGCCGAATTGATCCGCTCGACATCGCCGACATGGTCCGCCTGGCCGCCGTCGCGCCGGTCGACGCGATTCTCATCCTCTGCACAAATCTCGCCGGCGCATCGATTGCGCCGGCGCTCTCCCGCGAACTTTCGGCGCCTGTCCTCGACTCGGTGCGAGTCGCAGTCAGCCATAGCCTGGCTTTGCTGAGCGGCGGGGAGGTGGGCCGTTAGACGCCCATACGCCGAACGGCGCCCTTTGCCGCCGGACTCGTTTGGAAGCACCCACGGATCACTGACGCCGTCGAGAAGCGCCGATACCCCCCTACACGCTCTATGTTCACGCGCGCAATCGTGTGGCGCACCCATCGGACCGAAGCTGTCCGCGCGCGAGATGGGGAGGCGCTTTGCGCCATTCTGGACCGGTCAGTGACGATGGTCTAAATTGTCGACAAAGCGCTGAACCGGCCTCGCCGCTGCGGGCCGACCGCGAGGCCTCGGAAAACGCCATGAAGCTGTCAGCCGGCCAACTTCGCGATTTCGACGAGCAGGGCTACCTGTTCTTTCCCAACTGCTTCAGCGAGGAGGAAATCGCGCTCCTGCGCGACGATGCCCAGGCGATCCTCAAACTCGAGCGCCAGGAGGTGTGGCGGGAGAAGACCGGCGCGCCGCGCACCGCCTTCGCCGCGCACACCTTCAACGAGACGTTCCGCCTGCTTGCCTGCCATCCGCGACTCGTCGAGCCGTTGCGCCAGCTGTTCGGCGAGGACGTCTACGTGCATCAGTTCAAGCTCAACGCCAAGGCCGCATTCGAGGGCGATGTCTGGCAGTGGCATCAGGACTACGGCACCTGGGCGCGCGACGATGGGATGCCGGAGGCCCGCGCCATGAATATCGCCGTATTCCTGGACGAGGTCATGCCGATCAACGGCGCGCTGATGCTGATTCCGAAAAGCCACAAACAAGGTGTGCTCAAGGCTGGCCACGACTTGGAGACAACGTCTTATCCGTTATGGACGCTCGACAAGGAGACGGTGACGCAGCTTGCTTCCGAAGGCGGTATTGTCGCGCCAACCGGCAAGCCCGGCTCGGTGCTGATGTTCCACGGCAATCTGGTGCACGCATCCCCGCCGAACATTACGCCCTATCCGCGCAAGATCGTCTATCTCACCCTGTGCGCCGTCTCCAACCATATCACCAAATTCACGCGGCCGGAGTGGATCGCGCACCGCGATTTCACGCCGATCGCGCCGGTAGCCGACGACGCGCTGCTCGCGCACGCGCGTTCACGCCGCGTCGCGGCGGAGTAACTCAGGCGCGATCCCTCGTCTGAAGGCTAACTGCGCGCGAGGTGGCGCAATGGAACAAATTCGTGTTTCCACCTTTGCCGGCCCAGCCGCCCAGCCGGTAATCGATGCCCTTCCGTGGCCGAAGATTGCGAGCAAGGCGGCGCTTATCAAGGCCGGGGCCTGCGGCGTCTGCGGCGCCGATCTGCATATCTTGAAGGGGCGCTGGCCGAGGCGACTTCCCTGGCCGTTCTTCACCCTCGGCCCCGAGCTGAAGACGGTGAAGTCGACCGTAGCGCCATGGCCCGATCGTTGGTTCACTAGGCGGAAGAGAGATCATGAATCTGCAATCCTTGCTTGCCGCGCGCCTCGCCGCGGGCAAGCCCGTTCGTGTCGGACTCATCGGCGCTGGCAAATTCGGGTCCATGTTCTTGGCGCAAGTCCCGTCGATCGCCGGCCTTGAGGTGGCGGCGATCTCCGACCTTGATCCGGAGCGCGCCAAGGCTGCATGCCGCAACGTCGGTTGGGATGCAGGGCGCATCGCGCGTACGCGCTTTGCCGAACACGGGCGCGACGCGTGCGCCGATGAGCGCGTCGAGGTCGTGGTCGAGGCGACCGGCGATGCGCCCGCCGGCATTGCCCATGCCATACAGGCCATCGAAGCGGGCAAGCACATCGTTATGGTCAATGTCGAAGCCGACGCTCTCGCGGGGGCCTGGCTCGCCCGCAAAGCGCGCGCCGCGGGCGTGATCTATTCGATGGCGTACGGCGATCAGCCAGCGCTCATCGCCGAAATGGTCGACTGGGCGCGTTCAGCCGGATTTTCGGTGACAGCGGCGGGTAAGGGGACCAAATATCTGCCGGCCTATCACGCCGTCACGCCGGACGGCGTTTGGGAACACTACGGCCTCACCGCGGCGGAGGCGAAGCGCGCCGGCATGAACTCCCAGATGTTCAACTCGTTCCTCGACGGCACGAAGTCAGCGATCGAGATGGCGGCGGTCGCCAATGCTTGCGGTCTCGATGTGCCGAATGACGGCTTGGGCTTTCCGCCGTGCGGCGCGGACGATCTTGCTAGCGTCTTGCGTCCGCGGCGTCTCGGCGGCGCGCTGGCCGGCGAGGGTATGGTCGAGGTCGTCTCGTCGCTTCGACGCGATCGGCAGCCGGTTGAGCGTGACCTGCGCTGGGGCGTCTATGTCGTATTCAAGGCGGAAAGCGACTACGCCGCGTCGTGC
>Ga0335075_10015834_pt1 | contig 11289 bp, 10 predicted proteins | sample Lox_Sample_24_FD_206723 | JGI IMG/M metagenome (GOLD analysis project Ga0335075, IMG submission 206723) | Soil microbial communities from Loxahatchee National Wildlife Refuge, Florida, United States - Lox_Sample_2.4 | ecosystem: Environmental > Terrestrial > Soil > Wetlands | place: USA... | reverse complement strand
CTGATCACCGGCTCGATCTGGGCCAAGGCGTCCTGGGGCCACTGGTGGGTGTGGAACGAGCCGACGCTCGTCTCCTACCTGATCGTGCTGCTGCTCTTCGCCACCTACCAGCCGCTGCGCTTCTCGATCGAGGACCCCGAGCGACAGTCGCGCTACGCCAGCGTGTTCGCGATCGTCGCCGGCGCCTTCGTGCCCCTGAACTATCTGGCGGTGTCGCTGGCCACCGCCTACGTCCATCCGCGGGTCCTGACCCTGACCAGCGCCAACCTTCCACCCGCGATGGCGCTGGTGTTCGTGGTCTCGCTGGCCGGGATCGCCTTGCTCTACGTGACACTGTGGAAGTTCGAGATGGCCTCCAAGAACGCCCGCTCGCAGGTGCGCCGGCTGCGCCGCAGCCTGCTCGGGGACGACGCGGTGCGGCCGGTGGGGCGGAGCGCGGCGCCGTCATGAGCCTGCTGATCGCCAGCGCCCCGGCGCTTCCGCTCGGCACCTCGGGCAAGTACGTCGCCGCGGCGTACATCGTCTTCGTCGTGCTCATCCTCGCCTACGTGGCGATCATGGCCATCCGGGCGCAGCGTCTGGAGCAGGAGCTCAACGAGCTGCGGCGCGACGTCGACGCCGCCCGAGCCGCCGGCGACGCGGCCGCCGATCGCGAGCGCGAGGCGGTGCTGTGAGCGAGCTGCTGGCCATCGGCGTCTCGCACAAGACCGCGCCGGTCGAGGTGCGCGAGCGCCTGGCGCTGCCCGACGCGCGCGCCACCGAGTTCCTGCGCGACCTGCGCGGCGGGGCCGAGGTCCACGAGGCGGTGGCGGTGTCGACGTGTAACCGGACCGAGCTGTACCTGGTGGTCGGCGACCCCGTCGAGGCCGAGTCCACGGTGCTGACCATGCTGGCCCGCCAGGCGGGCATCCGGCCCACCGAGCTGGCCGGTGCCATCTACTCCCACCGCAACTGCGATGCCGCGCGCCATCTGTACCGGGTCGTCTCGGGCCTGGACTCGATGCTCGTCGGCGAGGCCGAGGTTCAGGGCCAGGTCAAGCGCGCGTACGAGGCGGCGCTGAGCCGGGAGACCACCGGCCCGCTGACCAATCGGCTGTTCGGGGCGGCGCTGGCCACCGGCAAGCGCGTCCGCACCGAGACCGCCGTCGGCGAGGGGCAGCTCAGCCTTCCCGGCGCGGCCGTCGCCCTGGCGCGTGAGACGCTCGGCGATCTGACGGACCGGCACGTGGTCATCATCGGCACCGGCGAGACGGGTGAGCTGACCGGGCGCGCGCTGGCCGACAGCGGCGTTGCCACCGTGTTCGTCGCCAACCGCCGGCGTGACCGGGCCCTCAGCCTGGCCCGCCGGTTCCATGGCTCGAGCATCCCGCTCGACGAGCTCCCCGAGGCGCTGGTCAGCGCCGACATCGTCGTCGCGGCGACCGCCTCGCCCCATCTCCTGCTGGAGGTACGCGAGATCGCCGACGTGATGCGCGCGCGGGAGGGCCGGCCGCTGCTGCTCATCGACCTCGCCGTTCCCCGCGACATCGACGATGCCTGCGCCGGGCTGGAGGGCGTCACCCTCATCGACATCGACGACCTGCAGGCCATCGCCACCCGCAACCGCAAGGTCCGCCAGGCCGAGGCGCGGCGCGCGGAGGGGATCATCGAGGAGGAGATCCAGAAGTTCGCGACGTGGCTGGGCTCGCTCGAGGTGCTGCCGACGCTGGCCGCCCTGCGTGCCCGCGCCGCCCAGATCGCGGGCCAGGTGGTCGACGAGAACAGTGGCAAGTGGGAGTCGGCCTCGCCCCGGGACCTGGAGCGCGTCGACGCCGTGGCCCGCGCCGTGGTCAACCGCCTGCTCCACGAGCCGACCCTGCAGATGAAGGCGATGCACGACGACCGCGTGCACGCGCGCATGGCGCTGATCCGTGACCTCTTCGGGCTCGCCGTCGAGGAGGGCGTCCCCGCCGGTGAGGCGCTGGATGCCGCGCTGGCCGAGGACGAGCCAGAGGTCGGGGTGGCCCAGGTCCACGCGCTGCCGGCGCGCGGCCAGCGGCGAGCCTGATGCGGATCGGCACGCGGGGCAGCGCGCTGGCCCTGGTGCAGGCGCGCTGGGTCGCGGAGCGTCTCGGGCCCGACGTGGAGATCGTGACCATCACGACCCTGGGTGACCGTGGCGCCGCCACGCTGGACAAGTCGCGCTGGATCTCCGAGCTGGAGTTCCAGCTCCAGGACGGGCGCATCGACATCGCCGTGCACTCGGCCAAGGATGTGCCCACCGAGCTGCCCGACGGACTGGAGCTCGTCGCCATCCCCGAGCGGGCGGCCGCGCACGACGTCATCTGCGGCGCGCCCGCGCTGGACGCGCTGGACCCGGGCAGCCGCATCGGGACCAGCAGCCTGCGCCGGGCCGCCCAGGTCCGCGCGGCGCGACCCGACCTGGAGGTGCTGGAGCTGCGCGGCAACGTCGACACCCGGCTGCGCAAGCTCGCCGAGGGGCAGGTCGACGCCGCCATCCTGGCCGCCGCGGGGCTGGACCGTCTCGGCCGTGGCGCCGAGGCCGGAGGGGTGCTGTCGGAGTTCGTGCCCGCCGCCGGACAGGGCGCGCTGGCCCTGGAGGCGCGCACCGGCGCGGTCGCGCCCGACGTGCTGGCGGCGGTCTCAGACCCGGGGGCGACGGCCTGCGTGACCGCCGAGCGGGTGCTCGTGCACGCGCTCGGCGCGACCTGCCACACGCCGGTCGGTGCCCATGCCCGGGCGCTCGGTGACGGACGGTTCACCGTGCAGGCCTGGGTCGGCCTGCCCGACGGATCGGCGTGGCTGCGCGACGAGGTCACGGGCGACGCGGATGAGATCGGCCCGGTGTGCGCGCAGCGGATGCTGTCGGCGGGGGCCGCGGACCTGCTGCGCCAGGCCGAGAAGGTCGCGGCGTGACCGTCTATCTGGTGGGGGCGGGGCCGGGCGATCCGGGGCTGCTCACCGCGCGGGCGCTGGAGCTGATCGCCCGGGCCGACGTCATCATCCACGACCGGCTCATCCCCGCCACTGCGTTGGACGGCGCCCGCCCCGATGCCGAGCTCATCTACGTGGGCAAGGAGGGCGGCGGCCCGTCGATATCGCAGGACGATATCGCGGCACGACTGCTGGAGCATGGCGCTGCCGGACGCGAGGTGGTGCGCCTCAAGGGCGGGGATCCGTTCGTCTTCGGCCGCGGGGGAGAGGAGGCGGAGCAGTTGCGCGCCGCGGGGATCGCCTTCGAGGTGGTGCCCGGCGTCACTGCCGGCGTGGCCGCGCCGGCGTACGCGGGCATCCCCGTCACCCATCGCGATGGCGCCAGCGCGGTGGCCTTCGTCACCGGCCACGAGGACCCCGCCAAGTCCGAGTCGGCGCTCGATTGGGCGGCGCTGGCCCGCTTCCCCGGCACGCTGGTGGTCTACATGGGCGTACGAACGCTGGAGGCGATCGCCCGCGAACTCAGGGCCGCCGGGCGCCCCGGCGACGAGCCCGCCGCGGTCATCCAGCGTGGCACGCTGCCTGACCAGCGAGTGGTGACCGGGACGCTGGAAACGATCGCCCGTGTGGCGGCCGGGGCCGGGATCAAGGCGCCGGCGGTCAGCGTCTTCGGGCCGGTGGCGGCGCTGCGCTCGGAGCTGGCCTGGTTCGAGTCACGACCGCTGGGCGGCCGGACCGTGGCCGTGACCCGGGGGCGCGCGCAGGCCAGCGGGCTGGCGTCCCGGCTGCGCGGCCTGGGTGCCGCGGTCGTCGAGGCACCGGCCATCCGCATCCGTGAGATCGAGGGGGCCGCCCCGGACCTGTCGCGCTATGACCTCGTCTGCCTCACCAGCCCCAACGGGGTCCGGTTCCTGCTCGACCGGCTCTACCGCGCCGGGCAGGATGCTCGGGCCTTCAGCGGCGTGCGCCTCGCGGCCATCGGCCCCGGGACGGCCGCCGCGCTGCGCGAGCACGGGCTCATCGCCGACGTGGTGCCCGAGAAGTTCGTCGCCGAGGGACTGGTCCAGGCGCTGGCCGAGCTGCCGGTGACACGGGCGCTGGTGGCACGGGCCAGCCAGGCGCGGGACGTGCTCCCCGACGCGCTGCGTGAGCGCGGCGCCCAGGTCGACGTCGTGGATCTCTACGAGACGGTGGCCGAGCCGATGTCCGATGACCAGCGCGAGGCCGTGGCCGGCGCCGACTACGTGACCTTCACCTCGTCGTCGACGGTGCGGTTCTTCTTTGACTCGCTGCACGGCGCGCTCCCCCAGCGCCCCCGCCTGGTCAGCATCGGGCCGGTGACCAGCGAGACGTTGCGCGAGCATGGCCGGGCGCCCGACGTCGAGGCCGCCCGGCACGACATCGACGGCCTGATCGGCGCGATCGTGGATGATGCGTCGGCACGCTGATGCCCAGCACGCAGAATCCATCACCGGTCATCACCTTCCTGTCTGACTACGGGCTGGCCGACGACTTCGTCGGCATCTGCCATGGCGTCATCGCCAAGGCGTGCCCGCAGGCCCGGGTCATCGACGTGACCCACGGGATCGGGCGCCACGACGTGCGCTCCGGGGCCATCGTCCTCGCCGAGGCCATCGCGTATCTCCCGGTGGGGGTGCACCTCGCCGTGGTGGACCCCGACGTCGGCGCGCAGCGACGCGCCGTGGCACTGCGCACCGGCGACGGCCGTCGCTTCGTCGGTCCTGACAACGGCCTGTTGACGGTGGCCGCCGAGGCGGCCGACGGGATCGTCGAGGCGGTGGACATCGCGCAGAGCCGCTTCCGCCTGCAGCCGGTGTCGGCGACGTTCCACGGCCGCGACATCTTCGCGCCGGTCGCCGCCGCGCTCGCGGGCGGGGCGACGCTGACCGATGCCGGCACCCCGATGGACGCCGAGGACCTCGTGGTGCTCAGCCTCCCGATGCCCGAGATCCGCGACGGCGCCGTCGTGGCCCATGTGCGCTATGTGGACCGCTTCGGCAACCTGCAGCTCAACGTGGGCCACGAGGACCTGGCCCAGTCCGGGTTGCGGCTGGGACGGGCCGCCACCGTCGAGCCCGGCGACGGGAGCGCCCATCCGGTCCACTACGTGCGGACGTTCGCCGACGCCGTCCCCGACGAGCTGCTGCTCTACGAGGACGCCCAACGCCGCCTGGCGGTGGCCGTCAACCACGGCGACGCGGCCAAGCGCCTGGGTTTGGGGCTCGACGACGAGCTGCGCATCCGCCCCGGATGAGGCCCTGCCGCGCCCGGGCCGCACCCGGGGGCAGGTCATGACCACCGCCGCGCCGTTCGGGACCCCCCGGCTGCACCTGCGCCGCACCGATTCCACCAGCACCCGAGCCCGAGAGCTGGCCGCGGCGGGAGCGCCGCACGGCATGCTCGTCACCGCCGCGGAGCAGACCGCGGGGCGCGGCCGCCAGGGCCGCACGTGGACCGCGCCGGCGGGGAGCTCACTGCTGTGCTCGGTGATCGTCCGCGACCCGCCGCCGCTGATGTCCCTGCGGGCCGGGGTGGCCACCGCGGAGGCGGTCGGCCGCGAGGCGCAGCTCAAGTGGCCCAACGATGTGTATGTCGACGGGCGCAAGGTCGCGGGGATCCTGGTCGAGGGACGGCCCCAGGAGGGCTGGGGCGTCATCGGCATCGGCGTCAACGTGGCGCTGGCGCCGCAGGACTTCCCGGCCGAGCTGGCCGGCCGCGCAGGGACGCTCGGTCTGGGGCCCGAGGCGATCGAGCCGGTGCTGGGGGCGCTGCTCGCGTCGCTGCGGCGGTGGCTGGCCGCGCCGGCCACGGAGATGCTCGAGGCGGTGCGCGCCCGCGACGCCCTGCTGGGTCAGACGATCACATGGGCGGGAGGGACGGCCCGCGGCGCCGGCATCGATGCCCACGGGCACCTGCTGGTGGACACCGCCGACGGGCGCCAGGCGCTCAACGCCGGTGAAGTGCATCTCGGTCCTTGAGCGATCATCAGACATCCGTCCAAAAGCCGGAGTCACTATTGACCGTTAGTGAGTGTGACGGGTATGTTGCCCGTCGCCTTATAGGGGGCTATAGGGGTTAGAAGGGGCTGCGCCCGGTTCGATGTCGACCGTGGCGCGTAACGGTGTCAACCATCCAGGAAAGGAAGCGGCCATGCTGCTCGAGCCCGTTGTCGTGAGCTCCCCGAACATGCGCTACTAGATAGCCGCCGCGAGCTTGGTTGCCGGCCGTGCGGTCGGTGACCAAGCCCGCATCCGTCCCGCCATCTCGCTCCCCGCTCCCTGCTCCCCGCTCTGAACCATGATCTCTCTGCTTGGCCGGCCGTACCCTCGCCGTTTCTTTCTTGCCCACCTCCAGTCCCAGCTCGGGACCGGCGCTGCCTATGTCGCGCTTCTGCTGATCGCCTATCAGCGGCTGCACCAGAGCTGGGCGATCGCGCTCGTCCTGCTCGCGGACGTGGTGCCCGGGATCGTGCTGGCAGCCCCGTTTGGCGCGCTGGCTGATCGTCTGCCCCGCGCGCGGGTGGTGGTCGCCGGTCAGCTCGTCAGCGCGGCGGCCTTCCTGGGCCTGGCGTTCATCGCCTCCTTCCCGGCCACCGTCGCCTTCGCGCTGCTGGCCGGCGTCGGCTCCACCATGCTGCGCCCTGCTCTCGGCGCGGCACTCCCCGAGCTGGTCGCCGAGGACGAGCGATCAGCCGCGACCGCGCTCTACGGAATGATCTTCACCGTTGGCATGACCGCGGGACCGGCGCTGACCGCGCTCGTGCTGCTGTTCAGCACGCCGGCGTTGGTGCTCGCCGTCAACGGCGTCACCTTCCTCGTGGCTGCGGCGCTCATCGCCCGACTGCCGCTGGGCGGCGCCAGCCGCGAGGCGAGCGGCGACGGAGGACAGACGCTGTGGGAGGCCACACGCGGCGGGGTCGCCGCCGCCCGGCAGGCTCCCGGCGTGATGGCGCTGCTGGTGATCGGAGCCGTCTCGATGTTCGCCGCGGCGGTGATCAACATCGCCGAGCCGATCCTGGCCACGGGGCCACTGCACGCCGGCCGGGCCGGCTTCGCGGTGCTGGTGGGCCTGTACGGCTGCGGCATGTTCTCCGGCTCGCTGCTCTCGGGTCGCGGTGGCACCCGCGTGGGGCAACTGCGCGGCCTGTGGCTCACCGGTAACGCGCTGACCGCGGCCGGGATGATCGCGACGGCCGCCGCGCCGAACCTTGCCGTGGCGGGAGCGACGTTCGCGGTCACCGGCGTCGGCAACGCGTTCGTCTGTTCATTCGGGATGCGCCTGTTCCAGGAACTCACACCGAGCTCGGTGCTGGGAAGCGTCCTGGGCCTGCGGGACACGGCAGCGAATGTCGGCTTGCTGGTGGCCTTCGTGGCCGGAGGACTTCTCGTCTCACCGCTCGGAAGCCGCGCCGTGTTTGCGGCGGGCGGCGTGGCGCTGTTTGTGGTGACATTCGTGGCCATGCTCGCCTTCAGGCCTCACGAGCGCGAGGCGCCGGCGGACGCCGAGCCGCGGCTGCGCGCGGTCGCCCCGCTGGAGGTGGAGCAGGCTGTCGCTGGCGCGCACTGAGGGCCCGTCGCGACGCGTTGCGCTCCAGCGTCGCGTGCGCGACGCGGGGCTCGATGCGCTCATCGTCACCGATCCGACGGCGATTCACTATCTGACCGGCTTCTCTCGCGATGCTTTCGCCATCGTCCTGGTGAGCGCCGAGTGGGCCTGCTTCGTCAGCGTCGAGGGGTTCAGCGCCGAGGCGGAGGAGATCGCCGCCGGCTGGGCACCGGTGCTGGTCGGGCAGGGCATGTGGGGCCGCGCGATGGCGATGCTCCAGGAGCGGCTGTCGCCCGGGGCGCGCATCGGCTTTCAGTCCGGGCAGGTGACGCACGCCCTGTTCACTCAGATCGCCGGCGGGTTGAGTGCGCTGACCCCTGAACTGGTGGGCGCCGACGCGGAGCTCGACAGCCTGCGCGCGGTGAAGAGCCCGGCCGAGATCGCGCTGATGCGCGCCGCGGCCGTCCCGCTGGAAGCGACCTTCGAATGGCTCTACGGGCAGCGGTTGAGTCAAATGACCGAGCGCCAGGTGGCGTGGGCCATCGAGCGCCGGTTGCGCGAGCATCACGGCGCCGAGGCGCTGGCCTTCGAGACCGTTGTCGCCTTCGGACCCCACAGCGCCAGCGCTCACCACACGGCATCCGACGCGGTCATCGAGCCGGGCGGCCTGGTGATGGTGGACGCGGGCTGCGTGGTTGACGGCTACCGCTCGGACATGACGCGGACGGTGGCGATCGGGCCTCCGGACGCGGAGGCGGCCGAGCTCCACGCCGTCGTGCGCCGGGCGCAGCAGCACGCCCTCCAACGGCTCGGCCCCGGGGTGACGGGCGACGTGGTGCACGGCGCGGCGACGGCCGTGATCGACGCCGCCGGCCACGCCGGTCGACTGCCCCATGGCGTGGGCCACGGCATCGGCCTGGAGCTGCACGAGGCGCCGTTCTGCGATGAGGGCGTGCCCGAGACCCTGGTGGCGGGCCATGTGATCACCGTGGAGCCCGGGGTCTACCTGCCGGGCCGTCATGGCGTGCGCATCGAGGACGAGGTCGTGATCACGGGAGCGGGCCATGAGCGCCTCACCACGCTGTCCTCCGAGCTGGTGGTGTGCGAGTGACCCGCGCGTAGAGCGCGGGTCGGGCCCGCGCCCCGCCCGTCAGTGGGCGTGACGCGGACCCGGGTCCGGCGTGTCTGTGCTCCGGGCGATCAGTGGGTCATCCGCGGATCGACGAACACGTCGTCGATCTGCGAGGTCCCGGTGAGCGCCGTGAAGCGAATGGCCATCTGGGTGGTGCCCCCGTTGAGCAGGCCCGTCAGCACCGACGCGGTGAGCATCTGCGCCGATGGGCTCCAGCTGGGAGAGAGGGCCACCGTGCCTACGGGCACCGCGACCGGGATCCCCAGAAGCGGCTTGTAGACGACCGACACCAGGACGGTCGACAACAGTCCGGTGTTGTGCGCGAAGAAGCGAAACATCGGATACGCCGCGTCCACACACGTGAACGGAGACGTCACCGACCCCCCCGCGGACAGGCTGACCGACGACGCTCCGACAGAGCCGGTGGCGCCGAAGGGCTCACTCCCGCTCACGATGCTGGCACCGTGGGTGAGTGTCCATCCCGACGCTCCATTCTCGAACGAGCCACCCGGGACGAGCTTGTACTCGTTCGTGTCGTTCCACTGCGCAAACGGCTGCGAGAGCGCCGCGTTGTCACAAGCGTCGGTGGTGATCAGAGCCGCCTTGGCCGGCGCGCCGGACAGGACGGCGATCCCGAGGGCCGAGATGACGGCACCCACGAGACGGGTATGGCGGCTGAAAAGGCCCTGCAACATGTGTACGCACCTTCCGTGGTGTGTTCACTGGCAGCCGAGCTATCTCGGAGAGACCTCTAGCTTTGCGTCCCTGGCTCGCGCCAGGTTTGCCCTTTTCAGTTTCGTTTGACGGAAAGGGCATCGGGCCTTCGACAGCGATGCTCATTTCTTTAGTCGTTTGGTGGACGCATGTCCGACGGCCGGTCCGTCCTTTGTCACGCGCATGACTAAGGGCGGGCGGTTTCGCGGCCGATACGCGTGCGCAGGATGACTCACAGGCTGTCCGCATGATGACCAAGGAACCCACTCTCGAAGAGCAGCAGATGCTGGCCGACACGCGTCGCCGTGCCGGGGCCAAGAAAGCCCGCAGCGAGCTGGCCACTGAGCTGCTGGTCGACCTCGCCTTCCTCGCCGCGGTGGTGGCGTTGTTCGTGCTGCCCTCCCCGCAGGGCTGGAACCCCACGGGCGCGGTCCTGGCGATGATCGTCATGTCGCTGGCGGTCCGGGTCCCCTTCGAGACGCCGTTCGGGTTCACTGTCGCCAGCCAGCTCGCGTTCGTGCCGCTGCTGTTCGCCATGCCGATGGCCTACGTCCCGCTGGCCGTGGCCACGGTGCTGGCCACGCAGACCCTGGTCCGCGTGCTCAAGGGCGAGGTCGGGCCGGAGCGACTCATCCGCAGCGTGGCCAACTCCTGGTTTGCCGTGGGTCCGGCGCTCGTGTTCGCCATCGCCGACGTCCGGCCTGATGCCGCCGGAGCGGTTCTCCTGCTGGTGGCGCTGGCAGCCCAGTTCGCCGGCGACTTCGTCGCGGCGGCCATCTACTTCCGGGTCACCGCCGGGATCACCGCGCGCTCGCAGCTCAAGGACAGCGCGTGGGTCTACGGGATCGACGCCGGGCTGTCGATCGTGGCTCTGGTCGTCGCCGAGGAGCTGCACGTCGCGCCGTACGCGGTGCTGGCGGTGGTGCCGCTGCTCGGACTGCTCCGCACGTTCGCCGACGAGCGCAAGGAGCGGATCGCCAAGCTGCTGGAGCTCAATGAGACCTACCGTGGAACGGCGCTGCTCCTGGGCGATGTCATCGCCGCCGACGACGGCTACACGGGCGAGCACTCCGAAGGCGTGGTCGGCCTGGCCCTGGCCGTCGGGGATGCGCTGGGCCTCGATCCGGAGCGCCGGCGCAACCTCGAGTTCGGCGCGATGCTGCACGACGTCGGCAAGATCACCATCCCCAAGGAGATCATCAACAAGCCGGGCAAGCTGGACCCGCACGAATGGGAGATCATCAAGACCCACCCGGCTGAGGGCCAGCGGATGCTCGACCGCGTCGGGGGGTTCATGATCGAGGTCGGCGCAATCGTGCGCGCCCACCACGAGCGGTGGGACGGTGGCGGCTATCCCGATGGTCTGGCCGGCGCGGCCATCCCGCTGGAGGCGCGCATCATCACCTGTTGTGACTCCTGGAGCGCGATGCGCACCGACCGCCCCTACCGCGGGGCGATGTCCTTCGCCGCGGCGGCCGAGCAGATGATCACCAACGCGGGCTCCCAGTTCGACGCCGCGGTCGTGCAGGTGATGCTTGAGGTGGTGGCAGCCGTCGACGGGGGCGCACCGGCGGATCATGTGGCGGTGGCGGACACCGTGACCGCCTCGGCGGAGGAGCTCGCGGCGGCGGCCGCGCAGCTCGCGGTCCCCGCCACCACCTGAGCGGGCGCTACGCCGCCTCTTCGGCGTCCTGGGCCGGGCGGGCCCGGGTGCGGCGCTTGGGCTTGATCTGATCGACCGTGCCCTCGGAGGCCGTCTCCGTGCCGGAGGCCTCGCTCGCCGCCTCCGCGGCCGCAGCAGCGGCCTCCACGGCCTCGGCGGCCGCGGCGGTCTTGCTCTCCGCGGCCGTGGGATCGGCCTTCTTACGGGGGGCGCGGGTGCGGCGCTTGGGCGCCGGCTTAGGCTCGGCCTCGGTCTGGGCCTCGGCCACCGGTTCGGCCTC
>Ga0335075_10015833_pt1 | contig 11289 bp, 9 predicted proteins | sample Lox_Sample_24_FD_206723 | JGI IMG/M metagenome (GOLD analysis project Ga0335075, IMG submission 206723) | Soil microbial communities from Loxahatchee National Wildlife Refuge, Florida, United States - Lox_Sample_2.4 | ecosystem: Environmental > Terrestrial > Soil > Wetlands | place: USA: Florida... | reverse complement strand
ACGAAGGGCTCAACTGATCAGGTCTCTCGGATCGCCCCGACTACGTCGAGATGGGCGTATTGCTCCGGGGCCTGCGCGACTGTGCCTGTCGCGCCGCTTGCGGGAGTCGCGGACCCAGTGCTCAAGAACGCTACGAATATGAGAAGCGGGCGTGCTGGTATTCGGGCATGGTCGATCACTCCGAAGCTACGGTATCACGTTGAGCCGCAGGACGAAGCCCCTTAGGGCCTGGAAATCGTTGATTAAATAGTGGCATGTCTTTATCAAAGGATGTAATGTTATGTCATAACCCGTGATGGATATTACTTCCAGGATCGACTGGATTTGGATAGGGAGCCACGCCAGCGGATGTCAGCAATTTTGCGGCGTTGAATAAGTAAGCACAATTTGTGATGCGTCGAATTAGCCAAGTATGGCCTTTGTTGCTCCTCGCGATTTTCTGGTTCGCGCAGCTGCAGGGGACCGTGCACGCGATCAGCCACCTTCACGGGGCCAGCGGCGTTTCCGCTCACACCCTTGTTGCCCCGGAGGGCTTCTGCGCCGAATGTGCGGCTCTTGCCCAGGCAGGCGCAGCGCCTCTCCCGTCGTTCCCCACCTCGTTGCCGGCGTCCCCGCCGCAGGGTGTCTTGGCAGCGGTCGCAGTGCTTTCCTTTGCCGCCGCCCCCGCCACTTTCTATCGTTCACGAGCTCCGCCTCCGTCTCCGATCTGATCGCGACTGATCCGACCGCGGCATGACCGCGGCTTTGTTTCATCTGCCTTCTATCGGAGTACCTCATGCCTCGTTTATCCGCCTCGGTGGCGGTGGGCGCGATGATTGTCGCGTCCTCCGCCTATATTCCATCCTTCGCCGCAACACCCGCCCTGTCTGTGCCGTTGCAGAGCGAGGTCAAGGATTCGCTGGGTCACCCGTGGAAACACCGCGATGTTCGCCTGTTGTCGAGCGACGGCAAGGAGGTCAGCACGACGACCACCGACGCCAACGGCATCGCGCGGTTCCAGCATGTCGCGCCGGGAAAATACGTCATCGAGATTCCAGGTGTGAACGGCGCCCTAACACGCAAGGACGTCCTCGTCACGAGCCAGGGCAACCCCACGGTATCGCTCGTCACCGACGTGAAGCCGGAGAAGGTCGCGTCGACGCCGAAGAGCGCTCTCGAGCAGATAACCGTCACGGGCGTCAGGGCGACTGAGCCGGGCGCTCTGCGCGGCGACATCGTGATGACCGAGTCGGTCGACAGCCAGGAAATGGCAAAAACCGGCGCAACGAGCCTGATTGATGCCTTGACCCATCGCCCGGGCATCGACATCCAGGTCGAATGCTCGGTGTGCAACGTCCGCAGCATCACGCTCGACAATCTGCCCGGGCGCTTTACGACGCTCACCCTCGATGGCGTGCCGATCTTCGGTCCGGCGTCGAACGCGTACGGGTTGGACATGCTCGGCGTGAACGGCCTCGAGCGCATCGATGTGTCCCGCGGTGCCGGCAGCAGCCTGACGACCCCGGAGTCGCTCGCGGGAACGATTACGCTCGTGACCAAGGTTCCAACGAAAGATACTGCGGAAATTGATGCCGACGCCGGTAACTTCGGTTACCGACACGAGACGGCGTACGGCGCGAAGGTATTCGACTGGGGTGCCGTCTCGGTCAACGCCACCAATCAGTCACACTACAGCGTGGATGGCGTCGGCTACGGCATCTCGCAGTTCACGGGCTACCACCGGGAACTGGCAGGGATCAGCCTGTTCGCCAACGATCTGGACGGATTCAGGATCAAGACCCGCTACGATCACATCGAAGAAAAGCGCGGGGGCGGCCCGCTGGGCAACGATTACTCCGCCATCCTCGCCAATACGACGGGCAACCCGTTCAATTGGAGTGCCGGTCCGAACGGCTCCCCCTATTCCAACACCTGGATCGAACCGTCCACCGGCCAGCCGGTAGAACCGCCGTATGACGGAGGGGAAGCCGGGATAGCCCAGATCATCTTCACGGTGCGCAATCAGTTTGTCTCCACGGCCGACCGAGACTTCGACGACGGCACCAAACTGCACTTGGCCTTCGGCTACGCGCACCACGAGCAGTCCTCCTGGTACGGCATGGATTCCGACTACTGGGACAACCAGCATCAGATCTACCTGGATGCCAACCTGCAAAGACTGCTCGGCGGTGCACTCTTCACGGTCGGCGCGAATTATAAGTCTGACCAGCTGAGCAGCCAGTCAATCAGCACGACCACAGGCACCCCGTACTACGGGATCCTGCGTTACGATGTCGATGCCTATCAATACCGCACCCCGGGCATTTATGTGCAGGGGTACGAAGCCTTTTTCGATGAGCGTCTCGAGATCAACGCGAGCGTTCGCGAGGACGACAACAACGAGTTTGGCTCGGTCACGACGCCACGCTTGAACGCACTGTGGCATCACTCCGACACCCTATCGAGCCGCCTCGCGATCGGAACCGGTTATCGACTGCCGACATCATTCTTCGAGCAGGACCATGGCATTCTCAGTGCCTTTAGCGTCGATCGCAGCGGCGCGAAGCCGGAGCGGTCGAAAAATGCGTCCTACTCGCTCAACTACGCCGACGATCGCTTCGCCGTTACCACGTCGTTGAACTACACGCGCATCACTGATATGGCGCTGTTTGTCAACAATGCGGCGAACAACTTCGTGCTCGAGCCGGCGCAGCAACCGTTCACCGTAGCCAACGCCGACATCGACGGTACCTGGCAGGCAACACCGAGCGATGCGTTCACCGTTGGCCTCGAGGGCTACCATTACCAGTTTAATCCGTACGACGCGTACAACGCAGCCCTGTTTTCACGCCCGGAGTATCGGGTGCACTTGAGCTACGATCACGATTCCGGACCGTGGGACTTCAACATCCGCAGCACGTTCACCGGACCCCAGAACCTTGCGAAGTGGTACGATTATGCAGACAATCCGATCTACAATCTGAATGGCACGCCGAAGCCCGACTGGAGCCCGACGTTCTGGGTTGTCGACATGCATACGAGCTACCAGTTCAACCAGTGGGTCTCCGGTGAGCTTGGAATCACCAACCTGACCAACTACCAGCAGGCGAAGCACGACAGCTACCTATTCCAAGACCCGTACGGCAATCTCAACGTGACCTACATCTGGGGTCCGAACATTGGCCGCGCGGCCGTTGCCGGCGTGAAGGTCAAGTTCTGATGGTCGAGGCTACCGTGCACAACCGCATCAGCAGCATCGCAGCGTTCGCGCTGGCGGGGGCGTTCCTCGCCAGCGCATTTGCGCCGACGCCTGTGTTCGCGGCGGAGCGCATGGAATTCCAACTCGCCACGCTGAACGGCACCGCCTTCGTCAAGCTCGACGATTTCGTCAATCGCGCGATACTGATCAACGTATGGGGCACGGAGTGCCCGCCCTGCGTCAAGGAGACGCCGCTGTTGAACGCGCAATCGCAGATCTATACCAACGTGCAGTTCCTCGGAATCGGCACCGACGATCGCATGTCGTCATTGCGCTTCGCCAACAGGTTCCAGGTCCACTATCCGCAGCTGCAGGCGCCGAAGGATCCCAGTGGACTGCTGCGACGTTTGGGCGATTTGCACGGCGCACTGCCATTTACCGTGGTGCTCGATACCGAGCATCGAATGTGCGCCAGTCGGCTGGGCGAGGTCAATGCGGAATGGATCGCAGCCGCCGTGAAAAAGTGCTCTGCCGATTAGGGGTGATTCAAGGTGATTCAAGGTGATTCAAGAAGCTAATCTTGACGTACGCAAAGGCCGCGATGTGGCGATGGTCGATGGCGCTCACGCCTTTGTTCCCACCCCACCGGGGACTGCGGGGCGGAATTTCGTCTGCGCTAAACCCCAGGGGTCCTTGGTCTTGTGGTCCCCGGAGACAGCGCATCAATGATGCGGCAATCGGCAATTCGCCCATTGCCCGGACATCGCCTGGCGATACGACGCAGCTCGTCGGCCAGCCGGCGAAGGTCGGCGACTTTTGTCTCAATGGCTGAAAGATGCTCTGCCGTGATCCGATCGATGTCCGTACAGGCGTGATCCTCTCGGGAGGATAGGCGCAGCAAGTCGCGGACTTGGCCGAGCGTAAATCCCAGTTCGCGGCAGCGCCGAATGAAGCGCAGCCTTGCCAGATGTCCGTGACCATAGGAGCGGTAGTTGCTCGCGGTGCGCGGCGGCGCAGATAGCAGGCCGGCGTTCTCGTAATAACGAATGGTCACGGCCTTCGTGCCGGTGGCCTTTGCCAGATCACCGATCGTCAGGTTTTCTTGCCTTCTCACGGCTTGACCCTATAGTCACTATAAGGTGCATTCTACCCCTTATCCGTAGGCCCAAGATAGGGATTTTCCCATGAGTTGCTGCGCAGGTGTTCATTGTAGCGGCCCGGAGGTTAAGCCACTGGGCGGCCGCTATCGCCGTGTGCTGTGGATTGCACTGGTTATTAACGCGACGTTGTTTATTGTCGAGATCGCAGCGGGAATTACGGCGGCCTCAGTCTCTTTGCAAGCCGACGCGCTCGATTTTTTGGCTGACACCGCCAACTATGGAATCAGTCTATTCGTCATCGGCATGGCTCTGCGCTATCGCGCGATAGCCGCTCTCGCCAAGGGCACGACCATGGGCATCTTTGGCCTCTGGGTCACAGGTACGACGCTATGGCATGCGTGGCATGAGACGCTACCACAAGCCACCGTCATGGGTGTGATTGGCATCGTCGCGCTCGGAGCCAACGGGATCTGCTTCGCCTTGCTTTGGAGTCACCGCAATGGCGACAGCAATATGCGCGCCGTTTGGGTCTGCTCCCGCAATGACGTGATGGGCAACGTGGCCGTGTTGCTCGCCGCCCTCGGCGTATTTGGAACCGGCGGCCGTTGGCCGGATGTGCTTGTCGCTGCGATCATGGCATGCCTCGCGCTGCAAGGTGCGTGGCAGGTGATCCGGATCACCCTGACCGAGTTGGAGAATGACCGGCACTCAAGGGCCAAGCCCGAGACCATCGCGGCGCGAATCCGCCGACTCTTGACGCATCCGGGGCCGGCTGAATATTGATGCTCCGGCACAACGACGTACGAATGCCGGCTGAATTGCTGACCGCCCAGCTACTTTTCCGCGGAATCGCATTCGGACAAAACGAATGACCCGAATCCGCTGCGGTGCTTGAATTGGGCGGTGCCGGTGAGCAGAGCCTCAAGGGCGGCGGCGCAAATTTTGGCCCCACGATTGCCGTCGAAGTTACCCCGATCGAGAATCGGCCCGAACTGGAGGGCGGCGTGACGCCTTTGTATGATCATGGCAAAACAGAATGGGACACTGATCTACTTTTCAAGAAACCGTGGACATTAGGGTCGGCTGGTATCTCGAGCCAAGTTATAGCTACGATTTTGGCAGAGGGCACGAGCAGTCAATCGGAATAAGCGCTGGCCTGCTTATTGCGATCCCCAGCCGCAAGCGGTAGGCGTGGGCGGTACCGCCCCACCGCGCAAGTCCCGTATAGCCGCCATGTAATGCTATAGCATAGCACTGACTCGGTGCTGAGGCCTCGAGATTGACCGCCCAAACGCATATGCACGCGATGTCGGTGGCTCAGCCTCATGTTGAGCCGAGACGCTTCACAGTTGCGGCTATCGTGGGAGTCATCGGAATACACACAATCGCTCAGCGCTACCGGCTTTCTCGGACCATAAAACGCAGGTGCTATCCCCTCACCCGCCTGGTGCTTGGCGGCATGCTAGCGGTGTCCGCCTGCATGGCGATGAGCGGTTGCTATTTGTTGGAGAGCGCCTACGGTCAGTTGTCCTTGTTATCGAAACGCGAGCCTATCGAGCGCGTGATTGCTCGCCCGTCGACTCCAGAGGCAGTGCGCCTCAAGCTTGAGGAAGTTGCTGACATTCGGCGCTTCGCTAGTCACGATTTAGGATTGCCGGAGGATGGCAGTTACCGCAGCTATGCCCGCATCAGCCGGAACTATGTGGTGTGGGCCGTGGTTGCTGCGCCTGAGTTTTCCATCGATCCGCGACTTTGGTGCTATCCGATTGTGGGCTGTGTCGCTTATCGGGGATACTTTGTCGAGCGCAAAGCACGTGCATTTGCGGCCCATTGGAGCAAGAAGGGCTTCGATGTGACCATCGACGGAGTTGCGGCCTACTCAACTCTCGGCCATTTCGATGATCCCATCATCAGCACGATGATTAACTGGTCGGATACAGATTTGGCGGCGGTAATCTTCCATGAGCTGACCCACCAAATGCTCTATGTGGCGAACGACGCCGATTTCGATGAGGCGCTCGCGATGACCGTCCAAGAGGAAGGAGTGCGCCGCTGGCTGACCCTCCAAGGACGCGAATCGGAACTAGCCGCTCGGGAAGTGGATGAGGATCACCAACGCCAAGCCGTCGAATTGCTCCGGCACACGCGGGATCAACTTCGCATACTTTACGCATCGGGTGGTACCCTGCGAACGATGCGGGAGGAGAAGCGCGCCACCCTGGCGGCCTTACAGGTTTCTTACGAGGTCCTGAAAATGTTGAAGGCGGTCTGAAGATGTACCGGTTGACGCGGCGAAGTGTACCAGCCGAAGTTGCAGGGGTGAGGGTGGTGCGCGGCTCGGGTGGCGGTTTGGTGTACAGTCACTGACCCTTGCTGGATTTCTCCGTCTCTTGGCGGTGGACCCAGTCTCGATAGGAAGGGCCATTGATCACGATCACGCAGCTGTGGTGGAGCAGACGGTCGATGATGGCCGTGGCGCCGAGGTGATCGTCGAGATACTCGCCCCAGTTTTCCCATGGGATGTTGCTGGTGATGATGGTGGAGCGGCGTTCGTTGTAGCGGGGAAGCAGTACCTTCTGCATGAGGCCCGACCGGAAAGCCTCCTTGCGTTCGACCTGTTCGAGGCCGACTTCATCGATCACGAGCAGGTCGGCGCGCACATACGGTTTGATCGCCGTGCGCATGAGGCTGCCGTCGGCGAGACCGGCATTGAGCCGAGTGAGCATATCGGCGCTGGTGGTATAGAGCACACGACGATTGGCGATACAGGCGCTCAAGGCGAGAGCCTTGGCGATGTGCGACTTGCCCGTACCTGACATTCCGGCCAGTAGCACGTTGCGACCTTGATCGATGAAGCTGAGCGTCGCCAGTTCCATGACGAGATCGCGGTCGAGCTTGGGCTGGAAGGGGAAGTCAAAGCCCTCGAAGGTCTTACGTTCCGGCAAGCGAGATTCGCGCACTCGCCGCTCGATGCGTGACTCCGTGCGCTGACGCACCTGAGGTTCGAGCAGCCGCCAGAGCCAGAGCAGCCGATCGTCGTTGGGGGTGGGTGTTTCGAGCGCCGCTTGCAGGGCGCGGCGCAGCTCGTTGAGTTTGAGCGCCTGCAGTCCTGCGAGGATTTTCTCGAGCAACTCAGGCGGGTGTTTCGGGATCTCTTTCATCGGCGGCTTCTCCGGTCTGCGGCGTAGCGTTGGTATCGCCGGCCCGAAGCGCCGCGTAATCGGTCAGGGGCCGCTGCTGGATGGGGTGTTCACGCATCACCTCGCGGATGCGACTGCGCGTGGTGTCGGCGATCTGAGCCTCGAGCGAGCGCGGCTTGAAGCGGGTCTCGAGGATCCGCTCGACCGCGCGCCCGTCGTAGGCGTCGTAGAGCGTGGCGTGCTCGAGCGCCTTGACGATGTCCTCGGCCGACCACGTCACCTGCAAGCCGAGCAGGTGTGCGATCTCGGGTCCCGGACAACGCTTCTTCTGGCGCAGCCGCTGCCCGAAGGTCGCGGCCGCTTCGCCCCAGGCGGCGAGTCGCTCGGTGAGCAGCGTCAGGTCATAGCGGGTGCGCCGGGTGCCGGCCTCGCCTTGCCGCCCGCCCGATCCGTCGGGCAGCCTCGCGTACTCGGCGAGGCGATGGATGCCGCGATCGAAGACCTCGACGCGCTCGAGGTCCGCACACACGTAGAGGAGTTCCCCGATGTGTTGGTCCGCCACACGGTAGAAGTTGCCCTGGTGGCGCACGTAACCGTAGGTGTCGGGGAGGCGGATCACGACCTCGCGGGTGTCGTAGGGGCGCACCGGCAGGGGCTTGAGGCAGGGGCGTTCCTCGGTGAGCATCTCGGCGATGGTGCGCTTCGTCCGCGGATGGGGCCGTTGCATGGCCCGCTCGTTCATCCACCAGATGAGCACCTCCTTGAACTCCTCGAGACCGGCGAACTGGCGGCCGTTCAAGAGATTGCGCTCGACGAACCAGAACGGGCGTTCCGTTTTGCCCTTGTAACGGGCCATCCCGCGCGGGGCGATGTTCATCGTGAAGCGGTAATAGGCGGCGAAGTCCACGAAGCGCACGTTCAAGATCGGCTGATCGCACTCCCAACGATCGACGACCCCGGGCATCGTATCGGTGACGCACTGTTGCGGGACGCCGCCGAAGCGCTCCAGACTTCTCTTCAGGCACCCCAGGATCGTCGTCTGCCGGCTGTTGTCCCAGGCCTCGAACGCGCGCGCTCGCGACCAACTTAAAGTACACCCCCAGAACTGCACCTTCTGCCCGCAGCCGGGCAGGACATAGGGCGACCAGTCGAACTGCGCCTGGTATCCGGCAGGCGTCTCGACCACCTGGAAGGCCTGCTTCGGACGCTCCGCTTTGCGCCGGCCGCGCAGGTACTCGCGCACGATTGTGTACTGGCCGGTGAAGCCCGCGGCCGTGAGCAACTCGTGTAGCCGAACCGCGGTCAGATCTTCGTACGTCGCCAGCCACGACTCGATCTGCTCGGCGAACGCATCGAGCTTCGAGGGCCGGCGCACCGGCGGCGGGGGGACCTCGCGCTCGGGCGCCGAGTCGCCCTGCTCGCGCCGCGCGGCGAGTTCCTCGAGGAGCTTGCGCACGGTCTTGCGATGGATGCCGAGCACGCGGCTGATCGAGCGATGCGACTCGCCGCGTTGCCGGCGTCGCTGCACCTCGTAGGCCAGACGCCGGCGAACCTCCTCATCCATGTGCAGCCTCGACCGGGACGCGAAGGCCACTGGCGGCGGCGAGCGCCTCGAGCTGCTCGCTCGCCCGCCGCCCTGAGCCGATCGCTTGTTCGAGCACCGGCGCCAGCACCCGCGCCTCGGCCGCTCGCAGTCCCGCCGGCGCCTCACGACAGAGGCTGCGCGTCAGCTGATCGCTCAGGCCGCCAAAGCTCACCAGGAGCCCCCGCAGCCGGTTGCCGCCCCCGCTCAAGCGCGGATCCCGCCGCGGAGAACTCGCGGCCTCGGCGGCGAGGTAGCGCAACGGGTCGGCGAGCACCTCGCGCACCGCCATCGGATCGGTCGTCTCGAGGAGGCGCTCGATGAGCTGCGCGCTCTGGCGGCTCGTCAGTTGATGCTCGCGGACCGCCGCGGCCGCGCGCGGTTGGTTGCCGCGCGGCAACCGCGCTAGCTCCCGCGCCGCCGTCGCCGACAACAGCCCCAGACGCAGATCATCCTGTAATGCCGGATCGAGTGCCTCGGCGAGCCGCAAACGCCGGCACACCCAGGACTTGTCCCGTCCCAGAAGATCCCCGACCTGCACTTGCTTAAGGCCCTGCTCGCGGATGAGTGAACGCACGATCCACGCCTCTTCGATCTCGCACAGCCCGGGCCGCGCCTGGTTGCACTTCAAGATCGCCGCCTTGGCTTGGGTCGCATCCAACTGCACGACCTGCGCCCAGAGCTCCTTGAGCCCCAACTCCTCGGCCACCCGCACGCGCTTGAAGCCATCGAGCAGCACCCATCGCTCCCTCTCCACGGCGCAGCTGACCACCACCGGATGGCGGATCCCTTCCCGCTGCACCGAGCCGCGCAACTGCTTAAGCAACTGCGGCGCCGCCAGGCGCAACGCCCCATACCGCCGGTCGATCGCGGCGAGCGCAAGGCGCTCGGGCTCGCTCATCCACGCGCCATCCGCGACAGAAGCATCCGCCGCACATCGGCAAAGCCTGCCTCATCCGGCGGCGGTAAGCCTTCGGTGAACTCGATCTCGACCAGCGGCCGGCCGGTCAGGTGATCAAACGTCGCGAACCATTGGCGCGTGATGCAGAACGCTCCCGGGCCTTCCACAGCGAGCACAACGCGCACCGGCCGCCCACACCACAGCGCCAGCGCTTCGCTCAAGCGATTGAGAGCCTGCGGATGCGATGGACCGTGCGGCAAGCGCGCCAGCACCACGCTCTTGCCCGCCTCGTTCATCACCACCACCCGCGTGCGCAGCGGTCCCGGGGTGACCGCCATCCACAGCCGCTCTCTCATGGGTTACTGCCTCGCCCAAACTGACCGGCCCGACTATCGCCGAGACCGCTGCGGCGGCGGAATAAGCTCGATGCGTCACGCGGGCGGCGCGCTGGCGCTCCCGGTAACGGCGCTGGCGCTCGGCGTGGTTGCGCCGCCCGTTGCCGCTTTGCTGGTACCTCGCCCCCGCCGCCCGCACGCTCTCGCGGCGCCCCTGCGCCGCACACTCCCGGCTGCAGTAACGCTGGCCACGGTCACAATCCGAACACAGGCAAAACCGGCGCCGGCATCCTTGACAACACACCGCCCGCAGCCATACCACTCAACGGATCGTATCCTAGAGTCTTAGGCCTATCGGGCACGGCAATGCATCCTGGCCCAGCGGAGAGCTATCCATGTCACGCAAAAATAAAAACCGCCAAGAGAAAAATTGGCGACGACAGCTCGAGAAAAAGCGCCAGGACGATGTGGTCAAGGACAGCGCCGCAACGCTCACCTGCGCGGGGGAAACCGCAGGCGACTTCGCCTACCAATGCACCCACCAGCAGCAGGAACTGGACTTCGATCTGCCGTTCCTGCACCTGGCGCTCGAGATCTGGCGAGAGTCCCCGCTGGCTCCGCCCTCACTCCTGGCCGCTCTCGATGAACTGCTCATCGAGCAACTGCGTCATCGGGAAACCCTCATCCGCATCGGACTTACGCTTGAGCAACTCGCCGCCGATCCCAGTCTGCATATCCATCTCGATCCCATCGAACACTACCGCGAACTCGTTAGAAGCCGCCTATACCCCGAACCCCCGACAGACTGACCCGCACCATCCTCACTCACCCGCCTGGTACAGCATCGCCGCAGACGCACGGCATCCTGATCGCGGTCACTGGTATACCGCGCCGCCATCCCTGGTACACACAGAGACCGCTGCTAACACGCGGCTTTCCGACCATGACCCTCTTCCTTCGCGGATGAGTGGATTGAACGAAGCATGGCGCGGGCCTCATCGAGTCGTTCGCGGACGATCTTCAGGGTCTGAGTGGGCAATGCTGGCTCGTTGA
>Ga0335075_10015832_pt1 | contig 11289 bp, 8 predicted proteins | sample Lox_Sample_24_FD_206723 | JGI IMG/M metagenome (GOLD analysis project Ga0335075, IMG submission 206723) | Soil microbial communities from Loxahatchee National Wildlife Refuge, Florida, United States - Lox_Sample_2.4 | ecosystem: Environmental > Terrestrial > Soil > Wetlands | place: USA: Florida... | reverse complement strand
CTGGAACAGCGTCTCTTCACTGTCCTTGTCGCCGACCGCCCCGATCAGCACGACGCCGTCATAGGGCTGCAGCAGGAGCTCGCGTAGCGGCCTGCCGGGACCGGTCACATATTCGACAACGCGACAGCGGCGCAGGTCGGAGGCCTCATCGACCACCGTCATCCGGTAGGCGGCGCGGGTGGTCGCTGCTTCGATCAATGCTCGCGCGAACGGTCGCAAAAAGCTTTCGTCGAAACCGAGCAGTGCAATCGGGTGGTCCTCGCTGACCGAAGAGCGCAGTTCAAGCGTCGCCCAAAGCGAGGCCCGGCCCTCGAAATAGTCGGCGGAAGCGAGGTCGAGATTGATCGAATCGATTGGCATCGGCGAAAATGCCGAGCGCGGCGATAGAAATGCGAAGCAGGCCGGTTCCCGCTTCAGCGAAATGTTCGTCGTCGCTTCGAGGTTCCGTTCGGTGATCGCGGGACTGTCGGCCATCTTAAAAAAACCGTCGCGGGTGACCAATCCTCGACGCTTGGATAAGCCGGGCCAGGCAGTATTGTCAAAGCGCAAGCGCCGAGAGTTCCGGTTGTGCGTCTATCAGCCGCGCGCCGGCGGCGCGGTTTTTGCCCGTGTCCACCGCAACCGGGAGCGCGCTCGGCGCGCATCGCCCGGCCAGCCGGTTCATTCCTCCGGCGCGCGGCTCAAGGCCTCTTCGGCGGCGAGCCACTCGTTCTCCGCCTGCGCAATCAGCTGCAGCAGCGCGGCACGGCGCTGCATGGCCACGCCGATCGCAGCACCCTTGACCCGCGCGCCGTTGAATTCCGCCAAAGCCTGATCGATCGCGTCACGTTCCTGTGACAGGCGAGCGATTTCCGCCTCGGCCCGACGGGCGCGTTGCAGCAACGGGTCGAGTGTCTGTCGCTGCACGGCGGCGCGCCGCCGCGCCGCCCGGCGTTCATCGCCTCCAGCCGCGCGTCCGGCCGAAGCCGGCTCGGTCCGCTCGAGCAGCAGGCGCCGATAGTCGTCGAGATCGCCGTCAAACGGACGCACCGTGCCGTCGGCCACCAGCCACAGCCGGTCGGCGACGAGTTCGAGGAGATGCCAGTCATGGCTGATCAGCACCACCGCTCCGGGGAACTCGTTGAGCGCCTCGACCAGCGCCTCGCGGCTTTCGATGTCGAGATGGTTGGTCGGCTCGTCGAGCACCAGCAGCGCCGGAGCGGCATGGGTGACGAGCGCCAGGTTCAGCCGCGCGCGTTCGCCACCCGACAAGTCGGCAACCGCGACAAATGCCTTGTCCTGGCCAAAGCCAAAGGCGCCGAGCCGGGCGCGCACAGTCTCCGGCAGAGCTCGTGGCAGCAACGCCGACAGATGGTCGTAAGGCGATTCCTGCGCCCGCAATTCTTCGATCTGATGCTGCGCGAAATAGCCGCTGGCGAGCTTTGGCGAACGGGTCACCCGTCCCGACAGCGGCGGCAACCGGCCGGCGAGCAGGCGTCCAAAGGTGGTCTTGCCGTTGCCGTTGGCGCCGATCAGCGCGATCCGGTCATCCGGATCGAGCCGCAGGTCGAGCCGCGCCAGCACCGGCTTGCCCGGGGTGTAGCCGACGCTGGCGCGTTCGAAGGTCACGAGCGGCGGGCTCAACCGGGCCGGCTCGGGAAACGCGATGCGCGGCGGCGGCTCACGGACCGCCAGCATCACCGGTTCAAGCCGAGCCAGCGCCTTCAACCGGCTCTGCGCCTGACGCGCCTTTGACGCCTTGGCGCGAAAGCGGTCGACAAAGGCTGCGAGCCGCTCGCGCTCGGCCTGCTGCTGGCGGGCCACCACGGCGAGCCGTTCCGCCTGCTCGCGGCGAGCGCGCAAAAACGCGTCGAAGCTGCCGAAATAGGCAGTCAGCTTGCCGGCTTCGAGATGCAGCGTCGTGGTCGTCGCCGCATTCAGTACACGGCGGTCGTGGCTGACCAGGATCAGGGTGCGGCGATAGCTGCGCAGAAATCGCTCGAGCCACAGCGAAGCTTCGAGATCGAGATGGTTGGTCGGTTCGTCGAGCAGCAACAGATCGGGCTCGGTGAACAGCACCGCGGCCAGCGCCACCCGCATCCGCCAGCCGCCGGACAGATCGTCGAGCGGCCGGGTTTGCGCGGCGGCATCGAAACCGAGCCCGGCGAGAATACGCGCCGCCCGCCCGGGTGCCGAATGCGCATCGATCTCGACGAGTCGCGTCTCGATCTCGGCGGCGCGCAGCGAGGCGGGTTCGCGCTCACGCTCGGCCAAGAGGCGGGTGCGCTCACGGTCGGCGGCAAGCACCGTGTCGAGCGGGCACGCATCGCCGCCCGGCGCTTCCTGGGCGAGAAAGCCGATGCGGCAGCCGCGCGGCAGTTCGATCGTGCCGTCCTCCGGTTGCAAGACGCCACGGATCAGGTCGAGCAGGGTCGATTTGCCGACGCCGTTGCGGCCGACCAGCCCGACCTTGGCGCCGTCCGGGATCTGCGCGCTCGCCCGGTCGAGCAAGGCGCGACGCCGGTCGATCCGGTAGGTCACCTCGAACAGGGTCAGCATCGCGGTCTCTTAGCATGTCCGCCGCCGGACCGGCAGCGGCCGCATGGCGGCCCGGGTCCGGGTTCAGCCGCCGGCCAGCTTCCGGTAGAGCGCCTGTTCAAAGGCGCTGGCGAGGGCCAGGGCGCGCCGATCGGCGAAGGGCAGGAACTGGGCGAGAATGACAGCGGCGACCCGCCGCGCCGGATCGATCCAGTAATAGCTGTTGAAGATCCCGCCCCAAGTCAGGCTGCCCGCGCCTCGGCCATTGGGGCCGGGCTGCGGCGTGATCATCCAGCCCAGCCCCCATTGGCAGCGCATCTCGGGAAACAGTGCGAAATCATTGGTTCGCTCCGGCATGACGGTGCGCATGATGCCGGCTTCGAGATCGCCGGTCTGGTTCGTCGCCATCGCCGCGACCGTCTCCGGGCGCAGCAGCCGGGCGCCGCCGAATTCGCCATGGTTCAGGACCATCCGCAGGAAGCGCAGGTAATCGGGTCCAGTCGAATAAAGGCCGCCACCGCCCGACCAGAACTCCGGGTGCGGCGGCGGCGGGTCGAGCGTGATTGCTTCGAGGCCGCCATCCTTGCGGCGCTGATGCACCCGGGCGAGCCGTACCGTCTGCGCCGGCGTTGGCGCGAAACTGGTGTCGGCCATGCCGAGCGGAGCGAAGATGTGCTCCCGAAAATAGGCATCGAGCGGCTTGCCGCTCGCTCGTTCGACCGCCTGACCGGCCCAATCGATGCTGATGCCGTATTGCCAGCGCTCGCCCGGGTCGAACAGCAGCGGCAGTTGGAGTGCCGCGCGCTCTCCGGTGCCGATCGACGGCGTGCCGGTGCGCTGCGCATAGCGGATCAGCTCCGAACTCAGCATCTCATAGCCAAAGCCCGCAGTGTGGGTCAGCAGATGGCGCAGCGTGATCGCCCGCCGCGCCGGCCGCAGCCGCGGCTTGCCCTTGTCGTCGAACCCGCTCAGCACGTGCGGTGAGGCCAGTTCGGGCAGCACGCGGGCGATCGGGCCGTCGAGATCGAGCTTCCCTGCCTCGACCAGCTGCATCGCCGCGACCGAAGTTACCGCCTTCGTCATCGAGGCAATGCGAAAGATCGTGTCGAGGGTCATCTCGCCCGGTTGCGCGAGATCGCGCCGGCCTAAGGCGCCCTCGTACACGGTCTCTTCCGGTGTCGCCGCCAATGCTACGACGCCCGGCGTGTCGCCGGCATTGACGGCGCGGCGCAATACCGCGTCGATTTCGGGAATGCTCGCCATCCGCATCGCCTCAGCGCCGCCGTGGTGAGGCGTCTTTGGCCAATTGCGAGGTGATGTCGGCGAAGGTCACGGCGAGCGAGGTGCGCACGTCGATGACGCTCGGCCCGCGCGCCGCCAATGCCTCGCGCAATGCCGGCGCGATCGCCGCCGGCTCCTCGATGCGCACACCGCGGCAGCCGAGCGCGCGGGCGATCGCGGCATGGTCCCAATCGTTGAACTCGGCCGCGAACGGCCCCGAGCCGTGCAGCACCCAGCCAAGCGCGTTATTGTTGAAGACGACGCAGATGATCGGGATGTCGCGCTCGACCGCGGTCATCAGCCCGTTCATCGTCATCGCAAAGCCGCCGTCGCCGCACACCGCGACGACCGGCCGGTCGGGATGGACGAGCTTGGCGCCGAGTGCGGCCGGGATCGCAAACCCCATCGGCCCCGACCCGGCCGCCTGCAAAAACCCTTCGGCGCGTTTCGTCTGGTAGAAATGGGTCATCATGATGCGGTTTTCGCCGGCGTCGCAGGTGACGATCGCATCCTCCGGCAAGCCGCGCGACAGTTCGCCGATCAGGCGCTGCGGCAGGATCGGCTTGTCGTCGGCGAAATAGCCGCGCTCGTTGAAATAGCCGTGGCGCTCGCGATGTGCGGCGACGCGGTGCTCGGCTGCTCGCCGGCGATCCGTCCCGCTCCGCTCGACCTCGTGCAGCAGCTGGCCGACAACGACCGCCGCATCGCCGAGCAAGAGATGCTCGGCCGGGTAGTTCCACGAGGCGTTGCGCGGCTCGATCTCGATCTGAACAAAAGTCTGCCGCGCCGGGTCGAGCAGCGCGCGGTTTTCCCAGGCGGTGTCGCTGGGGCTCAGTTTCGAGCCGACCACCAGCACCAGATCGGCCTCGGCGACGCAGGCATTCGCCGCCTCGGTGCCAAAGGTGCCGAATACGCCCAAAGCCAGCGGGTGCGTCTCGGCAAACGTGCCCTTACCGGCCGCGGTTGTCGCCACCGGCAGCCCCGCCGCCTCGGCCAGCCGGCGCAGCCCGTCATAGGCCTGGGCGATGCGCACCCCGTTGCCGGCGATCAGCACCGGCTTTTGTGCTGAAAGGATCGCCGCGGCGGCGGCCTCGACCCGGCGCTCCTCGGCCGGAGGCGGTGCCACCGGCAGATAGTGGCGGGTCGGGTACAGCATCGGCTGCGAGTCGGGCGCGACATTTCCGGCCAGCGAATCATGGGCATAGAGGATCGCGACCGGCCCCGGCTGGCCCGACAGCGCGTGCTTGATGCCGAGCTGGGTGGCCTGCACCGCGGCGATCGGATCGTGCGCCTGCATGACCTGCTTGGTGACACCGCCAAAGGCGCGGCGCGCGTCCCAGCTGCCCCAATCGCCGGTTGCCTGCTGGTAGGGCGCGTGCAGCGTAAAACGCGGGGCGTCGCTGAAATCGGTCAACAGCAGCATCGGCGAACTCGACAGATGCGCCTCGATCGTGCCGATCATGCCGTTGCCGAGCACCCACGGCCCCTGGCCCAATAGCACGCCCGGCCGCCGCGTCAGCCGGCCATACACCTCGGCCATGACCCCGCCCAACGATTCCTCGCGCACCAGCACGGTGCGGATCGAGTTCTGGTATTTGCTCAAGCCGGAGACGATGCGGCCGGTATGGCCGCCGGAAATGCCGAAGACCATCTCGATCCCGGCTTCTTCGAGCACCCTGGCGACGAGCGCACTCGCCGGCGTCTCCTCGGTCAGCATCGGTTCGATCGGCATGGCTTCTCCTCCCTCGCGATGTGCGCCAAGCTTGCCCTGCTGCGCCGCCGAAGACAACGGGCCCGCGCGCGGCGCCGATCGCCCCTCGACAGCCTTCGCCCGCAGGCGGATGCGGGCTCTCGCTCCAAGGTGAACCCGGCCATTCGCCATTTGCGATTGTCTTCGGAACGCAGCGTGGTTAGCTCATTGTGAGAATTGCGCTTCGCGGTCCAGCCGCCCGATTTGGTGCAACAAAATGCCGGAGGGACGCATGCCGACGAAACCGTGTGAGCCGAGCCAGGGATCGGGTCACGTCCCGGCGAGGGCGTCGCGATGAGCAAGCTGCACGCCGATTATGTTGTCGTCGGCGCGGGGTCGGCGGGGTGCGTCGTTGCCGACCGGTTGAGTGAGGACGGGGCGCAGGTGGTGCTGCTCGAAGCCGGCCCGCGCGACTGGCACCCGATGATCCATGTCCCGGCCGGCGCGCTCCATTTGCGCGCCAACCCGCTGGTTAACTGGAACTATTACACCGAACCCGAGCCCGGGATCGGCAATCGCGCGGTGCATTGGCCGCGCGGCCGGGTGCTGGGCGGCACCAGCTCGATCAACGGCATGCTCTATGTCCGCGGCAACCCGGCCGACTATGATGGCTGGGCACAAATGGGCTGCCGCGGTTGGAGCTATGCCGATGTATTGCCGTTCTTCAAGAAATCGGAGAATTATGCTCTCGGCGACCCCGAATATCGCAGCAAAGGCGGGCCGCTGCCGGTCGAGGAATACCGCACGATCCTGCCCTTGACCCACCATTTTGTCGAAGCGGCGCAGCAGGCCGGTTTCCTGCTGACCAAGGACTATAACGGCGCCACCCAGGAAGGGGTCGGCTATTCGCAGATGACCCGCGGCGGCCGGTTTCGCGGCTCGACCGCGCAAACCTTCCTTGCCGAGGCGCGACGGCGGCGCAATCTGCGGGTCGTCACCAAGGCGATCGCCACCCGGCTGCTGTTCGACGGCAAGCGCTGCACCGGCGTCGCCTATCGCCGCAACGGCAAGGATGACGAGGTCGCGGCGGCGCGCGAGGTGATCGTTTCGGGCGGCACGGTCAACTCCCCGCATCTCTTGCAGGTCTCCGGGATCGGGCCGGCGAGCCATCTGCAAGCGATCGGCGTGCCGGTCGTGATCGATCTGCCGGGCGTCGGCGCCAATCTCAGCGACCATTTCGCGGCGCGCATTTCGCACCGGGTCAAGGACGCGGTCTCGGTCAACCAGCTCGCGCGCGGCCCGCGGCTGATGCGCGAGATCGCCCGCTATGCCGCGACCGGGCGCGGCGCCCTGACCTTTGGCGTCACCACCGCGATGGTGTTTTGCAAGAGCCGCGAGGGGCTCGCCAGCCCCAACCTGCAATTGCTGTTCACCCCCGGCAGCTACCATCCCAGCGGCTATGGCCGGCTCGAGCGCGAAGCGGGAATGACGATCGCGGTCTGCCTCGCCCGTCCCGACAGCCGCGGCACGATCATGGCGCGCTCGTCCGACCCGCTGGAGCGGCCGGCGATCCGACCGAACTATCTTTCCGTAAGCAGCGACGTCGATGTGCTGCTGGCCGGGATTGCGCATGCGCGGCGGATTTTCGCCGCCCCGGCGCTCGGTCGATACAGTGCGGCCGAGACGATGCCCGGCGCCGACAAGCAGTCGCCGCAGGCGCTCGACGACTTCATCCACCGCGACGGCACCAATCTGCACCACCCGGTCGGCACCTGCCGCATGGGCGAGGACCCGATGGCGGCGGTCGACTCGCGGCTAAGGGTGCGCGGCATCGCCGGGCTGCGCGTGATCGACGCTTCGGTGATGCCGAGCGTGACCACCGGCAATACCAACGCGCCGTCGATCATGATCGGCGAAAAGGGTGCGGCGATGATCCGCGAGGATGCTCGCGCGGCGTGAAATCGCCTCGTGTCGCCCGGCTGGCAGAACGGCCGCCTCGCCGGCGCTCGCGGCAATTCGACCCGGCAATTCATGCGTTGCGGCGCGCGGCAACAGCCTTGCGGGTCGTCCGAATTCGATTATATTCACCAAGCGAACCGGATCGCACGGGTCCGTGATACGGATCGTTTCGCAGGTGGGCCACGGCGCCCACCTTTTCATATCGCGACAGCGAATTTCGTATCGCGACATCGAATTCAGGAGCCGAGGTCGGATTTTTGGTCGATACCAATGCCATCGCGCTGTTGATCGAGCCGTCGCTCGGGGCGATGGGTTACCGGCTCGTGCGGGTTGTCATAACCAGCGGGCGCCGGGCGACGCTGCAGGTCATGGCCGAGCGGGTCGACGACATGCCGATGACGGTCGATGATTGTGCGCTGATCAGCCATTCGGTGTCGGCGCTGCTCGATGTCGCCGATCCGATTGCCGACGCCTACACACTCGAAATCAGCTCGCCCGGTCTCGACCGCCCGCTCGTCCGGCGCGAGGATTATGAGCGGTTTCGCGGCTTTGAGGCGAGAATCGAGCTGGCCCGGCCGATCGACGGGCGCAAGCGGTTTCGCGGCCGCCTGCTCGGCCTTGCCGATGGCGACATCCGGCTCGCCGGCGAGACGGGTGAGATGCGGCTGCCCTTTGCCGCGGTGGTCCGCGCCCGGCTCGTCATCACCGACGAACTCATCGCGGCATCGCGGCGCGGCGCCGGCGAGGATGCCGCCCGCGCACCGGCGCCGTCTTGATCCGCAGCGCGCCGAGCGCTGCCGATCGGTCTTTGTGAGGCCCCCAGGAACACCATGGATAGCACCGTTACCTACGCCCGCCCTGAGCTGCTCCAGGTCGCCGACACCGTCGCCCGCGACAAGGGGATCGATCGCGACGAGGTGCTCGAGGCGATGGAGCAGGCGATCCAGAAGGCCGGCCGCTCGAAATACGGTCAGGAATACGACATCCGCGCCGAGATCGACCGCAGAAACGGCGAGATCCGCCTATTACGCTTCCGCGAGGTCGCCGAGCCGATCGACAACGAGGCGACCCAGATCACGCTCGGCGAGGCGCAGCGGCTCAACCCGGAAGCCGAAATCGGCGATTTCATCACCGACCCGCTGCCGCCGATCGATTTTGGCCGCATCGCGGCGCAGACCGCCAAGCAGGTCATCGTCCAGAAGGTCCGCGATGCCGAGCGGCAGCGCCAGTTTCTCGAATTCAAGGACCGCATGGGCGAGATCGTCAACGGGCTGGTCAAGCGGGTCGAGTTCGGCAATGTCGTCGTCGATCTCGGCCGGGCCGAGGCGATGGCGCGGCGTGACGAGCTGTTGCCGCGCGAGAGCTTTCGCCAGGGCGAACGGGTGCGTGCCTACATCTACGATGTCCGCCAGGAGCCGCGCGGCCCACAGATCTTCCTGTCGCGAACCCACCCGCAATTCATGGCCAAGCTGTTCGCCCAGGAGGTGCCGGAGATTTATGACGGCATCATCGAGATCAAGGCGGTGGCCCGCGACCCCGGCAGCCGCGCCAAGATCGCGGTGATCTCGCGCGACAGCGGCATCGATCCGGTCGGCGCCTGTGTCGGGATGCGCGGCAGCCGGGTGCAGGCCGTGGTCGGCGAATTGCAGGGCGAGAAGGTCGACATCGTGCCGTGGGCGTCCGATCCGGCCACCTTTGTCGTCAATGCGCTCGCGCCGGCCGAGGTGGCCAAGGTGGTCATGGACGAGGAACAGCGCCGGGTCGAGGTCGTCGTCCCGGACGACCAGCTGAGCCTGGCGATCGGCCGCCGCGGGCAGAATGTCCGGCTCGCCTCGCAGCTGACCGGCTGGGATATCGACATCCTGACCGAAGCCGAGGAATCGGAGCGGCGCACCGAGGAATTCCGGACCCGCAGCCGCCTGTTCATCGATGCCCTCGATATCGACGAGGTGATCGCCCACCTGTTGGTGACCGAGGGCTTCGCAACCCTCGAAGAGGTCGCCTATGTGGCGCCGGAGGACCTCGCCGGCATCGAGGGATTCGATGCCGAGATCGCCGCCGAGTTGCAGGACCGCGCGCGCGGTGCGCTCGACCGGCGTGACCGCGAGTACGAAGAGCGCCGGGTCGCGCTCGGCGTTGGCGACGATCTGGCAGCACTCGACGGGCTCACCCCGGGCATGCTGGTGGCGCTCGGCGAAAAGGGAATCAAGACGCTCGATGATTTCGCCGACCTTGCCGGCGACGAATTGCTGGAATTGCTCGCCGCCTCCGACAAGAGCGGTGCCCCGCTCGACCCCGAGACCGCCAACGCGCTGATCATGCAGGCGCGCGCGCACTGGTTTGACGATGCGGCCGACAGCGGTGCCGCGGCGGAGACCGGCACCGCCGCGGATGCGGCGGCACGGGAGTAGGCACGACGGCCACCGCTCGAAGCCGTGCGGCGGAAATGCGGGCCGAGCCCGGCCTCGGCATTGCGCAAGGGGGCGCCGCGCAACGGCGCTGCATCGCCACCGGCGAGATCCGTGATCGGGCGGCCTTGTTGCGCTTTGTCGTCGGCCCGGATGGCGCGCTCGTCGCCGATCTCGCCGCCCGGCTGCCCGGACGGGGTTTGTGGTTGACCGCGCGTCGGGATATAGTGGATCAGGCGGGTGTCCGGCGCTGGTTTGTTCGGGCGGCGCGCCGCCCCGTGGTGGTCCCGCCCGGGCTCGCCGACCGGATCGAGGCGCTGCTTGTGCAGCGCTGCATCGATGCGATCGGGCTGGCCCGCCGGGCCGGCCTTGCGGTCGCGGGGTTCGAGCGGGTGGCGGAAGCGGCGCGTGGCGGCAGGACCGCAGTGGTGGTCGCTGGTCTCGACGGGGCGGAAAGCGGGCGACGCAAGCTGCGCGCGTTGGCGCACGATGCCGCGTTGGTCTGCGTACTGACCGCGGCCGAGCTGGGCGCGGCGTTCGGCCGTGATCAGACGGTCAACGCATCGCTCGGATCGGGTAGACTGGCCGCGCGGCTCGTCATCGATGCCGAGAAGATCGCAGGGTTTCGCGCGGGGGCCGTGGTGGAACGAGCGCCGCTACCCGAGCGCGGCGAACCGGCACTGCAACATGCCAGCCGGCACCGCAAATGACCGTATTGGAGCGAGATGACCGACGCGACTGAACAAGAGCAGAAACGGCCTCTGACCCTGGCTCGCCCGGCCGCCAGGCTGGAGCTGCGCAAGGGCGTGGAAACCGGGCAGGTTCGCCAGAGTTTTTCGCATGGCCGCTCCAAGACCGTCACCGTCGAGGTGCGCAAGAAGCGCATGATCGGTCCGGGCAGTGTCGAGCCCGGACGTGCCGAGGCGCCGCCGACGGTCGCGCGCGAGACGACGCCGACGGTTCGCCCGGCGAACGCGGAACCCGCGCGCCGGCCGGTCGTGATCCCCCGCGCGCTGACCGCAGAGGAGCGCGCCGGCCGGGTGCGCGCGGTACAGGATGCGCACAAGGCCGACGAGGAGGCGCGCCGCCGTGCCGCGCTGGCCGAGGCCGATCGCCGGCGCCAGGAGGAGGAGCGGGCCGCCGAGGATGCGCGACGGCGTGCCGAGGAAGAGGCGCGTCTCAAAGCCGAGGAGGAGGAAGCGCGCCGTCGTGCCGCCGAGGACGCGCGCAAGCGCTCGGAAGAGGAGGCGCAGCGCCGCAAGGAAGAGGAGTCGCGGCGCGAGGTAGCCGAGCGGGCCGGCAAGGCGGCAGCGGCGAAGGTCGCGGCACTGGCTGCCGCCGGCAAGGTGGCGATGCCGGCCGAGGAGGAAGAGGAGCCGGCTGCCGTCGCCCGCCGTGGTGCCCGCCCGGAAATTCGCCGGCCGGCGCCGCCGC
>Ga0335075_10015831_pt1 | contig 11289 bp, 10 predicted proteins | sample Lox_Sample_24_FD_206723 | JGI IMG/M metagenome (GOLD analysis project Ga0335075, IMG submission 206723) | Soil microbial communities from Loxahatchee National Wildlife Refuge, Florida, United States - Lox_Sample_2.4 | ecosystem: Environmental > Terrestrial > Soil > Wetlands | place: USA... | reverse complement strand
CCACCTGGTCGAGGCGCTTGTACCGCTCGCCCGCCGGAAGAAACAGCACCGTCGGCTGCGCGTCCCGCGGAAACGCCGCCAGAAAATCCCGGCCCCACAGCGCCCAGATCTCCGGCGAGGTCAGCACGAACACGCGCCGGCCCGATTGGAGCGCGATGCGCCGCGTCAGCAACGGGAAAAGCCCGCGCCCCACATACACCGGATACTCCGTCGAAACGGTCTTTACGCGAATGATCTTCATGATTCTCAGGTTGACTTCATCGTAAAGCAGTTTCGGAGTTCGCCGTCCCCGCTCAGTCTGCATCCGCACCTCGCCGTCTCGTGCCGGGCGAAAATGCTATAGCCTGAAAAGTGCACGAAACCGACTTCATCATCGTCGGCGCCGGCGTTGCGGGGTTGCGCGCCGCCATCGGCCTCGCTTCCGGCCGCGCTCGCGTTCTCGTCGTCACCAAAGAGGCTCTCGCCGAATCGAACACCTGGTACGCCCAGGGCGGCATCGCCGTTGCTCTCAGCGGCCAGGAAGACGTCGCCCTCCATCTCGACGACACCGTGAATGCCGGCGATGGCCTCGTCAATCGCGAAGCCGCGCGCGTTCTCGTCGAAGAAGGACCGCTCCGTGTCGACGAGCTTCTGCGCTGGGGCACCGACTTCGACCGCGAAGGCGGTCACCTCATGCTCACCCGCGAAGGCGCTCACTCCCGCAATCGCATCCTCCACGCGCACGGCGACGCCACCGGCGCCGAGATCGCCCGCTCGCTGCTGCGCCATGCGCGCGCCATCCCCCACATCACCCTCCTCGAGTGGACCACCACCGTCTCCCTCGACCTCGAGGACGGTGCTGTCATCGGCATCACCCTCGTCGACCGCGACGGCCGCATCACTCACGCCCGCGCTCGCGCCGTTCTCCTCGCCAGTGGCGGAGCCGGCCAGGTCTACAGCGACACCACCAATCCAGCCGTTACCACCGGCGACGGCATCGCCATGGCCTGGAGCGCCGGCGCCGAAATCTCCGACATGGAGTTCTACCAGTTCCACCCCACCGCGCTCAGCCTTCCCGGCGTCCAGCGTTTCCTGCTCTCTGAGGCCCTGCGCGGCGAGGGCGCATGGCTTCGCAACAGCCGCGGCGAGCGCTTCATGGGGCGCTACCACCCCCTGCTCGAGCTCGCCCCGCGCGACGTCGTCGCCCGTGCCATCACCCGCGAAGGCATGGGCCCCACCGGCGAGCAGCTCTCTGTCTACCTCGACATGCGCCACGTGACGAAGGTCGATCCCGCCACGCGCTTTCCCGGCATCTCGAAATTTCTCGCTGAGCACGGCCTCGATCTTCGCCGCGACCTCGTCCCCGTCCGCCCCGCCGCGCACTACCTCATGGGCGGCATCCGCACCGATGTCAGCGGGCGCACCTCGCTGCCGCGTCTCTATGCTGCCGGCGAAGCCGCCTGCACCGGCGTCCACGGCGCCAATCGTCTCGCCAGCAACTCGCTCCTCGAAGGCCTCGTCTTCGGCGCCCGCGCCGCCGAAGTCATGCGCGACGAATCGCCGCTTCCCCAGCTCGCCTCACCGCAACCGCCGCAAGGCTCCGCCGCGCACGATCACTTCGCCGCCCTCCGCGAGCGCCTCGCGTGTCTCATGTGGGAAAAAGCCGGCCTGCTCCGCGACGCCGATGGCCTGCGCGCCGCTCAGGCCGAGCTCGCCGAGATCGGCCGATCCATCCCCGCCACCATCGATCGTGCCGGTATCGAGCTGCGCAACCTGCACACCTGCGGCGAGCTCATCGTCGACTCGGCCCTCGCTCGCGAAGAGAGCCGCGGCGCCCACTACCGCAACGATTTCCCCCGCCGCGACGACGCGCGCTTCGGCAAGCACTCGATCATTGCCAGGCGTAGGGAAGTCGTCTTTGAGGATTTCTAGCGGCGTCCGCCGGAAGCGTTATCGCTTGCGGTTTGTATCAGGGCACGACCCCCGGGTGCCCCATGTCTGCCTGAAGTTGGCAGACATGGGAGAGCACGAAACCACCCCCTCGATGCCAGGCTTTGTATCAGGACACGACCTTTCAGCTCGCCCAAAATCTCAATTCTTTGAAGGGGCACAGCTTCAGCTGTGCCATAAACGGCGCGAAAGGGATGCGGCTTTAGCCGCTGAGGGATGCTTTTTCCCCGCTGAGCATGGCCGCACGACTTTTCCCGCAGCTGGTTCAAACGTGCCGAAAAATCGCCGGCATAAAGCCAACTGTCCTTGATCTCCCGCCGCTCTCTCAGGCTACGGGGAATGCTCCGCATTTCCCGCACCCTGCATTCGCCGCTCACCTCGGGGTTATCCTGCAAGCGAATCTTCCTCCGAAGGGACACCCGATGCATTACTCCTCGACCGCCGTACCCGACAGCGCCATTCCCCGCGCCGCCCGTCCCCTCTTCCAGCATCTGCTCGACACCTATGTGAGCGAAACGAACAAGGTGGCATCGGTCTGGCGAGAGTTCAGCGACGCCGACCTCGATTTCAAGCCGCATCCGCGCTTCACCAGCGTCGGCGACATTTTCCGCCATCAGTTGCTCTCCGAGCGGCGCTTCTTCGGCGAGTTTCTCGGCGCGCCTGAGCCGGCTCCTGACAACGTGCTGCCTGCACAGCTGACCGTCGAAAGCGCGTTGAGCCGCTTGGTGGAGCTGGCCGTCGCGCGTCTCCCCTTCTTCGCGCAGCAGACTGAGGCGTGGTGGATGGAAGTCGTTCCGTTCTTCGACGTCCATCGGCAGCGCATCTGGATCTTCTGGCGTCGCGTGCTCCACACCGCGCACCATCGCACCCAGCTGACGGTGGTCCTGAAGCTGCTCGATCGCAAGGTGCCTTCGACCTATGGGCCTACCGCCGATGTGAAATGGGAAGGCGCCGATCCGACGTATTCGGCCGCTGCGGCGGGCCGAAAGTAGCCTTCAGCGGAGCGCCTCATCTCATTGCCGGCCCAGTGCTGTTCGCCCTTGGCTGGTCACTTCCGCAGCAGCTTAAATGCGTGCGTCCACTCGTTCTTCGTGAAGCCCAGGATGCACCACAGCATGCACAGCGGCTCAATGGCCCGCGCCGCTTCCACGCTCCCCATATCCGCCGTCTCCCACCCGAACTTATCCAGGATTTCCGCCACCGTCCGCTTCGCCGCGCCATCGTTGCCGCAGATGAACATCGTCGGCCTCGTCCCTCCCGCGTAGCTGGGATCGACAAACTGCCCCTGCCCCACCGAGTTGAACGCCTTCACCAGTCGTGCGTCGGCAAACTCGCGCTGCAGTTGCTCCATCAGCGATTCATTCGGACCAGTGAAGAACTTCAGCACGCCACGATCCGGCGGCGCATCGGCAATTGGATTCGTCGCGTCGATTACCACCTTCCCCGCCAGGTTCGCGCTGCCCGCCAGCCGCAGCGCCTCCGCCGAGGCCGAGCCCTTCACCGCCAGCACCACCACCTCACCGAACGCCGCCGCATCCGCGAAGCTGCCCACCTTCGCCCCGGCATGCGCCTTCTGCCACTCCGCCAGCTTCGCCGGCTCCCGCGAGCCCACCATCGCTTCGTAGCCGTGCTTCAAAAATCCAGCCGCCAATGTCTGCGCCACGCCGCCCGAACCCAGTACGCCAATCTTCATCGCGTTCCTCCTCGTTCCAGTGCAAACGACTATACCTCGCCCCCGTGAACGGAGCGTCACGCATCAGACCGCTTATCCTGCGCAATTTCTCCTCTGGCTCGCACTTTGCTCATCGTTACAAACACCGCCAGGATCGCCACAATCACCGCCAGCGACTCAGTCGCCGGAATTGTCACCCACCGTTCCGCCAGCATCTTGAACGCCACAAAAGCCAGAATGCACCCCAGCCCGTAGTGCAGCAGCGGTATCCTCTCCAGCAGTCCCGCCATCGCGAAGTACAGCGAGCGCAGCCCCAGCACCGCGAAAATATTCGACGTCAACGCGATCCACGGATCGCGCGTCACCGCCAGCACCGCCGGAATCGAATCCAGCGCAAACACCAGGTCCGTCGCCTCCACCGCCAGAATCACCAGCAGCAGGGAACCGATCGCCAGCCGCTTCCCGGTCGTGTACCGCAGGCAGCAATCCCGAATCCACCGCACCGGCCCGCGCACCGTGGCTGCCTCCGGCCTCACCAGCAAAAATCGCACCGCCGCCAGTGCCAGCACCGCGCCCAGCGCGTATTGCACCCACGCGAACCGCTCCAGCAGCGCTGTCCCGGTCACGATCAGCGCGCCGCGCAGCACCACCGCGCCCAGCACGCCCCACAGCAGCACGCGCCGCTCCTGCTCCGCGCCCAGTTTCAGTGCGCGAAACAGAACCAGAAAGACAAACAGATTGTCGATGCTCAGTGAGCCTTCAATCAGGTAGCCGGCTGCGAACTCCAGCGCCGGCCTGCGACCCTCCGTGAACCCTACCCACAGCGCAAAGCCGCCCGCCAGCAGCGCCAGCACCGCCGTCCACGCCCATGCCACGCGCGCCGAGGGCCGCCCACGCCGCTGCAGCACCGCCAGATCGATCAGCAGCAGCGCCGCCACCAGCGCCAGAAAGCCAACCCATCGTATGGGCATGGCCGATTATCGCTGGTTCAGCAGGTTGATGGTTTCCAGAATCGTGTCGCCGGCAATGGTCAGGCTCTGCGCGCTCAGCTTGTCCAGCGTGTCCTGCGCCGTGTGCCAGTACGTGTTGTTGTACCCGTAGTCCAGATCGATCAGGTCCGCGCACGGCACGCCCCGATGCACAAACGGAATGTGATCGTCCTCGTCGTACGTCTTCGTCTGGAAGAAGAACGATTGCCAGCCGTACTTCGTCGCCGCTTCCTCGACCAGATCTTCCAGCCACGGCGTCGAGTTCATATCGCGCTGCACGTCTAGGTCCTTGTCGCCCAGCATATCGGCCAGCAGAAACGCCTTGATCCGCTTCAGCGTTCCATCCGCCGCCCATTTCTCCGCGAGATGTTTGCTGCCGTACACCGAATCCGCGTCCGTCCAGCTCTTGATCGCCTCTTCGCCGTCGGTGAAGACCAGCCACACGCTGTAGCCGTCGTTCGGCTTGCCGCGAAAATAGTTCGCCAGTTCGAAAAGCAGCCCCGTCGTCGAACCGCCGTCATTCGCGCCCACATAGTGAATATTGCGCAGCGGGTAGTTCGTCTCGTAGTGCGATGCCACGATGATGATGCCGTTCTTCTTCCCCGGAAACTTCGCGATGAAGTTGTGCATGGTCATCGGTCCCGCCGGCGTATTCGTCGTGAACGTGTCTTCTTCCAGGTCATCGTGCCGGAACTGCGCCTTGATGAACGCCTCCGCCTTCGCATGACCCGGGCTGCCGATCCACCGCGGACCCGTCGCGTCCACATACTCCCGCGTGTACTGGAGCGCCTTCGCTCCGTCGAACTGCGGCAGTCCCTGGATCTGCCCGAGGCAGGGAAGCGCCGTCATCGCCAGCGCTGCCGAGATCGCCCACCCGCGCCTCATTGCGCTGCCGCCTTGGCCGCGCGCTTCTTTCTGGTCGTCGGATGCACGAACCACGACACCCCGATGCTGATCACGTACAGCACCAGCATCGGGCTGGCAAAGACGCACATCGTCAGCACGTCGGAGGTCGGCGTGATGATCGCCGCGATGATGAAGATGATCAGGATGGCGTAGCGAATGTTCTTCCATAGAAATTTTGGGCTCACAATGCCGAACAGCGACAGGAACATGACCAGAATCGGCAGCTCGAACGTGATCCCCAGCCCCAGAATCACCGTCAGAAACAGGCTGGTGTACTCGTTGATCTCGATCAGCGGCCGAAAATCCCTGTTGAAGCTCAGCAGAAAATCCAGCGACCCCGGATACACCCACCGGTATCCGAAATACGCCCCGGCGAGAAACAGCGCCACCGTCGCCGTCATAAACGGCACCACGTAGCGCTTCTCGTTCTGGTACAGCCCCGGCGCGACAAACAGCCACACCTGATACAGAATGAACGGCGATGCCAGGATGCACCCGCCCAGAAAGCTGATCTCCAGGTACATATTGAACGGGTCGATGGGGTTGTTGTAGATCAGCTGCGTCGGCATGTGGTGCTTCGCCAGCGCCCACGTGATCGGCGCTTGCATGAAGCCGTAGATCCTCTCGTGAAAGAACCACGCGACAAAGAATCCGCCGATCAGGTACAGCGCCGAGTGAATAATCCGCCGCCGCAGCTCTGCCAGATGCTCCAGCAGGCTCATGCCGGGAAGCTCGGCGCGCTCCGTCACCGCGGCCCGCGCGCGATCCACCAGATCAACCATGCTCGCCGCTCCCGTCCTTCGTCTCGCCCGCCGGTACCGGTTCTGTCTCCGCCGTCGTTTCCTGCGCGTCCGCCTGCGTTCCGTTGCTCCCCGCCAGTTTCGGCGATCTCACCTTCTGGCTCGTTTCGCTCTCTTCGCTCACCGCCGGAACTTCCTCGCTCACTGCCTCGTCCGTCGTCTCGCTCACCGGCGTCGCAAACGGCTTCGCCGCGCTCTCCTGTGAGCTCAGCTCGCTGGGGTGGTTGCTCACCGGGGTCCCAATTTGCGGGGGCAGGATTGTAGGTGCAACCTCGGCCGTCGACGTCGCCAGTGCTCCCTCTGCCGGCGCCGGCAGCGCCGCCGCCATCGCGCTGGTCGAAGCCGCGCTCAGCGCCTGCGACTCGGCCAGCTTCTTACGCCGCTCTTCGTCTTCCATGTTCCGCAACTCTTCCTGAATCTGGAACTTGAATTCATTGCTCGCGCGGCGGAACTCCGCCAGCAGCTTGCCCAGCTGCCGCCCCATTTCCGGCAGCTTCTTTGGTCCAAACAGCACCAGAGCCAGCAGGAAGATAAAGGTGTAATCGCCGAAATGCATCGATAGCTCATGATACCCGCCGCCGCAAACGCCCCACAAACCTAAATATCCGGCGTTACTCTGATACCGGAACGCCCTGGCTTGTTCACCTCGGCAACTGCCTATGACGGGATCTCCGCACCCACGCATCGCGGCGTCCCTGACCGCGCTCTTTCGCGGCTACGACGGACCAGCCTTCGCCATCCGCCTCTGGGACGGCTTTACCTGGTCCGCGTCGCCCGCCGCCGCGCCCGCCTGCACCATCGTCGCCTGCTCGCCGGCCGCGCTGCGCATCCTGCTCCTCCATCCCAGCCAGCTCACCCTCGGCGAAGCCTTCCTGCACAGGCAGATCGATGTCGAAGGCGATCTCTTCTCCGTCTTTGACGTGGCCGAGCACCTGGTCCGCCGTCCTCTGCCGCTCCGCCGCCGCATCCTTCGCTCCATCCTCGCGCTCAGCCACTCCATCCTCCACGGCGCCATGCATTCGCGCCGCCGCGACCGCGCCTCCATTGCGTACCACTACGATCAGCCTCTCGACTTCTTCCGTCCCTGGCTCGGACCAACCCTCGTCTACTCCTGCGCCTGTTTCGAATCCCCCTCCGACTCCCTCGAAGACGCCCAGGAGCGCAAGCTCGACCTCATCTGCCGCAAGCTCCGCCTGCAGCCCAACGAGCGCTTCCTCGACATCGGCTGCGGCTGGGGCAGCCTCATCCTCCACGCCGCCGCTCGCCGCCACGCCGACGCATACGGCATCACCCTCAGCCGCCGCCAGGCCGCTGCCGTCGAGCAGCGCATCGACGACGCCGGCCTCGCCCACACCTGCCACGTCCGCTTTCAGGACTATCGCGACCTCGACCCCGCCCAGGCCTTCGACAAGATCGCCAGCGTCGGCATGTCGGAGCACGTTGGCCTTCGCAATCTCCCGCTGTACTTCCGCATCGCGCATCGACTGCTCAGGCCCGGCGGCGTCTTCCTCAACCACGCCATTGCCCGCGCTTCTCACTCCGCGCCTCGCGGAACGGATTCCTTCATCCGCCGCTACGTCTTTCCCGACGGCGAGCTCGTCACCGTCACCCAGCTCATGGCCGCCGCCGAATCCGCCGGCTTCGAAGTCCGCGACGTCGAAAATCTCCGCGAGCATTACGAGCTCACCCTTCGCTGCTGGGTTGAGCGCCTCCGCCGCCATCAGTCCACGCTGCTCCGGCAGGTCCCGGAAACCACCTTCCGCATCTGGCTCCTCTATATGGCCGGTTGCGCGGCTGCGTTTCGACGCGCCGACATCGGCGTCTATCAGGTGCTCCTCAGCCGTCCCGATCGCGGCTCCAGCCGCCTGCCCCTCACCCGCGCCGACTGGTACCACCCGCAGCACCCGCTGGTCATGCCCGGCGAATCGTCCCCAACTCCCGCGGACGCGTTACGAATGCGTTAAACTAATTGCAGGCGCACGACTTGGCGGGCCCCGTATTTTGCGACCATCCCGCTCCGGTGGCGTCTAATGCAGTAGAGGCTGCAACATCCCCGTCGGCTGAGCAGGTCATCGCGGCGAGCCGACTGCAGCACCAGAAGGGCTTTCAACATCCCCGTCCAACTTGGGCATGACCCGAAGCGGACTGAAGGCGGCATTGCTTTGAACGTACTCGAAGAAGTCATTGAACCCGTATCTGCATCGGCCGACGCCGAAGCCTGCTCGCTCGACAATTACCTCGCCCTCCCCGATCACACCATGGACGAGCGCATCGCCGCGGCGCGCCGCGCTCTCGGCACCACCACCATCCTGCTCGGCCATCACTACCAGCGCGACGAAGTCATCCGCTTCGCCGACTTCACCGGCGACTCCTACAAGCTCTCCAAAATCGCCTCCGAAACCGAGGCGAAATACATCGTCTTCTGCGGCGTCCACTTCATGGCCGAAAGTGCCGACGTCCTCGGACACGAAGGCCAGCAGGTGATCCTCCCCGACCTCAACGCCGGCTGCTCCATGGCCGATATGGCCGAGATCGGCCAGGTCGAAGATTGCTGGGAGACCCTGCTCCGCGCCGGCATCCCCGCCGCCGACATCGTTCCGCTCACCTACATGAACTCCACCGCCGCCATCAAGGCCTTCTGCGGCGAGCGCGGCGGCCTCGTCTGCACCTCCTCCAACGCGCGCGCTGCTTTTGACTGGGCCTTCGCCCGCGCGAAGAAAATCCTCTTCCTTCCCGATCAGCACCTCGGCCGCAACACCGGCCACGCCATGGGCATTCCCCTCACCGACATGGTTGTCTTCGATCCCTGGCAGATCGGCGGCGGCGTCAGCGCCGAGCGCCTGCGCGATGCGCGCGTCATCCTCTGGAAAGGCCACTGCTCCGTCCACCAGCGCTTCCTTCCCGAGCACGTCGACAAGGTCCGCGCCAAATACCCCGGCATCCAGGTCATCGTGCATCCCGAGTGCCGCCTCGAAGTCTGCGAAAAGGCGGATCAGCTCGGCTCCACTGAAAAGCTGATCAAAATCGTCCAGGACGCCCCCGCGGGCACAACCTTCGCCATCGGCACCGAGATCCATCTCGTGCACCGGCTCGCGAACGAGTTCGCGCCTCAGGGCAAGCGCATCGTCACCCTCGACGACACCGGCTGCCTCTGCACCACCATGTACCGCATCAGCCCGCAGCACCTCGCCTGGGCGCTCGAAAACCTGGTCGAAGGCCGCGTCGTCAATCGCATTCAGGTCCGCGACGATGTGAAATACTGGGCTCGCGTGGCGCTGGACAGAATGCTGGAGATCAGGGCCTGAAGAGAGTCCCCAGTCTTAACTCCTAAGTCCCCAGTCCCCAGTCTCCAGCCCTGAAAACCGGGAACCGACAACTCGTCACTGGGGACTTATAACTGGCAACTGACAACTGGGGACTTATAACTGACAACTGGGGACTGGGGACTCATAACTGGGGACTGGCAACTGGGGACTTATAACTGACAACTGGGGACTGGGGACTCATAACTGGGGACTGGCAACTGGGGACTTACAACTGGCAACTGACAACTGGGGACTTCTAACCGGGGGCTGGCAACTCGCACATGAAAACCTTCACTCTCGACGAAGCCCAGTCGCTGCTCCCCGTGCTCGAGTCGCTGCTCAACCGCGCCATCGAGGCGCGTCAGGCCGCCTCAGAACTCCAGGACGAGCTCTCCGCGCTCAATCGCCGCGTCTTCATGATGGGCGGCATGGCCATCGACATCGCTTCCGTCCAGCGCCGCAAAACCACCTTTGAAGCCCTCGTCCAGCGCGCCAAAGATTCCCTCCAGGAAATCGACGCCATCGGTGTTCAGGTCAAGGATCTCGATACCGGCCTCCTCGACTTTCCCTGCATCCTTGAAGGCGAAACCGTGCTCCTCTGCTGGAAACGTGGCGAGCCGCGCATCGATTTCTGGCATCACCTGGAAGACGGCTTCCGCGGACGCCAGCCCATCGACGCCCGCTTCCGCCGCGCCGCCCCCGAAAAGCTCAACTAAGCACGCCGGCAGCCTGTCCCCTGTAACCTGTCCCCTGTCCCCTGTCACCTGTCCCCTGCACCCTGTACCCTGCACTCTGTACCCTGCAACCTGTCCCCTGACACTTGTCACCTCGCTTTGCTGACATTCCCCACTGCCGCTTTCCCCCGCGCTGCGCGATTCTGTCCTTGCCGTTGATGTGAAATTGCGCGGCAGGAGAGAATCCCATGTCAGCAACCGCAGTTCTTCCGCAGGCAAGCGAGGCAGCCTGGCCCGTTCCGCTCTCCCAGACACGCACCGTCGCCCGCCTGCATTCGGTCACCAAACGCTACGGCTCCACGCTCGCGCTCGATAATTTCTCGCTCGAGCTCCGCGCCGGAGAGGTTGTCGCCCTGCTCGGCCCCAACGGCGCCGGCAAAACCACCGCCGTTCGCCTGCTCCTCGGCCTCATCGCGCCCGCCTCCGGCAGCGTGCGCGTCTTCGGCCGCGATCCCCGCGACTCCGACGCGCGCACCCGCATCGGCGCCATGCTCCAGATCGGCCGCGTTCCGGAAATGCTCCGCGTCCGTGAGCATATCGACCTCTTCCGCGCCTACTACCCCAGCCCCATGCCCACCGCCGACATCGTGCGCGCCGCCAAACTCGAAGGCCTCGAAGACAAATTGTTTGGCAAGCTCTCCGGCGGTCAGAAGCAGCGCACCCTTTTCGCTCTCGCGCTCTGCGGCAATCCCGACCTCATCTTCCTCGACGAGCCCACCGTCGGCCTCGATGTCGAATCGCGCCGCGCCATGTGGGATCGGATTCGCGATCTCTCCGCCGCCGGCAAAACCGTTCTCCTCACCACCCATTACCTCGAAGAGGCCGATTCGCTGGCCAGCCGCGTCGTCGTCATCAACCACGGACGCCTCATCTGCGAAGGCACCCCCGCCGAAATCCGGAATCGCGTCTCCGGCCGCCGCATCCGCTGCATCACCGAGCTGGCGCCCGATTTCC
>Ga0335075_10015830_pt1 | contig 11289 bp, 12 predicted proteins | sample Lox_Sample_24_FD_206723 | JGI IMG/M metagenome (GOLD analysis project Ga0335075, IMG submission 206723) | Soil microbial communities from Loxahatchee National Wildlife Refuge, Florida, United States - Lox_Sample_2.4 | ecosystem: Environmental > Terrestrial > Soil > Wetlands | place: USA... | reverse complement strand
GGAATCACGGTGTTGATACCGTCGTTGCCGCCGTAGAGCGTGAGGATCACCAGCACGCCGCTGCCCTCGGCCAGCGGTCGCTGCTTGGCCTCCTTCATCAGCTCGGGCCAGCTGACGGCGCAGGCACCCGACAGTAGACCGGCCGCGCCGAGGCCCGCGCTGGCGACTAGAAACTTGCGGCGACTCAAATCAGGCATCGGCACTCACTATGACGTCAGGTATTCGGGCGTATTGACGGCTGCGGCGATCAGCTGGACCGGCGTGCTCACCAACGGCTCCAGGGCCTTGACGGTCCGGTCCGACCATGCCCCGACCCCGATCAGATACCCGACGGCATCGATTCGGTCGTCGGCAGCGGCGTCCTCCACGGTGGACAGGTCACCGGCGCGCGCCAACTGGCTCGCAGCGCGCATCCGGACGTCGGCGCTGGCGGTCGACATCCAGACCCGGCCATGCGGCCACCCCCCGACATCCGGAGGGTAAAACGGTCGTTGACCCAGCGCGTGCAGCGAGGAGTTCACCATCTTCAATCGTGCTGGGGCATCGACGGATACCCCCAAGCTGCGGACCACGCCGACAAGCCATTCGACCGGCGTGTTGACGATAGCGGCTCGGCTACCGACGAATTCGTCGTCGGTGAGGATTGCATGAGTCAACCCCCGCAGGTTGCGCTCGGGGCCATAGGCGGCGACCAAGCGGTCCAGCGCCTGCGGCGACGGCGGGGTGTCAGATGCCAGCTGCTGCCACAGTCGTCCGGCAACGTATTGCGGTGATTTCGGCTGGCTCAACACGGCGTCACAGAATCCGCCAGCGTCGAAATTCCTTGTCACCCCGAAAATTGTTTTGGCGGTGTGGTCGTGGCGCTTGGGCAGCATCATCGTCTCGCCGGTGGTGGGCCGAATGACCCACCCGGTCAGCGCGCGGGCGCCTTCGCGCACATCTTCTTCGGTGTACCCGTTACCGTGCCCGAGGGTGAACAGCTCCATGAACTCGCGTGCCAGGTTTTCGTTGGGCGCCTTGGCGGTGCTGGTCTGGGCGTCCAGCCAATGCATCATCGCGGCGTCGGTCAGCATGGAATAGGCGAGCGTGCGGAAGTCGCCGAGAGACAGGCTACGCAGTTTATGGTTCTGCGCCGCCATATTCGAGGCCGACCGAACCTTCTCGGCAGATGTCGCAAAGTGGTTGTGCCACAACAGGGTCAGCTTTTCGTGAATCGGCTGACGGACGGCCACCATGCGGCGGACCCACCAGTCCGACAGTTCGGTCATCTGCCCGGATACCCTGCTGTTGAACTCCTTGCGGTCGGCGACTGACGCCCCTTTGCCGGGGCCGCGCAGGGCGGGCGGCGTCGGCATCGGTGTCGCGACAGCGCCCGGGTCAGTCTCGGGATCCGCAGCCAAAGCGGCGTCAACGTATTTCGACCAATTCTGTCCTGCCACGGCGTCGACCTGGGCACCGGTCACTCCGAACCCGGTCCGGCGCAGTACGCGCGCGGTGGTGATCCACCCATCCGACTGGCCGGCCATGGCCTAACTGTTTCTGACCTGCCTTGCGAATTGGTTGCGGTCCTGCCTACAAAGCGGTCTCGCTTGCCTGAGGATTTGCTGAAACTGCAGGTGCCGTCCGCCTAGAACGTACTGGTCGGGCGTACCCGGTTGGCCATGTCGACCAGCGTGTAGCGGTGCGCCTGGGTGGGCGCCGCCCGAGCCAGTCCCCGCAGCGACGCCTCGACCCCGAGTCGCAGGCCGTGTTCGGTGAACGGAAAGCCGAGAATGTGGTTGGTGCTGGCCTCGTGTTCTCCCAGCCAGTCCAACGCGCTGCCCAGCACCAGCGCGCGGATCTGCAGCACCCGCGGCTCGGTCGGCGGCAGGGCCTCCACCCGCCGCGCGGCGTCGCGAATCTGCTCTTCGGTGATTTCGGTCGCCGACCGGCCGGACAGCAGCGTCATCGCGCTGGTCAGCCGTGCGGTGGTGAAATGCCTTGAGGTGGCTGGTACTTCGTCGAGAGTGCGTACCGCTCCGGCTCGGTCCCCTTCGACCGACTGCGCCCGGGCCAGCCCGAAGGCCGCCGAAATTACCCCGTCGTCGGTGTTCCACACCTCCTCGTAGTACATGTGTTCGTCTGAGCTGCCGGACAGTTCTGCGGTCGCGGCTAGCGCCATCTTGGGCGCCAGCTCGCCCGGGAAGGTATCCAACACCTCGCTGAAATGCTTGCTGGCCGACTCGTAATCACCGGTGAGCAGTTCCGAAACCCCGCGGTACCAAACCAGCCGCCATCGCCAGCCGACCCGCTCGGCCAGGTCGTCGAGTTTGCGGGTGGCCTTGGCCACATCGCCAAGGTCCAGTAGCGCTCGCACCTCCATCAGCGGCAGCTCGACAGATTCCGATAAGTCGATGTCCTCGGAGTCCATTGCCCCGTGCCGGAAGGCGCGCAACGAATCCAGCGTCTGCACCGGTTGGGACAGCACTGTTGCTCCCAGCAGCGGCGCGGCGACGTCGGCCGGATCGACCAGTGGCACTTGCAGGGCGGTGACGATCTCCTTTGCGGTCAGCTTCTCCGAATGCACATGACCGTCCAGGTACACGTCGGTATGCGCGACCAACAGGTCTTCCCCGAACGTGGAGCGGGTGCGGCTGAAGATCGTCGACAAACCCGGCCGCCGCACACCGGTGTCCAGGGCCACCACCTCGCGCAGGACACCGGACAGCTGCCCGGACATCTCCTCGGCGCTGGCGAATCGCCGCCGGGGATCCGGATCGATTGCGCGACGCAACAACCGGGCGAACGAGTCGTACTTGGCGAGGACCGGATCGTCTTCGGGGAGCCCGTCGACGTAGCGGCCGCCGCGGGCGCGCAATTTCAACGTCAGGGCCGCGAGCGTGCGCCCGACCGTGTAGATGTCACTGGCCACCGTCGGGCCGGTCCGCACGATTTCGGGGGCCTGGTAACCCGGGGTGCCATAGAGGTAGCCAAACGAGTTGATCCGCGACACCGCCCCCAGGTCGATCAGCTTGAGCTGCTCTTCGGTGAGCATGATGTTTTCTGGCTTGAGATCGTTGTAGACCAAACCGATGGAATGCAAATAGCTCAGCGCAGGCAGGATTTCCAGCACGTAGGCGATGGCTTCGGCGACGGGCAGCTTGTCGCCCTTGCGACGTTTGAGCGACTGCCCGCCGACGTACTCCATGACGATGTAGCCGACGGGTTCGCCGTGCCGGTCGGTGTGCTCGACGAAATTGAAGATCTGCACGATCGACGGGTGCACCACCTCGGCCAGGAATCGCCGCTCGGCCATTGCGATCGCTTGGGCCTCGGCGTCGCCGGAATGCACCAAACCCTTGAGCACCACCGGGCGGTCGTTGACGTTGCGGTCGAGCGCCAGGTAAACCCAGCCCAACCCACCGTGCGCGATGCAGCCCTTGATTTCGTACTGGCTGGCCACAACCTCACCCGGACTGAGTTGCGGCAGGAACGAATACGGGCTTCCGCAGTAAGGGCACCAGCCCTCCGATAAGGCCTTGCCGTCCTTGCTGGACCGGCCGACCGGCCGCCCACAGTTCCAGCAGAATCGTTTGGACTCCGGCACAACCGGATTGGGCATCAGCGCTTCGAGCGGGTCGATGTCGGGCACCCGCGGAATCTCGACCAGGCCGCCGCCCAGCCGCCGGACCGGCGCCCGCCGTGTCGGCTTCACGCGTTCTTGCGGCTCGGTGTCGACGATGCGCACCGGTGTGGCTTCGGAGTCGTCGTCGAACGCGGGGCGGAAGACCGCCTGCGTGGTCACCGGGCGGCCTTGTGAGGACGAGTCCACCATCGCGTCGGCCGGTTGGGTGCCCGTTGCGGCGTCACCGTCCTGCAAGTCGTCTTGCAAGCCGTCGTCCACGTCTTGGCGTTCCGAATCCACCGGGTGCTCGGCCATCAGTCCACATACCTCGCGCCTGGCGGGGGCGGCGCCGGACCGAGCACCGTCAACCACTTGCGGTACAAGGTGTTCCAGGTGCCGTCGCGACGGATGCGTTCCAGGGTGCCGTTGACGAACCGGACCAGCCCGGTGTTGTCCAGCTTGATCCCGATGCCGTAGGGCTGAGTGCCCATGTTCGGCCCGACCAGGTGCAGGTAAGGGTCCTGAGAAACCAGGCCGGCCAGGATGGAGTCATCGGTGCTCACCGCGTCGACTTGCCGCTGCTGCAGCGTCACCAGACAGTCGGCCCAATTCACCACTTCCACGATGATCGGTGGCGGCGCGATCTCCCGGATCCGGTGCAGCGACGTGGTGCCCTTCGCGACACAGACCCGTTTGCCGGAAAGGTCGGCCGGCTTGGTGATCGGGGAGTCGCGCGACGCCAGGATGCGCTGGTAGGCGTCGAGGTAGACGGTGGAGAAGTTGACCCGCTTGCGCCGCTCGCAGGTGATCGTCATCGTCTTGACGACGACGTCGACCTCCGAGCGCTCCAGCGCGGTGATGCGCTCGTCGGACGACAGGATCCGATACTCGACCTGGGATGGGTTGCCGAAGATATCGCGGGCCACCTCGCCGGCAATGTCGACGTCGAAGCCGGTGATTTCGCCGGTGATCGGGTCACGGAAGCTGAACAGGTTGCTGCCGATGTCCAGCCCGACGATCAACCGGCCGCGAGCACGGATATTCGCCACCGCCGCGTCGGCGTCGGCGGGGTTGTCGAACGGGCGCAGGCTGGCGGTGGGGTTGCAGCTGTCGGCGGACTTGTCCGGCGCCAGGGGCGGCTTTGGTGGCATCTCCTGCATACCGGCCGGTGTGGGTGGCGGCAGCGTCGGCACCGGCGCCACCACCATGGAAGCCGACTGGCCACATCCGGCCAACACCCCAACCAGCACCGCCGCCGCCAGGGCGGCGCACAGGGTCCGGGGCGAGCGCTTGGTCATCGGTACTCGCTCAGCCGGGGCCACAACCCAAGAGCGACCGCGACGGCCGCGCCCAGGCTGAGCACGACGCCACCGACGGTGGCCCCGGCCAGCCCGCGTCGCGCGTTGAGAATGTCGTCGCGCAGTTCATTGCGGCTCTGCTCCATGGCCTTACCCAGCGCACGGTCAAGTTTGTCGAACGCGGGGGTGGAGTCGTCCTCACCCGTGCCCAGCGCGACCTGAGTCGCGGCCCGATAATTGCCGACCGAGATGTAGGAGTTGATCCGGTCATCGGCCCGCCGCCACTGGGTCAGCAGGTCACCGGCGCCCTGCAAGTCGTCCTTGTCGACGGCGTCGCGCCGAGCGAGGTATCGGTCGAGCTGCTGGTGCATGGTGTCGATGCGTTCGTAGAAGGACTGTTTGCGGACCACTTCGTCCCCGCGCCGGATCAATGACAGCGTCTCGTCGGCACGGGCCTGCTGGGCATTGATGGACATGTCGGTAATGGTCTTGAGCGACTCTGCCGCAGTGTTTTTGGCGCTACGGCTAGCGCCGGTGGAAATCACAAGGGCGATTAGCAACCACACCACCATAACGAGAATCGCGAGCGCGCCGGCGACAAGACCAGGGTTGATTCGCCTTTTGGTGTGACGGGCCAGCCAGCGGTGGGAGAACGCGCCGAAGGCCGCCGTGGCGGTGACGACGAGGATCACCGGAGCCGGGATCTGCGTCGATGCCGTGGTTTCGGCGTCCACCCGTGCCGAGGTTTCGCGATAAAGCTGTTGCGCGTCCGGCAGAATCGTCGACTGCATAAGCGTCGACGCCTCGGACAGATACGACGACCCGACCGGGTTGCCGGCCCGGTTGTTGGTGCGCGCGATCTCGATCAGCCCGGTGTACACGGCCAATTCGGCGTTGATCCGCCCGAGCAACTGCACCAGCGGCTCGTCGGTCAGCCCGCTCGACGCCCGGGTCACGGCCACCGCCGCGTCGGTAATCGCCTGTTCGTAGCGCTGCCGCACGGTGCGCGGCTCGGCCTGGGCGATGAACGCGGTCGCGGCCGCCGCATCGGCCACCGACAAGGTGGTGTACAGCCGTCCGGCCGCGAACGCCAGCGGCTCGGTGTGCTTCAACACCGTGGTCAGCGCCTGTTGCCGCTGGTTGATCGTGGTCGAGGTCGCGAACGCGCTGAGCCCACCGAGGACCGCCAGGATCAGACCTATGGCCAGGATGCGGCCCGGCGTCGTCGCGACGAACCACCAGCGGGGGTGGGCCGGTTCGGTCGGCGACCGCGAACCCAGCGGCTCGGTCGACGGATGCGCCAACTCAACGGTCACGTCTGTTCGGACCTCATCTTTATCTTTCGGGCGTACGTGTCACGAACTCTATAAGCGAAGTCTAAGAGTGTTTTGCCCGGATGCGGGGACCTGCTCACTCAGATTTCCCGACTCGTTACCCGCCCGCGACGTGCGCAGCGTCGTCGTGGGGTGCTGCTTATCCTGAACGCGTGCGCGGCGACGGTGACGGATGGGTGGTGTCCGACACCGGCATGCATTACTGGGGCCGGCACGGCGCGGCCGGCCTGCTGCTGAGAGCGCCCCGGCCGGACGGCACACCGGCGGTGTTGCTGCAGCACCGGGCGCCCTGGAGCCATCAGGGCGGAACGTGGGGTCTACCGGGTGGTGCCCGCGACAGCCACGAGACCGCCGAGCAGGCCGCCGTCCGGGAAGCGCACGAGGAGGCGGGCCTGCCCAGCGAGCAGCTCGCGGTGCGGGCCACCGTAATCACCGCTGAGGTTTTTGCCGCCGGCGGCCGCTGCTGGACTTACACCACCGTCGTTGCCGACGCCGGTGAACTGCTGCACACCGTGCCCAACCGGGAAAGTGCCGAGCTGCGCTGGGTCGGCGAGGACGAGGTGGCCGGCCTGCCGCTGCACCCCGGGTTCGCCGCCAGTTGGCAACGGCTGCGCACCGCGCCGGCGATCGTGCCGCTAAGCCCCGGCGACGAGCGGCGGCGTCACCTGCCACGCACGGTCGAGATCGACGCGGGGGTTTTCGTGTGGTGCACCGCGGGCAGACCCGACCACGCGCCGTCTCGGTTGAGTTCCCGGATCAGCTCGCTGCTGCAAGCTCCGAACTGAGCCGTTCGGCCGCTGCTCGCGGATCTTCCGCGGCGGCGATCGCCCGAACCACCACGATTCGGCGGGCGCCGGCCTCCAGCACATCCGGCAGCCGAACCGCGTCGATACCGCCGATGGCAAACCACGGTTTGTCCGGCGCCAAGTCGGCGGCGATCCGGACCAGTTGCAGGCCCGGCGCCGGGCGTCCCGGCTTGGTGGGAGTCGGCCAGCAGGGCCCGACGCAGAAGTAGTCGACGCCCTCGTCAATCGCCGCGGCGACCTGGTCGCGATCGTGCGCGGACCGGCCGATCAGCGTGTCGGGTCCGACGATGTCGCGCGCCACCGTCAGCGGCAGGTCATCCTGGCCAAGGTGCAACACGTCGGCGCCGGCGGCGCGGGCGATGTCGGCGCGGTCGTTGACGGCCATCAATGCACCGTGCCGGCGGGCGGCATCGGCGAGGATCTCCAGGGCTGCCAGCGCGTCACGCGCCTCCAGGGGACCTAGCTTTTGCTCACCCGTCGAGCCCTTGTCACGCAGCTGAATGATGTCGACCCCACCGGCCAGGGCGGCGTCGGCGAATTCGGCCAGATCGCCACGATCGCGGCGCGCGTCGGTACATAGATATAGCCGTGCGCTCGCGAGCCGGGCCGAACCTGGGTGCACACCGCGACGCTAGCGGCTAGCGTGGGAAGTCGACACGGGAGTCCCGCGAGCGGGGTCTGAGAGTGGGCGCGCCGGCCCTTACCGTCACACCTGATCCGGATCATGCCGGCGAAGGGAGCGAAAGTTGCCACCGGACTCGGGATCGCTGGCCGTCGTCGGCGGCGGCGTCATCGGGCTGTCGGTGGCGCGTCGCGCGGCCCAGGCCGGTTGGTCGGTGCGGGTACATCGCAGCGGGCAATCCGGTGCGTCATGGGTGGCGGCCGGGATGCTGGCGCCGCACAGCGAAGGCTGGCCCGGCGAGGAGCGGTTGTTGCGACTGGGTCTGGAGTCGCTGCGGCTGTGGCGCCAGGGCGTATTCACCGACGGGCTGCCTGCGCACGTGATCACGGCGCGGGAGTCGTTGGTGGTCGCCGTCGATCGCGCCGATGTCGCAGACCTGCATACGGTCGCCGACTGGCTGTCCGCGCAAGGCCATCCGGTGATCTGGGAGTCGGCCGCTCGCGATGTGGAACCCATGCTGGCACAGGGCATTCGGCATGGTTTCCGGGCGCCCACTGAACTGGCGGTGGACAACCGTGCCGTGCTGGAAGGGCTCGCGGTGGCATGCGACCGGCTCGGCGTGCAGTGGGCTGGGCCGGTAGTTGACTTGGCTTCTTTACCGGCTGACGCGGTCGTGATCGCCAACGGCATCGACGCCCCGGCACTGTGGCCCGGTCTGCCGATTCGGCCAGTCAAGGGCGAAGTGCTGCGGCTTCGCTGGCGCAAGGGATGTATGCCGGTACTGCAGCGGGTAATTCGTGCACGGGTGCACGGGAGGCAGGTGTATCTGGTGCCGCGCGCCGACGGCGTGGTGGTGGGCGCCACCCAGTACGAGCATGGTCGCGACACCGCGCCGACCGTATCCGGTGTGCGTGACCTGCTCGACGATGCGTGCACGGTGCTGCCGGCTCTCGGCGAGTACGAGCTGGCGGAGTGCGTCGCCGGCCTGCGCCCGATGACACCGGACAATCTGCCGCTGGTGGGACGCCTGGATGCGCGAACGCTGATCGCCGCCGGTCACGGCCGGTCGGGTTTCCTGCTGGCACCGTGGACTGCCGAACAGATTGTGTCCGAACTCATTCCGGTTGGAGCTCACCCATGATGATCCGCGTCAATGCTGAACAACTGGAGGTCGATGACCAGACCACCGTGGCGACGCTACTCGAGTCCCTCGGCTATCCCGACCGCGGTATTGCGGTGGCCGTCGACCAAGCGTTAATACCGCGATCCGCCTGGGCGACTAAGCTTTCGGCGCTCTCCGCGCCGGTCCAACTGGAGGTGGTGACGGCGGTGCAAGGTGGCTGACTCGAAACTGACGATCGCTGGGCGCAGCTTCACATCGCGATTGATCATGGGCACCGGGGGCGCGGCCAACCTGGCAGTGCTGGAGGAGGCCCTGGTCGCTTCGGGCACCGAACTGACCACCGTCGCGATGCGCCGCGTGGACGCCGAGGGCGGCACGGGCATGCTCGACCTGTTGAGCCGACTGGGTATCACGCCGCTACCCAACACCGCCGGCTGCCGGAGCGCCGCCGAGGCGGTGCTGACCGCTCAGCTCGCCCGCGAAGCGTTGGGCACCGAATGGGTCAAGCTGGAAGTGATCGCGGACGAACGGACGCTGCTGCCCGATGCCGTCGAATTGGTCCGAGCCGCAGAGCAATTGGTCGACGACGGATTCGTGGTGCTGCCATACACCAACGACGACCCGGTGCTGGCCAAACGACTGGAGGACACCGGCTGCGCAGCGGTGATGCCGCTGGGCTCGCCGATCGGCACCGGTCTGGGCATCGCCAATCCGCACAACATCGAGATGGTCGTCGCCCAGGCCGGCGTTCCCGTTGTCCTCGACGCCGGCATCGGGACCGCCAGTGACGCCGCGCTGGCGATGGAGTTGGGATGTGACGCGGTGCTGTTGGCGACCGCGGTGACCCGGGCCGCCGATCCTCCCGCGATGGCCGCGGCGATGGCCGCCGCTGTCACCGCCGGATATCTGGCCCGCCGGGCCGGGCGGATTCCGAAGCGGTTTTGGGCGCAGGCGTCCAGCCCGACCTTATGATTCCGGCGCCATGAGCGGGCGGTATGTGGCGCTGGGCAGTTCGATGGCGGCCGGCCCCGGTATCCGGCCCGGTGCGCCGGGTGCGCCGTTCAGGTCGGGCCGGTCCGCGCGTAACTATGCCCACCTGGTAGCCGGGCAGCTGGAACTCGACCTGGTCGACGTCACCTTTTCGGGTGCCACCACGGCCCATGTGCTGGCTGATCGCCAACACGGAGTGCGGCCGCAAATCGAGGCGCTGGACGGCTCCGAAGAACTGGTCACCGTCACAATCGGCGGAAACGACGTCGGATACGTGCCGCTGTTGATGGCGGCGACCTTGCCACGCCCGGCCCGGATACTGCCCGCGATCCGCGCGTTGCTCGACGGCGACGCCCGTGGGCAGGCGCTGGCCGGCGTCGGCGAATCGTTGCGTGCGGTTGGCGCAGCGGCGCGCCACCGCGCCCCGCGGGCCCGGGTGGTGTTCGTCGATTACCTGACGTTGCTGCCGCCGGACGGAGTACCGGCGGAGCCGTTGTCTGCGGCGGACGCCGATCTGGGTCGTCATGTCGCCGCACGCCTGGAGCAGGCCACCGCAGCGGCCGCGCGGGCTACCGGCTGCCAGCTCGTGCGTGCCGGTGAAGCCAGCCGAAATCACCATCCGTGGTCGGCGGACCCGTGGGCGGTGGGCGCGGGCTGGCCACTACCGTGGCGCCCGGCGCCGTTTCACCCCAACGCAGCAGGCATGCGCGCCGTCGCCGACCTGGTGGCAGTGCAGGTCTGACCGAAGGTCAGCCGTTCGACTTCCACCACTGGTACAGCGAGGCCTGGTCGGTCCCGCCGACCATGCCGACCATATGATTTTGATCATTCGTCCAGATCACCATGGCGGCATTGTTAGTCGTCCCGCACGCCACCGCTCCGGCCGACTTGTTGGGCGAACTTTCGTAGTGCCAGGTGTCCGGCGTGGGATCGCCGCTCGAGCATGGGGTCATCGCGAGGTCACTGACGCCCCCCTGGAACCCTCCGGAAGTGTCGGCGGAGTTGCCGAACAGGATGTATTCGGCACTGGCAGGTCCGTTGGGCAATGGATTCTGGCCGCACTTGTACGCGGCAAGCCCGCCACCGCCTGGGTCCAGTCTGCAGTTGGCCGGGTTGTAACCCTTCGACAGCATTCCGGCTAGGGCATCACTGTGCGGGGTCGGCGGTCGCGGTTGCCGGGCCGATCCAGGCATAGCCGCCGACGAGCGCTGCGATGGCTACCGCCCGCGTGGCGGGGACGAACTGAGACATCTTTGCTCCTGAAGGTTTGTTGGGTCGCAGCCGTAATTTGCCTCGACGATCGCGTCAATAACGGGAATGTATTCCAAGCGGCACGCCCTGGCAGCGCCTGTCGCGATTTTGATGGCTGCAGCGGCGACTCGTTGAACAGCCAAGGCGTTTAACCGTGGCAGCACGTCTGGCGGCAAAACCGTCTTTGCTTTCGCAGCCTGCACCCGTCACGCACCGAGACCGGACCACAGTTTTGGGACGGCTTGTGCGACCCCATCGACG
>Ga0335075_10015829_pt1 | contig 11290 bp, 7 predicted proteins | sample Lox_Sample_24_FD_206723 | JGI IMG/M metagenome (GOLD analysis project Ga0335075, IMG submission 206723) | Soil microbial communities from Loxahatchee National Wildlife Refuge, Florida, United States - Lox_Sample_2.4 | ecosystem: Environmental > Terrestrial > Soil > Wetlands | place: USA: Florida... | reverse complement strand
CGCGACGTCGTACCCGGCCATCACCTTCACCAACGACTCGGCGGGCCCCGTCGGCGGCAGCATCGGCTTCGGGCTCAACGGCCTCGGCGGCACCGGCAGCGTCTACTCCACCTCGACCACCATCTCGCTCAGCCTGATCGCCGGGAGCGACGCGGGGGTCGGCAAGGCGGCGGCGTCGACGTTCCTGCTCGAGCGCGCCTCGGCCTCGCTGTCGTCCGCCGGCGGGACGAGCAACGGCACCTGCGGGACCCTCGGCAGCTTCAGCACGATCGCCACCGGGCCGAGCGCGTCGTTCACCGACAACGCGGCCGACGGGATCGCGAGCGGCAACTGCTACGAGTACAAGTACGTCGTCTCCGACCTCCTCGGCAACCAGACCACGTACACCAGCGCCGAGGTGAAGGTCGACACGACCGCGCCGAGCAGCCCGACGGCCGCGACACTGACGCCCGTCTCGGGAACCGCCTATCAATACCGGCTCCTTCACCGTTGACTCCTCGAGCAGCGACAACGAATCCGGCATCTCGTCGCTCGCCTTCCCGACGATCCCCGGCTTCAGCGGCGGCGGCAACGTCGGCAGCCCGAAGTCCGGCACGACGTACGAGCAGAGCTACAGCTGGAGCGGCAACGGCGGCAGCTCGAGCCCGGGAGTCGAGCCGATCTCCGCCACCGACAACGCGGGTCTGACCGCGACCGACGCGAACGCCTTCACGCTCACCAAGGACGCGACCGCGCCGACCATCGGCGTCAGCGCGACCAGGGCCGACAGCACGACCTACACGGCAGGGAGCTGGACGAACCAGACCGTCACCGTCCACTACAGCTGCTCCGACCCGGGTGGCTCCGGCGTCGCGTCGTGTCCGAGCGACCAGAGCTTCTCGAGCGACGGCGTGACCTCGTCGACGAGCGGCACCGCCACGGACAACGTGGGCAACACGGGCAGCTCGAGCTTCGGGCCGATCCAGATCGACAAGACCTCGCCGACCGCCGCGTCGGTGGTCCCGGCGGGCGCCACCTACACGAGCGGAGGCGGCACGATCTACGTCGCGAACGGCGTCTCGCTGACCGACGCGGCGACCGACCCGACCGTGGGCGGCGCCTCGTCCGGCGTCGCCTCGGTCAAGTACCAGTACTGCGTCGGCAGCTCCTGCACCCCGAGCATCGCGATCGGCACCGCGACCGGCGGCAGCGGCTTCCCGGCCGGCTGGACGAGCCAGCCCGCGGACGGGACCTATCAGGTCGACGCGGTCGTGACGGACAACGCCGGCAACAGCTCGACCTCGGCCAAGACGACGGTCGTGATCGACAACACGCCGCCTCACACCACCGACAACAGCGCGAGCATCGGGAACGGCTGGAAGACCGCGAACCAGACGGTCACGCTGACGCCGAGCGACTCGGGCTCGGGCGTCGCCAGCACCTACTTCACGATCGACGGCACGGCGCCGACGACGAGCTCCGCACACGGAACCTCGCTCGTGCTGAGCGGCGACGGCCTCTACACGGTCAAGTACTTCTCGGTGGACAACGTCGCGAACCAGGAGCCGGTCGAGACGGCCGGCACCCAGATCAGGATCGACAAGACGGCTCCGAACGCCGGCGCGGTCGCCACCTCGGGCGCGTACACGCACAGCAGCACGACCTACGTCAAGAACGGGCAGGCGCTGACCGACCCGACGGCGAGCGACCCGACCGTCAACGGCGCCTCGTCCGGCGTGGCGTCCGTGACGTACTTCCGCTGCTCGGCCGGCTGCAGCGGCACGACGCCGACGAGCAGCCCTGGCGCGTGGACGCTGATCGGTTCGGCATCGAGTGGCAGCTACTCCGTCGCGTGGAGCCAGAGCATCGCCGACGGCACCTACAGCCTGGTCGCGCAGGCGATCGACAACGCGGGCAACAGCTCGTACTCCGCCATCGACAGCGTCGTGCTCGACAACACGGCGCCGACCACCTCGGCAGCCTTCAGCCCGACGCCGAACGCGAGCGGCTGGAGCAAGTCGACGGTGACGGTGACGCTCAACGCGACCGACGGCACCGGCTCCGGGATCGGCTCGACCACGTACTCGGAGTCGGGCGCGCAGACGCTCGCGTCCACTCCGTACACCGGCTCGTTCGCGATCAGCGCCGTCGGGACGACCACGATCACCTACTCGTCCGTCGACAACGTCGGCAACCAGGAGACTCCCGCGAAGACGGCCACGGTCAAGATCGACGAGACCCCGCCGCTGGTGTCGGTCGCCACGATCACGGAGAGCGGCAGCACCGCCTGCGAGTACGAGAACGGCACGCAGGCCTGGTACAGCACCGCCGGCAGCTGCAGCTTCGCATCCGGTGGCTTCACCGTCACCGCCAACGCGTCCGACACGGGCGGCTCCGGCGTCAACGACGTCCTCTTCCCGACCTTCACCGGAATGGGCGCCTTCAGCGGCGGCGGCGACGACACCACATCGCCCTACAGCAGCATCTACTCGTGGACGCGCAACACGACGACGTCGCCGACGGGGACGATCACAGCCACCGACCTCGCCGGCAACCAGGGCACGACGACCTTCTCGTTCACGCTCGACAACACCGCGCCTGCGAACAGCCTGTCGATCTCCTCGCCGAACGGCGCCTACTTCAGCTCGGGCAACAACACCTTGTACTTCAACGGCAACGCCGCCGGCTCGTTCACGCTCTCCGATGCGCTCACCGACAGCGGCTCGGGGCCCGCCTCGGCGACCTTCCCCAGCCTTTCGTGCTCGCCGAACTGCAACGGCTGGACGCACTCGAACGCGACCGTCTCGACGCCGGCGGGTGGCCCCTTCACCTCGACGTACAGCTGGAACTCGGGGTCCGTCGCCACTCCCAACACCTCGACGATCACGGGAACCGACCACGTCGGCAACACGGCGACGACGTCGCTCGCCTTCGTCGCCGACACCTCCGGCCCCACGGGCGGCGCGCTCTCGGTGAACGGCACGGGCGCCACCGGCTCCGGCTCGAGCAGCACGACGACGAGCACCAGCTTCAGCATCTCGCGCACCGACTACACGTCGTCGATCGGCCTGAGCTCCGCGTCGACGCTCACGGTCCAGTCCGAGACGCTGACGAACGGCACCTGCGGCTCGGCCGGCTCCGGCGGCCCCTTCACGACGGCTCAGACGATCTCGGGCACGAGTCAGCCCTCGGGCATCGCGGCCGGGTACTGCTATCTCTACAAGCTGACCGCGACCGACAACGTGGGGATCACGTCGAGCGTGCAGACGACCGTCAGTGTGACGGTTCCCGCCCCGACGATCTCGTTCCCGACGTCGAGCAACAAGGAGACGATCAGCCGCAACACGAACAACGTCACCTTCACGGTCACCGGCAGCGGCTTCGAGAACGGCGCGACGGTCTCCATCGCGGGAGACGAGTTCACGGTCGTGTCGACCACGTTCGTCGACTCGGGCCACCTGTCGGTCACCGTGAACGCGACGTCGCACACCGGGACGACCAGCCTGACGGTCACCAATCCGGACGGCGGCACCGTCACCAACAGCAACTCGATGTCGAACAGCTTCTTCTAGACGCCCGTTCGGTTGACCCTCTGGCTGTTCGGGGATTCGATTCGGCCCGATCGGCTGGGCCGGCGCACCGTAGGATCGGACGGTGCGGTTCGTGCTCGCGCGTAGCGTTCGGCCGGCGTGGATGGTCGCTCCGGTCGCCGTCGTCGCTCTGTGTGCGGCCGGTTGCGGCGGGCACGGGGCGCTCGATCGCTCGGAGGGCGCATCGCCTCCCGCACGGCTGGGCAGCCTCGGGCCGCACCGTGAGCCGGTCGCCTCGCGACCGAAGCCCGTGCTCTGCCACGCGGCCACGACGACGCTCGGCTCCGCCGACCTCGCCTACGCGGCCGTCGTCCGCCGGCGCGCGATCGTCCGGACCGCGCCGTCGACCCGGTCGAGCGTCGTCGCCCGGCTCGGGCGGGTCGACGAGAACGGGTTCGACGAGGTGCTCGGCGTCATCGGGAGCCGGAGCGCCGGGAGCTGCGCTCCCGGCTGGTACCGGGTGCAGCTGTCGGTGCTGCCGAACGAGACGCAGGGTTGGGTGCGCGCGTGGGCGGTCCGGGTGTACCGGGTGCAGACGCGAATCGTCGTCGACCTCGCGCAGCGGCGCCTGCGCCTCTACCGCGCCGGCAAGCTCGTGTTGCAGACGCGCGTGGCCGTCGGCTCGCCGGCGACACCGACGCCGACAGGCCGCTTCTTCGTCGACGAGCGCTGGACGCTCAGCAACGCGAGCGGGCCGTTCGGGCCGGCGGCACTCGGGATCTCGGCCCACTCGGTGGCGCTCCAGAACGTCTGGGTCGAGCACGGGCCGATCGGCATCCACGGCACGGACGAGCCCTGGTCGATCGGAGAGGCGGCCTCGAACGGCTGCATCCGGCTCCCGAACGGCGAGATGCAGGCCCTTTTCCCGCTCGTCGCCGCCGGAACGCCCGTCGTCGTCCAGGCGTAGGAATCGACGGGTACCCCTGAGGGGGGATTTGCAGGCCCGCAGCGAACTCGATACTGTCGTCCGTCGGCCTTTGCGGCGCTGGCCTGCCCGGGTCAGGACATGGGCCGATGTTGGGCAGTAACCAGGAGGCTGCGGCAAGATGGGCTCGGCATGGCGAGCTAGGGCGCTCGGGTCGGCGCTCTTCGTGGGGATCGTCCTCGCGTTCGGCGCTTCGACGGCGTTTGCGGCGACGTCGCCCTCGAACACGGTCCTGCCCAGCCTGTCGGGGACCGCCCAGGACGGAAAGACCTTGACGGCGTCCAAGGGGACCTGGTCGGGAACGACTCCGATCAACTACACGTACCAGTGGCAGGAGTCGACGAACGGCGGGAGCACGTGGAGCGCCATCTCGGGCGCGACCGCGACGACGTACACGCCCCCGGCCGGCTCAGCCGGGGAGCTGCTCGACGTCGTCGTCACCGCGACCAACAGCGCCGGCACCGGGCAGGCGACGTCGGCCGCGAGTGCGGCGCTCCTCTCGGGCCCGCCGGTCGAGACGGTCCTGCCGAGCTTGAGCGGGACGGCGCAGGACGGCGTCGCGTTGACGGCGGGGAAAGGCACCTGGACCGGCGCCGCGACGATCGTGTACACGTACCAGTGGCAGAGCTCGTCGAACGCCGGCGTGACCTGGAGCAGCATCTCCGGCGCCACCGGCAGCAGCTACACGCCGCCCGCAGGCTCGGCGGGTCAGCTCGTCGACGTCGTCGTGACGGCAACGAACGGCGACGGCACGGCGCAGGGGACGTCCCCGGCGAGCGCCGCGATCCTCTCGAACCCGCCGGTCGAGACGGTCCTGCCGAGCGTGAGCGGGACGGCGCAGGACGGCCAGAAGCTAACGGCGGGGAAAGGCACCTGGCTCGGCATGGCGACGATCTCCTACACCTATCAGTGGCAGAGCTCGACGAACGGCGGTCTGAGCTGGTCGCCGATCGCGGGCGCGACGGCGAGCTCGTACACGCTTCCGGCGGGCTCCGCGGGCCAGCAGATCGACGTCGTCGTGACGGCGACGAACGGGGACGGGACGGCGCAGGCGACCTCGCCGGCGACGGCTGTGGTCCTCGCGAGCCCCCCGGTGAACACGGTCTTGCCGAGCCTGAGCGGGACGGCGGAGGACGGTGACACCCTGAGAGTCACGAGCGGGACCTGGACCGGTGTCGCGACGATCACGTACGCGTACCAGTGGCAGAGCTCGTCCGACGGCGGTGCGACGTGGAGCAGCATCTCCGGCGCCACCGGCAGCAGCTACACGCCGCCCGCGGGCTCGGCCGGCGAGCAGGTCGACGTCGTCGTGACGGCTACGAACGGCGACGGGACGGTGCAGGCGACGTCGCCGGCGAGCGCGGTCGTCGTCGGCAACCCGCCGGTCGACACGGTCCTGCCGAGCGTGAGCGGGACGGCGCAGGACGGCGTGAGGCTGACGGCGGGAAGAGGGACCTGGACCGGGCTGGCCACGATCTCCTACGGCTACCAGTGGCAGAGCTCGTCCGACGGCGGAGTGACCTGGAGCCCGATCCCGGGCGCGACGGCGACCACGTACACGCTGCCCGCAGGTTCCGCGGGCGAGGAGATCGACGTCGTCGTGACCGCGACGAACGGAGACGGAGTCGTGGAGGCGACGTCGCCCGCGACGGCGGCCGTCCTCGCGAGCCCGCCCGTGGACACCGTGGCTCCGAGCATCAGCGGAACCGCGCAGGACGGCGTGAAGCTGACCGCCGCCAAGGGCACGTGGTCGGGCATCGCGACGATCGCGTACGCGTATCAATGGCAGGAGTCGTCGGACGGCGGTGCGACGTGGACGCCCCTCGCCGGTGCGACCGCGAGCACCTACACCCCGCCCGCGGGGTCCGCCGGCGAGGAGATCGACGTCGTCGTGACGGCGACGAACGGCGACGGGACCGTGCAGGCGACGTCGCCCGCGAGCGCGGCCGTCCTCGCAAACGCCCCGGTGAACACGGCTGCGCCGAGCCTGAGCGGCACCGCGGAGGACGGCCTGACGTTGACCGCCGCGAAAGGCACCTGGACGGGGATGGCGACGATCACGTACGCGTACCAGTGGCAGAGCTCGTCCGACGGCGGTGCGACGTGGAGCAGCATCTCCGGCGCCACCGGCAGCAGCTACACGCCGCCCGCGGGCTCGGCGGGCCAGGAGATCGAGGTCGTGGTCACCGGGACGAACGCCGACGGGAGCGTGCAGGCGGCGTCCGCCCCGAGCGCGGCCCTGCTCGCCAACGTCCCGGTGAACGTGAGCGTCCCGACCCTGAGCGGAACCGCCGAGGACGGCGCCACGCTCACGGCCGCGTCCGGCACCTGGACCGGGCTGGCGACGATCTCCTACGGCTATCAGTGGCAGAGCTCGTCCGACGGCGGCGCGACCTGGACCGCGATCTCGGGCGCGACGTCTGCGACGTACACCCCGCCCGGCGGCTCGGCGGGCGAGCAGCTCGAGGTGGTCGTGACGGCCACGAACGGCGACGGCAGCAGCCAGGCGTCCTCGACTGCGAGCGCCGCGGTGCTCGGCAGCCCGCCGGTGAACTCGGACGCTCCGAGCGTGAGCGGCACCGCGCAGGTCGGCTCGAGCCTGACGGCGACGAGCGGGACGTGGACCGGCGTGGCCACCGTCACCTACGCCTATCAGTGGGACGAGTCGTCCGACGGCGGGGTGACCTGGAGCCCCATCTCGGGTGCGACCGCGACGACCTATTCGCCTGCCGGCGGCTCCGTCGGCGAGCAGCTCGAGGTGATCGTGACCGCGACGAACGGCGACGGCAGCAGCCAGGCGACGTCGCCTGCGACCGCGTCGATCCTCGCGGCGCCGTCCTCTCCGAGCCCGTCTCGGAGCACGTCGTCCTCGACGACCACCGATCCACCGCCGTCGCAGGCGTCGACCTCCGTCGCCGTGACGCCCCAGTCGACGACCGAGCCTGCAGGGAAGCGCGTGAAGAAGGTCAAGCCGTCGAAGCTCAAGCACAAGAAGGTCAAGCTCAAGAAGCACAAGCCGAAGCCGCTCACGCCGAAGAAGGTCAAGCTCAAGAAGGACAAACCCAAGCAGCCCGTCGGGAAGACCACCAAGCGGCCGAAGAAGAAGGCCGTCCCGCCTGTAGGGACGAAGCAGGCGCCGGTGAAGCGCAAGCACAAGCACAAGCACAAGCCCTAGAGCCGCGCCGCGTCAGGTGCACCAGCCGCATGCGCCTGCAGATGCGCATCGAGCCTCTCCAGTGCCGCACCGTCGCGCGCGAGGCTCGGGATCACGACCCGAACGGAGGGACACAGTGTGGAAGCGCGCGGCAGTTCTCGTGCTCGTTGTCCTGTGTTCGCGGCGAGGTCGAGGGTGTAGGGTCGGCCCACGATGAGCGTGAAGGTCAAGGTCGCGGGCGAGTTCGCGCAGGCGGTGACCTGCCAGCTCGATCCCGAGCAGTCCCTGTACGCCGACGCCGGCAAGTTTCGCTGGAAGACGACGAACGTCGCGATCGAGACGCGGCTGACGACCCCGGGCGGTGCGGCGGAAGGAGCGCGGAAGTCGGGTGGCCTGCTCGGCGCCGCTCTGGCGACCGCGACCGAGGTCGGGAAGCGGGCGCTCGCCGGCGACAGCCTCGCCTTCCAGTGGTTCAGGCCGGCGGGCGGCGCCGGCCTGGTCTCCTTCGCCGGTGAGACACCCGGCCAGGTGCGCGTGCTCGAGCTCGACGGGAGCGCCGGCTGGACCGTGCAGCGCGGCGCGTTCCTCTTCGCGGAGGGCGGCGTCGACTTCGACATCGCGTTCAGCGGTCTTCGAACCGGGATCAGGGGCGGCGACGGCTTCGTGCTGCAGCACTTCAGCGGCGCCGGGACGCTGGCTGTTGCGGGCGGGGGAACCCTGACCGAGCTCGATCCCTCCGCCTACGGCGGCAAGCTGCAGGTGCACGCCGGCGCGGTGGCCGCCTTCGCCGACACGGTCGTCTTCGCGGTCGAGCGCGTCGGCGAACTGAACGCGCAGACCGCGATGACCGCCGTCTTCGGCGGACAGGGTCTGTACCTGGCGACGCTGACCGGGGCGGGGACCGTGCTGCTGCAGACGACGCTCCACCAGACGATGGTCGACGAGGAGAAACGCGAGGACCGGGAGCCTCAAGGCCTGGCCGGGGGCCTCCTGGGACGTCTCTAACGAAGGGATGTGACGCAGATGCCGTTGTTCGACAAGGTCAAGGCACAAGCAGGACAGGTCGCGGCGAAGGCGCAGGAGGCCGGCAAGGCGGGCCAGGCGCGACTCGAGCAGGCGCAGGCGAAGCGCCAGGGTGACGCGCTGCTACGGAAGCTCGGCGCCGCGGTCTATGCGGAGCGCACCGGGCGCGCCGACGCGACGACGGGAGACGTGGACGAGCTGGTCGCCGCCGTCTCGGCGTGGGAGCAGGACAACGGCCGGCTCGACGCCGACGACGTCGAGCCCGATCCGCCGGCTGCGCCGGAGGGCGACTTCAAGCTCGACTGACGGCGGAAGGAGGCTCAGCGGACGACGCAGCCGGTGTGGGCGCCGTCCGCGGGGAACGCGGTCGCGAGCGCGGCGGCGATCAGGCGCGCCCGCGCGGCGTAGCCCGGCGTGTTGTAGTGGATCCCGTCCGAGATGAACCACTTGTCGCGGGCCGCGGAGCTCCAGTCGTAGACGCGCATGTTCGAGTAGCGCGTGCACGCCGCCGTGAGCGCCGCGTTCCACGCGCGCATGTTCGTCTCGGAGTACGGCCCGCTCGCGAGCAGCGACTTCACGTCGACCCAGAGCACGGGCTGGTCCCCGATCAGCGACATGACCTCGTGCACGCGGGCGGCCCGGCCGACGTGCGACCCGACGGCCACGTCGGCCGTGTCGTTCGTGCCGAGCGCGAGCACCCAGCAGCCGTGGTACCCCGCGCTCTTCCACGCACGGATGACGTCGGCGGCGTTCGGCTGGTCGTCGTACGTCTCGACGATCGATCGCGCGCCTGAGATCTCGAAATGCTCGACGGCGACCCCGATCTGGTGGTACCGGCTGTCCATGCGCTGGATCGGGTCCGGGAGATAGTCGGTGGAGATCAGCCCCTCCGACGTCGAGTCGCCGATGTGGATGACGGCGCGGCACGAGGTCCGGAGGGCGCCCGCGTGCTGCGGCTTGCGCGCGACCGGGTCGCGCCGGCGTCGGAGCGCCGTCGAGACGGTCGTGCGAGCGGCGGTCGGTGCGGTGCGGTGGGTCGTCCCGTTGCTGAGCGCGAGCTCGAGCGCGCAGAGGACGGCGAGCAGCAGCGCGGGGCCGAGGACGATCGAGTGGCGGCGCCGGCGGCGCTGCAGCCTCGGCCGCCGGGGCGCGTGCCACGTCCCTCGGCGAATCGGCTCTTCGACGAACCGCCACGAGACGTCGGCCAGCGCGAGAGTCGCCGCCACCTGGAGCGCCGATCGAATCAGGTGCGGGCTGTGGTCGGCGACGGGGGTGGTGAGGACGATCACCGGGAGGTGCCAGAGATAGATGCCGTACGAGCGGACGCCGATCCAGCGCAGCGGGCGCGCGCCCACCACCTTCGCGAGTCGGCTGCTCGGGTGGACGAGCACGGCCACGCCGAGCGCGGTCGCCGTCGAGACCACGGCGAAGCCGCCGTGGTAGAGGAACGGCGTGTACTGGTTCGACGTCCAGATCACCACGCCGACGACGGCGAGACCGGCGACGCCGATCGCGTCGAGCACGGTTCGGGCGCCGGCGCCGATGCTTCGGCGGAGGAGCCTGCTCGGCCAGATCATCGCGAGGGCGGCGCCGGCGAGCAGCTCGAAGGCACGCGTGTCCGTGCCGAAGTAGACCCGCGACGTGTCGAAGCCCGGGTGGTAGAGAAGCGCCATCTCGGCGGCCGACGCGACCGCGAGCCCGAGCGTCAGCGCCGCGAGGCGCGGGCGGATTCCACTGCGCCGGCGGCGTTCCGGGACGAAGCGCGCGCCCAGCAGGAGCAGGAGGGGCCAGACGATGTAGAACTGCTCCTCGACCCCGAGCGACCAGAGATGCTCGATCGGGGACGGCGGCCCGAACCGCGCGAAGTACGAGACGTGCTGGGCGACGAGCTGCCAGTTGGCGACGTAGAACGCGGCTGCGACGAGCTCCCCGAGGTATCCGCCCCCCGACCGGCCCGCGACGGTGGCCCAGATGCTGACGACCGCCAGGAGCACCGCGAGAGCCGGAAGGAGCCGGCGCGCCCGGCCGCCCCAGAACGCGGTCAGGCGGAAGGCGTTGTTCGCGTGCTGCGCGAGGATGAGATCCGTGATCAGGTAGCCGCTCAGCGTGAAGAACACGCTGACGCCGAGAAAGCCGCCTGCGGCCCAGCCGTAGCCCAGGTGGTAGGCGACGACGGCCGCGACGGCGAGCGCGCGGAGGCCGTCGAGCGCGGGGACGTAGCGGCGTTCGCGGCTGAGCGGCTGCGGCACGTCGAGAGCGTGACGCGTGCCGGTAAAGGCGCGCCCCAAGCGCCGGTAAAGCTTCTACGCGGGCAAGGACCAGCTGAACCGGGTCAGGGTATGGGAGGGGGCGAGCATTCCCGGGCGCAACCCCGGCCGAAGGACGAGCACCGGCACCCCGAGCTCTCCGAGCCGCGACCGGCTGGCGGGCATGGTGCCGGTGGGAGTCGATCCCACCCCGGCGAGCAGGAGGCTGCCGGCGGCGGCGGACGCGAGCGACGAAGGGTCGTCCGGTGCGAAGAGCGCAGGTGCGGTCGCGACTGCGGCGAATCGCTGGACGACGAGCGCGGCCCGTGCGAGCAGCGCGCTCGCGCTCTCCGTCCCGGCGAGGCGGAGCGGC
>Ga0335075_10015828_pt1 | contig 11290 bp, 12 predicted proteins | sample Lox_Sample_24_FD_206723 | JGI IMG/M metagenome (GOLD analysis project Ga0335075, IMG submission 206723) | Soil microbial communities from Loxahatchee National Wildlife Refuge, Florida, United States - Lox_Sample_2.4 | ecosystem: Environmental > Terrestrial > Soil > Wetlands | place: USA... | reverse complement strand
GCTCGTATAGAGCGCTTTTCGGCCCATCAACGGGGGGGAGCGGGGTGGCCGCCGTCGGCGAGGCGCATCAGGTCGGAATCGAGGTCGATCGCCAGTTCGGTGCCGCCGGCGCTGCCGTACTGGTGCTGGTAGCCGGCCCAGGACCGCTCGCGGATCTGGGTGGCGAACCCGCTCTCCATCAAGAGCAGGAGCTCCAGCGCGGCGCGCTCGATCCGCGCCTCCAGCGCCGGGTCGGCCCAGTCCTCGGTGGCGGCGAAGAGCGAGGTAGGCACGGTCAGCGCCCGCATGTAGGCGAAGAGCGAGCGCATCGCCTCGTCGACCACCAGCGCGTGCCGCGCGGTCCCGGCGGTGGCGGCAGGGGCGACCGGCTTGGCGATCAGCAGGTCGTTGTCGAGCAGGTCGAAGAACGACTTGAAGAGCCCGCTGACCCCGGCCTTGTAGATCGGCGTGGCGGCGATGATCCCGTCGGCCTCGGCGAGCTCGCGGGTCGCCGCCTCGAGGCCCGGCCCGTCGACCTGGGAGACGAGCGCGGCGGCGATCTCCTTGGCGAGCGTGCGCAGCTCGATCGTCGACACCGTCACCTCGACGCCGCGCTCACGGGCCGCGGCGACGGTCCGCGCCGCCAGCCGGTCGGCGAGCATGCTGGTCGAGGACGGGTCGCTCGCGCCCGCGCTGACCACGACCAGGCGCACCGGACCGTCGCCGGGCGCGTCGCCGGCCACGGACGCGGCGGCGCCCACGCCGTCGCGCTCCGCCGCGGTCATGCCCGCACCCCGCCGGCCGGCTCGCGCTCCGTCGCCAGCTTCCTGCACAGATCGCGCAGGGCGACCATCTCGTCGTCGTCCAGCGCCGCCTTCATCCGCCGCGCCACCCCGAGCGCGTGCGGCCGCCCGGCCTGGCGCTGCTGCGCGCGCCCCTCCTCGGTCAGGCTGAGGCGGACCGAGCGGCCGTCGCTCGAGTCGGCCTCGCGCCGCACGAGCCCGCGCTCGACCAGCCGGTCGACCATCCGCGAGAGCGCCGGCTGGCTCAGCAGCACGCGCCGGTTCAGCTCGCCGAGCCGGATCGGCCCGCGGCACTTCGACAGCGTGTAGAGCACGTCGTACTCGCGCATCGAGACCTCGCCCCAGACGTCTTCGGCGGCCAGCCGGCGCATGATCTCGGCGTGCGCGGTGAGCAGCGCTTCCCAGGCGTCGTTGGCGAGGCGGGAGCGACCCGGCATCAGCCCGCCACCTCCTCGGCCCGCGCCTCGCCGGCCCGCGCGGCCGCCACCTCGGCGCTGTCCTGATACGGCGAGCCGCCGGTCACGTTGTCGCCGCGGTTGGCGTTCGGGCGCGGCCGGCGCGCCGGGCCGTCGCCGTACTTGTCGCGGACGAGGCTCGCGTGGGTGGGCGCTTCGGCCCGCGCGCCCGGCGCCCGCCGCGCCTCGAACTCCTTGCGCAGCACCGGCACCACCTCGCCGCCGAGCAGCTCCAGCTGCTCCAGCACGATCTCCAGCGGCAGCCCCGCGTGGTCCATCAGGAACAGCTGGCGCTGGTAGTCGCCGAAGTGCTCGCGGAAGGTGAGCGTCTTCTCGATCACCTCCTGCGGGCTGCCGACGACCAGCGGCGTCGCCGCCATGAAGTCCTCCATCGAGGGCCCGTGCCCGTACACCGGCGCGTTGTCGAAGTAAGGCCGGAACTGCCGCCTGGCGTCCTGCGAGTTCTTCGCGATGAACGCCTGGCCGCCGAGCCCGACGATCGCCTCGGCCTCGGTCCCATGCCCGTGGTGCGCGTAGCGCTGCCGGTAGAAGCCGATCAGCCGTTCGTAGTGCTCGGCGGGCCAGAAGATGTTGTTGGCGAAGAAGCCGTTGCCGTAGTAGGCGGCCTGCTCGGCGATCTCCGGCGTGCGGATCGAGCCGTGCCAGACGAAGGGCGGGATGTCGTCGAGCGGGCGCGGGGCGGAGGTGAAGCCGCTCAGCGGGGTGCGGAAGTGCCCCTCCCAGTCGACCACGTCCTCGCGCCAGAGCCGGTGCAGGAGGTTGTAGTTCTCCAGCGCCAGCGGCAGCGACTGGTTGATCTCCTGGCCGAACCAGGGATAGACCGGGGCGGTGTTGCCGCGGCCAAGCATCAGGTCCATGCGCCCCTTCGAGAGGTGCTGCAGCATCGCGTACTCCTCGGCGATGCGGACCGGGTCGTTGGTGGTGATCAGCGTCGTCGCCGTGGTCACGATCAGCCGCTCGGTGGCGGCGGCGATGTAGGCGAGCAGGGTGGTCGGCGCGGAGGAGAAGAAGGGCGGGTTGTGGTGCTCGCCGATCGCGAACACGTCGAGCCCGACCTCCTCGGCCTTCTTCGCGATCCGCACCACGGCGTCGATCCGCTCCGCCTCGCTGGGCGTCTGCCCCGAGACCGGGTCCCTGGTGATGTCGCTCACCGAGAAGATTCCGAACTGCATGTCAGTGCCTCCTCCTCGCGCGCTCCGCGCCTTGGGATATATGCATTTGCATATATCTTAGCGCACGGCGCCGGCTGGCCCGAGGGGCCGCGAAGGTCGACCCGAGGTGAGCGACGGATCGGCCCGAGGGAGCGACGGTCGGCCAAAGGGAAGCGACGGATACGCCCGAAGGTGAGCGGCGGATCGACCCGAGGTGAGCGGCGGATCCGGCCGAGGGGGAGCGGCGGATCCGGCCGAGGGGGAGCGAAGGATCGGCCCGGCGGGGGAAGGATTGACGGGCCCGCGGGGGATGATCCGGCCCGCGCGGGGAGGCCGGATCGCGGCCTCGCGGGTAGGTTTTCGGCGTGCCGAAGGACGACCCCACGCGCCTGCGCCGCTTCTCCGTAGCCCTCCTCGGCGGCCTGCGGATCCAGGGCAAGCCGCGCCTCGGCGACCGCCTGGTGCGGATCGCGGTGATCGGCGGGATGGACCTCGACCTCGTCGGGGCTGAGTTCGTCGGCGGCCGGCTGACGATCGTCAAGGTCTCCCTGATCGGCGGCCTCAAGGCGCGCGTCCCCGCCGACGCCCGGATCACCGTGCACGGCTTCGCGATCGGCGGCCGCTCGGTCGAGCGCGGCCCCGGCGGCGGCTCCGGGAGCGGCCCGGCGATCTCGATCTGGTCGATCGGGATCCTCGGCGGCACCAAGGTGCGCCGCATCAAGAGCGACTAGACGATCGCCCGGCGGGCTCGAGAAAGGTTCCGGGGCGGTGCGGCGGGGCACGGCGGGCCCGGGCGTCTCGGAGGCGACCCGGGCAGGCTGTGGCCGCCTCCGAGACGCCCGGGACGGGAGCCTTCGGGAGGCCGGCGCCAGGGAGGGGCCGAGCGCCGCGCCAGGTGAGTTCGCAGTAATGACCGCATAGCGGGGCTTTTTGCGAACTCAACGCGGGACATGGCCGACAACGCGGGACATGGCCGAGGAGGTCCGTGGAGGGCGTGGCATCCCGTGCGGGAGACCCGGGATCCGCCCGTAAGGCCGGCGAGAGTCTCCCGGGGCCGCGGCGGTCTCCTTGGCGCCGCGTGCCTTCGCGGACCTACGACTTCCGTCCATCCGAGTCGCGCCACCTCCAGGACCGTGGTGGAAGCGCAACGATCGCGTCGTTTCCCTCACCTCATCCGCGACGTTCCCGGCATCTCCGTCACGCCCACCGCCCTCCGGCAGACGCGCCGCACATCGGGGCCGCATGGCGACCCAAGTGCGTGGAGCGTCGGAAGTGGTGGCGAAGGCCGGGGTGGCGGGAAGGGCCCGCGCCCTCGCCCGTCCTCCGCAGGCCCGGCCTTCTCGGCGGCGACCTCAGCCCGCCCGGGTCGCCGCCGAGAAGGCCGCGTCCCTTTGGCGCTCCTGCGGCGTCCCTTTCCCGTCCCTCGCCCGCCGCGCCCCGCCACGGAATGAGCCATCCGGCCCTCCGAGCAGGGCCTTTGGGAAGTCCTGCCCAGCGCGGTGCACGGGCAGGGAATAGCGCCTAGTCTTTGGAACCTTCCCGAAGGAACGCCACGATGAGCATTCTTGACGACGCAATTCGCGAGCACCTCGAACTGAAGCGCGCCCACGGCGCCGATGAGGGGGAGCTGCAACGACTCGAGGACGAGGCTTTCGGCCCGCCGCAGCGGCCCGACGAGATCGACCCCTTCGACGAGGCTCCCACCGAGTTCCTGCTCTCGCCGAGCGACGTGGCCGCCGACGCGCCCGAGATCGGCGACGAAGCGGCGCGCGGCGGTCGTCGTCCCGACATCACCGACCTGCAGGAGGCGCCCCCGGCCGAGCCGGTGACGGGGGAGACCGACGCGCCGGCCGACGAGACCGCGTCCGTGACCGACGAGGCCCCGCCCTCCACCGCGGAGGCGGACCTCGCGCCGCCGACCGGCGAGGCCGACGCCGCCCCGTCCGCCGAGGAGGCCCCGGCGTCCGCCGCCCCCGGCGCCCCGGCCCTCTTCGACGCCGACGAAGAGCTCTCCCCGGCCCCCGACGCGCCGCCGCCGAGCCCGGCCGACGCCGCCGAGGTGCCGCTGCCGCCCCCGCCCCCCGACGATCCCGCCGCCCAGATCGCGCCGCCGGGCGACGAGGCCCCGGTCTCCGCGCCCGCCGACGAGTCGCCCGCTGCCCCCACGCCCGTCGAAGACGAGCCCGCGACGCCGCCTCCGAGCGCCGAGGCCGAGCCGCCGCCGCCCGCCGACGAGGAGCATCCGGCCGGCGAGCACGAGATCGTGCCCGCCGACGCCGACGCCGACGCCGCCGAGCGCCACGCGATCGCCGACCAGCCGACCCAGATGTTCGACGTGCAGGCGCAGATGGACGCCGAGGCCGCCGCGGCGCCCGCCGAGCGGGAGAGTCCCAGCGACGACGAGCTGGTCGACGCCGCCCAGGGTGAGCCGCAGGCCGCCCCGCCCGCCTCCGACGAGGCCGCCGGCCCGCCGACCGAGCTCCACGAGCAGCCGCCGCTCGACACCCGCGGCCCCGACGCCGAGGTCGCCGGCCACCCGCCGACCGAGGAAGAATCGGCCGAATTCGACTTCTTCAACGAACAGCGGCTCTCCGACGAGCTCGACCAGGCGCTGGAGGCGCCGCTGCCGCCCACCGACGAGCACATCGCCCTCCCCGAGTACGAGGACGGCGGCGAGCGGGGCGGCGTCTTCGACTTCGAGTCCCAGCAGCGGTCCTACGAGGAGGATCCCTCCGAAGAAGCGCTGCGCCGCCACGACACCCCCGCCCCGCCCACGGAGGAGGGTGAGCCGCCCTCCGAGGAACGCGAGCCGCCGTCGGAGGAAGCCCCGCGCGGCTCCGCCGAGCCGGACTCGGAGGAATCCGAGGCCGACTACGACCCGGACACCGGCCACGAGGACGTGCTCGAAGACACCCCGCGCTTCCTCGAGGACCAGCCGGAGGACGACGACCTCTGGTTCGAGCAGAAGCCGCCGAAGGACTTCGACCTCGATTAGCGTCCGCGCCCGGCGCCGAGGCGGCCCGCCCGCCGCGCCCGTTAGGTTGGTCGCGTGCCGGACGGAGCCGCGATCGAAGCGCAGGGCCTGGTCAAGTCCTACGGCGCCGTGCGGGCGCTGGACGGCGTCGACCTGACCGCGCCGACCGGCACCGTGCTCGGCCTGCTCGGCCCGAACGGGGCGGGGAAGACGACCGCGGTGCGGATCCTCACCACCCTGCTCCCCGCCGACGGCGGCAGCGCCCGGGTCGCCGGCCTCGACGTCGCCACCGAGGCGCCGCGGCTGCGCGGCCGGATCGGCCTCGCCGGCCAGTACGCGGCGGTCGACGAGAACCTCACCGGGTTCGAGAACCTGCAGATGGTCGGCCAGCTCTACCACCTGCCGAAGGGCGAACCGAAGGCGCGGGCCGCCGAGCTGCTGGAGCGCTTCGACCTCGCCGACGCGGGCGGTCGCCTGGTCCGCACCTACTCGGGCGGGATGCGCCGCCGCCTCGACCTCGCCGCGGCGCTGGTCGCGCGGCCACCGGTCCTCTTCCTCGACGAGCCGACGACCGGGCTCGACCCGCGCAGCCGGATCGGCCTCTGGGAGACGATCGAAGGCCGGGTCGCCGATGGCACCACCGTCCTGCTCACCACCCAGTACCTGGACGAGGCCGACCGGCTCGCCGACCGGATCTCGGTGATCGACCACGGCCAGGTGATCGCCGCGGGCTCCTCCGACGAGCTGAAGGACCAGGTCGGCGGCGAGAGCCTCGAGGTGACCCTGGAGGACGCCGCCGAGGCGGAGGCGGCGGTCGCCGCCCTGGCCGAGGTGGCCGCGGCGGCGCCGGAGCTCGACGGCGCGGTGCTGCGCGTGCCGGTCGCCGAGCGCAAGGGGACGATCGCGGTCGCGGTCGAGCGGCTGAACGCGGCGGGGGTGGGGATCGACGACATCTCGATGCGCCGGCCGACCCTCGACGACGTCTTCCTCAAGCTGACCGGCCACGCGGCCGAGGACCCCGAGGCGGAGGAGGGGTGATGGGCGGCCTGCGCGGCGCGATCTCCGACACGCTGGTGCTCGCCAAGCGCAACTTCCTGCGCATCCCCCGCGCTCCCGACCTGCTGCTCGCCTTCACCGTGCAGCCGATCATGTTCGTGCTGCTCTTCGCCTACGTCTTCGGCGGCGCGATCCCGACCCCTGGCCACAGCTACGTCGACTTCCTGATCCCCGGGATCCTCGTGCAGACGATGTCCTTCGGTGGCTTCGTCACCGCGATGGGGATCGCCGAGGACCTGCGCAAGGGCCTGATCGACCGCTTCCGCTCGCTGCCGATGGCCCGCTCCGCGGTGCTCGCCGGCCGCACCCTCGCCGACGTCGCCACCAACGCGATCTCGATCACGGTGATGCTGGTGGTCGGCGTGATCATCGGCTTCGGCTTCTCCAGCCCCTTCCTCCACGTCGTCCTCGGGATCCTGATCCTGCTGCTCTTCGGCTACGCCTTCTCCTGGGTCTTCGCCTTCATCGGCCTCACCTCCTCGTCGCCCGAGGCCGCCCAGAGCCTCGGCTTCATCCTGATCTTCCCGCTCACCTTCGTCAGCTCCGCCTTCGTCCCCCCGGCGACCATGCCCGCCGCCCTCCAGTGGTTCGCCGAATGGAACCCCTTCTCGATCACCGTCGACGCGATCCGCGCCCTCTTCATCGGCGACCCGGCTGGCAACACCGTCTGGGGCGCCGTCGCCTGGTCCCTCGGCATCGCCGCCGTCTTCGCCCTCCTCGCCGTGACCAAATACAAACGCGCGGTGGTGCGCTGATCGAGGCGAGCCGGCGCCCAGGCGCCGGCGGCCCGGATGAACGACGTGGTCAGGAACTACATCTAGACGGTGAACTCGATTTCGCTGCCGTAGCCGAAGAGCGTTTCCCGATCGCCGCGATCCCGACCCTGTTTCGGTTCATTTCGAGTCCTCCTGTTGACGATCTCGCTGTCGGAGGACAGGTTCACTTCCCGAGCGCCGCCTGCCATCGGGGCCGACCCCAAGCCCGGACCCCAGACTTCCGCCGCGCGGGACGCTGGGGAGACCCTTGGCGAAGGCGCCGCGACGCTGCCGGCGTGGCGGCCAGTGGAGCCAACCGGGATCGAACCGGTGACCTCCTGCTTGCAAAGCAGGCGCTCTGCCAGCTGAGCTATGGCCCCTCGGCGCGAATTGTAGGGCTCCGCCTCCGGTCCGTCGCCTAGCTTTCCGGGCCTCTTGTCATTCGAGGGCTCATACCTTTGGCGGCTGCGGCAGAAGGTCGGCCACGATCTCGTCCTCACGCCCGGGGCGGCGGTCGCGGCGCAGCGGCCGGACGGGACGGTGCTCTTCGCCCGGCGCCGCGACGACGAGACCTGGTGCCTGCCCGGCGGCGCCGCCGAGGAGGGCGGCAGCTTCGCCCGCACCGCGATCGACGAGCTGCGCGAGGAGACCGGGCTGCGGGTCGCGCCCGCCGACCTGATCCCGGCCGCCTGCTTCTCCGACGCCGAGCGTCACACCCTCCATTACCCCAACGGCGACGTCGCCCACTACTTCTCGCTGCTCTTCCTGGCGCGGCGGTGGGAGGGGGAGCCGACGCCCGACGGCGAGGAGACGACCGACCTGCGCTTCGCCGACCCCACCGACCTGCCCCAGCCCTTCGAGGTCTCGACCGCCCGCGCGGTCGAGCTGCTGCTCGGCTACCTGCGCTCCGGCGCCTTCCAGGTCGGCTGAGGCGATGCCGTTCGAGGGCTCCTACCTGTGGCGGCTGCGGCAGAAGGTCGGCGCCGACCTCGTCCTGGTCCCCGGCGCGATGGTCTTCCTGCTCCGCGACGACGGCGCCGTCCTCTTCACCCGCCGCGTCGACAACGGCCTCTGGTGCCTGCCCGCGGGCGGGGCGGAGGAGGGCGGCGACTTCGCCCGCACCGCGGTCGCCGAGGTGCGCGAGGAGACCGGGATCGTCCTCGACCCCGCCGACCTGATCGGCTGGGGCACGCTCTCGGAGGCGGAGCTCCACACCATCACCTATCCCGGCGGCGACGTCAGCCACTGCTTCGCGATGCTCTTCCTCGCCCGCCGCTGGAGCGGCGAGCCGCGCCCCGACGGGGTGGAGACGGCGGCGACGCTGTGGGCCGACCCGGCCTCGCCGCCGACCCCGCTCGACCCGCCCGCCGCCCACGCCCTCGCCCGCTTCCGCGCCTACCTCGGCAGCGGCGAGTTCCAGCTCAGCTAGCGGCGCCCGTGCCCGCGCCGTCGGGGCGCGGCAGTGGCAGCGCGTCCCGCTCGATCACCCAGCGCGTGATCGGCTGCACGAAGTTGATCGTGCTCGGCTCCATCTCCGCCGAGAAGACGTAGCGAAAGCCGGCCCGCTGGAGCGTCCGGTTCGGCGCCGCGTTGTAGGCGTTCGGCTGGCAGAAGAGCCGCTTCAGCGCGAGCGCGCGGAAGTACTCCTCGACCGACCGGCGCACGAACTCCGTCCCCAGCCCGCGCCGCCGCCGCGGCGCCTCGACGATGTGGAGGTGCATGAACGCCTGCTCGCCGAACTCGATGTGGTCGGTGGAGCTGAACCCGACCAGCCGCCCGTCCAGCTCCCAGGCGAGGTTGTAGGTCTCACGCTCGGCGAGCGGCCGGGCGAAGTCCTCCTCGTAGTAGGCGAGCCAGTCCGCCCGTCTCGGCAGGAGCGCCCGCTCGACCCCGAGCTTGCGCAGGTACTCGTCGGAGGCGTCGTGGAAGTAGTCGATGCGGAAGCCGACCTCGTCGAGGCGCATCGGCCGGACGCGCGGCGCGCCGTCCGCCGGCCGCGCCCCGTCGGTCGCCGGCGCGCCCATCCGCGCCGCCGCGCTAGGACGCCAGCAGGCTCTCGGCCCGCTTGCCGATCGGCAGGTTCTGGTCCGCGTGGTAGCTCGAGCGCACCAGCGGGCCGGCCGCCACCGACTCGAAGCCGAGGTCGTAGGCCGCCTTCTCCAGCGCTTCGAACTCTTCCGGGTGCCAGTAGCGCACGACCGGCAGGTGGTTCTCGGTCGGCCGCAGGTACTGGCCGACGGTCAGCACCTGCACGCGGTGCTCGCGCAGCAGGCCGAAGGTCTCGACCATCTCCTCGAAGGACTCCCCGAGCCCGACCATCAGGCCCGACTTGGTGACGACGTCGTCGCCGCCCATCTCCTTGGCCATCCGCAGCACCCTCGCCGAGCGGGCGAACCGGGAGCCGCGGCGGGCGATCGGGTAGAGCCGCGGCACCGTCTCCACGTTGTGGTTGAAGACGTCGGGCTTCTCGTGGATCACCTTCGCCAGCGGCATCTCCTGGCCGCGGAAGTCCGGCGTCAGGATCTCCACCTTGCAGTCGGGCGCCAGCATGCGGATCGAGCGGACGACGCCGACGAAGGCGCTCGCCCCGTAGTCGGGAAGGTCGTCGCGGTCGACCGAGGTGACGACGGCGTGGCGCAGCCCCATCGCCTTCACCTGGTTGGCGACCCGCAGTGGCTCGAGCGGGTCGTTCCAGCTCGGCTTGCCGGTCTGCACGTTGCAGAAGCCGCAGCGGCGGGTGCAGACGTCGCCGAGGATCATGAAGGTGGCGGTGCCGCGCTCCCAGCACTCGCCGACGTTCGGGCAGTTCGCCTCCTCGCAGACCGTGTGGAGGTTGTCGGAGCCGATCTTCTCCTTCAGCCGGCGGTAGTTCGGGCCGCCCGGCGCCGGCACTTTCAGCCACGGCGGCTTGCGCGCGCGCTTGAACGGGATCGCCCCGTCGGCCTGCGCGACCCCACCCGGCTTCGCCCGCGAACGGGTGACGTGGACGCGCTCGGCCGGGCCGGTCGCGCTCCGCGCCGCGGCCGTCGCGCTCCCTTCTGCCGCGTCGCCGCGATCGCTGCTCGTCACCGTCTCGCTCATCGCTCTCCACCGAGCCTAGCGGGCTCCGCCTCCAGGCCCAGCTCGGCCGCCGACACGGCGCGCGGCTCCCGCTCGAAGACCTCGCCGAAGTGGCGCGCCACGGTGTCGCCGTACGCGGCGACGGTCGCCTCGCGCCCGCCCTCGCGCGCGATCGAGGTCATCGACACCCCCTCGATCCCGCACGGCACGACCCACTCGAACGGCTGCAGGTCGTTGTCGACGTTGACCGCCAGCCCGTGGGTCGTGATCCCCTTGCTGACGTGGACGCCGATCGAGCCGATCTTCCGCGCCGCGCCCGCCAGGCCCGGCGCCGGCGCCGGCCCGTCGGTCCAGACCCCGGTCAGCCCGGCGATCGTCTGCGCCCCGACCCCATGCGCGGTGAGCGAGCCGATCATCACCCGCTCCAGCCCCCGCACGTAGGCGTGGACGTCGTCGCCGAGCGGCGCCAGGTCGATGATCGGGTAGGCGACCAGCTGCCCCGGCCCGTGGTAGGTGACGAGCCCGCCGCGGTCGGTGTCCAGCACTTCGATCCCCCGCGCTTCGTACCAGGCGGCCCCCATCGGCAGCTCCTCCGGCCTGGTGCGGCGCCCGCGCGAGTAGACCGGCGGGTGCTCGAGCAGCATCAGCACGTCGGCGATCTCCCCGCCGCCGCGCCGTTCCGCCAGCCGCAGCTGCATCTCCCAGGCGTCGCGGTAAGGGACCGTGCCGGCGCGCAGGAGGAGGAGAGGGGCGCTCACATAAAGAATTGTCTCAGGATGCGCCCATATGCTGTGAACCCCCGCATGGTCCAGTCGAAGGCGCTCCGCCCCGAATGGCTGCCGGCCGTCGCGCTCAGCGCGACCTTGGCGGCCCTGATGCTGGTCTGGGACCCTCGGGTCGGCGACCTCGCCGCCCAGGTCTTCCACACCGAGCTCTTCCAGCACGCCGGCCTGGCGATCTGGAACGGCTCCTGGTACGGCGGCCACTACACGCTGAACTACTCGCTCCTGTTCCCGCCCGCGGCGGCGCTGCTCGG